>Ga0209455_1000258_pt1 | contig 62169 bp, 58 predicted proteins | sample AraplaCol_mCL_r2_FD_184275 | JGI IMG/M metagenome (GOLD analysis project Ga0209455, IMG submission 184275) | Arabidopsis root microbial communities from North Carolina, USA - plate scrape CL_Col_mCL_r2 (SPAdes) (version 2) | ecosystem: Host-associated > Plants > Roots > Endosphere | place: USA... | reverse complement strand
CGACCTCCCAGGACGTCGAGTCGGTGGACTACGCGGGCTGGGCGCAGCTGCTGGGCTTCCAGGGCATCACCGTCACCTCGGACGACCAGATCGAGGCGGCCTGGGATGCCGCCCTCGCGCATCCCGGAGTGACGCTCATCGACGCGCACACTAGCAAGAACGTGCCGCCGCTGCCGCCCCACATCACGCTCGAGTTCGCGAAGAACACCGGGCTCGCGCTGCTGAAGGGCGACCCGGACGGCCTCGGGGCGATCAAGGACTCGGCGACGTCGCTCATCACGGAGGGCGTGGCGCGGGTCAAGGGCGCGCTGCACCGCGACTCGGACAGCGGCAGCGATGCCCGCTAGCGGGCGGGAGCGCGTGCGGTCGCTCCACGCCGACGCCTATACGGTGCCGACGGCGACCGAGGACCGGGAACGGCCCGAGAGCGACGGGACGATCCGCTGGGACAGCACCGGCATCCTGGTGGTGACGGTGGAGGCGGGCGACGCCACCGGGCTCGGCTACGCGTACACGGCGCCGGCGAGCAGCCAGGTCATTCGGGACGTGCTCTGGGCCGTCATCGACGGCGCCGACCCGTTCGACACCGAGCGCCTGTACTGGGAGATGGCCGCGGCCACCCGCAACATCGGCTGGCCCGGTGTGAGCGCCGGCGCCATCGCCGCGGTGGACATCGCACTCCACGACCTGAAAGCCCGGCTGAGCGGGACGTCGTTGACGCAGCTGCTGGGTGGCGCGCACGAGGGCGTCGCGGCGTACGGGAGCGGAGGATTCACCGACTACACCGACGACGAGCTGGCCTCACAGCTGGGCTCGTGGGCCTCCCGCGGCTTCCGCGCGGTGAAGATGAAGGTCGGCTCCCACCCGGACGACGACCTCCGTCGCGTGACGCTGGCCCGCGAGGCGATCGGGTCGGAGGTCGAGCTCTTCGTGGACGCCAACGGAGCGTACGAACGCAAGCAGGCCCTCCGGCTGGCCGAGCTGTTCACGGAGCAGGGCGTGACGTGGTTCGAGGAGCCGGTGTCCAGCCAGGACCGGCACGGACTCCGGCTGCTGCGCGACCGGATGCCGGCGCCCATCCGCGTCGCGGCGGGCGAGTACGGGTACACGCCCGCCGACTTCCGCGACCTCCTCGCCGACGGGTGCGTCGACGTCCTCCAGGCCGACGCCACCCGCAGCGGCATCACGGGCTTCGGGATCGCGGCCTCGCTCGCGACGGCCTACGGCGTGCCGCTCTCCGCGCACACGGCCCCCGCGCTCCACGCCTCCGTCGCGGCCGCGCACCGGCCGGCGATCAACGTCGAGTACTTCCACGACCACGCCCGCATCGAGGCGCAGTTCTTCGACGGGCTGCCCGCGGTGCGCGACGGCCGGCTCGTACCGGACCGCTCCGCGCCCGGCCACGGGTTGACGCTGCGCGCGCCGGACATCGAGGCGCACCGCGTGCAGAGCTTCGCGGTGCAGTCGGGGTAGCAGACCCTTCGGAGCCACAATGAGGAACCCGCCACCGTGCGGAAACCGGGGAGGATTGCGTCGGCCGCGCCCCTATGGAGCGGTCTTGACGAGGTCGTCGGGCTTCCAGGTCTGATCGTAGAAGGCGGTCTCGGTGCCGTAGAGACGGAAGGCCACGATGAAGTCACGGCCCGGCACCGTCTGGACGAACGCGGCGTCCACCACTCCCTCCGGCTGAGCCGGACCGAACCAGAGGTCGATCGAGCCGTCGTCGTTCTCCGGGATGTCGTAGTAGCCGTTGGTGGAGGGCAGCAACTGGTCGGTCTCCGGCATGGTGCCGTCGGTGACGTTGTAGGCGGTCGCCGCCCAGAAGAGGCCGGCGGGGATGTCCGGCGGCAGGTGCAGCCGGTAGGTGTTCGAGCCGTTCAGGAAGGCGCCGTCGGCGTCGCGGTAGGTGAAGGGGTACTTGGAGCCTGCGCCGGTGGAGTGGATGTTCATCGCGGGCGCCGACGAATAGGCGTACTGGAAGAAGCGGGCCCGGGTGTCGATGTCGCGGTAACTCTCCTGCATCCACTCGGCGGTGCCTCCCGCCCAGGCCTGCTCCCACTGCCGGTCGCGGTAGTAGCGGTTGCGCTCATCGTCGCGGCCCAGCTGCGCGAGCGCGAGGATCATGCGCGGCGCCGTCTCCACCGCCCGCTGCAGCTGCTCCTGCTGCCACTCCGACGGCTCGAACGGCTGCCCCTTGATGAGGCCGATCGAGGCCAGGACACCGCGAAGCTCGGGGTCGATCGCGGTCACCGGCTCGTCGTCGATGAACGCCTTCAGCTTCGCCCAGTACGACGCGTCGGTCGGGTACATCATGTCGAGCCGGATGCCCGAGGCGTTCGGGAACTGCATGGGGAGCACGTCCTTCTCCTCCGTCCAGAGCGGGAAGATCCGGGTCTGCTCGGCCACGGCCACACCGGCTGCGGGGTCCGGTCCGCCGTCGCCCTGGCCCATGATGGTGCGGAAGAACAGGAAGACGTTGTAGGTCGAGGACGTGAAGGTGAAGTAGCCGCCGGGGACATGCCCCTCGTAGCCGGGCGGCAGCAGGAGGTAGAGGCCGCCCCGGGCGCGGTCGGGCCCGATCGCGCCGACATCGGTGATGGTGCGCTGGAAGAAGTCGGTGAACATCCCGATCACGTTCGCGGGCGCGTTCACCACCAGAGGCCCGGTCTCCTTCAGATTCAGGTAGTTCATCGAGTAGATGACGTCCGCGTTCGGGGTCGGGACCCAGGTGCGGCTGTCCATCCGGTCCTTCCAGATCGGCAGGATGTTGTACCCGCGGCCGAACCGCGCCTCCGAACCGTCGCGCATCCCGATCACGTTCAGGGCGGGCTGCATTGTGAAGTACGCGTGGATGGCACGCTGATAGAACAGCTCGGCCCGCAGTCGCTCGGCTTCGTCGTGCGGCAGCCAGTTGCCGTCGTTGAGCTGCCGCAGCAACGGCGACGCATGCTCATCGGCCATCGCGATCTCCTTCGGCGATGCATCCCGGCGGATGCTCGGCCACACGCTAGAGGACTCCGCGCGCAACCGGATAGCCCCGATCGGGATCACCGGGGTTCTGCGTCGTTGTGCTCCGCCTCGACGGCCCGATGGATGTTGCCGTGGATGTGGTCCGCCCCGATGAGCTCGATCACTCCTTCCCGCTGGAGCACCGCCCGGGGACCCGGCTTCAGCCGGGTGAGGCGGAGTCGGACGCCGGCGTCCCTGGCGAGGGTCACGACGTCCGCGAGCGTGGCCGCTCCCTGGGCGTCGATGAAGTTGATGCCGCCGCAGTCGAGGACGATCCCGGTCAGCTCCGGGTTGGCCTGGATCACGCTGCGCAGGTGGTCCTCCAGCGCATCCGCCGTCGCGAAGAACAGGCCGCCGTCGAACCGCACCACGGCGACGTCGGGCAGGACCTCGTCGCCCGGGTTCGTGTCGAGCTCGCGGAAGACCTGGGTGCCCCGTTCGCGGCCGAGGGCCGGCATCTCCGGGTGGGTGGCCACGGCCACCAGCCACACCAGGGAGAGCCCGATGCCGATGATGACACCGGAGAGCACGCCGAAGACCAGTGTCGCGACGAGTGCGACGACGGCGATCCAGAAGTCCACCTTCTTCACCCGGAACAGCCGCCGCATCTCCGGGACGTCCATCATGCCGCTGACGACGGCCTCGATGATCAGCGCTCCGAGGACCGCCTTGGGGAGGATGGAGAACAGCGGCGCCAGGACGAGCAGCGTCAGCAGCACCGTGACACCCGACGTGAGCGAGGCCAGGCCGGTCCTCGCCCCCGAGCGGTCGTTCAGCGAGCTCGCCGACAGGCTCGTCGAGACGGGCATCCCCTGGAACAGGCCGGCGCCGATGTTCGCCGCGGACTGGGCGACCGACTCCTGGTTGATGTCGATCTGATAGCGATGCCTGGCCGCGAACGTGCGCGCGTCGCCGGCGGTCTGGGAGAAGCCGATCATGACCAGCGCCACGGCGGCCAGGGCGACCGTGCCCGCGTGCTCCCACAGCTGCTGACCGTTCGGGAGCTGCGGCACGGGCAGGCCGCGCGGCACCTCCCCCACCAACGCCACGCCCTTGGCGCCGAGGCCGAACAGCGCCGAGGCCAGCAGCCCGCCCACGACGAGCACCAGGGCGCCGGGAACCCGCGGAGCGACGGCGCGGAGTCCGAAGACGACCACGAGGGAGATGATCCCGACGAGCACCGTCGTCCCGTGCGCGTCGTTCAGCGTCCCGAACCACGACCACAGCTCCTGGATCGGATTGGCGCCGCTGGTCTCGGTGCCGGTGAGCTTCGGGAGCTCCCCGATCACGACGTCGATGGCTGCGCCGAAGAGGAAGCCGGTGACCACCGCCCGCGAGAGGAACTGCGCGATCCAGCCCATCCGGAAGACGGCGAGCAGGAGGAACAGGATGCCGGACGCGAGCGTGATGCCGGCGACGAACGAGGCGACGTCCTGCTCGCCGGTGATGCCCGCCGCGAGCACGGCGCTGGCCGCCACCGCCGCGAGACCGGAGCTCGGTCCCATCGAGATCTGCCGGCTGGTCCCGAAGACCGCATAGAGGATCGCGCCGGCCGCGGCCGCGTAGAGGCCGTTCTGCAAGGGGATGCCGGCGATGCCGGCATACCCCAGATTCTTGGGGACGATGAGGGCGGCGACGGTGACCCCGGCGATCACGTCGCCGCGAAGCCACGCGCGTCGATAGGAGCGGAGCTGGCCGACGATCGGGATCAGGTTCCGACGCTGTCCGGGTGTCCTGGGCATGCGCTCGTCTTACCGCCGAGTCCCCCTGCGCGACAAGGGTGGGCGCGAGCTAGCGTTCATCCGCCGCGATCATCCGGCTGACCTGGCGGGAGTGGCGGCGGTCAGCCACCCGAACGTCCGAGTTCGCCCCGGCGCCGGACGTATTCCTCATGATCGATCTCTCCGCGGGCGTACCGTTCATCGAGGATCTCCCGTGCGGAGGGACGCGTCGGGGCAGCGGCGCCTCCGCCGGCGGACGGCCCGCTCCGGGTCAGGGTGACGACCAGCACGACGACGACCGCTATGACCAGCACCAGCACCAGCAGCCAGACGATCCACCAGCCGCCCGCGCCGCCCATCATCCACCCGTACACGCCGGCCCCCTTATTCGAGCTCCTCCGCTCAGCATGACTCCGGAGGCGGAGCGGGAATGGGGCATAAGGTCCCGTCGAGCCCGAAACCTCCGGTGGGTATCCAGACTGTGCCGCTAGGGTGTCCGCCGGAAGGAGGAGGCATGCTCGCCGACTGCATCTCCGCGCGGACCCGCACCTGGCGCTGCCTGCTCGTCCTCCTGTTCGCCGTCACGGGCATCGTGACCGGCATCCTCGCCATGCACGTGGTCAGCACACCCGTGAGCCGGTCGCACGATTCCTCCGCGGCAGCTCCTGCGATGGTCGTATCTGCGGCATCGCATTCAGGCGAGTCGCACGCGGTGGCTCCGGCGACGCCGGACATCGGCATGAGCGCGGGATGTGCCGCCGGCGACTGCGACCCGATGCACGACATGACCGCCATGGTCTGCACGCTCGCGCTCCTCGCCGCCACGATCCTCCTGATCGCCCCGGCCCTCAGCCGGGCGCTGCTCGGTCTCGGCTCCCGCGCCGCACCCACGAGCGCGGCCCGGATGATCGCGCACACCGTCGGACCACCGCCACCGTCTCTTCTCGCCCTCTCCGTCGATCGCAGATGACGCACATCGCACCCCCGCGCCTCGCGCGGTGGTGCTTCAGCCTGCCCACCAACTGCAGATTCCCACGACGAAAGAGACCACCACAATGAACATCCGACTGATCGCGGTCGCCTCCGGCGCCCTCCTGACCGCAGCCGCGCTGGCGGGCTGCACCGCCGGCTCCTCCGGCAACGACTCGGGCATGGGCGACATGCCGGGGATGAGCCACAGCGATGCGAACACCGACACCCACAACCAGGCCGACGTCGCCTTCGCGATGAGCATGGTGCCCCACCATCGGCAGGCCATCGAGATGTCCGACACACTCCTGGCCAAACAGGGCGTCGACTCCCGGGTGACCGACCTCGCCCGGAAGATCAAAGCGGCTCAACTGCCCGAGATCGAAACGATGAACGGCTGGCTGACCGCGTGGGGCCAGAAGGCCGGTATGGGCGGGATGGACATGGGCGGCGACGGCATGATGTCGCAGCGGGACATGGACGCGCTCGACAACGCGTCGGGCGCCGACGCGTCACGACTGTTCCTCACCCAGATGATCCAGCACCATCAGGGCGCCATCACGATGGCCGCCACCGAGACCGAGAAGGGGCAGGCGACCGAGGCCGTCCGGCTGGCGAAGAAGATCGCCGCAGCGCAGACCGCCGAGATCGCCACCATGAAGCAGCTCCTCGCGAGCCTCTGACCCTCCGGTCGCACCGGGCACGGGCGTCGTCACCAGTCCGCTCGTGGCGACGCCCGTCGGCCTGTTCAGGAACCGCTTACCGGGGGCTGACGAACTCGAACGCCTCGCCCGTGACGTCGACCCAGTCCAGCTCCGACGTAGCGGCCACGGCCAGCCATTCCCGCATCGGCCGTCCGCGGCTGCCGTCGTACTGCTCGCCGAGCCCCTCGATCTCCAGTTCCCGGATCCGGTCGGCGGGCAGCTTCACGACGAGTCGGTCGTGGGAGAGGAACGCGAAGATCTTCCCGTTCCGGCGGAGGCTGGCCGACCCGAATCCGCCCCCGCCGTGCGGAACGGTCACTTCGGGGACGGCGACGTACATCGCGACGATCTCGGCGAACCGCTCCTGTGGGTCCATACGACAAGGATGCCCCACCGGCTTGTCGTCCCGACGCTCAGTAATCGCAGCGACGCCTCAGCCGCGGGCCCGTGTCCCGCCGACTGCCTCGACTCCGGTCAGGAGTGGGGGCTGAGCCTCCTCGTCCTCCTCGTCGGCCACGACTGGCGGCGCGTCGCCGATGAGCAAGTGCTCGACCGCCGCGTCGAGCGTCTGCACGATGATCATCGGACCCGGCCTGGCCCATCCCGACACGATGAACCCGAGTCCCGACTTGATGATCGAGCCGACGCACACGGCTCCGCCGGAGTGCTCCCGGAACAGCAGCCAGCGCTCCCCTTCGTAGAGGCTGTACCGTCTGCCGTCCACCTCGAACCGCTCCGCCAGAGCGAGCACCATCCCGATCACCCCGTCCCCACATGGCCGAAGGCGCGCCTACTACAGCCAGATGGTAATCAAACCGCGCACGCTCGCAAAACGTCCGGTCGCGAAACTCTGCGCGGAGGGGATCACCGCCGCGCGATCCGGCTCTCAGCCGCGAAGCGTCTCCCCCGGGTTCTCGCCGAACGCCTCCCGGTACGCGGCCGCGAAGCGCGGGACGTGGGCGAAGCCCCAGCGGTGCGCGATCGTCGCGACCGTGTCGCCGGGCCCAGCCGCGCGGAGGTCGGTGCGGGCCGCCTCCAGCCGGAGGCTGCGCAGGTAGCGGGTGGGGCTCGTCCCGAGGATGCGGGCGAAGGCATCCTGCAGCCCGCGCGATGACAGCCGGGCCGCCCGGGCGATGTCCTCCAGCCGGAGCGGTTCGCTGAGGTTCTCCTCCATGAAGGCGATCGCGCGGCGCACGGCGGCGGGAGTCGCGCGCAGTCCGTCGCGGCCGGGCGTGAGGTCGAGCGTGTTGTTGGGGAAGGCGACGAGCAGACAGGAGATCAGGACCTCGAAGGCGCGGTCGCGGATCAGGCGGTTGCTGAGCAGCTCGTCCTGCGCCACGACGCTGTCGCGCACGAACGCGGTGGTCGCCTCCCACGATCGCTGGAGCGACATCGAGACGGGAGCGCTTCCACTGAACGCGACGCGGAGGCCGGGGGTGGCGAAGTGCTCGGCGGCGAAGGCGTCGATCTCGCGCGCGTCGAGCTGCGTGCCGTTGACGGCGAAGGAGTCCCGCCACAAGGCCGCGGCCGGGACCGGCGGGAACAGGCTCGGACGGGTGGTGTCGACCGGCGTGCGGCCGATGCTGCAGTCCCAGGCGCCGTCCGTCACCTCGACCACGATGACGATCGGCTGCGGCTCCATCTGGAAGCGGCCGCTCGACGTCCACTCCTCGTGGAGGATGGCGAAGCGCTCGTCGCCGGCGGCGGAGAGATCGAGGGCGAACCTCTCCGGGTGCGGGTCCATCTCCACGCCGGAGTACATGTCGCTGAGGAACGCCATCGCGTAATCCGAGTCCGTGGTCGAGACGGCTGTGCGGAACGTGCCCATAGGAGCCTCCTCTCGACGAGGGCGAGTGCCTTCCAGTGTCCGCTCTCCTCGCGCTCGCGGCTAGCGTCAGTCCTCGCCGTCGAGGATCCATTGCGGGTTCACGCCGTACCTGTCGAGGAAGAGCGAGGCGAACTGCCGCACGGAGCCGAACCCCCAGCGATGGGCGACCTGCGCGACGGTCATCCCGGTCGCCGGGTCACCGGCGCGGAGGTCCGCGAACGCCGCGCCGAGTCGCACGCTCCGCAGGTAGACGGTGGGGGATGTCTGGTCGGGGTGCAGCGCGTGGAACGCCTCCACCAGCTCGGACACGGACGCGCCGGCGGCCTCGGCGGCGTCATCGATGGTGATCGGCAGGGGCGCGTACTCGCGGAAGAACGCGACCGCGGAGTGGTAGATCCGCTGCCGGCGCTCCGCCGAGGCGCGCAGCGCCGCCCGGTCCCCGTCGAGGCGGAAGACCTCCAGTGCCGAGACCGACAACAGCCGGAACGCGCTCGACCGGATCAGCTCGTGGGCCAGCGCGCCCGTGTCCCGGTACGCCAGGACGATGCCGAGGACACGCAACCAGGTGGCGCCCGCCCGCGGGGTCGCAGGGTGCGGGCCGTCGAAGACCACCGCCAGGTCGTCGCGCCCGTACAGGAGGCGGGCCGTCCGCTCCAACGCGGCGGTCTCCAGGTTCACCGATCGCCGTTCGGTGTTCAGGGTGTAAGACGTGAACGGCGTGCCAGGGCGGAACAGCACCGGCTCGACGCACATGTCCCCGCTGTCGCGGCCCTCCTCCCAGCCGCTGCGCGAGGTGGCACTGGCCACCACGAACGCGTCCATCTCCGCGGCGGCGGTGTGCTCTCCGTCGAAGGCCATCGACGCGAGCTGGAAGCGCTCGTCGCCGACGAGCCGCATGCCGATGCGGCCGAGCCAGCCCTTCAGCGCGACCTTGCCGTAGCGACCCGAGAGGAACTGCTCGGTCTCCTCGGCGTCACCGGACGTGAACCCGAACTCGTAGAACGACATCGTCCAGCCTCCTTGAATCTGCGCCGGAGGATTACTCACACAAGCATCCGCGCAGACCCTGGCGCCGTCAACGGCAGCACGGCGTCAGCCCTCGCCGTCCTCGGCGCGCGAGGTCCGCCGCCGCACCGACGACGCCGTGCCGCGCAGGAACATCCATGCCGCGTAGAGGATCAGCAGCACACCCACCGCCGGCAGCACCCACGAGCGCTGGCTCTGGTCGAGTGCGCTGTTGACGTAGCCGATCAGCGGGACGCTGTACCAGACCACGCCACGCACCTGGGCGGGCACCACGGGAGGGTCGGCCTCCGCGTTGTTGTCGCCCTTCGTCGTGAAGGTCATGCCGTTCGTGGTGGAGGTCGTGATCGCGATCACCCGGTGCGAGATGACGGCCGGGTCGCCCGACCGGATCTGGTACGTGATCACGTCGCCGACGTGGATGTCGTGGACGGCCTTCGGCTTCACCACGACGAGCGTCCCCGGCGGGAGGGTCGGCTCCATCGAGGAGGTCAGCACCGTCACCGGGGTCGCGCCGGCGGCCCGCGGGATGACGATGACCACGGCCGCGACGAACAGCACCAGGCCGAGCAGGCCGACGCTGAGCCCGGTGGCGAGGTACTGCAGCAGCGACTTCGCCGGTCGCACGTCGGATTCGCTCATGGTGTCACCTGCCTGAGGAGGAAGGACTGGGTCGACGCGCCCGCCGTGCAGGTGGTCGTCGTGAGCTGGCCGCCTCCGGCCGCCGCCGCGGTGGCGCACAGGGTCGTCGTGTTGCCGTAGCCGTTGCCGTTCCCGTTGCCGTTGTCGCCGGTGATCGTGTTGGCGATGGTGAAGGACCCGTCGGCCTGCACCGTGAACGTCCAGAGCGTCGACCCGTTCGTGGCGGTCCGCGAGGAGGTCACGCTCACGGGCGCGGTCCGGGAGCCGGCCCACAGATACTGGCCGCTCATGAGCGACGGGAGGGCGGAGGTCACGGTCGCCGTGGTCCCGGACGAGGTGGTGAGCAGCCACTCCTGGCCGCCGCTCGCCGGGCTCGCGCACGCCGACTGGGTCAGCACGCTCCCGTTCGCGATGGCCGTGGGGATGGTCACGCACTGGCCGCTGGCGACGTTCACGAGCTGGAACCAGGAGCCCGAGCTGTAGGAGCCGGTGGCCGAGACCGGCGCGGAGGGCGCGGAGACGTTCCCGGCGGCGTCGGAGGCCGTCACGGTGTAGCGGTGCACGCCCGTGGTCAGGCCGGTGTCGGTGTAGGTCGTGGTCGCTCCGCCCACGGTGGCGATCGCCGTGCCGTCCCGGTAGACGGTGTACGCGCTCACGCCGACGTTGTCGGTCGCCGCGAAGGACAGCGTGGCGGTCGATCCCGTCGTGCCCGTCAGGGTCAGTGTCGGCGTTCCGGGCGCGGTCCGGTCGGCGAGCACGGTCGCGGCCGGGGAGCTGAGCCCCACGGCGTCGCGCGCGACGATCGAGTACGTGTAGGAGGTGTTCACCGCGGCGCCCGTGTCGGTGAAGGAGGTGGAGGCGGTCGAGCCGATCGGGGCCGTGGTCCCGGAGCGATAGACGTCGTACGCGACGACACCGACGTTGTCGGTCGCCGCCGTCCAGGAGAGCGCGACGGAGGCGGACGTCCCGGAGCGGACGGTCAGCCCGGTCGGCCCGGACGGCGCGATGTCGTCGACGAAGGTCTGCGCGAGGCCGGCGGAGGCGGTGCTCGTCCACACCGTCCCTGCGGTGACCGTGGCGGTGAAGAGGGGGTTCACGACCGACCCGCTGGCGATGCCGTGCGCCGAGGTCACGTCCATCGACTCCCGGACGCAGAAGACGTAGGAGGCGCCGGCGGCGAGCGCTCCAGTGGTCGGCGCGGCGGCCGCGAGCGTTGCGGGAGTCCCGGTGACGGCGCCCGCGGGGACGGTGGCCGCCGCCGTGCACATGGAGGCCGCGGCGACCGGCCAGAGTCTCACCGTGACGGCGGCGGCCAGCGCGGGCGACGTCCCGGCCGCCAGCCCGAAGGAGGAGCTGAAGGCGGTGTCGACGTTGCCGGTGTTGGTGACCACCACGCCGCCGGTCGTGGAAGTGTGGCCGGTCCTGAAGGCGGTGTCGAACGGCTGCGGGATGGTCACGCCCACCGAGACGGTGGCGGCGGTGATCGCCCCCGCCTGCGCGGCGGCGACGCCGTTCCACAGCGCGTAGGTGCCGGCTCCCGGCATCAGCAGGAAGGTGGCGAGCGCGGTGCCGGCGGCGGTCAGGGGGAGGGCGAAGCGCTTCATGTCTCTCCGCACCTCCCCCCGGCTCCGCTCGTCTGCTGGACCGCGGGTGTTACTGCTGGGCCAGCTTGAACCCGAGCGCGCTCAGGTTGACGGTGCCGCCCTGCGCGACCGTGCCGGTCGTCGTGGGGTCGAACGGCAGCGTCACAGAGACGGTCAGCACCGTGGTGCCGGTGGTCCCGCTGACGGTGTAGGTGTTCGCGGCGGAACCTGCGGTGACGCCGGTCGGCAGCGGCGCGCCGACGACGACGGTCATCCCGCTCGTGAGCGCCGTGACGAGGGCTGCGCTGGCCGCGGAGGCGTCTCCGGCCTTGATCGACGTCGGGTCGACGCTGAGGATGGCGGAGAGGTTGTCGCCCGTGGCGGTGACGTCCACCTTCTGCGTGAAGGTCAGCACGTCGCCCGGGATGGCGCGGAAGTTCGCGATGTTCGGGATCGCGGTGGCCGAGCCGGAGCCGTGCACCACACTCCACGTGCCGGCGGCGGCGTCGGCCGCGATGGTCATCGTTCCGGACTGTACGGAGCCGGCCGCGGCGCTGGCCGAGCCGTTCCACAGCGCGAAGGTGCCCGCGCCGCTGAGGAGAAGGAGGATACCGGCCGCGCCGGCGATCGCGCCCTTGGCGAACCTGTTCATGGGACGTGCTCACAATCTGTTCGGGACGTCGTCCCGCGCGCAGGGGTGAGCACACGTGCGACGACGCACGTGTGTTGCGGCCCCGACGTCGCTAGGTCGACGTTCGAGCTGAAGCCCCCGTCTCCCGGAGGGTGGTGCACGAGGGGAGGGTCGGGTTCCACTCGGTGGGCCACCCGCGACCAGATTTTCGGGTAGGTCACGTCGGCCCACTTCGGACAATAGTGGTCCTCATATTGGAGGACAAGAATGTCCCCGCACCCAGATCAGGGGTCACGCCGGGTAGCATGCGGCGCGGGAGGTCGCGATGCGGGAACGGGTGCTCGACCTGGTGTTCCTCGTCGGCGTGCTGTTCAAAGGGCTCGACGGCCTGGTGGAACTGGTGGGCGGGGTCCTGCTGCTGTTCGCCACGCCGGCCACGCTGCTCAGCGCCGCGAACCGGGTGACCGCGGAGGAGCTGTCGGAGGACCCGCACGACCTCATCGCCAACCTGATCGTCCACGGCGCGGCCCACCTGCACGCCGGCGGCGTGCTGTTCGTCGCCGCGTACCTGCTGCTGCACGGCGTCGTGAAGGTGGCGATCGTGGTCGCGCTGCTGGTCGGGTCGCGCCGGGTCTACCCGTGGGCGATGGCGGCGCTCGGCGTGTTCCTGATCTTCCAGCTCTACGAGCTGGTGACGAAGCCCTCCGTCGGGGTGGCGGTCCTGACCGCCATCGACGCAGTCATCATCTGGCTGACCTGGCGGGAGTGGCGGCGCGGTCGCGAGCTGCGGACGACGTGGCGCGGGACGGTCGACTGGGTGTTCAGGCGGCCGCCGCCACCAGACCCAGCTCGCTGAGGATCCCGGCGACGATCGCCTCCGGCTCCGCGGCGACGTCGACCGTCACGGCCGCCTCGTCCGGCTGCGGCGGCTCGAGCGTGCGGAGCTGGGAGTCCAGCATCCCCGGCTTCATGAAGTGGCCGCTGCGCGCGGCGATGCGGCTCTCGAGCAGTTCGCGCGTGCCTGCCAGGTGGGCGAAGACCACGCCCTTCCCGCGGAGGACGTCGCGGTAGCGCCGGGCGAGCGCCGAGCAGGCGACCACCAGCGGCCTCCCGGCCGCGGCGCGGTCGCGGACGCGGTCAGCGATCGCCGCGAGCCAGGGAGCACGGTCGGCGTCGTCGAGCGGGACGCCGGCGCTCATGCGCTCGACGTTGCGGGCGGGGTGGAGGCTGTCGCCCTCCAGCAGTTCCCAGCCCAGCCGGTCGGCGAGGAGGGCGGCGACAGTCGACTTGCCACAGCCCGCGACACCCATGACGACGATCGTGCTCACCTGGCTCGCGGTCATGTCAGCCTCCGATGACCAGGGCGATCACCAGCGTCCCGGCGAGGCCGACGACCGAGGCGATGCACTCGAGGACGGTCCAGCTCCGCAGCGTCTGCGGGACGCTGAGGCCCAGGTACTCCTTGACCAGCCAGAACCCGGCGTCGTTGACGTGCGAGAGGAACAGCGAGCCGGAGCCGATGGCCAGCACCAGCAGCGACACCATCGGGGTCGACAGGTGGGCGGCGAGCGGCACCATGATGCCGGCCGCGGTGACCGTGGCGACCGTCGCCGAGCCGGTCGCGACGCGGATGAGCGCCGCGATGAACCAGGCGAGCAGCAGGATGCCGATGCCGGTGCTGCCGTGTGCGAACGAGGCGATGACCTGGCCGATGCCGGTGTCTATGAGCACCTGCTTGAAGCCGCCGCCCGCGCCGACGATGAGCAGGATGCCGGCGATCGGAGGCAGGGACGAGGTGAGGCTGTCCTGCAGCGACTTGCGGTTCATTCCGGCCGGGAGGCCGAGCAGGAAGAAGCCGGCGAGCACGGCGATCGTCAGCGCGATGGCGGGCGTTCCGAGGAAGTCGAGGATCATCTTCCACTCGGCGGTGGACTTCGAGGCGGTGATGTCGGCGAGCGCCTTGCCGAGCATGAGCACGACGGGCAGCAGGATGCTGATGAGCGCGAGCGCGAACGACGGGCGCTTGCGCTCGACCGCGGCGTCGGTGTCGCCCTCGTCGCCCTCGGTGCCGAGGAACAGGCCGGGGACGTCCACGGGCACCCACTTGGCGGCGAAGCGGCTGAACACCGGGCCGGCGAGGATGATGACCGGGATGGCGACGAGCACGCCGAAGGCGAGGGTGACGCCGAGGTTCGCGCCGAGCGCGCCGATGGCGACGAGCGGGCCCGGGTGCGGCGGGACCAGGCCGTGCATGGCCGAGAGGCCGGCGATGGCCGGGAGCGCGACGCGCATCAGCGGGAGCTTCGAGCGGCGGGTGACCAGGATGATCACCGGCATGAGCAGCACGAGGCCGATCTCGAAGAACATCGGCAGGCCGATGATCGCGCCGACGAGGCCCATCACCCACGGGAGGGCGCGGACGCTCGTGCGGGACACCAGCGTGTCGACGATGCGGTCGGCGCCGCCGGAGTCGGCGAGCAGCTTGCCGTACATCGCGCCGAGCGCGATCAGGATGCCGACGCTGCCCGAGGTCGCCCCGAAGCCGGTGATGAAGCTCGTGGTCGCGGCGTCGGCGGGCATCCCGGCGACCAGGCCGGTGACGAGCGAACCGAGGAGTAGCGAGAGGAACGGGTGGATCCGCAGCCACGTGATGAGGACCACGATGACGGCGACGCCGACGACGGCGGCGAGGATCAGCTGCGGCTCGGAGGAGGCCGGGTGAGGCGGCGGCGGTGCGGCGGCCGTGGCGACGCGGAGCGCGCTGGACAGGAAGGTGATCATGAGCATCCTTGGTCAGTGATGGAAGTGTGCGCGGCCACTTTACAGATAAATCAGATAAATAAGAAGTTGCCATCGTTTTCGTAGGCATTAATTCGATCATTTTCAGGTTTGATCGCACGTAAGGAATCCTCGATAATGAGGGGATGTCTCCCTCGGACTCCCTCCACGAGCTGGCCATCGAGTCCGTCGGCAGCCGAATCGTCACGGGCGAGATCGCGCCGGGCTCGCTCCTCACGCCCGAGAGCCTCGGCATCTCGCGCACCGTCCTCCGCGAGTGCATCCGGGTGCTGGAGGCCCTCGGCCTCGTGCAGGCCCGGCGGCGCCGCGGAACGGTCGTCCAGCCGGAGACCGAGTGGCGCGTGCTCGACCCGCGGGTGATCGCCTGGCGCCTCGCCGGCCCCGACCGCCTCGCCGCGCTCGGCACTCTGAGCGAGCTGCGCCTGGCGATCGAGCCGGTCGCCGCCCGCCTCGCCAGTGCGCGCGCGACCCCCGAGCAGTGCGGCGCGCTCACCGAGGCCATCGTCGGCATGGCGTCCACCCAGCGCGCGGCCGACCACGGCGAGTACCTGGCCTACGACCAGGCCTTCCACCGCATCCTGCTGGAGGCCTCCGGCAACCCGGGATTCCGCGCACTCAGCAAGGCCGTGGTCGAGGCGCTGTCGGGCCGCACGGCGCACGCGCTGATGCCGCACACGGCCAACCCCGAGGCGATCCGGCTCCACGAGGAGGTCGCGGGGGCCGTGCGCGCAGGGGACGGGGCGCGAGCGGAGGCGGCGATGCGGGCGATCGTGGAGGAGGCGGACGCTGCGGTGCAGGGGGTGGCGCGGGAGGGGGCCGACGGGTAGGCGGCTGCGGGGTCAGTCCACGAGGGCGTGGGTCAGCTCATCGGCGTCGCCCGGGATGCAGCCGCCGGACATGTGGATCACGGCCGAGAAGTCCGTGACGCCCGCCTTGAGGTAAACACGATCGGAATCCATCGGATAGGTGACGTCGAAACCGTTACCCGTCGGACTGCGCTCGACGGTCACCCCGTCATAGCCACGGGACTCCCACAACTCCGCGATCTGATTCGACAAGGTCACTGAGTCGTTTGTCGCCTTGACTCCATCCTGGCGAATGTATTCCGCACCAACGCGGCCGTCAGGGAGGGTGCAGGTTCCGTACCTGTCGCTATGGATTTCCCAGTCCGCTCCACCGATGAGCTCCCGAGTGGCTTCAAACAACTCGAGTGTGGTGACACGTGATTCGTCCGGAGTCGGATACGTAGAAGTCATCGAAGGACCTGCCTTTCCTGTTGGCGGCACCGATGCGCAACCGGTGAGTGCTAGAACCGTCAACGCAAGGGCGACGGTAGTTGCGATGCACTTGTTCACTTCGCTGCGGCCTCCGGGTGGCCCATCGTGTGCGCGGCCATGTTGTAGAGCGACGTCGTGCCCTGGTCGTAGTACCCGTACTTGGCGGAGTCGCTGGCATGGACCGTCGCCGCGTGATCGGTCGTCCCCGCGGTCGTCTTCCCATCGGGTGTGCGGGCGTCGTCGGTGCTGAACGGCACAGCCCCGTGTTCGGAAGGATCGGCCCGGCCGCCCGACAGTCTCCCCAGCGTCGCCACGAAATCGCTGCTGGCCTGCCCCGAGGCGATCCCACCGTCGGGAACGTTCAGCGGCGCTCGATACGGAGTCCGGCCGGCGACGTTCGTCGGGATGCCCGCAGACCCGACCGACACGAAGGCGCCAGCCGACGCCCGTCTCAAAGCCTCGCCGGCAACGGCCGACCCGTAAGAGAACCCGACGACGGAGAGCTGCTCCGACTGCGCCGGCCATCCCCGCGCAGCAAGGGTCCCCTCAAGCGCCCCCGCCAACGATTTCCCACCCGACCGAGCGGCCGAACTGTTGTTCACCTCCAGGAAGTCCTGCGGGGCGTCGTAACCGATCCAGGCCACCACAGCGACCCGAGGCGACGACCCCGTGATTCCGGCAAGATACTGCTGCTGGTCGTAGAGGTTCTTGCTCGCTTCCGTCCACCCACCGATATCCTTCGCAACCGTCGTCCCCATCCCCGGCACGTTGAACGTCACGTGGTCCGCCGTATCCAGATCCCCCACCGCGATCGCCGCCCTCGGGTTCGCCCCCGACAGATCGAGCAGCAGCAACTGGAGCGGTGGCTTCAGCTTCTCGGGGTGCTTGCCGAGCTTCGTCCGGATCGCCTCGATCGCCCGCAGTTTCACCCGCGCGGCCTCATATCCGGGGTCTCCTTTCCCCACCTTCTTCACCTGCGCCCGCACCCGTTCGAGCTCCGCCCGGTTCGCCGCGGAGCGCGTCGCGGCGTCCACCCCGTCGAGGCCTCCGATCACCCCGGGGAGCCTCTCCAGGTACGTGCGCCGCTCGGCCGCCGACACCGACGCCCACCACGCCGCCACCTGCGCGGGAGACATCGCCGTCAGCTTCGCCGCCGACAGGGTCGAGGTCGAGCTCGAGGTGGAGGCGGAGGCCGTCACGACCGCCGCGCGCTGCGCACTCCGCTCCCGCGCGGTCGCGTGGAGCGCCCGGATCGACCGCTCGAATTCGGCGGCGAACTCCTCGGCGGCCCGGTTGAACGCGGCGACCTCTCGGCGCGCGTTCTCCTCGCGGTCGAGCGCCGCCGGGACCTCGTCGACCTCCGGGTAGCGCAGCGCCCCGGTCGCGGCCATCCACTCCTCCAGGAGGGGCGGGATCTCCCACGCGTACATCCGCTGCACCGCGTCGAGCAGGTCGTCCCGCCGCCGGGCCAGCTCGCGATGCGCGTGGTACGCGGCCTCGGTCACGTGGCAGAGGTCCACCGTGGTGGCGTGGACCTGCTCCAGCGCCGCGCGGTCCGGAGCGACGAACCGGGCGACGGTGTCCGGCATCCTCCGCGACCGGAAGCTCTCGGCGAATCGGCTCTGCGCGATCTCCGCCTCGCGCGCGTGCCCGACCAGGCGAGCCGCGGTGTCCCGATAGAGCACCGCGGCCTCCGCAGCGCGGGTAGGGTCCACGCGCGCCAGGTCGAGCAGATCGCTCTCGCGGATCACGTCGCCACCCCCTTCGCCGGGATGGCGGCGATCATCCGGGCGCCGTCCAGGTCCGCCGCGACCTTGCCGTCCACGGCCGCAGCGCCGGTGTGCGCCAGCGTGCGGAACCGCTCGGCCGCCTCGCCGGGGACGGGCGCCAGCCCCTGTACCAGCTCGGTCAGCGCCCACCCGATGGGGGCGTGCCGCACGGAGGAGGCCAGCTCCCCGCCCGTCGACCGGAAGACGGCCGCATCGTGGTCCAGCGCCTCCGCGACAGTCGCGAGCTTCGCCGTCGCAGCGCGCGCGTCATCGGGCCTTACGTCAATCTCCGCCATAGTGGAGAAATGTTACACGAAACCATCTACGCGTTAAGCGTCACACGCAGCCCTCGGAGTCACGGCCCGGAGTTCGAGACGTCGTGCTCCAGCTGCTTCAGATGGTCGCCGAGCGTGCCCCCGACCGCCGGGTACGACTTCACCGGATCCGGCGCCGGCTGCCCTCCCCCGATCATGGCGCCGAGGGCGATCCCGATGACCACCACGATGAGGGCGGCGCAGGCGAGGACGATGCCGACGATCCCGCGGCGGACGCCGCGCAGCGGGCGGGGCATCCGGGAGGTCGTGGCGCTCGTCCGCGGAGCGGCCGGCTCCGGGCGGGTGCCGGGGAGGATGGAGGTCGCGGCGGTGGGCTCGTGCGGCTCCCGCGCCTCGGTCGCTTCGGTCGCTTCGGGCGACGGAAGCAGCAGCGTGCGTTCCAGCCCCTCGTCGGCGCCCGCCGGCGCCGCGTCGCGCGCCAGCAGCCCGGCCAGCTCCTCCGCCACCTCCGCAGCGGTCGGCCGGTGGTCCGGCTCCCTGGCCACCATCGAGCGGATCAGGCGGCGCCACTCCGGGTCGAGCGTGTCCGGCACGTCCGGGTCGCGGGACAGGCGCGCGACGGCCGCCTCCACACCGCTGCCCGGGAACGCCCGCGCGCCGGTCAGGCACTCCAGCAGCACGAGGCCCAGCGAGTACACGTCGCTCGGCGGGCCCACCGGCCGGCCGGCCGCCTGCTCGGGGCTCAGGTAGCTCGCCGTGCCGATCACGAAGCCGGTGGAGGTGATGCGCGCGTCGTCGATGAGGCGGGCGATGCCGAGGTCGGTGAGCTTCGCGTGGACGCCGGAGGACGTCGCGCTGGGGAGCAGGATGTTGGCCGGCGCGATGTCGCGGTGGACCACGCCCCGGCCGTGGATGTAGGCCAGCGCTCGGGCGACGTCCACGGCGAGCGCGGCCACGACGGGAGCGGGCAGCGGCCCCTCCTTCAGGCGCGCGCCCGCGTCGGTGCCGTCGACGAACTCCAGCGCCAGGACGCCGCGGCCCTCGTCGTCCGACGTGGTGTCGAACAGGGTGACCAGTGCCGGGTGCGACAGGTTCGCGAGGAGCCGGACCTCGCCCTTCTGCCGGCGCAGGTCGTCAGCGGACGCGAACTCGCGGCGGAAGACCTTGAGGGCCACGTCGCGGCCGAGGAGCTCGTCGTGGGCGCGGAAGACCTCCGCCATGCCGCCCGAGCCGATGCGCTGCAGGAGCCGGTAGCGGTCGGCGATCCGGCCGGCGTCAGGCGCCGCGGCCGGCGTGCGCCCCGTCGCGCTCATCCGCCGTCACCCCCGTCGCCGCCGCCCTTCTTGTCCTTGCCCTTGTTGTCCTGGCCCTTGTTGTCCTGCTGCTTCTGCTGCTGCTGCTGGAGCTGCTGGAGCTGCTGCTGCAATTGCGCGCGGTCGGCGGCGTCCTTGAGCTGGGTGAGGTCGGCTTTGACGGCCGCGAGGGACGTCGCGATGGCGTCGTGGCGTTCGGCGCCGATGGCGCCGGCCTTGAGGGCGGCGTCGTTGCGCTGCTGGAGGGCGGCCAGCTGCGTCAGCGCGCCGGCGTAGTCCTTCCCGCTCGCGGCGGTGGCCACGCTCAGCACGCCGTGCTGCAGCGTGCTCGCCGTGTCCGCCGAATACGTCCCGCCCCCGGCGCAGCCGGTCAGGCCGAGCGCGAGGGCGACGCCGGCGGCCGCGATGGGTAGTCGTCTCATAGCCAGGAGCACAGTAGCCGCTGAAGGCCCGGATGTCGACCCGGGCGGCGTCGCACCGGGTGAACTGCGGGTGGTTTCCCTGGAATCCGGTATCCATGACACGACCGCCGGGAGCACACTCGCGGACATGCGCACTCGAACCCTCGTCCCCGCCGTCCTGGGCCTCACCGCACTCGCGGCGGTCGCCCTCGGCGCCGGACCGGCCTACCGCGCCCTCACCGGCGGCGCGGACCTGGTGCTCGGCGCCGAGGCGGCGGGGTTCTTCGCCCCGTCGTCCTCCACCGCGATCGGCGCCCTGGACCTGGTCACCGTCGACCCGCGCGGCGTCGTGTCGACAGGGGTCGCGGGCGCTGCGGACTTCGTCCCGATCCCCGGCGACGCCGAGACCCCGGGGCAGACGGTCCGGCTGGACGTCGGCGTCGCGGACAACGATCCTGACACCGCCGCGGGCGTGGCGGTGGCCGTGCTGCCGCTCGGGGACGACGGCACCGGACGCGTCGGCACGGCCCCGAATCTCACGCCGCTGCTCCGGGTGACCGTCGTGGACACCACCACCGGGCGCCTCCTGATCGGCGGCAGCGCCACGGACCCGAGCCGGGGCGTCCCGGTCGCGGACGCGTCCGCGATGCTCGACCGCCTGGCTCCCCGCGGCGCCGACCCGCTCCCCGACGGCGCGGACTGGACGCCGGGCGCGGCGGGCAGCCGTCACGACCTGGCCGTCGAGGTGTACTGCCCGGACACGCCCGCGGTCCGGGCGCTCAGCGGGCCGGACTCCGACCTGTCGCTGATGCTCTCCGGGGCCGCCGTGCCCTGACGTGCCGGATCAGCGCGCGGCGATCCACTCCAGGACGGCCCGGTTGAACGCCTTCGGCTGCTCCATGTTCGCCGCGTGGCCGTCGTCGTCGAGCACGACCGCCGTCCCGTCCGCGGCGAGCGCCGCCGACGCCGCCGCGTGCCCGCTGGGCCAGTACTCGCTCTCCGCGCCCGCCACGAACAGCAGCGGGATGCCGGCCGCGGCGATCGCGGGACGCCAGTCGGCGACGGCGTGGTCGTGCAGCAGGGCGAGCTCGCCCGGCGTGAACTCGCGGCTCATCCCCTTCATCGCCGTCATCAGCCGCACCAGCCGCAGCCCGCGCTTCGCCATCGGCGTGCCGTGGCCGGTCTCCGGGATGCCGGTTGCGAAGTAGCTGTCGCGGTTGGCTGCGTCGTACCCGTAGAACCCGAACGGCCAGCCCTCGTCGTTGAGCATCTTGGGCGTCTGGTCGATGGAGACCGCCGCGGCCACGCGGTCGGCGCCGCACTGCGCAAGGAAGGACCAGATCGTGTTCGCGCCCATCGAGCCGCCGACCAGCACCGCGTCACGGAGGTCGAGCCCTTCCAGCACGGCCGCGACATCCCGGCCGCGGCGTGCCATGTCCACCCCGTCCTCCGGGCGGTCACTGGTCCCGTGGCCGCGCAGGTCGACGGCGAGGACGCGGTGGCCGGCGTCGGCGAACGCGGGCACCTGGTAGCGCCACGTCGTCGCGGGGGCCTTGAAGCCGGCGAGCAGGACGACGGGACGGCCGGCCGGGTCGCCGTACTCGGTGTAGTCGAGGCGGACGCCGTCGTCGGCGGTGAGGGAGGGCATGGGGGCGCCTTTCACATCGGTGGGCGGTCAGGATGCGGCGGCCGGAGCCGGGAACGCCTTCCCGGGGTTGAGGATGCCCTGCGGGTCGAGCGCGTGCTTCACCGCCGCGTGCATGCGCAGCACGACCGGGCTCAGCTCCGCCGCCGCCCCCGGCAGCTTGAGGAGGCCGACGCCGTGCTCGCCGGTCACCGTGCCGCCGAGCTCGCGGCATGACGCCACGATGAGGTCGAACGCCGCCTTCGCGCGCTCCTTGGCGGCGTCGTCGCCCTCCGGCGCGATGATCAGCGGGTGCAGGTTGCCGTCGCCCGCATGCGCGATGTTGGCGATCACCACGTCGGCGTCGGTCGCGATCCGCTCGATGCGGGCCAACATCTCCGGCACGGCCGAGCGCGGCACGCACACGTCCTCGGTGAGCACAGGGCCGAGCCGCTCCAGCGACGGGTAGGCCAGCCGTCGGGCCAGGAACAGCCGGGCGACCTCCTCCGGGTCGGTCGCGCGCTCCACGTCTGCTCCGCCCGCGGCGAGGAACAGCTCGGCGACGCGGCCGGCGAGCTCCTCCCCCGACGCGCCGACCTCGTCGACCGAGGCGAGCAGGAGGGCGTTGGCATGCTCCGGGAGCCGCCAGCCCTGCCACTCGGCGACGGTGTGCAGGCACATCCGGTCGATGAGTTCGAGCGCGGAGGGCACGATCCCCGCCGCAGAGACGGCGGCGACCGCGCGGCCGGCGTCGGTGAGCGAGCGGAAGTAGCCGATGACGGCGCGCTCCTCCCGGCCGCCGATGGGCCGGAGCTTGACGGTCACGTCCACCACGATGCCGAGGGTGCCCTCCGAGCCGACCATGAGCGCCGTCAGGTCGTAGCCGGTCACGCCCTTGGCGGTCGTGCGGCCGAGCCGGGCGATGGAGCCGTCGGCGAGCACGACGGTCATGCCGAGCACGTAGTCCCGGGTGACGCCATACTTCACGCAGCAGATGCCGCCCGCGTTGGTGGCGACGTTGCCGCCGATCGTGCTGATGGCCTGGCTGGCCGGGTCCGGCGGATACCAGAGGCCGTAGGCGGCGACGTGGCGCCGGAGGTCGTCGTTGATGACGCCGGCCTCCACGACGGCGTACCGCTCCTCGACGTTCACCTCGCGCACCGCGGTCATCCGCTCCAGCGACACGACGACGCAGCCCGCGATCGCGTTCGCCCCGCCGGACAGGCCGGTCCCTGCACCGCGCGGGACGACGGGGACGCCCCACTCGGCCGCGACCCGCACGGCCGCGGCGACCTCCTCGGCGGAGGCGGCGAGGACGACCGCGGCGGGGGTGGCGGAGTCCGCCCACTCGGCGTCGTCGTGCCGGTAGCGCTCCAGCGCGGCGGGCTCGGTGAGCAGCGAAGCGGGAGGGAGCACCTCGCTCAGGGCGGCGACGACATCGTGCATACCGGGGATGCTATCCCCACGGACAGGGCGCCCGGCCCGTTGACGAACCCTCGTGCGAGGAGTTCGGTGTGATCATGATTGCTCTGATAATCGTCCTGCTCGTGATCTGGCTCGTCCTGGCCATCCTCGGCTTCGCCGTCAAGGGACTCATCTGGCTCGCGATCCTCGGGATCGTCTTCTTCATCATCACCGCGATCGTCGGATGGATGCGGCGCGGGGCGTCGAGGAGCTAGCGCCGCCTCAGCCGATCGCGGCGACCGCCGAGAGCACCACCCCGGCGAGCGCGACCCCGGCCATCGCGCAGAACAGCAGTCCCAGCGCGATCAGCCGCACGCGCCCGGAGGGGACGGCGGCGCGCGCGACGCCCATCCCGAGCAGGAACAGCAGCACCAGCCCGGCGGCGCCGAGCGCGACGCCCGCCTGCATCCCGCTCAGCGGGACGAGGACGGCGAGCGAGACGGCGGCGAGCAGAGCGCCGAGCCCCAGCCACTCCCGGCCGGGGGTCAGATCGCCCGCCGGGGTCTGCTCCCGGCCGGGGGATCGCACGGGAGCGTGCTGGACGCCGTCCCGTAGGGGGTCGGGGCGACGGATGCTGCTGTGAATCTGGTCCACCTGCATTCCACGATTGTCCGCGCCCGGGAAAGGTCCATTGACCCCTTGACATTCGACTCATCCGCGGATCGGCACAATCGCATCGCCGTCCCGTGTTGGACGAACCCGCTCCCGTCGGCAAGGCTGGTGACATGACGTACGTACCGAACCCGTCCCGCTACGACCGGATGCTGTACCGCCGCACCGGTCGCAGCGGTCTCGACCTGCCCGCGCTGTCCCTCGGACTCTGGCACAACTTCGGCGACGACCGCCCGTTCGAGACGCAGCGCGCGATCGTCCGCCGCGCGTTCGACCTCGGGATCACGCACTTCGATCTGGCCAACAACTACGGTCCTCCCTACGGAGCCGCCGAGATCAACTTCGGCCGCATCCTGCAGGAGGACCTGCGCCCGTACCGCGACGAGCTCATCGTCTCGTCCAAGGCCGGCTGGGACATGTGGCCCGGCCCGTACGGCCAGGGCGGCGGCAGCCGCAAGTACGTGCTGGCCAGCCTGGATCAGTCGCTGTCCCGGCTCGGCCTCGACTACGTCGACATCTTCTACTCTCACCGGCCCGACCCGAGCACGCCGCTGGAGGAGACCATGCAGGCGCTCGACACCGCCGTCCGCAGCGGGAAGGCGCTCTACGTCGGCATCTCCTCCTACGGCGAGGAGGACACCCGGCGCGCCGCGGAGATCCTCCGCGAGCTCGGCACCCCGCTGCTCATCCACCAGCCCAGCTACTCCATGCTGAACCGCTGGATCGAGACCGAGGGACTGCTCGACGCCGCCGGCGAGCTGGGCGTCGGCGTGATCGGTTTCACCGCGCTGGCCCAAGGGATGCTGACCGGCAAGTATCTGGACGGCGTGCCGGAGGGCTCCCGCGCCGCGGCCGGCACCTCGTTCGACGCGGACTGGCTCACCGACGAGGCGGCTGAGCGCCTGCGCGGGCTCAATGCGATCGCCGAGCGCCGCGGGCAGTCGCTCGCCCAGCTCGCCCTGGCCTGGGCGCTGCGGGACCCGCGCGTCACCTCACTGGTCATCGGCGCCAGCAGCGTCGCCCAGCTCGAGCAGAACGTCGGCGCGCTGGAGTCCCTGGAGTTCTCGGCGGAGGAGCTCGCCGCGATCGACGACCTCGCCGTCGACGCGGGCGTCGACCTCTGGGCCGGCGCGCGGCGCGGGGAGCTGTAGCCCCTACCACCACTGGAGCCCGGCGTTAATCCCCTGCCCCGGATTCGCGCGGCCACGTACTGTTCCCTTCAGCACGCTGGATGCGGCGGAGCGTGGATCACGGACACCCCGTCTTCCCGGCGTGTGTGGGGCGGATCCCGGGCGGCAGGGCGAGTGCGCCCGCCACCCGGGATCCAGATTCCGCCCCTTCCACCTGGCGGAAGGTCGATCCGGTGAAATATGTGGTTCCGCAGCGGACCCTCAGGGTCTCCCCGGACAGGTCTGGTTGGCTGGTTCCGGTACATGCGTGGAGAGAGGCGGGGGTGGGATGAGCGCGCTGACAGCGACAGAGCGCGAGACCGCCGCACCGCCACTTGACGCCGTCCGGCCGTGGATCGTCGCCGTGGCGTTCGGCCTGGTCGCCACCGTGATCTGCGCGGCCGGGAGCTGGATCCCGTCGCTCTGGGGCGACGAGGCGGCCACGCTGCTGTCGGCGAGGCGACCGGTGTCCACGCTCATCCCGATGCTGTTCCACGTGGACGCGGTGCACGGGCTCTACTACCTCGGCATGCACGGCTGGACCCGGCTCGCGGGTGAGAGCCCGTTCGCCCTGCGCCTGCCGAGCGCCGTGGCCATCGGCTTCGCGGTCGCGGCTGTCACGCTGCTGGCCGGGCGCCGGGGCGGCCCGACGGCGGCGATCGTCGCCGGGCTCGTGGCCTGCGTCCTCCCGCGCATGACCTACGCGGGCGAGGAGGCGCGGTCGTTCGCGTTCACCGCCGCCGCCGCGGCCTGGCTGACCCTGCTGCTGGTCTGGCTGATCGACGGCGGCGGACGCACGGCGCCCGCGTCGGTGCGCCGCGCCTGCTGGGCGGTCTACGCGGCCGGCATGGCCCTCACCTCGTACCTCTTCCTCTATACGGCGTCGCTGCTGCTCGCCCACCTCGGCATCCTGCTCCTGTCCCGGGCGTCCCGGCCGACGCTGCGGGCCTGGCTGATCGCCACCGGCTGCGTGCTGGTGGCGCTCGCGCCGCTCGCCCTGCTCGCCTACTTCGAGCGCAGCCAGATCGGCTACCTGGCCGACCAGCCCCAGGACCCGGCGAGCCTGGTGTGGCAGCCGTGGTTCGACAACGGCTGGCTCGCGCTCGTGGCCTGGGCGCTGATCCTGCTCGCGATCGGCGCGTGGGTGCGCAGCCGCTGGGGACGGGAGTCGCGGGCTTCGCGGCCCGTCGGCCCCATACCCGTCCGCCCCGTACCCGTCAGCGCCACGCTCGTCGGAGCGACGTGGCTCATCCTGCCGACCGGGGCGATGCTGCTGATCAACCTCGTCTTCCCGATGTACACCGGGCGCTACTCCACGTTCGCCGCCCCGGCGGCGGCGCTGCTCATCGCCGAGGGTCTGCTCGTCCTCGGCCGGTTCGTCGCGCGACGCGGCCCGATCCCGGCCGTCGCGGCGACGGGCGCAGGCGCGCTGCTGTTCATCGCGATCAGCACCCCGGCGTACCTGGGTCAGCGCGGACCGTACTCCAAGAACGACTCGGACTGGTCGGAGGTCAGCAGCGCGATGGCGTCGGTGCGGCAGCCGGGCGACGCCGTCGTCTTCGACGAGTCGACCCGCCCGTCGCAGCGGCCTCGGCTCGCCATGCGCACCTACCCGACCGGCTTCGCGGGCGTCGGCGACCCGACGCTCCGGACCGCCTACACGCACAACATCGGCTGGGCCGACAGGGTCTGGACCGTCCCCCAGGCCGCCGAGCGGGGCCGCTTCGACGGCGTCACGCGGGTGTGGCTGATCGAGAACGACGTGGACGGCCGCCTGCACAGCTACAGCCTGGGCGACCTGGAGGCGCTCGGCTTCCACACGACGGGACGCACCGTCCCGACCCACCGGAGCATGCTCATCGAGCTGACCCGCTCGAACTGAGGGTGCTTCGGCTGAAGGCGCGGGTGCGCAGACCAGCCCCTGACCAGGGCGGTGACCGCTGCCTAAACTCAGACCATGAGGGAAGCCGTCTCGGAACACGGCGTCGGCGAGCACGGCGCAGCGGATCGACTCTCCCGCCGGCTGCACGCGGCCTCCGTGGAGTCGCTGGCGCTGGGCGCGGGAGGTGTCGCGTTCGTGGCCGTCTGCCTGATCGCCTTCTTCGTCTTCGCCGGCCACAACCTCTCCATCGCGGGTGCGGGCTCGGTCGGCCAGTTCGCGGCGATCGCGTGCTGCGCCGTGACGCTGGTCGTGTACGGCGGCGGTCGGGTCGCGACCTGGAGCATCCCCTGGTACAGCCGCCCCAAGGAGCACCGCTCCCGGATCGGCGCCGCGATCGAAGTCTTCGACTCGCTCGCCATCGCGGTCGCGCACGCCGTCGTGGTGCTGCTGCTCTGGACCGTGCTGAGCGACGTGCTCTCCCGCAGCTTCCAGGACGCCCAGGTCTTCGCCATCCCGGCCACCCTGCTGGTCGGCACGGCGGCCGCGGTCACCGGCTACTACGTGTTCCTCGCGGCGGCGAACATGAACCCGCTGCTGCTCTCGGCGGTGCTGGCGGTGTTCCTCGTCGTCGGCGCGCTGACGAGCATGCTCACGGCCTCCAACCCGCACTGGTGGAAGCAGAACCTCAGTGTGCTGGGCATCACGGACGACTGGTCGTCGGCGACCTTCAACATCACGGTGATCGTGGGCGGCATCCTCGTCACCGCCATCGCCCGATACGCCACCGACAGCGGGACCCGCCGGCGCCCGTCGCGCGGCGAGCTGCAGGTCCGCGCCGCGCTGGTGATCGTGGGCGCGATGCTCGCCTGCGTCGGGCTCTTCCCGGTCAACCACTTCTTCCTGCTGCACAACACGGCGGCGACCGGGATGGCCGTCGTCTTCTGCGTGCTCGCGGTCGGCATCCGCTGGGCGATGCCCCACCTCCCCCGCACCTTCTACGTGCTCGGCTGGGTGTTCATCGGCGTCATCGTGCTGGTCACGCTGTTCTTCGCTGTGGGGTATTACAACCTGACGGCCGTGGAACTGGTCGCGGCGGTGCTGATCTTCAGCTGGATCATCGTGTTCCTTCGGGTCAGCGTCGCCGCCGGGAAGGAGAGGGAACCGGCGAACTGAGGGGTGCACATCCGGGGAATCCCATGTTAATCGAGCCGCTCGAGATCCTGCCGCCGGTGGTCCGCGACCGCCGGGCCTGGACGCACGCCCTCCGCTGGGCCATTGGCGCCACCTCCCCCTCACCCGCCTCCGGGGCCGGAGCATCCCCCGAACTGGGGTCGATCATTCGGTCTGTTATCCGTTTGCGACCTGATATAGCGGCCCCTACTATGGCCTCAACCGGCGTCCCGACACGCCGGGGAAACCCCCCACCCGCCCAGACGACAGAAGTGAACCCCGTGCGGTTCACCCAATCGAACGGAAGATCCCCCTATGTCCGACATGCCACGGCACAGACTGTCCGCGCGCAAAAATCGAGGATTGATGGCCGGTGCAGCAGCACTCGCCACGATCGCGGTCACCGCAGGTGCCCTCGCGATCGGCTCCGCAGCTGCGAAAGCCGATACGACCGGTATCTTCTCGGATGACCTGAGCCCCCGCATCGCTGCGGCCTCCGACACCAACTCCGTGGTGCTCGGCGTGAAGTTCTCGCCGAACCAGGCGGGCAACGTCACCGCCCTCCAGTACTACCAGGGCCCGAAGGACTCGGGCATCACGACGGCCACCCTGTGGTCGGCGTCCGGAGCGGCGCTCGCAACCGCCTCCGTTCCGACCGACCGCACGGTCGGCTGGCACACGGTCCCCCTCGCCAAGCCGGTCGCGCTGACCAAGGGAACCACCTACGTCGCCTCGTACCTGGCCACGAAGGGTTCGTACGCGGTCACCCAGAACGCGCTGAACGCGGCGCGCGTCAGCGGCGGCTTCTCGCTGCCGGCGAACGCGGGCGTCTTCACCTACAGCCGGACCAACGTGCAGCCGACGAGCACCTACAAGGGCTCCAACTACATGGCGGACATCGTGTTCTCGCCGACCGGTGCGGCCGCGGCGACGTCCAGCTCGACGCCCGCCGCCACCGCCACCCCGCGGCCGACGCCGACGCAGACGACCGCGCCCGCTCCGGTGAAAACGCCGACGCCGACGCCGACACCGACGCCGACGCAGACGGCCACGCCCACCCCGGCGCCCACGGCTGGAGGCACGACCGTGCTCGGCCGGAGCTTCCCGTCTGCGGCGACCACGGGCGTTCCGACCGGGACCGCGCTGACGCCCTACACCGGGCCGTGCACCATCCAGACCGCGAACACGGTCATCGACGCCAAGACGATCAACTGCACCCTCACCGTCCAGGCGAAGGGTGTCGTGATCTCGCGCTCGCAGATCAACGGGACGGTCTACTCCGACTCCGCCGGCTCCGGATCGTTCACCATCAGCGACAGCTCGGTGAACGTCGGCAACCAGGCGGGAACCGGCATCGGTGACGCGAACTTCACGGCAACGCGCGTGAACGTGACCGGCGGCAACCGGTCGATCAACTGCTACGCGAACTGCACCGTGCAGGACTCGTACGTCGCCGGTCAGTTCACCGACAAGACGGGCGTCTACCACGAGTCCGGAATCCGCTACAACACCAACAGCCACCTGATCCACAACACCATCGCGTGCACCGCACCCGATGTGGCGCCGGACGCGGGTTGCTCGGCGGCGATCACCGGATACCCGGACTTCGACCCGGTCACGAACGACGTGATCCAGAACAACCTCATCATGGCCGGTTCGGGCGGCTACTGCTCCTACGGCGGGTCGACGGGCGGCAAGCCGTACTCCGGACACACCGCGAACATCACGTTCACCGGCAACATCTGGCAGCGCGGCGCCCAGCCGGGCAGCAACGGCCAGCGCGTCTGTGGCTGGTGGGGCCCGATCACGGCCTTCGACACCGCTGCTCCCGGCAACGTCTGGTCGAACAACCAGTACGACGACGGGACGCAGGTCGCCGCTGCCAACTGAGCAGGAGGTCGCGAGACCCTTCTCAACATTGCCGAAACGTGAGAGATTTCTGGTATTCGCCCGTCCCCGGTCGGGCGGCCAGGTCTCCACAGGAGGAATGAATGCCCGAGCCGCGCATCGCGCTCTGCGTGGTCACCTATAACAGCGGGCCCCTGATCGAGGAGTTCGTCGCCGCCGTGCCCGAGGGCACGGCGGGGACGGACTCCTCTCTCGTCTTCGCGGACAACGGCTCGCAGGACGACACGCTGGAGCAGATCGCCCGCTGGGCGCCCGAGGCGCTGGTCGTCCGGACCGGCGGGAACCTCGGCTACGCCGGCGGCGTCAACGCGGCGGTCCGCGCCGCCGGCGATCAGGACGCCTACCTCATCCTCAATGCGGACGTGCGCCTGGGTCCCGGGTGCGTCAGGACGCTGTTCGAGGGCCTCGGGAACGGGGTGGGGATCGTCGTCCCCCGGCTCGTGGACCAGCACGGGGAACTGATCTGGTCGATGCGCCGCGAGCCGTCGGTTCTGCGGACCTGGGCCGACGCCCTGGTCGGCGCGGAGCACGTCGGCCGCATCGCGTCCCTCGGCGAGGTGGTGACGGATCCCGCCGCCTACACGACCGCCCAGGCGACGGACTGGGCGGAAGGCTCGACCCAGCTCGTCGGGGCGGAGTGCTGGCGTGTGTGCGGCGAGTGGGACGAGTCGCTGTTCCTGTACTCCGAGGAGACCGAGTACGATCTCCGCGCCCGGGACAACGGCCTGCTGACGTGGTACGAGCCTGCGGCTGTCGCCACCCACCTGGAGGGCGGGTCCGCGACCTCCCCGCGGCAATGGTCGCTGCTCGTCGCGAACCGTCTGCGCCTGTTCCGGATGCGGCACGGCCGTGCGGCGACCGGCCTGGTCTGGCTGGCCCTGGTGGTCCGCGAGGGCAGCCGCGCGCTTCTGGGCAAGCCCACCAGCCGCGCAGCGATCCGGGACCTGGTCAACCCGATCCGGATGCGTCAGGCGCGCGGTCCCGAGTGGCTCGAGGGCGTTCGGCTCTGAGGACCTGTTCGTCCGCTGCCGGGACGCGGCTGCCCTCGGCCAGGTCCCGGCGCGGCCGTCCGTCCGCGTTGAGCCACGCGTCCGTCGCGCCGATGTTGCGCAGACTGCCGCACAGTCCGGCGACCAGGAAGAACATGCCCGCGCTGATCGGGAAGGACAGTCCGTCGAAGAACGTGAACATGACCGCCATCGCCAGCATCGAGACGGCGAGCGAGTAGCCGAGCAGGCTGACGTCGTCGTGGCCCGACTGTCGGCGGGCGACCCAGGCGCTCCAGACGGACGACAGCACCACGCCGGCGAGCGCCGCCACGCCGAGGACGCCGAGCTCGACGGTGATCAGCACCCAGGCGTTGTCGAAGATGTAGTACCGCGGGAGGAATGTGCCGAACCCGACGCCGTACAGGGGCGATGCGCCGATGAACTCGGGCGCGCGGTCGAGTCCGCCGACCCGGGACTGGGTGCTCGGGTCCGTCCCGGCGCCGGTGAAGAGCGCGACCGTCTGGGAGAGGAGTCCGGGGAGCGAGGCGATCACCACGGCGATCAGGAGCACGGCCCCCGTCACCACCCCCGCCCGGTAGCGTCGCGGGATGGCCGGGATCATGGCGAGGGCAGCGAGGAAGAATCCGATGATCGCCGAACGGGACACCCCCACCAGCGCCGAGATCACGATCGCGGCGACGGGCGCCCACCAGCGCAGCATCACCTTCGTGTGGTGCCAGCGGAAGCCGTGCGAGATCGCGGCGGCGATGACGAGCGGGAAGGCGCCGATCAGGGTGGTCGCGTACTCGAGCGGGTGGATCGCGGTGCCCGACGCCCGGGTGACTCCTCCGCGCTCCACGACGCCGCCGCCGGAGCTCGACAGCCCGGGGATCAGGTTGAAGAAGTCGACGATCGTCTGCTTGGTGAGGAACTGGAGGATCCCCAGCGCGGCGAGCAGTCCAGCCGCGATCGCGATGCGCCGCGTGAGGCGGACGAGGTCCGTCATGGTGCGGATGCCGTCGACGGCCACCAGCACGACGCCGGCCCACGACATGAGGCGGACCAGCGCGGTGAAGGCCGGGCTGACCTGGTCGGCCGGCTGGCCGCGCAGGAGGGCTGCCGTGAAGCTGACCAGGGCGATCACGAAGAGCAGCGCGAACGCGAAGCGCACGGGCTGGCGGATCGGCCGCGGGTCGCCGCGTCGGCGCTGCAGCCGGGAGAGCGTCCAGAACACCATCAGGACGACTCCCCACAGCAGCGAGGGGCGGCCGAGCGAGTTGAGGGAGTCGATCGTCACATTCGAGGGGATGGCGAACAGCAGGACCAGGTAGACCGTGAGCAGGGTGACCGCGTCGACCCGGTCGCGGCCGCGGGGCGCCTGCCGCACCCGCTCACGACGCGCCACACGCGTCCTGGGCTCCCCGGTGGCGGTCATCGCGGGTCGGGCTCGGATGCGTCGCCACGCGACGGCGGGACCGTCTCGCTTTCGTTCTCGTCGTGGACCGCGCGCGTGAGCGGGGCGTGGCCGAGAGCGGGCTCCTCCGGCGCCTCGGGAAGCCGTCCGACGGCGGTGCCGTCAAGCGCGGGTTCGTCGGCGTCGGCAGCCGCGCCGTCGGCCCCCGCGTCGTCGGCCACCGCGTCATCGGCGGCCGCGTCATCGGCGGCCGAGCTGTCCGCGGCACGCCGCACCACGGCATCCGCGCGACGACGGCGCTTCCGTGACAGCCCCTCGGTGAGGGCGGCGATGAGCAGGGCGAGAGCGGCCAGCCCCGCGCCGGCGGCCGCCGTCAGCACGATGCGGGTGCGCTGCTGGAGCGTGCTCTCGGTGGACACAGTGATGGGTTCGATCGTGATCCGGTCGGTCGTCTTGATGTGCTGGCTCTCCTGGAGCGCCGCCAGCTCGAGGGCCGACCGATCCACCATCGCCGTCAGAACGTCCCGCGCGGCTGCGTTCGTCTTCGCCGTCACGGTGATCACGATGAGCGGCGTCCCCGAGGACCCGTCCCGCTGCACGGTGACGTCGGTTCCCGGATGGTTCTTGGTCACCTCCTTGAGCACGTTGTCCGCGCTGACGGCGCGGGTGAGCACATCCGCGGAGGAGGTGAGGCCCCCGACGTACAGCAGCGGGTTGGAGCCGACAGGGTAGTCGTTCTTGCCCGGCAGCAGCAGCTCCGTCGCACTGCGCTCGTAACTGGGCGGCACCGTGTACCAGATGCCGGCAGCGCACAGGCCGGCCAGGAGGAGGCCGGGGAAGGTGATGTACCACCGATGCCACAGCATGCGGAGGGTCGCGATCAGGCTCATGTCGGGGAGCCTCCCATCTTTGCCTTCTGATAACGCGGAATCCGGACGCTCGGCGAGCGACGGCGGAGACGGCGGTCCACGGTCACGGAGGTCCAGGCGCTCACGATGACCACGGCGAGCAGCATCGCCGCGACGGCCTCGACCTGATCGCTGCGCGTGGGCGACACCCGCGTGATCGCGAGGGTCAGCGGCGAGACCGCCACGCTGATGTACGCGCCCGGCTTCGCTCCGAGGGCATCCTGCAGGCGCCGGGACGAGGCGAGGATGCCGTCCACTGCCGCGGTCTGCTGCTGCTCGACCCACTCGCGCGTGCGGCCGACGATCTGCACGTCGATCTCCGCGCGCGTGTAGCTCGAGTACCACTGGTTGCCGTCGTTCGGGACGTCGAGAAGCACGCCCTGGCGGATGCCCGCGCCGTAGTACGGGGAGTCGTCGGAGGAATAGCCCGCCGACGCGTTCCCGTTGTTGACGTCCGCCGCCACCGCGCGGGCGAAAGTGATGACGCTGGTGTCTTTCGAGCCGTTGCTCGGCGAGAGGCTTGTGGCGGAAGGCAGCAGGAACGTGACGATGGTCTTCGTGGTGTAACCGCCGCCGTCGCGCGCGAAGAAGGCGACGAGGAGGACTCCCACGACGAGCACGCCGAGGGGCGCGTACCAGCGGCGGCCCATCGCCGAAAGGACTTCCCGGATCGTCATGAGCCGGCTCCCCACTGAGCGTGCAGCGACGCCGGAGGGGTCCCCGGCTCGCTCGTTGATCTTGTATATCGCATCGGCTGTCCTACCGCATCCGCTTCGCCAGGCTCGAAGCGATCTGCCAGCCGTCCCGCAGACCAGGGGTGTGCGTGAAGATCCGCCTCGTCCCGTCCACTGTCGAGTCCGTGGTCGCGCTGTACCGCGCCTGCATCCACGATTCGGGCTTCGCGGGGAAGCGGTCGCTCGTGTAGATCACCGAGTAGTCGGCGCGGCCGAGCCGCTCCAGCAGCCGCCGGTCGTAGCGTCCGAGCGGGAGGGCGGCCTCGTCCACCGGCCCGTCGCTGGCCTCGGCGAGCACGAGTCGCGCCTCGCCCACCTCCCGCTCCGTGTCGGCGGCGGACAGCCGTCGCCAGGGCACGTGACGCCAGCCGTGGCTGCCGATCCGCATCCCGGCCGCGCGCAGCGCCCGCAGGTCCGCCGGGCTGAGGCTCGCCGGATCGTCGAGCCTCCCGGCCAGGGCGAAGAAGGTGGCGGTGAGCCCGCGGTCGACGAGCGCCGGGAGCGCGATCTCGACGTCGGAGCGGTTGCCGTCGTCGAAGCTCAGCCGGACGTTCGGGTGCAGCACCACCTCGTCGAGCAGGTCGAGGAACATCCGCTGGGACACCCAGTAGCCGCTCTCACCCGACTCGCGCTCCTGCGCGGGGGAGCCGATTCCGTGGAAGCAGAAGTTGATGATCATGAGGAGCGCCCTCCCCCGTCCGTGCCGGGCGACCGGCGCGTGCTCTCGTCGCGTCCCCACGCGTCGGCGCGCGGCGCCCTCCGCGCCCGGAGGGACGCGTACACGGTGATGGCCGCGTACGGGATCGCCGCGAGCCAGAGCCGGGGGTGCGGCGCGACCACCTCGCGCAGCCACGCCCAGCGATCCGGCGGCCGGACCGCCCCGTCGACAGCGCCGTCGACGGCGGCGGAGCGGAGCTGGCGATTGCCTCTGCGCACCCGGACCAGACGGGCGAGCAGCTGCCGCGTCGAGTAGGGCGCCTCGACCACGACGGTCGTCTCTGCGGCCTCCCTTTTCTCGGCGGCGCCGAACTGTGCGTCGAGGAAGAGGTCGTCGGCGACCAGCTCGGGGAATGTCGCGAACCGAGCCCGCCCCTCCTCGGAGACGGCGATCATCCCGCGCCCGAAGAGCCCATCGCGGAACACCGGCAGACGCTCGTTGATCGAGAAGTAGGCCCGCACCGGCCAGGGCCGCCCTGCGACGTTCAGCCGCCGGCCGGGGAAGGTCGCCAGCACGCCGGGGACGAACGCGGCGACGAGCGCCGCGAGCGAACCGGCGGGCGGCACGATGTCCGCGTCCAGGTAGATCCGGGGGAAGCCGTGGGCGACGGCGTCCCCCGCATTGAGAGCTGCGGCCTTGCCCGGCTCCTCCCGCTCCACGACGACGACGCCGTGGTCGCGGGCGACCTCCGCCGTCCGGTCGCTGCACCCGTTCGCCACGACGACGATCCGGTCCCTCTCGACGCCCTCGCTCAGCAGCGAGCGCAGGCACGCGCCCAGCACGGCCTCCTCGTCGTGGGCGGCGATCACGACGCTCGGCAGCTCGGATCCCTCGCGGAACTGCGGGCGAGCGGACGCCGGAGCGTCCTGCGGACCCGGAATGCCGGTCGGCGGCACCGGGGTGCCGGTACGATACGGGCCATGCCAGCCGAACGCGCCGAGCTCCGCCCGATCGAGGCGGACGACGCCGCCGCTGTCGCGTCGTTCCTGCACGCGAACCTGAACCCGGGGGTGCCGGTCGGCACGTGGCTCACCCTGCTGTCGCCGCCGTGGCAGGTCGACGCGCCCAATCACGGGTTCCAGCTGGTCACTCCGGCCGGGATCGTCGGCGCGTACGTCGCCGTCTACTCCGAGCGCGAGCTGCGGGGGGAGTCCAGGCGCTTCTGCAATCTCGCCGCCTTCTGCGTCCTCCCCGACTTCCGGGCCGACAGCCTCCGGCTGATCCGCGCCCTGCTGCGTCAGCCCGGCTTCGACTTCACCGACCTGTCGCCGAGCGGCAACGTCGTCGCGCTCGACGAGCGGCTGGGATTCGTCCACCTCGACACCGCGACCCGGATCGCGCCGAACCTGCCGGCGTTCGGGCGTCGCGCCGTGCGGGTCAGCAGCGACCCCGCGCTCGTCGCCGCGACGCTGCGCGGCGCCGACGCGGTCACCTACCGCGACCACCGGGACGCTCCGGCCTCCCGCCACATCGTGGTCATCGAGGACGGCGCCTACGCGTACCTCATCGTCCGCCGCGACCGCCGCAAGGGCCTGCCACTGTTCGCGACCCCGATCCACGCCGGAGGGGACACCGGGCTGCTGCGCAGGCACTGGGCGCGGGTCGGCGCCCACCTGCTCGTCCGGCACCGCCTCCCGCTGACCCTGGCCGAGCGCCGGACGCTCGGCTTCCGCCCGCGACTCGGCGTCGACCAGCGCAGCCCGCGTCCGAAGATGTTCCGCAGCCGCGACCTCGAGGCCGGCGACATCGACTACCTGTACAGCGAGCTGACGCTTCTGGAGTGGTGAGGTCATCGGCCCGCCCCCTCCATCGCGACGATCACGTTCGTGAGGAAGCCCACGGAGCTCGGACGCGGCGTCACCGTCGCGGCGATCATCCCGTCCAGCCACTCGTCGCTCACGAAGTCGCTCCTCCGCAGCGGGTCGACGATTGCCGGGTCCGCGCGCCAGCGCTCGACGACCTTCTGAGCGAGGACGTCGCCGCCGGCCGGAGGCCGGTTGCCGCGGCTCGCGACCTGGAGGGCCTTCCGGGCGAACCGGCGGCCGGTGCGCAGCGTCTGGGCGACCGGATCCCACACGGACGGGTGGGCCAGCGCTGCGGGGCTCGCCCGGCCCTCCAGGGGACGCTTGCCCAACTCGGGGTCCAGCTCCAGCTGCAGCGCAGCAAGGAAGCGGGCGTGCGCCTTGTCCTGCGGCGTGAGGCGGCCGCAGATCCGGAGGAACTCGTGGTCCAGCATCGGGTTCACGACGACCCTCTGGTATCCCACCGCGGTGTCGGTCGCCCCGGCCCAGCGCTGCATCCGATCGCGGAGGTAGAGGGAGTCGGTCGCACGGAACCACTCGTCGCCCCCGCGCCGGAGCGCCGCGTAGACCTCGCGGTTCGCGGCCTGCCTGGCCCACGCCGAGAAGTCCTCGGTGAGCAGACCGGGTTCGACGGCCTCGTTGGCGAACATGCGCCACGACGCGAGCTGCTCCGCGTCCGCGCGCGTGTACTTCCGGTCTCGCACCCTGCCCACGTAGTAGAAGCCGCGGGCGACCTCGCCGCCGAGGCCGGAGATGCGCACGCCCTGGTCGAACGCCCGCTCGGCCACTCCGAGGGCGGCGTAGGCGACCGGGTCCGACATCCCGTCCAGGCGCAGGGCCGCCACCCGACACAGCTCCCACGCCTCCACGGGATCGATCTCCCCGAGGTCCGTCAGGCCGTGCACCTCGTGGACCATGCCGTAGCTGGCGCAGATCTCCCGGGCGATCGGGACGTCGCCGCTGCCCGGCACGCTGAGGGTCATCGCGTGCAGCCCACTGCGTCGGGAGGCCGGGATGGCGCTCAGCAGCAGCCGGGAGTCGAGGCCGCCCGTGAGCTGCAGCACGGCGTCCGGCTCGTCGTCGAGCAGCGCGGCGAGCGAGGTGCGCAGAAGGTCCGCGGCCTCGGCGACCGCACGCTCGAACGGAAGGGGATCGACGGGCTCGCGATCGGGCGGCGTCACGGCGACGCCCTCCGCCCCGAGGTGCGCCGTCGCGCCGGGAGCGAGCTTGAGGACGCCCTCGAACAGCGTCCGCTGGCCCAACTGCCAGCCGAGCAGGGACTGCACGGCGAGGGCGACCCGGTCCGGCTCGGCGCCGCGGGTCCATCCCGCCAGCAACGCGGAGGTCGAGAGCACCCCCGGGCCACCGGCCGCCGGGTCGCTGTGGAAGAGCTGCCGGAACCCCATCGAGTCGGCGACGACGACCACGCCGTCCTCGCGCAGGCCCTGCGCGGCGAACGGAGGCAGCAGCCGGGACAGGGCGCCGGGGTCGCCGGCTACCAGCTCCGCGACCTCGTGTTCGGGAACGGCGCCCGTGGCCCGGCGGGACACCCGGGAGAGCACGATGGTCGAGCTCCCGTCGACGGGCCGCAGTCCCCAGTACGCCACGCGCGCCGCGCCGGCGTCGGTCTCGGCCGATCCCGCGAGGGTCGTCCGCACCGCGGCAGGCAGCTCGCCGGAGGCCCAGGCGAGCACTCCGGGAAGGACGGCAGGGGTGGCCATGATGCTACGCGGCGAGCTTCGCGTCGACGAAGTCGGTCAGCGAGCCGACGGTCTCGAAAAGGTCGGCGCCGAACTCGTCGTCGTCGATGACGATGTCGAAGCGCTCCTCGAGCGCGACCACGAGGTGGACGACGCCGAAGGAGTCCAGTTCGGGCAGCGCGCCGAACAGCGCGGTGTCGCGGGTGAGGTCGGCGGGGGCCTGGCTGAGTTCGAGGGTCTCGATCAGGACTTCGCGGACGGCGTTCTCGGTGTCGGGCATGAGTGGTTCTCCTTGTGGTCGGGCGGTGTCAGACGAGGACCTCGGCGGGTGCGGGATGGCCGAGGAAGGCGGTCGGGCTCGCGGTGAGCCCGTAGGCGCCCTGCTGGAAGACGACGATGAGGTCGTCGATCGCCGCGGCGGGCAGGACGATGTCGTCGCCCAGCAGGTCGAGGGGCGTGCACAGGCAGCCGACGACGGTCACGCCGTCGTCCTCCGTCGCCTCGACGCGGTTGCCGACGGCCAGGGGGTAGTTGCGGCGGATCGCCTGCCCGAAGTTCCCGGAGGCGGCGAGCTGGTGGTGCATCCCGCCGTCCACCACCAGGTAGGTCCTGCCGCGCGAGACCTTCCGGTCGAGGACGCGCGTGACGTAGACGCCGCACTCGCCGACGAGGTACCGGCCGAGCTCGATCACCGGGACGGCCTCCGGCAGCCGGTCGCGCAGCGGCCCGTCGACCAGCTCGTGGAGGGCGGAGGCCACCGTCTCGAGCTCCAGCGGCCGGTCGCGCTCCGTGTACGGGATGCCGAACCCGCCGCCGAGGTTGACGTAGCGCACGGGCGCGGCCAGGTGCTCGGCGAGGTCGCTCACGAGATCGACGGTGCGGCGCTGCGCCTCGGCGATGATCGCCGCGTCGAGGTTCTGCGAGCCGGCGAAGACGTGGAAGCCGCGCACGTCCAGCCCGGCCGACGCGTACTCCGCCAGCACCCCGGGGACCTGCTCGGCGTCGATGCCGAACTGCTGGGGGCCGCCGCCCATCCGCATCCCCGAGCCCTTCACGGCGAAGTCGGGGTTGACCCGGATCGCGACGTGCGGCGTCAGCCCGAGCTCGTCCGCCGCCGCGATCACGCGCTCGATCTCGGTCGGCGACTCGACCTCGACGATGATCCCGGCGGCGACCGCCTGCCGGATCTCCGCCGGCGTCTTGCCCGGACCGGCGAAGCTCACGGACGCGGGACGGATGCCGGTGTCGAGCGCCGTGCGCAGCTCCAGCCCCGACGCCACGTCGATCCGGTCCACCCGCGAAGCGAGGTGCTGGACGACGGCCGGCATCGGGTTGGCCTTCATGGCGTAGCTGAGCTCGACCCGCGCCGGGAGGGCGGAGCGCAGCAGCTCGACCCGCGCGTCGAGCAGGCCGCGGTCGTAGGCGAAGAACGGCGTCGAGCCGACGCGCGCGGCCAGGCGCGAGAGCGGGACGCCTCCCACGCGCAGCTCACCGTCGATCGTCCCGAACGCGGCGACGTGCTCCTGCGGCTTCATGCGGACACCTGCGCCTTCATCAGGACCCGGTCGAACTTGCCGTTGGGCGAGCGCGGCAGCTCGTCGCGCAGGTCGATCGACGACGGCACCATGTACAGCGGCAGCACCTGCCGCAGGGCGGTGGAGAGCGCCGACGACTCCAGCTCCGCCGCCGCCGAGGTGGCCACCAGGACGATCCGGTGGCCGAGCCCCGGCTCCTCGACGCCGAGCGCGACCGCGTCGCGCACCAGCCCCGTGGCGTAGGCGGCCTCCTCGATCTCCGACGGGCTCACCCGGTAGCCGGAGGTCTTGATCATCTCGTCGGTGCGTCCGACGAAGTAGAGGAAACCCTCCTCGTCGGAGACGACCGTGTCGCCCGACCACACCGCGAGCTCCGGTGCGCGCCACTCCTGTCCCGGGCGTTCCACCGGCCGGTACCGCTCGGCGGTGCGCACCGGGTCGTTCCAGTACCCGAGCGCGACGAGGGCGCCGCGGTGCACGAGCTCGCCCTCCTCCCCCGGTGCGCACGGGGTCCCGTCGGGGCGCAGCACGAGCACCTCCGCGTTGGGGATGGCCTTGCCGATGGAGTCGGGGCGCCTGTCCACTTCTGCGGGGTCGAGGTAGGTGGACCGGAACGCCTCGGTGAGCCCGTACATCAGGTACGGGTCGGCCGCGGTGAAGATGGAGCGCAGGCGGTCGAGGATCGTGCGCGGCATCCGGCCTCCGGTGTTGGCCCAGTAGCGCAGGCGCGCGGCCGTCCCGTCCGGCCAGGGCACCTCGACGAGCTGCAGCCACAGCGGCGGCACACCCGTGATCCCGGTGACACCGTGCTTGGCGCACAGCCGCGGCACGTCGCGCGGCAGGAGGTAGTTCATCAGGACGCAGTGGGCGCCGACCGCGAAAGCCGTCGTGACCTGGCTGAGTCCCGCGTCGAAGCTCAGCGGGAGCACGCTCAGGATGACGTCGTCCTGCGTGTTCCCGAGGTAGCTGCTGACGCTCTCCGCGCCGACGATCAGGTTGCGGTGGCTGAGCACGACGCCCTTCGGCCGGCCGCTGCTGCCCGAGGTGTAGAGGATCGCCGCCGGGTCCACGTCGATCGCGCTGGCGGAGGGAGTCTCCCCCGACGGCTGCTCGCCCGCCCACTGGTGCACGCGGAGCCCGTCGAGCGGCCCCGTCCGGGGCTCGCCGACGACGATCACGTCCTCGAGCGCGGTCCCGTCGAGGCTGTCCGCGAGCTGCCCCAGCCGGTCGGCCGAGGTGACCAGAACACGCGCCCCGCTGTCCCGCAGGATGTGGCCGACCTGCGCGGGCTTCAGCACATGGTTGATCGGCACGAAGACGGCGTCCGCGACGGAGGCGGCGAAGAGGGCGACCACCGTCTCGACGCGCTTCTCCAGGTAGATCGCCACCCGGTCCCCCCGCTCGAGTCCGAGCCCGGCGAGCTGGGCGCCGGCGGCCAGCGCCCGCTCCCAGAGCTCCCCGTACGCGACGGTCGTCTCCTTGTAGGTGAGCGCAGGACGGTCGGGGACGGACCCCGCCGTCTCGGCCAGGAGGTCGTGCACACGTGTCCTCATCAGGGGGCCCTCCGTTCCCGGAGGTAGCGGTCGAACTCGTCGCCGCCGTCGAGATCGACGTAGCGTCGCCCCTGAGCGTCGACAGCCGGAGCGGGGCCGTCGTCGTCGGGGACGGCGGGTCCCGGGCGTGAGAAGCCGGACACCTCGTCGAAGACCGAGACGTAGGCCTCGGCCTGCGGGCGCCAGTCCAGCTCCGACGAGACGCGCTCCCGGCCGGCCTTGCCGAGCTCCACGCGGAGCCCCGGGTCGTCGATCAGGCGCTCCACCGCGTCCGCGAACGCCGCGATGTCGCCCGACGGGACGTAGAGGAGGCTGTCACCCCCGGAGACCCTGGTCTCCGCCAGGTCGAAGGACACCGACGGGAGCGCGTAGGCCATGTACTCCATCGTCTTGTTCATCGTGGACAGGTCGTTCAGCGGCGTCTTCAGGTCCGGGCACAGGCCGATGTCGGCGCGGCTGAGGTACTCGGCGATGGCCACCCGGTCGACGCGGCCCGTGAAGGTGACGTGGTCGTCGAGGCCGAGCCGGGTGGACTGCGCCTTGAGGTCCTCCAGGCAGTCCCCGAAGCCCAGCAGCGTCGCCGTCACGTTCGTGCGCCCGCGCCGATGCACCAGCTCGTCCATGACGAGCAGCACCTGGTCGACGCCGTCCTGCGGCCCCATGATCCCGAGGTAGGCGAGCACGATGCCGTCGGCCGGCCGCGGATCCTCCGGATAGACCGGACGCATCCTGCGCGTGTCGGGACCGCTCCGGACCACGGTGACGTGACCGGGCCGGCGTCCCCCGCGCCGCAGCGCGATCGCCTTGTAGGACTCGTTCGTGGAGATGACGCGCTCGGCCGTGTGGAAGGTTCTTCGCTCCAGCCACAGCAGGCCGCGGGACTCCAGTTTCTGCGCGAGGCCGCGCGGCCTCCCGAAGCGCGAGACGAACAGCTCCGGGTTCAGGTCGTGGTGGTCGAACACGAAGCGCACGCCGCGCACGCGCCACAGCAGCGCGAGCAGCCAGTAGATGTCCGGCGGGTTGCAGGACTGGATGATGTCGAAGCGGCGGCGGCGCCAGGCCGCCAGCGACAGCCGGGCCGTGTGCACCCAGCAGTAGGCGAACTCCCACGCGAACCCGAGGAAGCCTTCCGCCTCGGGAGGCGGCGCGTACTTGTAGATGTCGACGCCGTCGAGGTGCTGCCGGGCCGGGTCGCCCGGTCCCTTCGGGCAGATGACGCTCACGTGGTAGCCGCGCGCGACGAGCGCCTGGCACTCCAGCCAGACCCGGCGGTCCAGCGGCACCGGCAGGTTCTCCACGATGATGAGCACGTGCGGCGCCCGCGACCGGGCGTCTGCGCCTCCGGACATTCCCTCTCCCCCGTTCATGACCCGTAGACCTCGTGCTCGACGATGCGGACGACGTCCGCCTGGGCTCTGCTCCAGCCGAACCGGCGCACGGACTGCGCGGCCGCGGCGGCGCGGGTGTCGATGTCCGGCCGAGCCACCGCCTCCGCGAGTGCGGCGGCGATGCCCTGCGGTGTCGGCGTCGCCCACGCCACGTGCTCGTTGACCAGGTCCGCCCGCGAGTGCGGCGAGTCGTTGACGATCGGGATGGTGCCGGCCGCGAGCATCTCCTCGGCCACGAGCGAGATGTTCGTGAACGACATCGCGAGTCCGGCGACGCTCTCGTTGTAGAGCTCGTTGAGCTCCGCCGGGGTCAGCCGCCCGTGCTGGATCGCGGGGAAGGTCAGCCCCTTCACCCGCTCGCCGTAGAGGTGGATGTCCACGTCGGGCCGCAGTTCGTGGAACCGCTCCAGCGCCAGGCGGGCCAGCCAGTATCCGCGGCGGGGGATCGCGGGCCGCGCATAGAGGACGACGCCGGTCCGTCTGCGCTCGGGCAGGAGCCGGTAGACGGAGGTGTCGCAGCCGAACTCGGTGACGTCCGCCTCGACGCCGACCTCGGACCGCAGCAGGTCGCCGACCATGTCGCCGAGCGCGATGCAGCGGAAGCCGAACCGGTAGGTGTCCTCGGCGAGCGAGTACATCGAGCCCCTGGCGTAGAAGAACGGCTCGTAGTCCTGGATGAAGTAGAGCCGACGCATCGGGGCGGCGCTCCGCTTGGCGACGATGTGCGCGGTGTCCCACGACGAAGCGACGACCGCGTCGACCCCGGCGATGCCGTCGGCTGCGTCGTGCACGCCGGCCCGCAGGCCCGGCCACCACTGGCGGATGACGCGCTCCTGCTGCCGGAGGTCGCCCCCATAGCGGTCGTAGAGGTAGAGCTCGCAGGTGTGCCCGGCCTGTTCGAGGGCCTCCACCATCCGGAACAGGGTGGTGTGGCCGCCCGACCCGGGGCTCGGCGGGATCGTGACCCAGCCGATCCGGAGCGGAGCCGGCCGCTGCGGCCGCGTGTCCGGAACCGGGAGGTCGAGCAGCGTCGAGTCCGCGATGTCCGCGTCCCGCAGCGGCTCGGCGAGCACACCCGCGTCGAGCCGCGTGTACGCGAACCTCGTCGCCCGCTGTGCGAGCACGAGCGGGCCGTCGTCGCGCATGATGGCGGCCGCCTTCGCGGCGTTCGAACCGAACCGCCGGACGGACCGGCCCAGCGCGCTCACAGCGCTCATGTCGATCCCACCCCGGTTTGCGTGCTGCCCGATTGCAGGCGCATGCGCTCGTAGTCCCCTGTCCTGACCCAGCGGGCGTAGCGTCTCGACGCCCTCATTCGCCGCCTGAGCCGAGGCAACGCCCCGCGGAGCACGGCGACCATCGCACTCGGGGCGCGGTCGGCCATGGCCCTGGTGGCCACGCGTTGCCACTCACGGGTGGAGCGGATGCCGGGCGAGCACTGCGCGGCGAAGTCCAGCAGTTGTCCGACCTCCCGCGAGCGGGTGCCCCGGTCGAGGAGCCTGGTCGCCTGGTCCAGCGCCTCGGATGCCACCGCGTGGTACGCCGCTTCGCGCAGTTCCGCACCGCCCGGCAGCAGAGGCCCGACCTCGTCGAACAGCAGCGTGAATGCGTCCCGGATCTCGCCGAGGATCACAAGAGGTTCCTCCGCCAGCGTCGAAAGGCTGCCCACGTGCTCCCTGTGCCAGGCCTGGTCGGCGCCGCGGATGTAGGCGACGTCCGCATAGGCCGAGAGCCGCAGCCACATCTCCATGTCGTGCGTGTGCGCGAGCGGTCGCTGGCCGCCTGTGAGGTCGACGACGCTCCGGCGCATCACGACCTCGGGCGAGGTGATCACGTTCGTCCCGTCGATCGCCCTCGCGGCCAGCCATTCGTGCCCGGCCCACAGTATCCACGACTCCGGCCGCTGACGGCTGGCCGGGAGCGTCGGCCCCGCGAAGTGGATGGGGTGGCCGTACACAAGTCCGACCTGGGGGAAGGCCTGCATGACGGCGACCGCGCGCTGGAGCGACCCGGGCGTCAGCACGTCGTCGGCATCGAGCCGAACCAGGAACTCCCCCGTCGCTTCGGCCAGGCCGCGATTGAAGGTCTCGACAGCGCCGACGTTCTCTGCATTCGCGATCACCCGGACGCGGTCGGACTCGGCTGCGAGCTTCCTGGCGATGGCCAGGCTGTCGTCCAGGGAGGCATCGTCGACGACGATGACCTCCACATCGACACCGGCCTGATCAAGCACGCTGTCCACCGCTTCTACCAGGTACCGCGCGTAGTTGTAGCACGGGATCACCACGCTGACTGTGGCGCCGGGGCGTGCCGGTCGGGGCTGGTACCGCCGCCCGGTCAGAGCTGTCTGCGTCATGACACGCCCCCCGTCGGAGCCGCCGAAGCCGAGGGAGCGCGCAGCTCCCACAGCTGCTTCCGGAGCCACGGCCAGACCAGAAGCGCGTAGAGCACGACCGCCGCGCCGCCCCCGACGAGCAGCGCGACGATCGGGTCATGGATGTACACCGCGGAGACGATGGCCGCAGCCACCGCGGGGATTGCCGCGACGGTGGGCAGCCACGCCGCGCGGGCGAGGTCGAGGAGCCGGATGCCGGCGAGCTTCAGGGCGATCAGGTACGCGGGAAGGATGACGACGACCGCGACGAGCACGTGCGCCCACCCGGCGCCCTGGATCCCGAAGGCCCGGGTCGCGACGATCATCACGCCCACCAGGGCGACCAGCCACACGATCTGGATCCAGAGCACCGGCCGCGACCGGCCCTGGGAGTACAGGTACCCGGCGGAGATGTCGAACGCCACCCGGAGGCTCCCGTACAGGCCGAGCGCGGCGAGAACGGGCGCGCCGGGAAGCCAGCGTGCGCCGTACAGCACGTCGATCAGCGGGAAGCTCAGCGCCGCGAGCACCGTCCCGGCCGGCAGCGCTCCGGCCCACGCGACGGCGGTGACGACCGCGAAGGCATGGCTGCCGCCGCGGGACCGTGCGAAGAACGGCAGCGAGATGGAGCGCACGACCTGGGACAGCGCGCTCATCGGCCAGCTCGCGATGTTGAAGGCGAGGACGTAGTACCCCAGCGCGGTCGCGCCGGCCACCCGGGCCAGGACGATGTTGTCCACGTTGAGGAGGGTCCACGACAGGAGGTTGGCCGCCGCGACCGGCAGGCCGAACGCCAGCACGCCTTTCACGACCGTTCGGTCGATCGAGTACCGGGGCACCACCCGCGCCAGGAGGAACTGCATGGTCGAGGACACGCACTGCGCGGCCACGCGGCCGAGCGCGAGGCCCATCACACCGAAGCCGAGCGCGACGAGAACCAGTGTCACGGTGGTGGAGACGACGAAGTCCGCCACCCCGACGAGGAACAGCTCGCGCTGCTGGAAGCGCCGCTGCAGCATCGCGATCGGGACCACGGTGCCGCCCGCCAGGAGGAGCGTGACCGAGAGCACGGCGATGGCAGGCCCGGCCTCCGGGCTCCCCAGCAGCGTCGCCAGCCCCATGCTGGAGGCCGCTGTCGCGAGCATCGTGATCGTCCCGGCGGTGAGGCCCAGCGTCGCGACGGTCGGTGCGATCCGGTCCGGCTCGTTCGAGCGGATGAGATCGGCCGAGAGCCCGAGATCCGCGACGGTGATCAGGATCCCCTGGACCGTCAGCGCGACCGCGTACGCGCCGAACTGCTCCGGGGCGAGCAGCCGGGCGAGGACGATGCCCACGACCAGGCCGCCCAGCCGGAGGACGATCGTGCTGACGCCGCTCCAGGCCGCGCCGCGCGCCGCACGGGAGCGGAGCGTGGGCTCGGTGTCGGCCATCCCGGTGCTCTGGCTCACAGTCCCACTGCCGTCTGTCGGCGCGACCGGATCTTCCAGCGCGTGTTCTCGACGGCGCGGACCAGTCGCGGGGAGTCGAAGGACCCCCTCTTGTCGGAGGCGAGGCTGCTCCACCGCCACGCCGCCGACCCGACCGCCGCCGGGTAGGTCGCGCGGGCGAACGCGCGCAGCTCGGCGGACGCGGACCGCGGAGCCCCCGTGCACTCGAGCAGCGCCGCACGGAGGAGGGCTTCGCGTGCGACGGATCGCCGTGCGGCCTCCCGCCACCGGGCAGCCTGCGGCAGCCCGGCGCCGTCGCTCGTGAAGAAGCGGTCGTAGACGTCGCGGACCTGGGTCATGTCGTCGGTGGCTCCGGCGAAGTCGGTCGCGTGCATGTTCTCGCCGTGGTCCCGGTAGTAGGCCTGCCGGGGGCCGCCGACGAACCCGATGCCGGAGAAGGACGCGGCCTGCAGCCACATGTACATGTCGGCGGCGTGCGGGAAGTCGAGGTCGTAGCCTCCGGTCCGCTGGTAGACGGAGCGGCGCATGACCACCTCGGGGTTGACGATGGAGTTCCTGCCGCGGTGCACGATCCGGCTCAGCCACTCCTCGCCGGTCCAGGTCTGCCACCAGACGCGGGCGTCGCCGACGGCGGGGAGGTCCCCGTGGAACCACTCGACGGCGCCGTACACCAGCCCGACTTCGGGGTGCGCCTCCAGCAGTGCCACGGACCGCGTCAGGGAGCCGGGCGTGAGCGCGTCGTCGGCGGAGAGGAGCACGACGTAGTCGCCGGTCGCCCGCGACAGCCCGTCGTTGTAGGTGCGGATGTGCCGCTGGTTCACCTCGTGCTCCACGAGGGCGATCCTGTCGTCCGTCGCGGCGAGGCGCCGAGCGACCTCGAGGCTGCCGTCGGTGGAGGCGTCGTCGACGATGATGACGTCGACGTCGACGCCGTCCTGGGCCAGCACCGACTCCACCGCGATCGGCAGGTACCGGCCGTAGTTGTAGTGCGGGACGACCACCGTCACCCTCGGGCGCCGCGTCAGAGGGCGCGGTCGGAAGATCCTCACGTCACTTTCCCCCAGACTGAGTCTTACTCACCTTTGAACAGTGCCATAGCGCATGGAGAACCGTAAGACCCTCATTGGAGGGGCGAACGGCCGGGTGAACCGCACGTCGGTGGCAGCGGGTACGCTGCCGTCATGTGCGGACGCTTCGCCCTCGACTCGGAGACCGATGAGCTGATCCAGGAGTTCGTCGCGAGCGGCGGCGACTTCCGGGACTGGCGACCGAGTTACTCCCTCGCGCCGACCGACGCCGTGCCGATCGTGCGGGAGCGCGTGCGCAGCGGCACCGGCGAACTGGAACGCACCGTGGACGCGGCCGCGTGGGACTTCCACCCCGCCTTCATCCGCGAGACCAAACGGCCGAACTTCAACGCGCGCCTGGAGACCGTGGCCAGCAACGGGATGTGGAAGGGCGCGTTCGCCTCCTCCCGCGCTCTCGTCCCGATGCGGGGCTACTACGAGTGGACGGGAGAGGCCGGCCGCAAGGACGCGCACTTCCTTCACGCGGCCGACGGCGGCCTGCTCGCCGCCGCCGGCCTGTACACGGCCCGGAAGGTCGGCGACGAGTGGCAGGTCTCCGCCGCCATCATCACCCGCCCGGCACGCGACGCCTCCGGCGAGATCCACGACCGGATGCCGGTCTTCCTCGAGCGCTCCGCGTGGGACGACTACCTGGACCCGGCCAAGCTGGACGAGGCCGGAAAGGCGCGGATGGTCGACTTCCTGAGCAGCGAGTCGGAGACCGTGGCGGCCACCATCACGAGCTACGAGGTGGACCGCAGGGTCAACAACTCGCGGACGATCGACCCGTCCGACCCGACCCTCATCGAGCCGCTCGCGGAGGACTGACCGCGCGGCGCCGCGCTCAGCGCACGACCGACGGCGACCAGGCATGGGCGAGGAACAGCGCGGGCGCAGCCGACCCGTCCGCCTTGACCGAGTACACGTTGCTGTCACCCGGCGCCGCCGGGTCGGCGAGGCCGTAGAGCAGCGTCCCGTCGTCGAGCCACTCGGCCTGGTCGTCCACGCTGACGGAGGGCGGGATGGGCAGCTCCTTCTCGACCCCGGTCGCGAAGTCGAGGACCGCGAGCGTCCAGTGCTTCGTCGCGGTGGTCGAGATGTTCTTCTTGTACGCCACCCTCGTGCCGTCCGGTGAGAGCGAGGGGCACTCCGCGCCGTCCTTGACGGCGACGAGTGTCCGCCCGCGCAGGTTGCCCCTGACCAGCCAGATCCGGCCGCCGGACATCGCCGTCGCGAAGAACGTGTTGTCGTCCGAGGCGAACGTCACGCCCCAGATCTCGTGGTCGGCGGTCAGCTTCTGGCCGTCCACCAGCAGTGTGAACGCCTCCAGGTTGCCGTAGTCGATCCCGTTCACCGCCGAGATCGTGGTCTCGGTCGAGAACGCGGCCGACCCGTAGGAGGACCCCGTGACGAAGGAGGTCTGGGCGACCAGCGTCGAGTCGGGCGAGATCCGCGTGCGGCTCGGGAAGCCGGGGAGCGGCCACGACTTCAACTGGTCGCCCGCCGCGTCGTAGAGCGTCGCGGTGAAGCTGGTGACCGTCCCGCTCCGGGTGCGGAGGCACATCAGGTTCTCGTGGGTGGCGTAGACCCGGTCGCAGACGAGGCCCGTGGAGGTGCGCGCGGCCGCCGGGTCCGTCAACGGCACCGACGCCACCTGGCCGTAGTGCGCGCCGGGGGACGTGTCGCGGAAGACCAGCAGCGGACCGGAGGGGAGCGTCGGCCCGGGCGTGGGCGCGCCGACCGTGGCCGTCGCGCGCGACTGGTACCCCGCGATCGCGACGCCCGCGTAGGCCACCGCGCCGCCGAGCACCAGGACGGTGGCGGCAGCGAGCAGCCAGTTCCGCCGCAGTGCCTTCATGCGGTCATTCTGCACGATGGCCCGTCAGCCCGCAGCAGTGAACGCCGCGTAGAGCACGTACGTCGTTCCGCCCGTCGCCGGCGTGACGGTGAGCGTCACCGAGTTCCCCCCGCGGACGAACAACGCGGAGGTGGACCCGGCGAGCGCGGGCGCCGCACTGTCGTACATCCCGTACTTCGCGAGGATCCCGCGGTAGAAGGCGACGATGTCCGTGACCTGCTGCGTCGAGCCGGCGGTCAGTGTCACCTGCAGGTGGTTGCTCTGGGAGGCGATCGAACTGGTCTTGATCGTCGATCCCGGCGCCTGCGGCAGGACGCTCGCCGGGTAGCCTGCGGCGAGCGCGCCCACAGCCGCGGCCGATTTCGGAAGCGGAGCGCTCACCGGGTACGGAAGCGGGTTCGTGGGGGGCAGGGCCGGCGCCGTCGCGGGCGCGGCGGGGAGCACCTCCGTGGTGTAGCGCTTCGTCGCCGCCGGGGGCGTGGCCGGGGCTTTGGGCGCGTCCGTCGAGCCGGTCGAGCCGGTCGAGCCGGACGTCGAGCCGGATCCCGTCCCTGCCGCCGCCGAGTGCGAGGCGGACGGCGTCGAGCCCACGGCCACCGGCGCCTGCGACGGCGCGGGCGCCTGCGAGATCGCGAACGCGCCTGCGGCGATGACGGCGGCGGCCGAGAGGCCCAGGAGGACCCAGGTGCGCTGGGATGGCCGCTTCATGCCAGGTCCTCCTCCCGGATCAGGATGCCGTCGTGCTCGCGGTAGCCGTGCCGGGTGCGCGGGCAGCGCCACCGGCCGTCGCCCTCGTCCACCAGCGGGAAGCCGGCCTCCCCGACCCAGCCGATGCGGCGGGCGGGCACCCCGGCCACCAGCGCGAAGTCGGGGACGTCCGACCGCACGACGGAGCCGGCCGCGACCAGCGCCCAGCGCCCGATCCGCACCGGGGCGATGCAGACGGCGCGCGCGCCGATCGACGCGCCGGTCAGGACGGTCACGCCGACCGCGTCCCAATCGTCCGCGGACTTGAGGGAGCCGTCCGGGTTCACCGCCCGCGGGAAGACGTCGTTGGTGAAGACCGCCGCCGGGCCGACGAAGACGCCGTCCTCGAGCACGGCCGGCTCGTACACGAGGGCGTAGTTCTGCAGCTTGCAGTTGTCGCCGATGCTCACGCCGGGGCCGACATACGCGCCGCGCCCGACGACGCAGTCCGCACCGATCGTGGCGTCCTCGCGCACGTGGGCGAGGTTCCACACGCGCGTCCGCGCGCCGATCCGCGCGCGCGCGTCGACCTCCGCGCCCGGCGCGATCGTCGGCGCGGCCGCGACGTCGGGCGCCGCCTCCGCGCTCGCTGTGCTGGTGATGGTGGTCATCGGCGTCGCCCCCAGGTCGTCGCTCGTGTTCGGTCGGGTGGTGGCGCCTCAGTAGGCGCCGGTGGGATGCAGGAGCACGCGAGCCGTGCGCCAGAGGATCACCAGGTCGCCGGTGAGCGACCAGTTCTCGACGTAGTAGAGGTCGAGCCGGACGCTCTCCTCCCAGGAGAGGTCGGAGCGGCCGTTGACCTGCCACATCCCCGTGAGACCCGGCTTGATGTACAAGCGGCGGTGGACGTGGCTCTCGTAGCCGTCGACCTCGCGCCGCAGCGGCGGGCGCGGACCGACGAGACTCATGTCGCCGACCAGAACGTTCCACAGCTGCGGGAACTCGTCGATGGAGAACTTCCGGATGACGTGCCCGATGCGGGTGACGCGCGGGTCGTCCTTCAGCTTGAACAGGAGCCCGTTGCCCTCGTTCTTGTCGTTCAGCTCGGCCAGCCGCGCTTCAGCGTCGACGACCATCGAGCGGAACTTCAGCATCTTGAAGGTCGAGCCGTTGCGGCCCACCCGGTCCTGGCGGAAGAGCGCGGGCCCCGGCGAGTCCAGACGGACCAGCAGGCCGACGATCAGCATCGGGACGGCGAGGACCACCAGCGCGGCTCCCGCGAGCACGATGTCGAGCATCCGCTTGAGGACGTGCTTGCCGCCCTCGAACTGCGGGATCTCCACGTGGATCAGGGGCAGCCCCTCGACCGGCCGGAAGTGGATGCGCGGCCCGGCCACATCGGTCAGCCGCGACGCCAGCACCAGATCGGTCGCGGTGCCCTCCAGCGCCCACCCCAGGTCGCGGATGTACCGGCTGCCGCCGCGCGGCTGCCCGGCGACGATCACCGTGTCGGCGCCGAGGCGGCGTGCCGCGTCCGTCACGTCGGACAGCCCGCAGACGACCGGGAGCTGCTCCGTGCCGATGTCGATCCGGTCGCGCCCCGCGTTCTCGGTCGCGACGCCGACCACGTGGTAGGCCGCTCCCGACTTCGCCTGGATCTGCGCGGCGACGTAGCCGACGTCGTCGCGGTCGCCGACCACGAGTGCGCGGGAGAGGTAGTGGTCGTAGCGCTGCTGGCCGACGAGCCAGCGCCGCCACATCCAGCGGCTGCCGAGCAGCGCGACCGCGCCGGCGGGGAGGGCCAGGATGAAGTAGCCGCGGGCGACCTCGACGTCCCCGGCCAGGAAGACGATGGCCAGAAGGCCGAAGGTCAGAGCGCTGGCGGACGCCACCCGGCGGTACTCGGTGAGACCGGTTCCGCAGACCCGCGCGTCCCTCGTGTGCCCCGCGGAGAGGGCGATCGACCAGCTGAGCGCGATCAGGAGGGAGATCAGCGCGTAGGGCACGGGGAAGCCGGCCACGTTGGCGGCGACGTCGTGAGGGCCGAAGCGCATGACGAAGGCGGTGCCGATCGCCGCGAGGATGATGACGGAGTCGGTGATCCGCAGCCGCACCAGGTAGGAGTGGGCCCACGGGCGGCCGTCGCCGGGGCGGAGGCTCTCGACTTCTGCGGAGGCGCCGTAGCGCCGCCACGGGCGCTGGACGCGCCCGCCGACGGCGCCCCGGACGGCGCGGGGGCGGACGACGGTCATCACCGGTCCCCCCGCGCTGCGGCGCCGCGGCGGGCGCGATGGACAGAACCGGCGGCAGCTGGGGGAAAGCCGTGGTCTCGAACGACTTTGCCGCCGCCGGTCCCGCTCAGGGGGACGGCCGTGTGGACGCTGACCGGGCGGACCGCCCCGGCGCGTTGACTCGGAGTTCTCGGGTGCATCACGACTCGTCCCTGCTCATCGGGTTTCACAGGTGTATTCGGCTTCGCAGGGCTGGGGTCCGACCAGAAACTGATTGTTCCTCACCTCTACAAAAATGAGGATACATCGGCTTTCGAAGCCGGCCCTATCCCCCGTCCGGGGGGGTGCCAGAGGGGTCTCGCCGGGGAGGCGGCTCAGGCCGAGACGCCGGTCTCCGCGAACAGGTACGCCGCGATCTCCAGGGCGCTCGTGGCAGCCGGGGACGGCGCGTTCAGGACGTGCAGCTGATGACGCGAGCGCTGGATCACGAAGTCGTCGGCGAGCGTCCCATCGCGCCGCACGGCCTGCGCGCGGACGCCCGCGCCCGCCCGGACGATGTCCCTGGCGTCGATCCTCGGAACCAGACGCGCGAGGCTCGCCGCGAACGCCGAGCGGCTCAGCGAGCGGGCCACCTCGCGCACACCGGTCTCGAGGTTGTGCGAAGCCATCCGCAGGAATCCGGGATAGGTCAACGCGTCCACCGCGTCGCGGAGGTCGATGTCGCGCCAGCGGTAGCCCTCGCGCTTGAGCGCGAGCACCGCGTTCGGCCCGGCGTGGACCGAGCCGTCGATCATCCGGGTGAGGTGCACGCCGAGGAACGGGAGCTGCGGGTCGGGGACCGGGTAGATCAGGCCGCGCACGAGGTCCCTGCGCTCCGGGCGCAGCTCGTAGTACTCGCCGCGGAACGGCACGATGCGCACCTCGGGTTCGACGCCGGCGAGCAGGGCGACCCGGTCGGCCTGCAGCCCGGCGCAGTTGACCAGGATCGACCCACGCGCCTCTCCGCCCTCGTACTCGACGACGACGCCCTCCGCGGTGTCGTGGATGGCGGCGACCCGTGCGCCGGTGCGCAGCTCGGCGCCGTGCCGGATCGCGATCGCGGCGAGCTCGCGACAGACCGCCGGATAGTCGATGATGCCCGTCGTCTCCACCCGGAGGGCCTCCACGGCGTACACCTCCGGCTCGTACTCCGAGGCCTCGATGCCGTCGATGAGGCGGCACGGCACCCCGTTGGCGTCCGCGCGCCTGTGCAGCTCATGGAGGCCGTCGAGCTCGTCCTCGTCGGTGGCGACGATCAGCTTGCCCGGCACGGCGTAGGGGATGCCGTGGTCCTGCGCGAAGGCGATCATCGACGCGTTGCCCGCGGCGCACATCCTCGCCTTGAGCGAGCCCGGGCGATAGTAGGGCCCCGCGTGGACCACCCCGCTGTTGTGGCCCGTCTGGTGGGCGGCCCAGGTCTGCTCCTTCTCGAGGAGCGTGACATGGGTCCCGCGCTGCGCCGCGTGCGCCGCGAACGCGAGGCCGAGGATCCCACCCCCCACGACGACGACGCTCGGGCCCATCGACTCCTCCAGCACGACTCGGTGACGCAGCGTTCGCCCCGACATGGGGAACTGAGTAGTTCTCATGATCGCGACCCGGGAGGCGAAAGCCCAGCCCGTCGGGCGTAAATGAGGGAAAATCACCCCCGCTTTGGGGTCAGCGAAGCACCGCCGCGAGCTCCTCGGCCACGAACTCCTGCTGGTCCGCCGTGATGTGCGGATAGATCGGGAGCGAGAGGATCCGGCCGGCCGCGGCCTCCGCCACGGGGAACGATCCCCGTCCGGGCCCGCCCGCCCGGTACGCGGCGGTCAGATGGAGCGGCGTCGGATAGTGGATGGCAGCGCCGACGCCGGCCTCGTTCAGGCGTGCCAGCACTCGGTCGCGGTCGTCCACGCGCACCACGTAGAGGTGCCAGACGTCGAGGTTGCCCGGCGCGCTCGACGGCAACCGCACGCCGGCCACCTCCTCCAGGAGGGCGGCGTAGCGCGCTGCGGCGACCCGGCGGCGCCGGTTCCAGTCCGCGAGGTGACGCAGCTTCACGCGCAGCACGGCCGCCTGCAGCGAGTCCATCCGCGAGTTGAAGCCCACCAGCTCGTGCTCGTACTTCTTCTCGCTGCCGTGGGAGGCGATCAGCCGCACGGTGCGCGCGATCTCCGCATCGCCGGTGGTCACCGCGCCCGCGTCGCCCGCCGCCCCGAGGTTCTTGCCGGGGTAGAACGACGTGGAGGAGACCAGGCCCAGGCTGCCCGCCCTGCCGTCGGCGCTCTCCGCACCCTGCGACTGCGCGCCGTCCTCCACAATCGGGATGCCGCTCGAGCCGAGCGCCCTGCGGATGGCCCCCACCGGCGCCATCTGCCCGAACAGGTGCACGGGCACGACCGCCTGCGTGCGGGACGTGACCGCCGCGGCCGCCGCGGAAGGGCTCAGCAGCAGGTGCTCGTCGTCCACGTCCGCGAAGACCGGGACGGCGCCGATGCGCGAGACCGCCTCCGCCGTCGCGATGAACGTGTTCACGGGGAGCACGACCTCGCCTCCGGCCGTCACCCCGGCGGCGCGCAGCGCGAGCTCCAAGGCGTCGGTGCCGTTGCCGACGCCGACGCAGTGGCCGGCGCCCGTGGCCTCGGCGTACTCCCGTTCGAACGCCCCGACGTCGCTGCCGCCGATGTAGGAGGCCGTCTCGAACACGTGGTCGACCGCCGCGCGGATGTCGCCGGCGGTCTCGGTGTTCTGAGCGACCAGATCGACCAATGGGACTCTCACAGCCGTACCCCCAGTTCTCGTGCGGGCACTCCGGCCCAGGTCTGCCCGTCCGGGACGTCCGAGAGCACGACGGCCCCCATCCCGATTGTCGCGCCCGCGCCGACGGAGACCCGCTGGCGGATCGACGAGTTCATTCCGAGGTAGGCGGCCTCGCCGAGCCGGACCACCCCGCCGACGGCGACACCCGCCGCCAGCGTCACGTAGTCGTCCACGATGTCGTCGTGGGTGAGCGTGCAGTTCGGCATCACCACGACGTGACGCCCGAGGACGATGTCGGCCGTCAGCACCGAGCCCGCCAGGATGATCGACCCCGCGCCCACCCGGCTGCTCTCGGCGAGGTGCGCCGCGTCGTCGACCACGGTGGCGTAGCGCTCGGGTCCGACGCCGAGCGCCGCCAGCCGCTGCACGATCGCCCGCCGTGCCGACCCGCTGCCCACGCAGACCGTCAGCGAACCGGGCAGCTCAGCGGCCAGCTCCAGGCCGCCGAGCACCTCCGCGGTGCCGATGCCGTGCCCGTGCAGGCCGGGGTCGTCGTCGAGCACGCCGATCACGCGCATCGCCGACTGCCGCATGGCCATCACCTCGCGGGCGAGGCCGCTGGCGCCGATCAGGACCAGGTCCCTCATGCCGCACCCCGCAGTTCCGCGGCATCGCGGAGGGCGTCCACGACGCGCTGCTGCTCTTCGTCGGTCAGCTCGTGGAAGAGAGGGAGGATGAGCGTGCGGTCGGTCAGTCGCTCGGTCACGGGCAGCGGGACCGACCCCGTGTCCGCGTCGCGGTACGCCGGCTGCCGGTGGGCGGCCATGATGCCGCGCCGGGCGGACACTCCCGCCTCGGCCAGGACCTCCATCGTGCGCTCCCGCGTCGCGGCGAACGACGGCTCGACCTCCACCCAGTAGGACTGGAAGTTGCTGGTGCCCCACTCAGGGTCGACGACGGGGCGCAGGCCGGGGATGTCGGCTATCAGCTCGGAGTAGCGCGCCGCCAGCTCCCTGCGCCGCCGGACGATCTCCGGCAGGCGGCCGAGCTGCACGATCCCGACCGCCGCCTGCAGGTCGGTCATCCGGTAGTTGAAGCCGATCTCGGTGTACTCCTCCTGCGGCGCGAGGATGCTGGCCTGCCGGTCGGCGGCGGAGACGCTCATCGAGTGCTCGCGCAGCCGGCGGGCACGGTCGGCCCAGGCGCGGTTCGGCGTGGTGAGCATCCCGCCCTCCCCTGTCGTCAGCAGCTTGCGGGGGTGGAAGGACCAGGCGGTGACGTCGGCGCCCGCTCCGACCGGACGGCCGCGGTAGGTCGAGCCTGCGCCGCAGGCGGCGTCCTCGATCACGACGATGCCGCGGGGCTCGCACACCGCGCGGATCGCGTCGAGGTCGGCGGGCACGCCGCCCTGGTCGACGACGATCACGGCGCGGGTGCGCGGGGTGAGTGCCGCCGCGACGGACTCAGGGGTCAGGTCGCCCGTCGCGGCGTCCACGTCGGCGAACACGGGTCGCGCGCCGACGTACGTCGGTGCGTTCGCCGTGGCGATGAACGAGAAGGACGGGACGACCACGTCGTCGCCCCGCGCGACGCCGGCAACGACCAGCGCGAGGTGCAGCGCCGTCGTGCAGTTGGAGGTGGCGACCGCGTACGGTGCGCCCATCGCCGCAGCGAACTCCTCCTCGAAGCGGGCGACCCGCGGTCCCTGAGCGACCCAGCCGGAGGCGATCACCTCCGTGACGGCGGCGATCTCCTCCTCGCCGAGCCACGGCTTCATGACGTTGATCCGGCTCATGAGCGCACCAGGTCCGCCCGGCCCGCCGCGATCTCCTCGCGCAGCGGGCGCCACCACTCGACCAGCTCGCGCAGCCCGTCCTCCAGGGGGATCTCCGCGGTGAAGCCGAGGTCGCGCTGCGCCGCCGTGATGTCGGCCAGCCGGCGGGTGACGCCGTTGACCGCGCGCTCCGGGCCGTGCTCGACCTCCAGGGTGGAGTCCATCGCCGCCAGGAGGGCCTGGGCCAGCTCCAGCAGGCTCGTCTCCGTCCCGCTCGCGATGTTGTAGAACCCCTCGTGCACATCGGCGGTCGCCGCCAGCAGGTTGGCCCTGGCGATGTCGCGCGTGAACACGAAGTCCATCGTCTGGAGGCCGTCCCCGAAGATCAGCGGCGGCTTGCCGTCGGCGATCCGCTCCATCCAGCGCACCAGCACCTCGGTGTACAGCCCGTGCACGTCCATCCGCGGCCCGTAGACGTTGAAGTAGCGGAGGATGACGTAGTCGAGGCCGTTCATCGCGCGGAAGCTGCGCAGCATCCCCTCGTTGAACGACTTGGCCGCGCCGTAGAAGGTGTCGTTGTTGTGGTGGTGGTGCCGCTCGGAGGTCGGGAACTCCTCGGCCAGTCCGTACACGGACGCCGACGACGCGGTGATCAGCTTGTCCACACCGTGCTCGACCGCCGCCTCGTAGACGTTGAACGTGCCGTCGACCAGCACCTCCAGCGCGAGCCGGGGCTCCTCCGCGCACTGCGTGATGCGGATCGCGGCCTCGTGGTAGACGAGGTCCTTGCCGCGGGTCACGTCGTGCACCAGATCGCGGTCGCGGAGGTCGCCCTCCACCAGCGTCACCCGCCCGGACGCGAGCGCGTCGTCCAGGTTGGCCAGGCGACCGCGGACCAGGTTGTCGAGCACGTCGACATGCGCGACTCCTGCGTCGAGGAGCTGGTCGACGATCTGCGAGCCGATGGTGCCGGCGCCACCCGTGACGAGGACGTCGGCGCCGTCCAGCGCGGTCACCGCACACCCGCCAGCTGCTGCTGGGCGCTCGCGGCGTCCTCGACGTCGACGACCGCGCCCGCCTCGGCGAGGCTGCGGGAGGCGGCCTCGAGGACGGACAGGACCCGCAGGCCCGCGGCGCCGTCGGTGCGCGGCGCGCGCTTGGACCGGATGCTGTCGGCGAACTCCGCCGCCATCTGGCCCAGGGCCTCCCGCTCGGGCAGTGCGGGCGACCAGGTGTCGCCGAGCCGGTACGAGACGGTGGCCGCTGTGCGTTCGACGCCGTCGGCGGCCTGGAGGCCCAGGTCGACGCCGCGGTCGTACACGCTGAGGCGCTGCTGCGGGTTCAGGTCGTCCCAGACGAGGGTGCGCTTCGTGCCGCCGATCACCATCTGGCGGATCTTCGTGGGGCTGAGCCAGTTCACGTGCACGTGCGCCATCGCCCCATTCTGCAGCGGAAGCACGAGATACCCCACGCACGACTTCCCGGCGCCGAGCGGATCGGCGCCGTGGGCCGCCAGCGTCTTCGGCCGCAGCCCACCCGGGAGGATGAAGTCGATGATCGACAGGTCGTGCGGGGCCAGGTCCCAGAACACGTCCACATCGGGCTGGATCAGGCCGAGGTTGATGCGCGTGGAGTCGATGAAGAGGATGTCACCGAGGGCGCCCTCATCGATCAGCTCGCGGATCTTCAGCACGGCCGGGGTGTAGCAGTACGTGTGGTCCGCCATCAGCACGAGGCCTTCGGCCGCCGCGGCGGCGACCATCGCGCGCCCGCGGTCGCCGGCGTCGGCGAGCGGCTTCTCCACCATCACGTGCTTGCCCGCGGCGAGTGCCTTGATGGCGAGCCCGTGATGGGTCCGGGCGGGAGTCGCGATGGCGACGGCGTCGATGTCGTCCCTCGCCAGCAGCGCGTCGACGTCGGTCTCGACGTCGACTCCGCCGACGCGGGCGGCGAGACCCTCCGCCCGTTCGCGATCCAGGTCGCAGATGGCGACGAGCCGCCAGTCCGGGCCTGCCGAGAAGTTCCTCGCCAGGTTCGGGCCCCAGTAGCCGGCGCCGATCACCGCGATTCGCAGTTGTTGTTCCATGAGTGCCCCCAGCACCTTTCTTGTCGACGGGGTCGCCTTCGGGTGACGACCCCGGGTTGTGTGGAACCCCTACTGACTCGCCACGAAGTTGACGTCGACCCAGTAGTTGTTCGAGACCGTGTTGCTCGGGAAGCCTGTCGAGTACGCGTACGCCCCGCCGGTGGCCAGCGTCGAGAGCGGGCCGTTCACGATCGGGTTGGACAGCGTCCCGACGTCGGCCGCGTAGGCGAGATTGGTCGTGTAGTACGACGCCCGGTACTCGGTGTTCGCCGTGATGGTCACCGGCGTCGTGAAGAACACGTCCTGCCAGCCGCTCGCCGTCTCCCCTGTCGAGGCCGCGGTCGCGAGCTGCGTCCCGCTCGCCGACCACAGGGAGACGGTGTGGGTGCCGGCGTCTCCCGCGCCCTTGTAGAACCGGATGCCGGTGATCGTGCCTGCCACGGACGAGGTGAACCTCACTCCGAGTTGGACGGGTGCGCTGTCCTGCACCGCGGGGTTCGCCGGGACCGCCGTGCTCGAGAAGATCGAGACGCCCGCCGCCGGGTTTCCGGACCCTCCTGTCCCGCCGCCGCCGGTCGAGCCGGACGCCGGCGAGAACACCACATCCACGTAGTAGTTGGTCGAGCTGTACGAGTAGGTCGGGAATCCGCCGGTGCTGGTGTACAGGTAGAGGCCGTTGCTCCCGCTGGGAGCCGAGAGCGGTCCGGCGGTCTTCGCCGCCGCGAAGTAGTTCGCGGTGTACGAATAGTTGCCCTGGGGCGCCAGGTACGACACCACATAGGCCGACCCGGCCGTCACCGTCAGCGGTGTGGAGAGCTGCGCCGTCTGCCAGCCGGTCGACGTCTCACCGGTGAAGGTCACCGACGCGAGCTTCGCGCCCGCCGAGGACCAGATGGAGCCGACATGGGTGCCGAGGTTGCCCGCGCCTTTGAAGAACCGGATCGCGGTGATCGTCCCGTCCTGGCTGGGTGCGAACTTCATCCCGAGCTCGACGGAGGAGGAGTCGTTCGTCGCGTCGACGACGGTCGGCGACTCGCTGCCGAGCAGGGTGTACTGCGCTGACGTGGAGGACTGGACGGTGAACGACCAGGTCTGCGTGGCGAGCGACGCCCCATCGGTGGATTTCGCGCCGGACAGCGTCGCCGTCACCACGGCGCCCGCCGGCAGCGCCGACGACGGGGTGAACGTGATCGTCGTCCCGTCGCTCGACTGGGAGACTGTTCCGGCCACGGCGCTGCCGCCCACGGTGACTCCCATCGTGTATCCGGCGGCGATCGCGGTGGACAGCGTGATGGAGACGGCGGAGGTCGGCGCGACGCCGACGGCGCCGGAGGCCGGGGACTGCGACACCACGGACACCGGGGACGGAGCCTTGGTGAAGACGACATCCACCAGGTAGCTGGTCGTCGACGCCATGTTCGGGAACCCGTTCGCGTACGTGTACCGCCCCATCGAGGCGCCGGCGACGAGCGGCGGGTTGCTCACCCCGGAGCCGGTGAACACGCCGGGCGTCGCGGAGTAGGTGCCCGTCGTCGTGCGGTAGGAGACCACGTAGTCCGTGTTCGCCGTGATGTTCACCGGCGTGGTGAAGGTGAGCGTCTGCCACCCTGCGGTCGACTCGCCGGTGAACGTCCCGGTCGCGAGTTGCTGCCCGGTGCTGCTCCAGAGCGTGCCGACGTGGGTGCCGGTGTTGGTGGAGTTCTTGTAGAACCGGATGCCGGTGACCGCGCCGGCCGCGGTGCTCGCGAACTGCACGCCGAGCGTGACCGGCGAGTCGTTCACCTGGAGGATCGACGGGACGGTGGAGTCGGAGAACAGGCCGCACGGGCAGACGCCCGGCGCCGGATCGGGTTTGACGGTGGTGAAGCTCCACGAGCCGCCCGAACTGAGGGCGTTCCCGTAGGTGTCCGCCGCTGTCATCGTCACCGAGTACTTCACGAAGCCGTTCAGGGGCGACGTCGGAGTGAAGACGGCCGTCCGCGTCGAGGCGGTGTAGCTCACAGCACCGGCCACCGGATTCCCGAGGGAGTCCTTGACCGTGAAGGCGATGCTCGCCGGATTGACGGCCTTCGACATGACGGCGCCGATCGTGGTCGCGAGCGGTACGCTCGACGACCCCGGCAGCGGCGACTGCCCGGTCGCGACAAGGGGCGAGTTGTCGACCGCGGAGAAGAGGGCGTCGACGAAGTAGTTCGCGCTCTCGTACGACGCCTGCGGGAAGGTGCCCACCGACGTGGCGTACACCCCGGGCGCAACGGCGCCGAAGCCGCCGGCGACCGAGAAGACGCTGTCGGTCGGGCCGCGGTACGAGAACGCGTAGGCCTGGGCGGAGTAGTGACCGGCCGGGGCCGAGTACGACACGACGTAGGTCGTGCCTGCGGAGACGGCGACCGGCGAGACGAAGTTCGCCGTCTGCCAGCCGGAGGCCGTCTCACCGCTGAACGAGACGGTGGCGAGCCGGTTTCCCGAGGTGTCCCAGAGCGAGCCGGTGTGCGTCCCGGTATTCGCCGTGCTCTTGTAGAAGCGCACCCCCGTGATGAAGCCGTTCTGCTGCGCCGTGAAACGCAGCCCCAGCTCGACGGCCGACGCGTCGCCGGCATCGGCGACCGCCGGCGCCGTCGAGCCGTAGATCGACGCGAGGCCGGTCACCGTGACCGGGCGCGAGGTCGGCGTCGACGTGTTGGCGCTGTCGTCGGTCGCCCTCACGGCGATCGCGGCGGTGCCGAGTCCATGCTGGACGTACGTGTACGACCAGGAGGTCGTTCCGCTCGCGGGGTGCCAGCTCGTCCCGCCGTCGGTGGACACCTCGACACCGGCGACCACGCCGCCGACATCGGACGCCGTGCCGGTGACGGTGACGGACGCGCCGTTCGCGATCGTCGCACCGGAGGCCGGCGAGGAGATCGTCACCGTCGGGGGTGTGGTGTCCGTGCTGGCGGTCGACGCCACCAGGCCCGACTGCAGCGAGCCCGGCTGGGCGCCCATGTCGGCCATCAGGTTGACCTGCGCCTGCTGCATCCGTGGGTCGGCGGCGGCGCCGGCGCCGTCATGCGTCGCGTCGAGACCCCACGACCATTGCACCGAGCCCGCGGAGAAGACGAGGGCTCGGGAAGACGCCCGGTAGAGGGTCACGTGGTGGGTGGTCACCCCGGTGCCGGTGGTGTTGCCGAAGTCCAGCATGTACGACGGGACGGTCCCGGTCACCGTGGACAGGTCGATCAAGCCGGCCGGTCGGAACCCGTTGTCGACGTCCTCGTCGGACTCGTAGCCCACCGTGTGCGGCGCGAGGGCCGCCGTCGTCCCGGCGGCGAGGGAGGACAGGCTCGTATTGCGCCACAGTCTGGTCTTG
>Ga0209455_1000255_pt1 | contig 62473 bp, 64 predicted proteins | sample AraplaCol_mCL_r2_FD_184275 | JGI IMG/M metagenome (GOLD analysis project Ga0209455, IMG submission 184275) | Arabidopsis root microbial communities from North Carolina, USA - plate scrape CL_Col_mCL_r2 (SPAdes) (version 2) | ecosystem: Host-associated > Plants > Roots > Endosphere | place: USA... | reverse complement strand
CGCAGCAAAGCGGAGGATGGCGCAGGCGCGCGTTTCTTGGTTCCGCGAGGAATGGGCTTCGCCCAGGGGAAGAAACGCGCGCCGCGCCATTGCGGCATAGGCGGTCGAGGCTTCAGCCGTCCTTCGGTCAGATCAGCCCGTTCGAGAGGTCGTTGGTGCGCTCCGCGAAATGGCCGACGTGGAGGCAAGGGCACCACTGGCTTTCACGAAAGATGAATCGAATTGGTGGCCGAGATGTCAGCCGACAACAGCTTGGCATGACCTGAATGAATCCTTGAGACATCCGCTGCCAGCAGCACTCGGTGAAGTACCGCGAATGTCTCATTTGGGCCCGTTAGCGGACTGTCTGCTGATGGGACGAAATCGCAAATAAGCAGTCCTCCCGCCCACCACCAAGCGCGTCATAGCAGATCCGACAATCGATGAAGCGAAACGACCGGTCCCCTCATAGCTTAGGGCGAAGGTTTCCGTCTCGAGGCTACATCTCAAATGATCGGGTTAACTCTCGGTCGTCTTCGACCAGACGGATGAACCATTCGCCGGAGGCTTCGATCACTTCAACGCGAGGGTGGACCTTGCCATTCACGCCACCACGTCAATCAGCGCTACCAGCTATTGGATGGTTCTAAAGCCAGGCCCGGCGGCTCTGTGCCGAGTGCAGTTCTCGACTTTCCCGCATCCTTGATCATCGTGCCTCCCGTGAATGTCGAGGCAGATGCGGTGATGGCGGCGGATGGGGGTGTCTTACCTTGACAACCTCCTGCGCTAGCCGCAGCGACGCCTTTAAGCTCTTCGGCCTGTTTACAGTTTCTTCCCTGAGGTCCCCTCGCCCACCAGTCCGAACCTGAGTCAGGAGGGGTGTTGAGCATTCATGAAGCCTCGTGGAATCACACGTCGCCGAGCAAGGCCGCACTCCTGCGCTGCTTGGCTTGCGGGTTGACGATATCGGCGTGTCCTTCGCCGCTCATCATCGCCCACAGGTTCTTGGCCGCATGCCAGCCGATGGCCTGAGTTCCTTCAGTCGTCCAGGCGGCGACATGCGGCGTGCACAAGACGTTGGGTAGCGAAAACAGCGGATCGTCGGTCTTCGGCGGCTCCTGGTCGAACACGTCGAGAGCCGCACCCGCGATTTGGCCATTGGCCAGCGCTGCTCGCAGGGCCGTGTAGTCGATCAGCGATCCGCGCCCGGTGTTCACGACGATAGCTGACGGTTTCATCTCCGCGAACGCGGCGGCGTTTAGGATGTGATGGTTATCCGGGCTCGGCGTTGCGTGCAGCGTCAGGAAGTCGGATTGCTCCACCAGGGTGGAGAAGTCGACGAGTTCGATGCCTGGAGGCGCTTCCTTCAGGAAGGGATCATAGGCAAGGATGCGAGCCTCCCAGCCCGACAGCCGTTGCGCCACGCCACGGCCGATGCGGCCTAGGCCGAGGATGCCGACGGCGGCGCCGCGCAGCGTCGCGCCATGTGTCAGGCCGCGCCACCCGCCACGCCGCATGAATTCGGGCGTCCACGTGCCAAGTTGTTTGGCAACCGCCAGCATCAGGGCGACCGCGTGCTCGCTGACCGTGAAGATCTGAAAATCGTTCGGCGTACTCGAAACCAGAATGCCGTGCTCGGTGGCGGCGTCGATGTCGATGCTGTCGACGCCAATGCCATATTTTGAGATGTAGCGCAGATCCGGAAGCGCCTGTATCACGCGCCTGGTGATGCGGGTGCCGCTTGCCCCCATCAAGGCGACACAGCCATTTGCCTTGGCAATCAGCTCATCCTCGGTGAAGCGCTTGAACGGCATTTCCCAGAGCGCATTGCCGAAAATGACGTTGACCCCACGCTCGCGCAGCCAGTCTAGCGAGGCGTCAGTCGGGTCGTAGCGTTCAAACGCGAGAACGCTGGGCAAGCCTTGAGCGCTCATGAGGGTGGCGATCTCCCTAAAACATTCGAATTGTCTCTGGTGGAACGAATTTGCCTTAAATCTCCTTCGGAAGAGTCGCCCTTGTCGCCTTGATGTCGGGCGCATCAGTGGTTGACAGCTCTCATTCCGTGGGTGACGGCAGAAGATCAAGACGCGGGACAAATTCCTCCAGCGAGTCGTCAAGGGGCGGGGGTTCTTCCTCAGCCTCCTGCTTTGGCTCGACCATCAGGAGACCTACGATTACTAGGGCAAGCGAAGCCCAGGTCACAACTGGTATCGCCTCTCCAAGTAACAGCATACTCCAGCCAATGCCGGCTGCTGTTCCCGCATAGGCGTTCTGGCTTGCGAAGACAGCACCGGTGCTGGCGATCAACTGAATGAAAAGCAGCATCGCCAAATTGCCAGCGGCAGCCATCAGCAAGACGATGACGCCAAGGCGACCGGTCAATAGATCAAATGGCACGAAGTCCTGATAAAAAGCGGCAAGTGGGATCAGCATCAAAACCGAGACGACGAGCGACATGCCGAACAGGGCGACGTTATCGATGCTGGCGGGCTTTGACTCAGAGAGATAGATATCCTCGGCCGCGTAGGTGACGGGAATTACAAGGGCAATGACAAGCCACACCCAACTGGTGGCCATTTCTCCCGGCTCTCCGTAGAGGAGGATGATGAAGATGCCGACGAGACCCAATCCAAGCCCTACAAAGCGCTTCAAATTCGGAGCTTCGGTCCGCATCAAAGCTGCGAACAAGAAGACGGCAAATCCCTCAAGCACGATGACGATAGAGACGATGGAAGCTGGAAGCTTGCTTGCCACCCAATAAACCAGGACCTGATTGATCACCGAGCTAATGAACGCAAAACGAAGGATGAACCGCCGATCCGCCCAGGTGAGATCCTTGAGGCTCGGCATTGTCCGTCGCTTCAAACTGATCCCGACGCAGAACACAGCTCCTATGACGTCAATGAGGATTGCCAATCCTACCGGATGAGCCTCAACGAGCGAAGCCATCTTGGAAAGTGGCACGACGACGCCCCATAGCCCACCACATGCAAGCAGCAGTAGAGCCCCACGAAACGTGCGAATATTCTGCCGCATCTTTCGCTCTCGCTCGTAGACCTTCTGGGCCATTGTCGCGAACACGGTAGCAAGCTTTCCGAGACCATCTGAGCGGCTTGCCACATCGCGGATGCCAAGCTTCGAAGGATTGAACCGCCCGGTTTCTAAGGTGGCGGCCGCCCTGGTCAGCTTGGTCACCTGCCTCAGATATTCCGTCTCAACGTCGCGGAGTCTTTTTTTCTCGATGCAGGTGTCAACACGAGCCTTCAATAGAGCGGGCTCAAAGTCCTTTGGCAGAAAATCTTCTGCGCCAAGCTCGATGGCGCTTATCACGCTACCCATTTCTTCATCGAGCGCCGAAATGACGATCACTGGCAAATCGCGAGTGGCTCGCGAGGACTTGAGCGCCTTGAGCACCTCGAACCCATCCATTTCGGGCATGACTATATCAAGGAGCACCAAATCAAATGAGTTCTGGCTAACCTGTTCGAGCGCCAGCTTGCCACTTGCGACAGCTGTTGTTTCATGGCCAAGCGTTTGGATAGCTTTGCTGAGTTTCAGGCGCACAGTGCCTGAGTCATCCACTATGAGCACGCGCGCACCCTTAGATGCGCGAGCGTCAAGTCGTTGTGTCTCCGATTCTATGCTCATTCGGTTGTCCCCCTTGTTTCAGATCGGCAAGGCGCGAGCTTAGATCTCGGCTGGCCCTGTCACACTCGCCCGCAATGAGTTCCACTTCCGTCGCGGCCCCGCCGGGCATACTGTCGCGGCAGGATTGTTCCATTGCCGCGCAAAGCGCGGAAAGTTGGTTGGCGCCGAAGTCCCGCGCGCTTGATTTCAGCGTATGGGCTGTGCGGCCAAGGCCTGAACGGTCGCCCGACTCCGCAGCCCGGCGCATCTGCTCGACCAGCAACGGGGATTCCTCCAGAAAACTCTCAATGAGTTCTGCAAGAGAGTCTTGATCCCCACCTATGAGATCAAGCAGCTTGTCTAGAGCGTCCTGCGCAACAGCCATGACCAGACCTTTGTTGTCAGTTATGTTGGTGGGCGCGTTTAAGAGAGGCGACCAACTCCTCCACGCGCAGCGGCTTGCTTAGGTAATCATCCATCCCAGCTGCCAGGTAACGCTCGCGGTCGCCGGCCATTGCATTGGCGGTAAGTGCAACGATGAAAGGCTGCAGCGAATTCCGGGCGCCCGATGCGCGGATCAACCTTGTGGCTTCGAGCCCGTCCATGTCCGGCATCTCGATATCCATTAGGATGACATCGTGTTGTCCCTCGGCAAATGACGAAATCGCCGTCTCTCCATCCACCGCCAAGTCTACCTTGTAGCCAAGCCGTTCAAGCACCTTGGAGCCAATCTTCCGATTGGTGACGTTGTCATCAACCAGCAGGATCCGAAGCGGCAATTTTGCCGCCATTTCGTTGTCGAGGGATGGACTTTTGGCTTGATCAGGCTTGGCTGAACGCGTTGGAGCCTCGGCAAAGACTGACATGAAAGCATTGAGGAGCGGCGAGGGCTTGATCGGCTTAGGAAGCATCGCCGCAAATTTGATGCTCTCGATAGCCGCCTTGCTCTTCTCATCAAGAGGTACGAGGGAACTCAACAATATCAGTGGAAGATCACCCCTTTGACCAAGCCCACGTAATCGTTTGGCCAGTTCTATGCCGTCCATCTCTGGCATGCTCATGTCGAGCACGACGGCGTCAAAATTTTCGCCACTCGAAATCCTGCGCAATGCGTCAAGGGGCGATTCGGTTGTGTGTGGAACCATGGCCCAAGAATGGGCCTGCAGAGACAATATGCGCCGGTTGGTCGCGTTGTCGTCAACGATCAGCAACCGCTTGCCTGCGAGTTCAACTTTGGCCACAGACATTTGCGCCTGCTTGGGGGCGGGCACTACGGCAGCACGGATCGTGAAGAAGAATGTCGTCCCTGACCCTTCAACACTTTCCACCCATACCTTCCCGCCCATCAGTTCTGCCAGTCTTTTGCTGATCGCCAACCCTAGCCCGGTTCCGCCGTAGCGCCGCGTCGTCGAGGCATCGACCTGGCTGAAAGACTTGAACAAGCGATCCAGTCGGCTCTCGGGAATTCCGATACCGGTATCGCGTACTGCGAATTGCAGTGTGGATAAGCCCTCTTCGCTATCGCTGTAGGGTGTCTTCGCGTCTTCAACTGCCTGCGGAACTCTCGCCACCGATAGTACAATTTCACCCCGTTCCGTGAATTTCACAGCATTGTTGAGGAAATTAAGCAAAATCTGCCGCAGTCTTGTGCAGTCTGCGACAATCCCGTCGGGAGTACCGGACTCCACCAGGTACGCAAGGTCGATCCCCTTCTCCGCGGTCTTGGAGGCTACCAGGTCAATTGCGCTCTCAAGGCATTCCCGCAGTTCGAAGGGACTTGGATCGAGCTCCAGCTTGCCAGCCTCAACCTTAGAGAAATCGAGTATGTCGTTGATAATCGTTAGCAGGGCTTCGCCGCTGTTGCTGATCGTCTCGCTAATCTCGCGTTGTTCAGCGTCAAGTTTTGTACTAAGCAACAAGTTGCTCATTCCGATCACGCCGTTCATTGGTGTGCGGATTTCGTGGCTCATGGTCGCCAGAAACGAACTCTTCGCCTCATTTGCGGCCTCGGCCGCCTCCTTTGCCTGCTGCAGCGCCAGGGACAGCTGTTTGAGCTCGGTGAATAGCTGAGCGTTGTGCAGAGCGGCACCGGCATTAGCGGCAATCGTAGAGAGCAAGCGGAGCGAGTCGTCCGTGAATATGCCCTCCCGTGTAGTGCTCTGCACACTGATAACGCCCAGCGTGCCTTGCGCCGTCTTGATCGGAACGCCAAGATAGGACAAGGCATCCTTGCCGACGGGGGTAGCCCCGATCTGAGCTCCACGTTCCGCCACATCCTGATTGATGAGCAGTGGCTGTCCGGTCTCGATGATTTTGCTTGTCAGCCCTACGCCGAGGGTGAGCGTGGTGAAGGCCTCGCCAAACTGGTAGGGGAAATGGATCAGCTTGGTTTGCGGGTCGAGCAGAGCGACGTACACGATATCGGCATCGAAGATTTCCTGCATCTGGTTGCCGATCAACTGGATCGTGCTTTCGAGTTCCGATTCCGCAATGAGCGCCTGACTGACCGTGCTGATGGCGCCAAGCTCGGCAGCGCGGGCTTCGGTCACCCTGAGCAGACGCTGTGTTTCGTTAAACAGGCGGGCGTTGGCGATGGCGACCCCCATGCTGGAGGCCACCGTCTGCAGCAGTCGTACGTGGTTCTCGTCGAAGGCATGCTTCTGATAGCTCTGCACACTGAGAACACCCAGTGTTCCCTCACCAGACTTGATCGGCACGCCTATGTAGGAGGCAGTCCTATCCTCTTCGTGTGGAAAGTAGGCGCCAAGCTCTTTCCCTCCCTCAAGAGTGCCAAAAACAAAGGGCTCACCTGTTGTGATGATTTTCGAAGCTACTCCTATGCCCATTGGGAATGGATCGATAGCTCTATAGGTCCTAAAGTATGCATAAGGGACATGTATCAAGCCGGATTCGCTATCGTGTAACAAAATTTCACTGACTTCGGTGCCGAAAGCCTCCCGCACCTTGTCGCCGACCAAGCGAATAACAGTGTCCAGGTTAAGCGACTTCGTCATCGCTTCGCCAACGCTGTTGAGAATCGCCAGTTCTTTTGCGCGGTCCTCTGTCACTTTCAGCAGGCGCTGCGTCTCATCGAACAGATGTGCGTTGGAGATGGCGACGCCCATGCTGGATGACAGCCCCTGCAACAGACGCACATGATCTTCATTGAAGATATTCTTCTCGTAGCTCTGAACGCTGACGACACCCAAAATCCTGTCACCCGCGATGATCGGCACACCCAAGTAGGATTCGGTCCTGTCATCTTCTGTAGGTATAAGTGCGCCCAGAGCAACGTGTTGCTCAGTCGTGCCCAAAACCAATGGCTTGCGTGACAGTATGACCTTGGAGGTCAGACCTTCGCCCATCGCAAATGGCTCGGGGTCCTGATAGTCCCTATAAAACGCATAGGGTACGGTGATCAGGTCAGACTTCTCATCACGCAGCAGGATTTCGGTGACGTCTGTCCCAAATATCTCGCGCACCTTGTCACCGACGATGCGCGTGACGGTCTTGACATTCAACGTCTTGGCCATTGCTTCGCCGACACTGTTGAGGATCGCGAGTTCTTTTGCGCGGTCCTCGGATACTTTCAACAGCCGCTGGGTTTCGTCGAAAAGGCGGGCATTCGAGATGGCAACTCCCATGCTTGAAGAGAGAGCTTGCAAGAGACGAACGTGATCTTCGCTAAAGGCGTTCTTTTGGTAACTCTGCACGCTGACAACGCCTAGAGTTCTGCCTCCAGCGATGATCGGCACGCCTATGTACGATTCTGATCGCTCCGCTTCAGTAAGTGCGATCACATCAAACTTGAGGGACTGTTCAAAAGTATCGATAACCAGCGGCGTTCCAGAGAGAATGACCTTCGAGGTAAGTCCTGCGCCCAAAGTGAACGGCTCCACGTCCTGGTACTCACGATAGAATGAATACGGGACGGTGATTAGATCAGAGGCCTCATCGTGCAGCAGTATCTCCGTGATGTCCTCCCCGAATATCTCCCGAACCTTGTCACCGACGATGCGTGTGACAGTCTTGACATTCAACGTCTTGGCCATAGCTTCTCCGACGCTGTTGAGGATCGCGAGTTCCTTTGCGCGGTCCTCGGTGAGGTCGAGCAGGCGCTTGTTGTCGGCAGAAAGTTGGCTGAGTTGGGTTGCCGCAGATGCTTTGGCGACTTCTAGCTCGGCAATGTACCGGTTCGCCGATTCGAGTCGACCAGCAAGGTCGATTTCGACTAAGCTCTGCATGTCGGCTTTCTCCCCCAAAAAAATTCCGCCAAGAGTGCGAGCGGCATCCTTCCCCAAATGCATCCTACATTAGCAAACACTGTTACATGCCAAGCGCTCATTGTCAGTACCTCGCCAGCGTTCTTTGCGCAGCCACAAGCCTGTGATGTCCGCTTCTGCCGCAAATCACCGAGTCACGGTCGTCACGAGAAATGTCTGCTTTCGCGAGCGGCCAAGGTGCCGGTATGACCGAGATGAGGCGCGAATCAGACCGGCAGCCTTGGGCCGCAAGCGGACAGTCCGGTATCGGCTGGGTGGTGCGAGAAGCTGCTGTTCCGCATGCGAACTATCGCTGCCGCGAAGGCTATGCATTCGTAAGGTCAGATTTTAGTCCAAGTCGGACTTTGCCGAGGTCTTCGCTTTCAGTCCGTCAATTGCCGGGCCGGGGGTTTTGGCTTTGGCGCGGAGTCTAAAAGCGCCCGCGGCGCAGCTTGTTGAGTTCCGTGTCGAACAATTCGAACGGTGCCTCGAAGAAATCAAAGCGCTCGTAGAGCGGCGAAAGCAGAGCCTGCATCACTTCGGTCAGATTGTCTTGCACCTGCTGCACGGTCGGCTGGCCAACCAGAGTGACAGTGTCCGTGCGCGGGTGCCGGTCACCGAACATGGCGCGCATGTGTTTCGGGATACTTTTTGGCCATCGTCGTTCCTCCTCCCTGATGATAATATACGACTCTATTCTCTTCGCTAAGATCCCGCTTTCGGGCGATGCGCCGTGCAATCTTCCGCGCTCTGCGACGGCGTGTTTCCGCTGCAGTGGTGCAGCGCTCGAACCGTCGTGGCGCACTTTTCCATCGGACTGACGGAGCATCGTCACAGGCAATCGAGCGCGGTCCGGCCAGTCTGTCGATCGGCGCGGCCTCAGGCAAGATAACGTGCGTTCCGTCATTCCTGGTCTGCATCGGTCCTCATCCGCCGGAGCGGATCCCCCTTGTTCGGATGGCGTCTGTCAGCGTGCGGGAGTCATGCGTTTCAACTGTCGGTCTTCTGCTCATCGATAGGCCCTCAGAAGCTTGCGGGCATTGCCATGGGCGCGCGCAGCGGCGTCAGTCTGGCCCGCGGCCGCATCGCCGACGTAGAACGTTCCATCGCTCCACATGGCGTGCATGATCACCGCCAGCTTGCGTGCCACCGCGACACAGGCTTTGCGGTGGCAGGAGCGTTTGGCGACCTCCCGGCCCCAGCTCTTGACCCTGTCCTTGTCCTTGAAGCGCGTCATCAAACCCGACACCGCTTCGTAGAGTGCGCGCCACACGTCCGCGTCGCCTACCTTGGAGATGCGGCCCTGAACGTCGATCGAGGTGCCTGACTGCGCCGCGAGGTGAGGCCAAAATAGGCCGCGACGTCGCGTGAGCGGCGGAAGCGTGGGGGATCATCGATCGCCGTCATGAACGAAAGCGCCGTCAGCGGGCCGACGCCGGGGATGGCCATGAAGCGCCGGCACGGTTCGCTGCGCGCCACCGTTTTGACGACGAGATCGTGTAGCCGGCAATACTGTTTCCACAGTGCCGCGCGCGCCGACCGCATCGCGTCCATCCGCTCGCTCGAGAGCGGATCGTCCGCCACGGCCGGCCGCACCGCCAGAGCGAAGGCGCCGCGTCCGACCTTGCCCAGACGGATGCCAAACGACGCGGGGAACCGCTTAAACGGACATCGCCCATGGCCAGTACCAACCTTCCAAACAGCTATCGCAGGTTGTAGTCGACCGCTCCCTGCGGCAGCAGAGGAGTTGCACAAGAGCATCATCGCCCGCTGCCCGACTACCTTTGCGACCACTATCATGCCCTTGGTTAGGTCCATGAGCCCCTGTTGAAGTTGGTCCAGACCATCCCCGGCAATAGGACGCCGGGAAGCTCCATGGATATTGACGTTAGCGGGATTCGCGCCACTAAGAATATTGACGGCTTCGGTGAAAAGGATGACATTTTCCCAGCCCAGTCCAATATCAGGTTAGAGCCAATTTCTTACGCGTTCGATGCGACATTATTCGTCGGAGGGACCATGAAGTCCGACCAGGAACTATTCGCGAAAGGCCTTGCCACATACCAAAAAGTTGTCGTGGCTAACTACATGGCCCATAGGGAGGTCTATGAAACCCTGCGGCATACGCTGCTCGATGAGGTCATCGACGAATTCGTCTTTGCCGATCTTGCGTGCGGCACAGCTCCTGGTTCAGCATCGGCGCTGACCGGCACCCCCATCGCACGCTACATCGGCGTGGACATTTCTCAGGAGTCTCTCGACGTCGCGAAGCAAGCGCTTGCACCTCTGACCTGTCCGGTTGAACTGCGGTGCGAGGATTTCGTTGCGGCCATCGATTCCTGGAAAGGGCCGCTCGACGTCGTGTGGATTGGTCAGTCTCTGCACCATCTCCTTGCGCACGACAAGGTCACCCTTATGCGCAAAATCCGCGACCTTTTACCACCAGGCGGTCTTTTCATGATCTGGGAGCCGACGCGCCTGGAGGGGGAAGATCGCGAAGGATGGCTTGAGCGTTTTCATCAGGTGCGACCGGAGTGGTCTGGGGTCACTGACGAGGAGTTCGCCGCCTTTGAGAGCCACTGCCGTGCATCTGATTATTCCGAGACGGCCGCTACTTGGATTCGCATGGGCCACGAAGCCGGTTTCCGAACTGCGGACGAGTTGATGATTGTGCCCAACAGACTGGCGCGCGTCTACCGGTTCCGCAACTAGGGGTGTGAACTCACGGAGTGGGCCTGTCGTTCTTATGGCGGACGCTCTAAGCCGCCTTCAGAGGACACTGTTCCACCGATATTGCAATCCAACAGCGCGACGTAACCCCCTGCCATGGGGTGTATTCCTCTCTCTGCACTGAATGCACATGTGGCGATCGGCCGTTCTTTCCTCGTCGGCCAGGATGCGGCCTACACCTTGCCGTCGCTATGACCGCTTGCGTTTGACGTGAATGCCCCACGGGTGCATCTTGATCCATCGCCTACCGGGAAGGCAGATGTTCGAGATTCCAGATAAGGTTGCGATCGTCACCGGATCGACAAGGGGCATCGGTTTGGCGATAGCACAAGCTCTTGGGCAGGCTGGAGCCAAAATTGTCGTCTCGAGCCGCAGGAAAGAGAATTGTGAGGACGGTCTTAGGCATCTCAAGTCACAAGGGATTGAAGCGATTTCTCAACCTTGTAACATGAGCAAAAGGGATCAGGTCGAACAACTCGTCAATAAAGCCGTTAGCCAGTACGGTCGTCTTGACATCGTCGTCGGCAACGCAGCTGCCAATCCCTTCTATGGGTCTCTAACCGACATTGAAGACGCCGCTTTTGAAAAGATCTTTGCCACCAACCTGCAGGGCAATCTTTGGCTCTGCAAGGCGGCGCTTCCCTATATTGTGAACGCTGGCGGCGGATCGGTGATCATGATTTCGAGCATTGCCGCCCTGCGCGGCTCTAAGGGCGAGTGCCTATGGGGTTTCCAAGGCTGCGCTGATCCAGCTGACCCGCAATTTGGCGGTTGAGTGGGGTCCGAGCGGTATTCGAGTTAATTCCATAGCGCCCGGCCTCATCAAGACGGAGTTCGCGCGGGAATTGTGGGAAGATCCGGAATGGCTGGAGAAGATCGAAAATCGCACGCCACTTCGTCGAATAGGGACGCCGGAGGATATTGCCGGGGTGGCTCTGTTTCTGGCGTCCGATGCGAGCGCCTATGTGACTGGGCAGGTCATCGTCGCAGACGGAGGCGAACTGATCTCCTGAATCCCCCGCCACGAGCACGGGCCGAACCTCATGAGTTTTGCAGTCCACCCCCTTGACGCCAACCTCAGCGCTTCAGCCGAACGGTATCCCACCAAGCCCGCGGTCTACATCGAAGATCGTGTAGTTACCTATAAAGAGCTCGATCAACTGGCAACTGCGGTGGCCGCGTTCCTGCAATCCAAGTTGTCGATAGCGCGCGGCGAGGCAGTGCTGCTTATCCTCGAAAACGACCTGGAATTCATCGTTTCCTATTATGCGGTGCTGCGGGCCGGAGGCGTCGTCGTTCCCATAAATCCCAGAAAGGCCGCGCGCGAAGTCCAGCAAATCCTGGCTGATGCGAAGCCCGGGCTCGCGGTTACATACGGCGAGCAGGCTTCAGTCTTGCTGGCGGGGCCGGTTGAATGCCTGCGCGGCGGCTTGATCGTTGGTGCCCCAGAGAAAAAACGATTGGATGTCGGCCTCGCTGGACAGCGGTGGAAATCCTTCGAGCAGGCCACAGAATGCGGAGAGATGGTTGCAAAGCGAGGGGGGCAAGGCGATGACCTTGCGCTTATCGTCTATACATCGGGCACGACAGGCGATCCGAAAGGGTGCGCACACCTCCATGTCGGGGTCCAGCGCGCTATCGCAAGCACGCGCAAAGCCAGCGCTATCACGTCGGATGACGTCGCCCTGGTAAGCCTTCCACTTTATCACGTCACCGGCATGCAAAGCTCCATGAACGTGCCGATCGCAGCGGGCGCGGCCCTTGTCCTTGCAGGGCATTGGAATGCTGAGATCGCCGCAAAGTTGATCGAGCGTCACAAGGTCACGTGCTGGCGTAACGTCGCGACCATGATGAAAGATTTTGTCGAAGCGACAAGCATCGCAAGGTACGATCTATCGAGTCTGAAATTCCTGGGTGGCGGTGGCGCTCCCATGTCAGTTTCCTTGCACGAGCGGGTCCATGCTGTCACCGGGCTGCACTACGTCGAGGGGTTCGGCATGACTGAAACCATGGCGGCGACGCACATGAATCCGCGCGCTGCGCCGAAGCCGGGATCGATCGGCCTCCCGCTCGAGGGTGTTGAAGCGAGTATCGTCTCACTTGACACAGGAGAGCCTTGCGAGACTGGCGTCGATGGAGAGCTCGTCATCGTCTCACCGCAACTGTTCAGCGGATATTTCGGCCGACCGGCGGAAACGGAGGCCACCTATATGCATCGCAATGGGAAGAAGCTCTTTATGACAGGCGACATAGGCCATGTGGATGCCGACGGCTTCTTCTACATCACCGATCGCCGCAAACGGATGATCAACGTTTCCGGATTCAAAGTCTGGCCTGCCGAGATCGAGAAGGTGCTAATGTCCCATGCCGATGTCGCCGACGCGGGCGTGATTGGCATCGAAGACGAACGGCGCGGACAGTCGGTCAAGGCTCTTGTCGTGCTGAAGCCGGGTAGACCGGAGGAGGACGCTTCTGCAAAATTAACCGCATGGTGTCAGGAGAACTTATCGTCGTACAAGGTTCCACGAATTTTCGAGTATAGAAAGTCGCTTCCCCGTACATCGACAGGAAAGCTTGAATGGAAGGCATTGCGTTAATTGTATGTCAATATGATTGCGCGCCTTTATTCGCGCCTCGCTCACCGAGCGTGCTCGCCTGTTTCAGTCGCCTTTGACTCAAAGCTATGGGACCGGTGGGCAAAAATTGTCGGCCGCAGGCGATTGCTCAGGTGTGTGCCTTTAGGACATTGCCGCGCCGCGTGGCCATCGCGGAGGCAGGGCCGGTGACATTGTCAAGACCGACTGGCCTTGTGTCTCTTTCGTTTAGATTCAGTGATATTAGCATGCGCGCATATATTTAGCAGCCGGCGTCGGCCACTCGCAAACTCCGCCTGTTCAGGCGCGGCACCTTTTCCACCGCACTACCCCCGCAAAGGACGGATGGCCGCCGCGTTTCATCCGCCCTTGGCCTTGCCCTGGGTTCGGCCGCCAGTCGGTGGGCGGCGAGCCCCGTGCGTTGCAGCGGCGGCGTGTAGAGCACATAGCCGAGCTCAACCACACGATGGGCGGGTTTTGCTTCCATCAGGCAGAGCCACCCAAGCGCCTTGCCATCGGGACCGTCTACCGTGAGGAAGGCTCGCTTGGGATCCGCCACCAGGGCGACGACATGCTCGGTGAAAGCCTGTTCGGTGGCGAACGGCCCCACTTTCATATCGACCCAGTGGCATGCATATGCTCGTCGTGCGAGCGCGGGTAGAGACGGGATGCGTCTCTTTCGGCGTCGAGCGGGCGCAGGCGGCCCCGGCGACCAACCAACACGATGGCGGCGGGAACCGGAGCGTCGCCCGTCGGGATCTCGCCCGGGTTCGGATTTGATGACATTGTCGCCCGGACGCGCTGGCTAGTTCCAGTAGCGAAACACTCGGCCCATTCTGTTGGGCATCATGAAAATCTCCTCCGCGCGGCGAAACCCGGCATCACGCCCCATGCCGAGCCATGTGTCGGCGGTTTCGGGGAAGTCGGCCACAAGCATATGCCGTTTCATGGCAGCGCACTCCTCGTCGGAAAGGGTTGACCATCTATCGCGCTGCAAGGAGAAGCGGGCGAGCCAGGCGGCGCGATCCTCTCCCTCGAACAGGGTCGGCTCCCAGATGACGAATAGGCCCGGGCCGCCCAAGGCCCTGCGGGCGTGCCGCATCAGCCTCGCCTTGCCTTCGGTCGCCAGGTGGTGCAGCGACATGCCTATCCAGATCACGTCGACGGGTTCCGACCAGTTCGCCATCGCTTCCGCGAAATCGCCGCGGCGCAGCTCGACCGGGCACGGGAGCCCGTCGAGCGCGATCGGCCAGCCTCAGTGACGCTTCCGACCGGTCGATGCCGACATAGCCGCCGACCGCGGTTGTCTTCAGCATCGCTGCGGAGGCAGTGGCATCGCCGCATGCCACGTCGAGGAATCGAAACGACCCTGGGGCATGCTCGACGAGCAGATCGCGCAGGAGCCCATAGACCTCGCGGTGAAACATGAGGTTGGTGGCCACGACCCTGCGATAAGTCTCCAGCTCCTTATTGAAAATGTCCTGGGTGCCGGTTGCCTCGTCAGCTGTCGTCACCGGCATGCTCTCGCTCGACGAACTTGCCATGTTATCCTCCCAAGGAACATTGATGGGACACCGCTAGGGGGCGGCACCCTCTGCGTAGAGATGCAAGGCGCGGAAGACCGCCGTGTGGCCAGGGGTCGCAATACCGAACTTGATGCCCAACTCGTGCATGCGTCCGGAAAGCCAGGCGACCTCGATCGGCTTTCCTCTTTCGAGGTCGTTGGCCATCGACGATTTTACGTGCGGGGGGAATGCGGTCCATCTGGTTATGACGCGCCCTTCGAACCCATCGGCCATCGGATGGCCAGCCGCCGCCGCGACCGCCATCCCCTCGTCGCGCAGCTGCTCTACGAAGATACGTGCCTCGGGGTCGTCGAGGATCGGACCGATCCCGGAGCGCATGAGCGACGTTCCTCCAGAGAACGCAGCAAGTGTCACGAACTTCTCCCACAGCACATTGTCGATGTCGGCAACCGGCTTCAGCTCGAGCCCGACAGCACGATCGCAGAGCGCCTGAAGATCCTTGATGAGAGGCTCGCGGTGCCCGCCGACCAGGATGTGACGCAGCCCGCCAGCGTGGACGACTTCGCCGGGCTGTTTGATGAATGCGGACAAGTAGGTGGCTCCGCCAATCACCTGGTCGCGAGGAACATGACGACCGAGCGTCTCGACGCTGTCGATGCCATTTTGCAACGTCACGATACGCGTATTCCTGCTAATGAGCGGTCCGAGCGCTGCGGCGGCCTTCTCACTGTCGTAGAGCTTGACCGCAAAAATCGCGAGATCGACGGGACCGATGTCGGCCGGCGCGTCGCTCGCGGACACACTGGGGAGAAAGACGTTGCCGAGATCGCTTTGAATTCGCAGGCCGTCCTGGCGCATTGCCTGCAAGTGGGCACCGCGAGCGATGAAGCTGACGTCGGCCCCCGCCTCGACGAGCCTTGCGCCGAGATAGCCGCCTATGCCGCCCGCCCCTATCATTGCGATCCGCATGCGTCCCCCTCGACACCAGCTGCCGCCATTGGCCGCGCGAAGCTGGAGAAGCTGGAATGGCATTCGCCAGCCTGACCAATATTAGCATTCCCTTCAATACAAGGCCAGCCGACAGGGTTGACACGGCAGACCCAACGATAAGAAAGATTCAGCAGAATTTCAGAAATCTTCCGGTACGCGCCGGTTCTTTGGCTTCATTGTTCTCAGAAGGGAACGAACCGGATGAGGTCAATTATGTCAACGAATGAGGATACGCGCCAAGCCGCCCGGCAGGAACTCCTGGAATATGCATCCACCGTCATGGCTGCGTCGCCTTGTGCGCCCATGCCTGGAACAATGTTCGAGATGCTGGAGATCATGACCATGGAGAGGCGCATGACGTCCAACCAAGGTGAAGGTGGATCAAATTCTCCTGATCCCTTGACGTCGAAGCCGATCAAGACACCAATAAGGCAGCGTTTGGTCGAGTTGGTCAGATCGGCATTCGATGTCTGGGGAAAACGCAGGGCGCGTACTGGCACTTGGCAGTTGCGAGCTTGATCTTGCGCGCGGGCAGCTTCTCCGCGACGGGAAACCTGTTGCTCTGCGCTCCAAGGCGTTCGATCTGTTGACCTATCTCTGCAGGAATGTTGGACGCGTCGCGACCAAATCGGAACTGATGTCAGCGGTTTGGCCTGATGTCTTCGTGACCGAGGACTCGCTGACGCAAGCGGTCAGGGAGTTGCGAAAGGCACTGCAGGACGAAAGCCAAACCATCATCCGTACGGTCGCCAAACGTGGCTACGTCCTCTCGCTACTCGAGACGCCAAAGCAAGAGCGCTCCGGACAGCCGAGCGTCGCGGTGCTGCGTTTCAGCAATGAAGGCGCGCCGGAAGACACCCCTTTGATCGACGGTTTCGCCGAGGACATTGTCAACGCGTTGGCTCGCTTTGGAACGATCGTTGTTCTGGCGCGCAATTCCGGATTTGCATTTGTCTCCGACGCCGCTTCCGATTGGCGTGCCATTGGCGACAGTCTTGGCGCAACCTATCTGGTTCGCGGCAGGGCGACGACTCGCGCGGACGGCATGCGGGTCACCGTCAGTCTCATTGCTGCTTTGACGGGTGGCGTCCTCTGGAGCGATACTTTTTCCGCGTCTGGCGGTCAGATCTTCGACATGCAGGAAGAAATCGCCCGCCGCGTGGTGAACCGGCTGGTCGCTCGGCTCGACGATGCAGGCGTTAAGCAGGCGACCCCAAGGCCTCCCGACAGCCTGGCCGCATACGAGCTTCTCTTGCGTGGACTGGCCAGGCTCCGCGGGTATGGCGATGATGACAACAAGGCTGCGCGCAGTCTTTTCCAGGCTGCGGTCGAAAAGGACCCGAGCTACGCCCTGGCGCATTCCTACACCGTGCTCGCCGATCTCATTATCGCTGGCTATGCCGAGGCGCCCCCGACATTGCTTGGTTCGCTGATCGATCGCGCGGAGTGTGCGGTGACCTTGGCGCCGGAAGAGCCGCGCTGCCATCGCGTGCTCGCCCAGGCTTTGATCTACGCGCGCCAGTTCGAAGCAGCTGAGCATCATCTTCAGCGCGCGCTCGACCTCAATCCCTATGACGCCGATACGATTGCGCAAATGGGATTCCTGCTCTCTATGAGAGGCAGGCCTCTTGAAGCACTCGCGGCGATTGACAGTGCGATACGGATCAACCCGATTCATCCTGATTGGTACCACTATGATCGCGCCATCGCGCTATACTCAGCTGGAGACTACAAGGCCGCGCTTGTCAGCATGTCCAAGGTCCCCTCAAAATCCCCCTGGCGACTGACAAGGTTGGCGGGGTGCTACGCGCAACTCGGCGAACTGAAGGAAGCTCAGCGCACTATGGCAGAGGTCAAGCGTATAGCGCCTGACTTTTCGCCGATGCAATTTGCGCAAACCGGGACTGCGTACGAACATGCAAGTGATCTTGAACATCTCGTTGGGGGTGTCGCCAAAGCGCTCGCAGCCTACGACGACCAAGGCTAGGGTCGGCAGTCCAACGCGTCATGCATCTCTGCACGAAGCTAACTTGGCGCTCGCGATTCAGACGCAGAAACCAAATGACCCTAGGTCGACCGGCTAAGACGACGCATCCTAGTTGCCTCTTCGGCTCACATGAGGCGCAACTAGGGCCTCCAGCGTGGTTGCCGCTATTGTCTGCTTTCAGTGGTCGGAAGTGACTGGGTTCTAACAGCCGACATGGGGCGCAAAGCTGGCGTTCAAAGGCTTTTAGGGCAGACCTGTGCAGCTGGCCAACATTCGACATCACAATGTCCGGCAATCGCCCGTTTCGCGAACAGCGATACCTGCTCGGAGCTTATAACTCGTTTGCGCCACGAATTGTCCCTACCCTCGAAGTTTCCAGCGTATCATTTTGGGGCCGACTGCAGACGGTCGGCTTTCGGCTAGGTCGCTTGGTAGCCGCCGTTCCAGACCGCGACCTTCGAAGATACGATCTCATCCGGCTCGATGACCGCAAAAGTATCACAAAGAATTTTGGAACCATGCGCTGCAACGGAAACATCTTAAGACCTGATGCACACTTCCCTTGCAATGACGACAGCGGCACTGCGGATGCCAAGCACCGCCAACAGAAGCGCAGCTACCACAATCGCGCATAGCCATTTCGTGGCGCGGACAATGGTCATGTCAATGCCATCGCGGCATATGAAGGCTAGCTTCGCTCAGAGTAGCCCGCACTGATGCGGCCCGCCCGTTGTTTAGATGGAAGCTATGGATCCAGTGCCAGGGAATTTTTTCAACACCCCAAGGTCGGATTTGCTCCTGACGTATTGCCAAACGTCAAAAAAGATTCAACCGTTTGTCGCGCCTTCGTGCAACCTCTCGTAATGTCATCTCAATAGAAGTTGGGCGCGCCGCCGACGTGCTTGTAGACTTCCGCGACATTGCCAGAGGTCACGGCTACCCCCGGCAGCACAATCCACGGCGGCACAGCATTGCCGGTCAGCCCGACAATCGCGGCCATCGCCGCGATCTCGCCCTGTTCGAAAGGCCGCTGCGCGGCAACTCCCTTGACGATCGTTCCTTCAAGAAGGGCCTCAGCGATCGCGCTACCGAGATCCACCGTGGTCATGACCGGGATCCGGGAGCGGCCAGAAAAAGCCGGCAGCGATGCAACTGCTGGCTCGTCCCAGACGACAAACAGTCCATCCAGGTCAGGATTGGCATCGAGGTAGAGACCAACCGCGCTGCCGGCATTTGCTGGCACTTCAAATTTCAGCTGCGTCAGTGTGATGTCCGGGCGCTCGTGCTGCATCCACTTGCCGAATGCGATCTCACGCTGCGCCGTCGCAAAGAAGTCGACATTGTAGGCAACCACGCAGACTGTGCCGTTCTGCCGGATGTGCGGCGAAATTAGACTGGCGGCGATCTGGCCAAGGCCGAAATTGTCCGACGATATGACGCTTACATAGTCGGTCTCCTGAAGCAGGCCGGAAGGCGCGTTGTCGAGTAGGATGAGCTTGATCCCGGCGACCGCCAGTTTGCGGAAAGCTGCGGCCACGGCCGTGCTTCCGACGGGGATGCTGATCACGGCATCAGGCTTCGATTGCACCAGCCGCTCGATCGCTGCGATCTGGGTGGCCGCGTCGTAGCCGCAATCGACGATGTCAACGACGACGGCGCCGGCCAGCTCCAAGCCGGCCTTGATGCCCGCTATCTGACGCTGCGCCCAATCCGAAGCGGTCGTGTGCAGCACGATCGCCACGCGGAAGGCTCTTTCCCTGGCGCGCTCCAGCATGTCGGCAGATGGGAGCAGCAATTCGGGAGATGCCGGCCGTTCGCCGTGTGGCCCCAAACCTGCAACCAGTGGACGCGCGACGGACGAAACCGGCAACGCACATCCAGACGGAATTGCTGCATCAGCTCTCTGCATCCCGTTGCTCCTCCCGCCCGCCACCTCTGCGGGGCAGCTTTATTGGATCGAACCTACCGCAGGGGTTCGGGTTTGCAAGCATCACGGCTGACCGCGGTGACTGCGCGACAGCGGGCGGACTGCACGCTCAACCGCCAGTCATAGCAGTCTTCTCGGCAACGGCCAGCAAACCGGTAACCCCGGCGTGGGCAAGCGGCGTGCCAGATACGATCCATTCGCTGAGGAACGCTGGTGCGAACAGTTCAGTCACGGCGACGGTTGCGGCACCGACAAGTCCAGCTGACCGCCCCATGCGCGAATGGACAATACTGATATCGCGGCTGATGAGCGGCTGCGCGTGCCCGTAGATACCCTCCCGGATCGCCGCCAGGCAGATGTCCCCCGTTTGGGACAGTTCGCCGCCGAGAACGATCATCGACGGGTTGAGCATATTGGCCAACGTCGCCAGAACGGTCCCGATCAGCCGTCCGGACTGCGCCAGCAGGTCGGCCGAGAACGGATCGCCAAGGCGGGCCGCCGTGCCAATGTCTGCCACCGTCACCTTCCCGGTCGCGGCGAGCGTTTCACCGAGAAGACGGCTTCGTCCCTCTTTCGCCGCGCGTAGGCCAGCTTCAGCGATGGCATCGCAGCCGGCGACGGTTTGCAGGCAGCCAACATTGCCGCAACCGCAAATGCGCTTGTGCGGCTCGCCGGCGTAAATATGCCCTATCTGTCCCGCTATGCCTTGCGCGCCACGATGCAGGCGCCCGTCGACGACGATTCCGGCGGTGATATCCGAGCCAAGGTCGACATAAAGCATGTCGCGGCTTGCTTGTACTGAAAGGGCGCTTAGTTCACCCATCGTTTCCATCTGCACGGCGCCCCGCACCCAGACTGGCGCTTGGAAACGATGTATCAAACGTTCCAGAAGCTTCGCCTCGTCCCAAGCAGGCATCGCGCTAAGCTTGGGGACGGCCAGGCTTTTCGAGTCCTTCTGCTCAACCGCGCCCGGCGCCCCCAGACCAATCGCCCACAGCGGAGCACCATCCTTGCCGAGCGACCAGTTGAACAGCGCCTCGAGCCGATTGAACAGTGCCTGCGCTGGGGAAGCGGCGTCAAAATCCTCGTAGTGCTCAAGGATCAGCCGCCCGTCCAGATCGGCGAGACCAAGGCCGATGGTGTCGCCGTCGATGTTGGCAACCAGAATGCGCGCGGCCTCCGATCGGAACCGCACCAGTCGCGGCGCGCGCCCGCCTATGGAGCGCCCGACACCGCCTTCGTCAACAAGGCCGAAAGCAGCAAGCGTCGACAGCCGGTCCGTGACCACGGCGCGTCCTAGCCTGGCCTCTCGTTCGAGGTCGAGGCGCGTGCAAGTCTCACTTGAGCGCAGAATGTTGAGAAGCGAAACAAGACTCTGGCGTTCGGCTTCGAGGGCTTTTACGCGATCGGCCGCCGCCGGAGAACCTGTCTCCCCGGATCGATCTGGATCCGCAACTGCGGTGCCTCCCAAGCCAGTCCTAGCCACAGCCGATTGCTCCTTTCTGGTCCACCATGGACGAGCACTTTCAGAAGACGCAATGCCCAATTTTGTCCCTAACACAGAAAGTAGTTTGACTTTTGTTTTTTATCAACTAAAGGTGCGTTTGCAAATACAAAAGCATTTGAGCCGTGTCGGGAGGAGACGCCATGACTGCTTGGAAGCTGGCCTATCACGCCAATTGCTGGGGTCCGCTTGGGGGCGACGCCGTTGGTGTGACCTCCATCAACCGTTTGGCCTACCGGACGTTCGGGGACATGGCCGAGGCCGCGCGCGATATCGCGGCAGCGGGCTATGATGGTATTGAGTTCTTCGACGGCAATGTCGTGGAAAGCGAAGGCGACGATTACGCCGCTATGCGCAAGATCCTCGCCGACACGGGCCTGTCGCTGGTCTCGGTCTATACTGGCGGCAACTTCATCTTCGCGGACATCCTTGACGAAGAACTGGCGCGCGTCACCAAGGCAGCGGACGCAGCGCGGGCGCTCGGCGCCGAGCATTTGGTTGTTGGCGGCGGCGCGCGGCGCCACGACGGGACGCGCCAAAGCGACTACGATGCCTTGGCTTCTGCGCTCGACAAGGTGATGGCAATCGCCGCGCAGCGCAGCCTGAAAGCTCACTACCACCCCCACCTTTCCACCATCGTCGAGAACTCGGACGAGGTTCGGACGATCTTCGGCAAGACCGCGATCGGGTTCTGTCCGGATACCGCGCATCTGGCCGCTGCCGGAGGCGACGTGGCAGCGATGGTGCGCGAGCACGCGTCACGCATTTCCTACGTCCACCTCAAGGGCTGGCAGCGCGACCCGTTCGCCTTCGTGCCGGTCGGCCGGGGCGATTGCGACAATGGCGCCGTGATCCGGGCCCTGAAGGACATCAGTTACACGGGTTGGATCTGCAACGAACTCGACGCCTGGGCCGATCCTGCCGCCGGAGCGCGGGAAAGCCACGCCTTTGTGCAAGCGGAACTGGCGAAAGTCTGAATTTGCCGACCGGCGTTGCCGCCGGGAGGCGTCTGTAAACAACGAAAACCAAACAATATCAGGGAGAAAACACCATGCGCATGAAAACCTTGCTTCGGTCGACGGCAATCTGTCTGACGCTCGGCCTGGGCCTCGCCTCGAACGCCGCCTATGCCATCGATCCTGCCCAGGCGCTGACCGAGATCGGCCAGCATGTGATGAGCCTCGGACCTAACGGCGAGAAGCCGGAAGCCGCGTCGAGCGTCAAGCTCACTGATGAGGAACTCGCCAAGATTAAGGACATGCACGCAAAGGCCGCCATTGTCATGCACTATGCCGGCAACGACTGGTCGCAGGCGCAAATCGAAGGCCTCAAGGCGCAGTTCGCTACCATGGGTATCGAAGTCGTCGCCGTTACCGACGCGGGCTTCAAGCCCGACAAGCAGGTGTCCGACCTCGAGACCGTCATGGCCCAGAAGCCCAATATCATCGTGTCGATTCCGACCGACCCGGTCGCGACCGCAGCGGCCTACAAGGCGGCCGCCGACGCCGGCGCCAAGCTCGTCTTCATGGACAACGTGCCGAAAGGCTTCGTGGCCGGCAAGGACTACGTCAGCTCCGTCTCGGCTGACAACTACGGCAACGGCGTCGCCACCGCGCACCTGCTGGCACAGGCTCTTGGCGGCAAGGGCGACGTCGGACTGATCTTCCATGCAGCCGATTTCTTCGTCACCAAGCAGCGCTACGACGCCGTCAAGAAGACGCTGGCCGAGAACTATCCGGACATCCACGTCGTCGCCGAGCAAGGCATCGGCGGTCCCGACTTCTCAGGCGATGCCGAGAAGGCGGCAGGCGCCCTGCTCGTCGCCCATCCCAGCATCAAGGGCATCTGGGCAGTGTGGGATGTGCCCGCAGAAGGCGTCATCTCCGCCGCCCTCACCAATGGCCGGGACGACCTGGTAATCGTCAATTGCGACCTCGGCGAAAACGTCGCCATCAACATGGCGAGCGGCGGTCCGGTTAAGGGCCTGTCAGCGCAGCGGCCCTACGACCAGGGCGTGACCGAGGCAATGCTGGCCGGCTACGGTTTGCTTGGCAAGCAGGCGCCGGCCTATGTCGCGCTGCCGGCACTGCCGGTAACCAAGGCCAATCTCGCCGATGCGTGGCAGCAGGTCTACCACAAGCCAGTCACCGACAAGATCAAGCAAAGCATGCAGTAGACTTCGCAGACAGGTCCTCCCGGTGGAGATGGGTTCGGCCGAGTTCGAGCAGAAGCGCAACGTTTCTGTCCGGCAGGCCGAACCATTCGTCCCACCCGACGCAACCTTTGTTTTGCCCTAGGTGTTGTCATGAACACTGCCAACGCAGCCGAAGCCGTCCGAATGCGAAATGTCAGCATGCGTTTCGGCGGTGTCCGGGCGCTCGACGACGTTCATCTCGACGTTAGCCCGGGCGAAGTGCACGCACTGCTCGGTGAGAACGGCGCCGGCAAGTCGACAATCCTGAAGATTCTGCGCGGCGTGCAACCGCCAACCTCCGGCACGGTCGAAATCGGCGGCGTACCGCTAGCCACCTTCACCGCCGAGGCAGCGCGCAATGCCGGTGTCGCTATGGCGTTCCAGGAAATGAGCCTGATTCCGACGCTGACGGTGGCGCAGAACATCTTCCTCAACCGTGAGATCAGGACCAACTCCGGGCTCATCGACGACAGAACCGCGGCGGCCGAATCGCGAAAGCTTTTCGCGCGCATGGGCGTCGAGATCGACCCCAACGCCAAGGTCTCCGACATTCCGGCTGGACACCGACAGCTTGCCGAGATCGTCAAGGCGACCTCGCAACCGTGCAAGGTGTTGGTGTTGGACGAGCCAACCACTGCGCTGTCGCAGAACGAAGTCGAGCGGCTGTTCGAATATGTGCGCCAGCTTCGCGGCGAGGGCGTCGCCATCGTTTATGTCTCGCATCGTATGGACGAGATCTTCCGCATAGCCGACCGCGCTACCATCTTGCGCGACGGCAAGCACATCATCACCGCGCCGATGTCAGAGTTCACGCTGGAATCGATGATCGCCCATATCATCGGCCGACGCTCTCGCGGCTTCTCCGACGTGGTGCGCGAGACGGCGATGATCGGCGAAGTGCTGCTCGAAACACGGGGCCTTTCGGGCTCCAGCAAGCCGATCGGTATCGATCTGACGCTTCGCCGCGGTGAAGTGGTCGGCGTCGCTGGCCTGCTGGGCAGTGGCCGCTCGTCGCTGGCGCGCGTGCTGGCCGGGGTCCAGCCGATGACTAGTGGCGAGATCCGGATCAAAGGCAAGGCGGTTTCGATCGCCAAGCCGCGAGATGCCATCGACGCCGGCATTGCGCTGGTGCCGGAAGACCGCGCCCGTCAGGGGTTCGTCGCCTTCCATTCGGTAGAAAGCAACATCGACCTACCCAACCTTGATCGCCTTTCGACGAAGACATGGGTCGATCGCACCAAGTCGGCGGCACTGGCGGAAAGCTCGATCCAGCGCCTGCGCATCAAAACCGACTCGCGCAAAGCGACCATCAGGACGCTGTCGGGCGGCAATGCGCAGAAGGTCGTCATCGCCAAATGGCTGGCGACCGAACCGGAGGTGCTGATCCTCGACGAACCAACCGCCGGCATCGACATCGGTTCGAAATCGGAGATCGTGACGCTGATCCGCAACCTCGCCAAATCCGGCAAGGCAATCCTGGTGCTGTCGTCGGAGTTGCAGGAACTGCTCGCCGCTTGCGATCGAATCCTGGTGATGTCGGAAGGCCGCATCGTGCGCGACATCGCTCGTCACGACCTCGACGACGCCGCCAAGGCGGACTCGATCGACAGTCTTCAGCACGCCGAACAGAAACTAAACAAATTCATGCAGGAAGCCCGCGGAGGAATTATCCAATGACCGACACGGCCGCATCAGCCAGCAAATTCTCGGCACTGGCCAACTGGCGTGAATACATCATCTATATCGGCTTCGTGGTTATCTTCCTCGTCTTTGCCGCGACGCTGGGCGACAGGGGCTTTCTCGACCCCAACAACCTGTTGAACATTATCCGTCAGACCGCGATCATCGCCGTGGTCTCGGTGACGATGACCTTTGTGCTCAGCACCGGCGAGATCGACCTGTCGGTCGGGGCAGTCGCGGGCCTCGCTTCCGTCGCCACTGCAATGGGCATCGACCAGTTCGGCATCCCCGGCGGCATCCTTTACGGCCTGGGCACCGGCGTCGTCGTCGGCGCCGTCAATGGCTGGCTGACCACCGGCATCGGAATTCCCTCGTTCCTCACCACGCTGGCCATGATGGGCATCGCACGCGGCGTCGCCATGTGGATCAGCGGCACGGCGGCGATCCCCATCCTGAGCAAGCCCTACGCGGCGGTCTTCGGCGCCGGTAACCTCGGCCCGATACCAAGCCTGTTGGTCTGGGTGGCAATCATCGGCATCGCCGGCCACATCGTGCTTCGCCGTACCACGTTCGGACGGCGCGTGCTGGCAACCGGCGGCAACGAGACATCGGCACGCTACTCCGGGGTCAATACCGCCTCTATCAAATTCCGCGTGCTGATGCTGTCGTCCGTGGCGGCCGCATTTGCCGGTATGCTCTATGCGGGCCGTCTCCATTCCGGCCGCTTCCAGTTCGGCGAAGGCGACGAGCTTTCGGTGATCGCCGCGGCCGTGCTTGGCGGCACCAGCCTGTTCGGGGGTGCCGGCACGGTGGTCGGCTCTATCATGGGCGCGCTGATGATCGGCCTGATCAACAACGGCCTCGTGCTGATGGGACTGGAATTCAGCCAGCAGCTGATCGCCCGCGGCGCCATCATCATTATCGCAGTCGCCATCAGCCAAACGCGCAAGCGTTAGGCGGAGCGCAGGAGAACACAGGCGGGGCTTTGCCAGGCATCAGGCTTGTGGCGCGCTGGCCCGACGCGTCGAACCGAAACGATAATTGCAGCAAGGGACATGCCATGTCTGACACCTTCTTCAATCCGCATCAGCGCGCCACGGTGGAGGCCGCGATGGCCCGCATCATCCCAACCGACGACACGCCGGGCGCACGCGAAGCAGGCTGCGTGGACTTCGTCGACCGCTATCTTTCCGGCATCGGCTACATCTTCGCCAAACCCGACGGCTCAGGCTTCGAAGTTCTCGAAGGCGCATCGGCCAAGGCCTGGATGCAGCGCATCGAAATCATGCGCGAACGCTATGTCGCCGGACTGCTCGACCTCGACGCCCGCGCCCACGAGAGGTTTTCGGCCGACTTCGTCGCGCTGGCGCCACAGCAGCAGGACGATATCCTCCACGAACTGGAGCAGGCCGGCACGGGTGCGCTGACGACGCTCGCCGTCAACGACGCGCTCGCTGGCCCGGTTTCGCCCCAACCCGCACTGCAGCAGACCTCAACGGAGGTCGATCTCGACTTTCTGCCGCTGATGGTCACCCACACGCGCCAGGGTTTTTATGCCGACCCCATCTACGGCGGTAACAGGAACCGGATCGGCTGGGAGGTGATCGGTTTTCCCGGCCCCGCCTCGCTGAAGGATGTCCATACCGGCCGCTACACCACGCTGCAGTATTTCGCCGAGGGCGAAGCCGACAAGGTCAGGGAGTTCCACGATGGCCTATAAGACCAAACCCGCGAGAACCGACGTCGTCATCATTGGTGCCGGCGCGTCCGGCGCCGCCGCCGCAAAGGTGCTTTGCGAGGCTGGCGTCAAGGTCGTGGCCCTCGAAAAGGGGCCGTGGCGGAAGAAAGAAAGCTTTGGCGGAGACGAGCTCGCCAACATCAATCGATACAATCTGTGGCCGGACCCGATCCTCAATCCGCGCACATGGCGCGAGACCGCCGCCGACGACGCGCGTTCCGAAATGTTCTGCCCGGTGCCGCAGATGGTTGGCGGCGGCACCGTCCACTGGCAGGGTTGGTTGCCGCGCTTCACCGAGAACGATTTCCGCCTGCGCACCGTGGCCGGCGACCTGCCGGGCACCAGCCTTGCCGACTGGCCGATCACCTATGACGAGCTCGAGCCTTACTACCTCAAAGTCGAATGGGCGTTCGGTGTATCGGGGCAGCCTGGCGCCAACAAATTCGAGTCGCGCCGCTCGGGCGGCTACCCATGTCCGCCTATGCCGATTTCACGCTATGCGCAGAAGTTCATCAAGGGCTGCGACGCGCTTGGCTGGAACGCCTTCCCGACGCCGCAGGCCGCCTTGTCACGCCCGTTCAACGGTCGCAAGGCGACGGTGGTCAGCGCTTTTGCACAACAGCACGGCGACCCGACCGGAACGCGCTCGTCGGCGCTCAACGTCTTCATCCCGGACGCCGTTGCAACCGGCAATTTCGAGCTGCGGCCGGATTGCGTGGTTCGCGAACTCACGCTGGACAGCCAAGGCAATATCAAGGCCGCGATCTACCAGGACGCCGACGGCGACACGATGGAGCAGGAGGCCGATCTGTTCATCCTTGCCTGCGGCGCGATGGAAACCGCACGACTGATGCTTCTGTCGAAGTCCGGACGCTTCCCGAACGGCGTTGCCAATGGCAGCGACATGGTTGGGCGCAACGTTACCTTTCACGAATACTCGGCTGCGGTCGGCACCTATGAGGATCCGGTCTATGCCTGGGCCGGCGGCGGCTATGTCAGCGCCTCGACCTTCCAACATTACGAGCACGACGCATCGCGCGGCTTCGTCTCAGGCGGCCACATCGCGGTGGCGGGCGTCGGCATCCCGCTGCCGATCAACTGGCGCATGCCGGGCACGCCATCATGGGGCGCCGAAGCCAAGAAGAGCGACCGCGACCACTTCAGCCATTCGCTGGCGATTGCCATGGTGCTGCACGACATGCCCCAACACGACAATCGCATAGACCTCGACGAAACGGTGGTCGACGCCTGGGGACTGCCGGTCGCGCGCGTGACACTGAAGCCGCATCGGAACGATGTCGACCAGGGACGCTACCTGATCGATCGCGGCGCCGACATTCTGGAGGCCAGCGGCGCCTTCACCATCCGCAAGGTCTATGCCGACCGCGTCACCGGCAATTGCTCGCACCAGCATGGCACGGCACGTATGGGCGACGACGGAGCGACCTCGGTGCTCAACAGATGGTGCCGGGCGCACGAAGTCGAGAACCTCTACGCCGTGGACGGATCGCCGTTCCCGACCGGCACAGGCGCCAACCCGACGCTGACCATCATGGCCAATGCCTGGCGTGTCGCCGACAAGATCATTGCCGAACGGGGGGCGGCAGCGTGATGGCCGGCGGGAGGCCTCCAAGGTCCGCCCCCGCCACGTCCCCGATCGACCGCGGCAATGGAGAGCACATGAGCGGCAACCGTTTCGCTGGAAGGCGTGGCCGCATCCGTCTCGGCATGGTTGGCGGCGGCGAAGGAGCCTTCATCGGTGCGGTGCACCGCATTGCCGCCCGGCTCGACGACCGCTACGACCTGGTCGCGGGAGCCTTTTCCTCGGACGCGGGGCGCGCGGCACGATCCGCTGAGCTACTCGGTCTCGACCCGACCCGCAGTTATACCGATTTCACTGGCATGGCGCGCAGCGAGGCCTCCCGCGCCGACGGCATCGAAGCGGTCTCGATCGTGACCCCCAATCACATGCACGCGCCGGCTATCCGCGCCTTTCTTGATGCGGGTATCCACGTCATTTGTGACAAGCCGCTGACGACGACGCTGGCCGAGGCGCTGTCGCTGCGCGAGGCGGCGCGGGTTTCTGGGCTGGTCGTGGCACTGACCCATACCTATACCGGTTATCCGATGCTCCGGCAGGCCCGCGCCATGGTCCGCAACGGCGACCTGGGCGACATCCGCATCGTCCAGGTCGAATACGCGCAGGACTGGCTGGCGACGAAACTCGAGGACGGCGGCAACAAGCAGGCCGAGTGGCGATCGGATCCAGCACGTTCGGGCGCGGGCGGCTCAATTGGCGACGTTGGCACCCATGCTTTCAATCTTGCCGGTTTCGTCACCGGGCTCGAACCTGACGCACTATGTGCCGAGCTTACCACATTCGTGGCAGGACGGCGGCTCGACGATAATGCCCAGATCATGCTCCGCTATGAAAACGGCGCGCGTGGCAGTCTCTGGTGCAGCCAGGTCGCGATCGGCAACGAGAATGAGGTCAGTCTTCGCGTCTATGGCGCGAAGGGATCGTTGGAATGGACGCAGCGCGACGCGAACCAGCTGGTCTGGTCATCGCTCGACCAGAACCGGCAAATCATTACCCGCAACGGCGCAGGCGCAGATGAATCAAACAGACGTGCCTCGCGCGTTCCGGCTGGCCACCCGGAAGGTTACCTAGAAGCTTTCGCCACCCTGTATCGTGAAGTCGCCGAGGCGATCGTCGCCATGCGCCAAGATAGGTCGCTAGCTCCCGAAACGCTGTTCCCAACCGTCGACGACGGCGTCAAGGGCCTGGCTTTCATCGACGCCGCCATTCGTTCGTCGATTGCAGGAGGCGTCTGGACAAGATTGTGATGATTACCTGCGCTTCAAGGTCCACCAGCGCAGTGCTGCTAGAAGCGATTGAACTCACCTAGCTTCTAATCGTCGGGCCCAGGTCACTATGTCCGCTTTCGGGATCGGGAAGATGGGCCTGACAATGACCGAAAATGGGCGCAAAGCCGCCATTCTTTTCAGGATTGAGAGTAGGCGTCGGCTTGGAGACAGCGCAAGTCAGTGGACAACGAGACCGGCGGCACTCGTCAGAGTTGACGCCGCCGCGCGCGCAACAATTGGCGGTAGTCGCGCTCGACCATCTTCAGTCCGTCGCGCACGAGGCGATGCGTCTGGTAGCGAAAAGGCGAGTCCTGCCAGTCGGCGGCGCTAACCAGCCGCCGACCGAACAAGGCGGTCGCGACTTCAAAATGGGATGCCTGCTGTTCGCGGCCATCCAGGCATCGCAGCATGAGGCCAAGGCGTCGGCGCTGGGCCGCAGTCAATCGAGCGTCGGGAACGTGCTGCCTATGGATCGAGCGGATGAACCGCTCGATCGCCTGGAGCCGGTCGTGCGCCATGTCGTCGAGCGGGATGATGGCGGCAAGCGGTTCGCCTGGCTTCGCGTCGTCGAGAAGCGCCAGTTGCGTGCCGCCCGGCGAAGAGCGCGTGTGAAGACCGACCTCGTCATGCCGGCCCGCGGCCAGCGGGACGTCGGAAGCACTGCCTTCCTGCGCTCGCAGATCCGGCGGCATCTGGACAAGGTTCACGACCCCAGGATCGATCTGAGGCGCCCAATAGACGGTCTGCTCGACTGCGGACTGGTCAGGCCTGGCGGCGAAACTGCAAACCCCAGCGCTGGCGCAATGCGCGCATCGCCTTGGCCGAGCGGGAGGCCGCGAAGTCCTGCTGATACTGGGGATTGCGTCGCAGGAACTCCCAGGCAATCGCATCGGCGGCGGCACCTTGGACGAACGCATATGCCTGTGGGTCACGCCACTGCGATGTATCCGTCTTCATCCGCATCCTTCCCTTCTCAAGGATTTGATAGGGGGACGTGGCTTTGAGCGAAATCCTTGGATTCCGTCATTGACGAATGGACGATGAGATATCTCGGCGCCGAGCAGTCAGGTGACACTTCGCGATGCTTGCTGGCTTGCGCCTTGCAGTGTCTTGAATGTGTTCGTCCAGGCGCGATAGGCGTCGTCATCGCCCTGGCTCCAGGCACTGAAGGCGCGCCATGCGGCGAACGATGACGCAGGCTGCTCGAACAGCGCGCCGATCGACTGGTCGCCTGCGGGCCAGCCGGCAGGCTCGTCGCCTGTCGCTTCGTGCGTGAGGCGCCTTAGATCGGCCAAAGCAGAGCGGATATGCGACAGCGGAAATTCGCAAAGGTCGGTGTTGTCAGTCGCCTCCCGAAGGATGACCGCAAGCTTGGCGACCACGCCCGCCAAGGATTGTGCAGGCGTCGCCACAATCTCAGCCAGCAACGCGTCGGCCTTTTCAGCGCCATCCTGCTCTTCCTTCAGAAAATCAGGCCAGTCGCGGTCGGCGCCAACCCTCTCTCCGCGCCCAATCACTTCGCCGACAGGCATGAGCGCACCGCACTCCAGGACCCCCTCCTCAGCCTGCTGCTGCCGAACGCACGAGGCCAGCATCGCAACGTGAGCGTCAATCCAGGCAAGGGATAGGAGAAGTGCTGGATCGGCCGACGGCTGGTTTTCGCCAATTGATGGGGATTGTGAAGCTGCCTTACCTCCACTCACCGGCGCCTCCCGTTCTCACCCGTGACGAAAGGACAATTGGTAGCTATCGTCAGAATCAATGAAGATTCTGAGCTATCAACGTCGTCGCGTAGTGGGGCCGAGCGAGGCTATTTCGCCAGACCTCATCAATGACTTCCGTAGGGTGGCATACTAAAAGCGGCTTTTTTGACCTATGTCAACCAAAAAGAACGATATTGAGAGTGATGCGATCTCTGTTCAGCAGTGTCGTGCTGCACGAGCCATGCTCGGATGGAGTCAGGGGGACCTAGCCGAGGCAGCGGCTGTTTCCAGAACTACGATAGTAGACTTCGAGAGGAGTATTCGTATTCCGCACCGAAACAATCTAGCTGCGATCCGCCGTGCGTTTGAGACAGCGGGAATCGAATTCCTTGCGGAAAATGGCGGCGGCGCGGGCTTACGATTTGCGCGACGGTCTGATCAGACCTAGAGAACTCTCGCCCGGCGCGATTGCCAGGCGAGAGGATCTTCATTCATTCGCCGTTGCGGCGGCTGGGGCGGGACCATATGAGGCTGTGGCCCTCGCCTTCCTCGTCGGCGAAGAGGTTGGCGTAGATCGGAGCGGTGAAGCTCGGATCGTCGAGCTTGAGCCCGAGATAGTCGCGGCCCTCGTTGGAGCGCTTGGACCAGGCGGCGCCGATTTCGGCCTTGCCGACCACCACGCGGTGGCTTGGAGCGTTCTCGCCGCTGGCCCTTGTGTCGGGGACGATGCGCACGCCCTTGGCCTGGACGCTGAGGGTGACGATCTCGCCGGTGAACTCGTTCGCATTGGTCTTCTTGAAAGTGCCGATGGTAGCCATTTTTCAGTCTCCGTCTCTTCGTTTCCGAGCCCGCACCATGCGACCTCGATGGCGATCGAGAGGCCGGAGGCGACCGCCGCCGCATCGCTTGCGACCGCAGCAAAGCGGAGGATGGCGCAGGCGCGCGTTTCTTGGTTCCGCGAGGAATGGGCTTCGCCCAGGGGAAGAAACGCGCGCCGCGCCATTGCGGCATAGGCGGTCGAGGCTTCAGCCGTCCTTCGGGCAGATCAGCCCGTTCGTGAGGTCGTTGGTGCGCTCTATGAAATGAAGAAGGGAGGCAATGGCGGCACCTGGCTATCAAGAATGATGAAGCGAACTGCAGGCCGAGATGTCCACCGATAACGGTTTGACGTGACTTGGATGAAAGCTTGCTCCATCCAACCGCACAAGGCGGCGTACCGAGTATGTCTCGTTTGGGCCGCAAGAAGACGGTGCGGTTCCGAGACGAACCACCCAGAAAGTTGCCGTGGAGGGGGGTCGTGCCAACAAAGGAATTCAATCCATTCGCACCGCGCTCGTTTTTAGTAGGCTGTCGCGAGGAAAGGTTGAGGATCTGGCGTGACGCTAGTCAACGATCGTCTTCTCGAAAGCAAGATGACGAAGGTGGAGCAGGCGCGAGCCTGGAGCCCGCGCGTCATCTCGAAATTCGAGACACTGATCAACAGCGCCGACGACCACTCTCAGTTTCGCGGCATGCTGTGTATCTCCATCCGAACCGGTCCTCCCTTTTTGCAACTCGTGCAGAAAAGAGCGCGCTCCACCGAGCTGAACAGAGCTTCCTTGCCGTAGCGCCGGATCAGACCCTCGGGCTTCACCTCGGCATGATGCGAGCAAGTCGTGCACCACGCACGCAGCGTGTGCCAGCTGCGCAAGTCGCCCAGCGCGACGTCCAGTCCGGCGTGAATACTGCCGTCGATGATCGTCTGCGGCGGAACCTTCACCTCGCCCGGGGTAATGATCTTCTCCATAACGTGGCGACTGTTGTAGTGGATCAGCAGCATGCCTGGCCGGCGCCGGATGGCGGCGTGCCAGGCCGCTTGGCTCACCACCGCGTCCGGCGTTCGACAGATGGTTTCGAGATGCGTCTTCTCCTCCCGATCCCAAACCTCGATCCGGAAATTGTCTTCGGCAGTGTCCACCATCTAGGGGCGCGCCTTGTGCCAGCCGCGAGAAAAGCCATTCGAGACCGCCGCGCGTGACAAAGCGAGTTCCCGTTCAAGTTCGGCGTTCCTAGCCAGAGCGGTCAGCAAGGCGACCACAGCGTCGCCACCGGCTGCAGCAATGGCTTGCTGGGCCGCCAACTCCAATTCGGACATAGCTTCGCCGATCGGCGCATTTTGGCGCTTTCCCATGGCCCTTTTCCTGCTCAGATACATCAGGAATAAGGAACATATTCCTGTCCGGTCAAGAGGCGCTTGACTATTTCGTTCTCATTTCGTTCACTGTCGGCAGGATAGCTGCACCGAAGGATCGGGAAGCCTGTCGATCGAGGATATGTCATGTGCGGCCGCTACACCCGATATCTGACATGGTCGGAGATCCATCTCTACCGCCTGACGCCGGGCGCACACGGTGTACGCAGCATGATCACCGCTCGCGGTCATCTGGTGGAGGTCCGTGTCCGGCTCGACAACATGATCCGTGGGGTTGTGCGCCACCTTCGGCTATAGGCCGGGTGTTGGGCAGGGAAAGGCCTTCATCGAACGCATCATGGAAGCATCCCACATCCCTGGTCTTGGCGAAGCGATCACTTCGTTGCTGACGGTGCGCGTGCATCTGGTCGAGCAGATCAAGGAACTGGATCTCAAGCTGCGTATGCTCGCCGCTCAGTCGCGGGCCTGCCAGATCCTCATGAGTATACCTGGTGTTGGCATCCGGACTTCAGCCGCCTTCTCCGCGGCCATCGATGAGGCCGGCCGGTTCCGACAATCGCGAAACGCGGGTGCCTACTTTGGCCTGGTGCCCAGGCGTCATCAGTCCGGCGAACTCGACTGGACCGGCCGGATCACCAAGCAAGGTGACAGCATGGTCCGCAAGCTTCTCTATGAAGCAGCCAACTCAATCCTGACCCGGAGCCGGGCGAGCTTCGCGCTCAAGACTTGGGCGCTGAAAATTTCGAAGCGCCGCGGCCTGAAGAAAGCCCGAGTGGCACTCGCGCGGCGTCTCGCTGTCATCATGCATGCCATGCTGCGCGACGGCACTTTGTTCGAGGCTTGAGATGAGGTAGAAACAGTTTGCCAGTGGTGAAGCGCCAGCGCTGATCCGAGGGCGGTGTCCCGCGAGGGAACGCAGGGACGGACGATATGCGAAGGTAGTCAGATGGGCCCGACAGCCCGCTTCGAGTCAATGCAACGTCCGGCCTTGTGAGACCCGATCCAGCACGACCAGCTCCGGCTCGGCCAGTGCGGACAGATTCTGAAACCCTCAAGGGGTACACCGCCCAAGCTCTGCAAATTACAGATCTACGACCTAATCTACCTGGACTTTTTAGAATTTGTAATTAATTCTGGCGACGACAGTGTTCTCGGTCTCGCGAGCGTTGATTGCGAATGCCGGATTCAGGCTGCTCGCGCCATCTTTCGAGCCAAAATCGTAGTAGTTCCATTCGGCGCCAGCGGTCCAATGGTCATTGAAAGCGTATTCAACTCCGAGACCGGCAGTCCAACCGACCCGAGATCCACCGCCAAAAGATTGCAGCAAAAGCTGCGTCTCCGCAAACTTGTACTTGCTGAAGGCGACGCCGGCATCGCCATAGATAAGGACTCGATCGATTGCGTATCCAAGGCGTCCGCGCACCGAACCCAGATAATCCTGCTTGGTTTGGCAGACCGACCCTGGCGTGGCCGGACATTGACTCTCGCCCTTTACGGCGGAGCCGGCGAAGTCACCCTCGATGCCAATAACGAATTGGTTGATCTGGTAGTTGTAACCGACCTGGCCGCCGTACACGACGCCAGACCCGTTTGTATTGAAAGGATCGAAGCCCGGCGCGCCTACTGGCGACCAACGGCTGTTGTTCCATGCCCCTCCAACTTGAGCACCGACATAGAAGCCGGTCCATGAGTATGGCATGGCGGCCACGGGCTCAACGAGGTCGGCCGCCAAAACCGAAGACGAGGCTGCCAGAAACGCAGCGGAACACATGAGAGCGAGTTTCAACACGTTCGTCTCCATATTCACTAAGTTCAGCTTTGCTCATTTTTTCGCAGAGAGTCTGCGCTACTTTTGCAACAAGCCGAGTTTTTTTGAACCTAGGATCGCAGGTTCGCTTACACTCGCGCTCACCAAAAACACAATAAAACCAATTATTTTTGGAGGTCAGGGGCTGTCAACTGTGTCCGCAAATCCATGTCCGACCAAGGCGCATCGTCGCCCGTGATATCCTTGACCGTCTTCAGCAGCGCTTCGTGAGGAGCGCTCGGAAGCTCGCGTGTCGAAGGCATGGACAAAGCCGGGAATGGAGCAGAGGCTGTTAATGTCAGCGATTATTCATATCCCACATTATTCAAGCTCTCCTCGCTCAAGAAGGAGAAGGACCGTGGACTCCAAAATTGTGCAATTCGGCTGCATTTGGGTACTTTTCGCCAATGCCCTGACCGATGCCAACGCCTTCGACCAGAGTTCAGTTGACCTGCTCACGATGAAAAAAACATGCCAAAACTGCGATTTGTCCGGCGCTATGTTGGCGGACGTTTATCTGCCTGGAGCGATCCTGACCGACGCAAACCTGAAGGGCGCCCATCTGAAAGGTGCCAACCTAGGCTTTGCCAATTTCAATGGTGCAAAATTGGTTGAGGCCGATCTATCCGGGGTCGTCTTGACGAACGCCAACTTCTCCAAGGCAGATCTGTCGAACGCGAACATGTCTAATGCATCCCTTCATGGCGCCGACATGACGGGGGCGGTACTGATCGGCACCAATCTTCGTGACGCCCATCTGGAATATGTGAAATTTAAAGGCGCAGATTTGAACAAGACCGATCTCACCGGCGCGATGAATTTGGACGCAAAACAGTTGGCCGAAGCCAAGCTTTGCGACACAACAATGCCAGACGGTCACAAAGACAACAGCGGCTGCTGAGCCAAATTTCGCCGGAAAGAACTCTATTCGGGCAGGCCCGGGTCGTAATGCACAATCGCGTCGAGGATCGTGCGGTAGAGGCTATCGACCTCTTCGTCGATCTCGCCGCGCTTGATGCCGAGCGCCTTGGCGTCGCCGATCAACTTGTGCGTCAGTTCGTCAACGGAGATGACATCCGCCTTCGTCGTCTCAGCGACGTTGTTGGCGATCCATTGGTCAAGGAAGTTGATTCCGCGTGTGCTCATTGGGCAAAAAGCTCGACGGAGGTGTTAGGTTCCGGCGGGTGGATCGCTGACGCCCGTCTCGTCAACTTCGGCTTCCATCTGGTCGCCGACTGAGTTTACCTTGCCGGCACCCGCCAGAGGCACATCGTCAAAACCCTGCAGCCAAGCGTCGGCGAACTCCTGCCAGAAATCTGGGACCGCGCGTTTCTTGTTGTCCTTGCGCGCCTGTGCGCCATACATCCAGGCGTAGTTCACACGCTCCTGGTCCTTCTTAGCCACGGCCATCGTCAGCCTTCTCTTTCAATAGATCTGAACGCCTAGGCGCTCGTTCTTTCGCCACCGAACCACGACCCGATATCTAGCGTCGTCGGCTTGGATATGGAGGACGAACCTGTCAGGAATATCCACGCCAGGATGAACTCGTAACTCCGCACCATGCGTGTGCTGGTTCCTGACGGAGCAGTTGATGTTGACACCCTCGGCAATGATGACCCCATCCTTCAGGACAGCCGTTCGAGGAAGAGCACGTCGCTCAATGGGTCGATCATCAGAGCTGCCCATATCTCATTCCTCCCGGAAATCCTGCAGCGAAGGGTGCCGCAAATCCTCATCGCCGCGCAAGTGCTTCACGCGGCCGATGATGCCGGGCTTCACCCACTGCGTCGCCAGCCGAACCGCTTCCAGAGTGGTCGCGAAGAACCTGGTTGGAGTTGACGAAGGTCGAACCGACTCGGCGGCCGGTCGCCCGATCGGCCATCAAGGCGAGGCCGGCTTGCCAGACTCGGACTCGACGCCTCGCAGCACCGTTCCATCTTGGTGTTTGGGAGATTTCCTCCTATGACGTTGATGAACCTAGGGCTATCACGGTCGCCCACGGAGTCGACGGATGGGGAAAATTGTGATCGCTACGCCGATATCTGTATCGTTTGTCGTCCCGGTCTATTCCGGCCAGAAATATCTTCGGAGCCTCGTCGCGGAAATCGAGTCCCTAGGGGCTCAATGGAGTGCCTCCAATGCTCCGTTTGAAGTCAGGGAGATCTGCCTAGTCGATGACAACGCAGTCGACGGGTCTGGAGATCTGATCGATACCCTCGCTGTCGAAAATCCGCTGGTGCGCGCTTTCCACCTGTCGCGAAATTTTGGCCAACATCCCGCAACAATGGCCGGTATCATACGATCGACTGGGGATTGGATCGTCACGCTCGATGAAGACCTTCAGCACCCACCAAGTTCGGTAAACGATCTTTTCCAAATGGTTGCAAAGCGTGGAAGCGACATCGTGTACGCGAACGCGGAAAGTGCCGTTCATCAGAGCCTGATACGGGACCTTGGGTCGAGGGGATATAAAGCCTTCGTTGAACGGGCCAGCGGCAATCCGAACATCCGAATGTTCAACAGTTTTCGATTATTGCGAGGGGAGATCGCCAGGGCTGCCGCTGCTGCATGCGGCCACGATACGTATTTCGATATGGCACTTTCGTGGTTCACACAGCGAGTCGACACTGTTTCGATGCGCCTGAAGGACGAGCGGTTCATTCAAGGTAAGGTCAGCGGGTACCGATTGAGCAAGTTGGTCTCGCATGCAAGGCGCATGATTATGTCAGCAGGAGCGAAACCTTTGCGCCTCGCCGGCATTTTCGGTGTTTTGTTCAGCGCTGCCGCACTACTTGGCGGTGCAGCCCTGGTATTGGTTCACTTCATCTTCCCAGCTGCTGTGGACGCGAAGGGATGGACATCCCTCATCCTGGCCATCGTTCTCTTCGGCGGCTTGACTATGATGCTCATCGCTGTCGTCCTGGAATTTCTTTCGGTACTGGTCCTACGGGCGCATGGAAAGCCGCTCTTTTTCCTCATCGATCGGTCGTCAGATGAGGCTATAAAGCGCTATTTCTCAAATCCAGAAGATGCTGCAAAAGCCCAGGTGCGGGCGCCCACACAAAGAGTTTAGCGGTCCTCGGTTTTTTGGTGCGGTACCGCAAAAACCCAAAGCTGAAATAGCAGGAAGTTTAGCATCGGAATAAGGACGCTGATGATTGCAAATGTCAGCCATCCCGCGAAATAGCCGGATTTGGACAGGTTCGTTACGACAAAAATGATCGTAATGTTTGTGATTTGCACAGCGCAGAATCTCAGCCATTCGACGCCGAGCCGGCCTTTTGAGAGGAAGGTTAGCTTGCGGTGGCCAATGAACGAGATTGGCATAAGGGCGCCGTAGGCAGCGTACGCCGCGATCGTTTCGCTGACGCCAAACTTCACAAGGATGTTGGCCAGCGCGAAATAGACGGCCGTGTTGAAGAACCCTACCATGGCGAAAGTCGAGATCCGCCGGGCTCTCTCGAATGTAATCTTCAACGGCGGCCCGATGCGTAATACTGCGCCCCTAAGGGAACAAACCCCATCGCATCGTCTATCCGCCTCAAGGCGCCATCTATCGACGGAACATTGAGGATATATTGCCCACCGACATCGTGAAGGCCGGCATTTTCCAGGTGCCTCATGACCTGCCGTTTCGAGAGCAGAACAGCGTCCTCATCAAAAGCGCAATTGGAGACAATTCGCCTCGTCACGGGGTTGTAAGGATTATGTTCAAATATGAGCACCATCCCACCGGGGCGAGTTACGCGGACCAGTTCTTCAGCAAAGAGCTTCCACTTGGCTGGGGGGACATGATGCATGACGCATATTGCGTACGCCGCATCAAATTTGCTGTCCGGGAAGGGAAGAACGTTGCCGTCTGACACGGCATAGGCGACATCCGGATTCCTTATCTCGGCCTCCGCGATGCATTCGGAAGAAGGATCGACCCCTGTCAGATGCCCGACCTTTCCGCGCAAGAGACCGTGGTAGTTCCCTATCCCGCAACCCACGTCGAGAACGGACAGCCCATCCGGCGCCCCGACTTCTCTCTTCAGGATATCGATCAGCCGAACCGCTTTCGCACGCGTGAAGAAGTCGACATCGAGGCCAGAAAACGAGATCGCGCTGTTTACGGTGTCTGCGTAGGTCTTCCTGTAGGCATCGAACTCGCTGTCGGCCATTTCTAAACCTTTTTGTTCATGTCCCCGCGGATCCGCCTGACCGGTGTCGGCATTGTCCCGCAGCCTCTATCCGAGCTGGGCATGACGCTGTCTGAGGGCAGTAGGAAACGGTATTACGCAACAGCGATGTCGCGTTCAACCCACCAAACGAAAAAGTCAGGCAGCGCCTTTCGGCGCGTCGGTCGAACGTCTACAAGCTCCGCCAAGGCGCGTCTGGGGATATGCGGCTGCAGGACGAGATGGAACACGAAATGCAAAATAGCCTGACCAACAAGATCACGTATGGCTTCACCATCACATTGATAGCTTTGTCGATAATTTCCTTTTTGCTCCTGACGCCGCTCGGGCATTGGCAGGCCGACGAGTTTCACTTCGGGTACGTCTACAGAACAGACGGCATAAATGCGCTACTTCACGAGATTACGGCCTGGGCGCCGCGCCCGTTTTCCGAGCTGATCTCGTACCTGTATCACCACATGGTTGAGGTAACCGGGAAAAGGCACATCGGCGTCCTGCTGTTTGCAAACTGGTCAGCGATGATAGCGGCGGCCCTGATTCCAATTCTTTTTCAAAGAACATCCTCTGACAGAACTGTCCCCCTGTTGCTCGCGTCCGCAGTCGTGCTGTTGAGCGTTGTCGGTCGGAATAATTCTGAGGTCTTCTACTGGGTCCAAGCAGCGCTGCCAAACATGCCTACTCTCGCTGCCGTGTTCTTTGTTGCGTCGGTTTTGTTGTTCGCAGACATTTCCATTTCCAAGAAAGCCTGGTTGGCCGTCGGCGCGCTCATTATTGGCGCCCTTTCCTCCGAGATTGGGGCCATATTTGCGTGGATAATGAGCTTCCTCATGATTTCGTACTGGGCCATATCTAGACGCCATTTTGTTCCCGTATCCGGCTCGGTGGCAGCGATATTCGTCCCCGCATTGATAGTTTCCGGAGTGGTCTTCTTTTTCTTGATGATGGGGAGGTTGAGCCTTTCCGCTGAGGCCTCAGCCGGGTCCGCGACGGCAAGGATTTTCTCCAGCTCTCTGCTCGCAACAATGAAGCAGATCGTAATCGATGCCTTGTTTTACGGAAATAATGTTGTTGGCTCTTTCGGCCACGAATCTCTCAAGACAAACCAAATTTACATTGGAATTTTGCCAAAATTGGCATTCTTTACATGCTCATTCATTTATTTTAGGACGATTCGCACCGCCACTGGCGACCGGATATTGTCGGCCGTCTTGTTTCTTTCATCTTCCGGCGCCGCATTCTTTGTATTGTTCATAACCTACTACCAATTCGGGGGCGAGTGTTGCAGTCGGCATACAACAATGGAGCAGGCCTTACTGTGGGTAGCGATCATCGCTGCCGCGAGATTTGTCGCAACTTTTTTCAGCCTCAGTCCGGCCACTAGCGCCAGCTATCAGGCAATATGTGTAGCCGCATTGCTCTCGGTCGTGCCGTCCATATTGCTGACGGCTCGGCCGCTGGCCATCAACTACTCCAGATTCTTCGAGATCAGGGCGAAGAACGATTACATATGGGATCATCGGCTCGACGCCGGTTCAACCATCGTGCTGAAGAAATACCAGCCTGGCGAGATCACTGGTGGGGGTGAGCTCTATTTTCTGGAGGGCATGTACGAGAAAGGAAGTACCAAGCTGCCCTCAGCATGGGCTGCTGACTTTTACATGCAATATTTTGGGAAAGACAAATTGATGGTGGATGGCAACTGACGCTCGCGGCATGCCTGCCGCAAGTGGCCGCCTCAGCCGCCCAGTGGCACGGCATGCAAGCACGCCCGATCGCTTCTTCGCCGGGTTGGCCGGTCGTCAGATCAGGGCGTGCGCAGCGTTGCATAAAATTCTCGCTGCCAGGATAGGGTGTTATCAATCCCGTCCAGGAACGATGTCGCCGGTCTCCACCCAAGTTCCCTTTCGGCGCGCTCGATAGACAGGACGTTGGATGGCACGTCGAATGGTCTTGATGGCTCGCGTTTGATCGTGGCCTTCTTGCCTAACGATGCTTCAATCGCATGGATGACGTCGAGAATCGATTGACCATTGCCACCTCCGCCGACATTGAAAGTACGCTTAGCGCCGTTGTAATTGATGAGCCGGGCGGCGAAATCGGCAACATCTTCGACATAAACATAGTCGCGGCGAGCGCTGCCATCGCCGTAAACAGTGACTTGCCGGTCGCTTTGAATCAGGTGCCCGGCAAAGGCAATCAGGCCCTGATTGTGCGCCTCAATCTGCCATGGCCCAAATGGATTGGCCAACCGCACGATGAAACAGTTCAGGCCGTATTTGCGCTCGTACAATCGAACATAGTGCTCGATCATTAGTTTCGAAACGCCGTAGGCCCCGACGGGGTAGGTGGGACTGTCCTCCTTAATCGGAATCTCGTCGACTTCCCCATAGACGGTCCCTCCAGAGGAGAAATAGATTACCCGCTTTACTCCAGATCCAACGCAGGCATCGAGCAGGTCGACTGAGGGAATGATGCTGTCGCGAATATCGGCTGCAATGTCCGCATCTGCAGTCGACGGCCATGCGGAATGGACAAGGTGGATGACGGTGTCGTGATTTTGCAAGGCCGACGTCACCGCCAACTTGTCTCTGAAGTCTCCTTCGAACCAGGCGACTTCAGGTGGCAGTGGTGCAACACCTTTTCGGCGACCAAATGCAGTCACCGCCAAGCCATCAGCACTGAGGCGCCGGCATATATTCGAGCCGATGAAGCCGCCGCCGCCAAGTACCAAACATTTTGTAACCATCAGCACTCGATCTCGCTGCGAAAATCGCCAGCTACTCCATTGACCCGAAAAAGTACAGCGTATGATTCAAATACGTCATTCAAAGCGGGGAGCAGAGAGAAAACAAAAGATAGGTCGACCAGCGTGAGCAATTTCGGACGGATGAATCGACAAAAATCAACCATTGGCCCATAGTACTCGAGATTCATGGAGAAATTTGGTGCGCCTCTACTTCGCCATTGCAACCCTATGCGCCGTATCGATCTCGGGCTGCTCCGCCGATTACTTGCATCACTACGATGGCGTCACTCTCGCGGCGAGTGACGCAAACAATACCAACATGCTTTCGCAGACTGTCAATCCGTTCAATCCGAATAGCCGGAACACTCATATTGAAGGTGATGGAGCCCGAACGGTCGCCGTGGTGCAACAGCCTCGGGGTGGCTCTGCTCCAAGACCTTAAGGGCAGCCAGCGTTAAGCCAGGCGGAGCGAGCTGACTTTCTCACGCGTCTCGCAACACGCGCCGGATTCGCCCCAATAGGCGGTAACGAGTGAGGCCAGGGCGGCAGCGGCCATGGCGGTGACGCCGGGGGCGCCGAGCCCTATGCGAGCAAGCCCTTTCTTAACAAGAACGCAGGCCGTCAACCCGTCAGCGGTATTGCCCGGACGTCCTCGATTTCCTCCAAGACTACCCTGTGAAGGTGAAAATCTTCGGCCTGCTGCGACATGTGCTCCCCGCCAGCCAGTTGGAAATTTCCCGCCTGATGGTCGCCATGCAGCGGGTCACAGTCACACACGCAAAGATCCTTATCGCTTTTACGCCGCGCCCGCTGCTGGCCGAGGGTTTCCATCCGGCGATGATTGCCAACGTGTATGAAGAGCAACTGGGAGAGATGACGCCGGAACTTGGCAGGCGAAGCAGTGAATTTCTGAGCGTGTGGAGCGACTTAGATCGGTCACCCTGGAGCTGGTCGCGGCCGCCCGTTATTTGGACCGGCTGATGGATAACTCCAGGGTCTAGCGCTACCTGCCCCACACTTTTCCCGGCAACTTTGAAGAGTTTCACGAGTTGTCGCGTGGCCATGCATTTTCCGACTTCCTCGGTTTCGCGGCAGACTCTGGACCTCAAGCCGAACCTGCCCGCCGCCATCGCAGCTCGTGCAGAAAAGCGCCCGCTCGAGCGAATTGAACTTGAGATCCCTGCCGTGGCGCGAGCCTGGCGATGCCAGACTTGGCGATCCGAACCAAAAAGGCTCGATCACATGGTCAATGCGGTTGGCGGTTTGAAATGGCGGATCAAGATCAAAGCCGGGTGACCCGGCAGAATTCTGTCAAAGCAAGTACCCCCGATGTCGGCAGTCACAGGCTTCTAAGGTCGCGGTAAAAACCTTGAAGCACGACTGCCCGTCCCGTGGCCTGCACAACCGCTCTGTAAGCCGCGCAGTATTCTGCGATTACATGCCCCGCCAACTCCTGATTTGATGACTGCCGCCCACACCGACGTTTCGAACCTCCCGTTCAAAAGTGGGGCCGCTGGGTATGGCCGGCGGTCTTTTTTTGTTGGAACCGAAAGCCGCTGACGAGGTTGTAGAAGCGCTCGGTTTCCTCCCCCCGAGCATGAGAAGCAAGCCCGTCACTGCCCCCGTGGTGGCGGGCTTTTCGTTGCATTCTGAGGCGGTAGACGATGCGATCAGCGTCGGAGTTCTAGCGCTTCATGCTGGTGGTAGCTATACGCGTCAGCGACGGGCTTCATGTTGCAACGCATGCTGTACCGCTCAAGCGCAATGATCCAGCAGAAATGCGTGCAATCATCCCTCGCTTCGCTCGAAGGCCAGGACCGAAGCCAAACGGCGGGCGACGCGGTTTGAACCAGCCGCTCGGATGTGTTGTCGTCAAGCCGTCCAGGCCCTGGCCGGCGCTTTTGAGCGTGTTCCTGGGTCTGGCTACCCACAGCCGGTAGAGAATCAGCATCTGCCAACTCGAGACCGAAGTTGAGGTTCGATCCGGTGCAGATGGGTAGACTGGTCCTGGCTCACCAAGGGCAAGTGCGCCGAGATCTGCAACTTTTGCTAATGCAGCGAGATTTTATTGGGCCTACGGACCTTTGCTCAAGGTAGCTCGTTAAAGGCAAGGCGACAGCCCATGAACAAGGTCAAGAACAGCCCGGTCATCAGACCGTCGAAACCACGCCTCCTTGGAGTGCTCGGACCGGGCCTCATCACCGGCGCGTCCGACGATGATCCGAGCGGAATCGCAACATACTCTCAAGCGGGAGCCCAATTCGGTTTTGGGCTGACTTGGACTATGCTGTTCAGCTACCCGCTTATGGCGGTCGTCCAGGAGATCAGTGCCAGGATCGGTCGCACGACCGGACGCGGCATCGCCGGTAACATGCGCAAATACTATCCGAACTGGCTGCTTCAGTCGGTAGTCCTCCTTCTGCTCGTAGCCAACACCATCAACATCGGCGCCGATCTCGGTGCCATGGGCGACGCGTTGAAGTTGATTGTCGGAGGACCGCCCCTGGCGTATTCGGTGGCCTTCGGTGCCATCTCGGTCATCCTTCAAATTTTCCTGAAATATACGCGGTACGTCTCCGTTCTGAAGTGGCTGACCCTATCCCTGTTCGCCTATTTCGCCACGGTCCTGGTGGTGTCCGTCCCTTGGGCCGACGTCGCGAAGGGAGTGCTGATCCCCAAATTCACTGCCGACGCCAATTTCTGGACATCGGTGGTGGCGATACTCGGCACCACCATCAGCCCATACCTGTTCTTCTGGCAGGCGTCGCAGGAGGTCGAAGACGAGAAAGCCAAGCCAGAGCGCCAGCCACTGAAGGACGCCCCGGAGCAAACGGAAAACGCGGTCGAACGCATCCGCCTGGATACCTATGTCGGCATGGCCTTTTCGAACATCGTGGCGCTTGCCATCATGATTGCCGCCGGCGCGACCTTACATGCTCATGGTGTGACGGACATCCAGTCCACGAGTCAGGCGGCGGAGGCCCTTAAACCCGTCGGGGGCAACTTTGCCTTCGCAATCTTCGCCGTTGGCGTCATCGGCACAGGGCTTCTGGCAATACCCGTGCTCGCGGGCTCGGCCGGTTACGCCTTGGGAGAGGCGCGAAAGTGGCCGGTTGGTCTCGACCGCAGGCCGCTCGAAGCCAAGGCCTTTTATGCCACGATCGCTGCCGCGACCGTCGTAGGGGTTGGCCTCAATTTCACGCCTATCAACCCAATCAAAGCCCTGTACTGGAGCGCCGTGGTCAACGGCGTGGTTGCCGTCCCCGTTATGGCCGTGATGATGGCGATGACCGCGAGGCCTGACATTATGGGAAAGGCTACCGTTCCTCTGGGGCTGCGCGTGGTGGGTTGGGTCGCAACAGTCGTGATGGCTGCAGGGGCCGTTGTTATGATTGGACAACTCATCCGAGGTTGAGAAGAGGTGACGCCCGACAAGAGAACCAAGCTGGCATTGGATGAATCGCGGACGCTGATGCTGGGCGCGCAGATTTTGCTCGGCTTCCAGCTACAGGGACCCTTTCAGACAGCATTCTCGTCCCTGCCGTCCGATGCCAAAGTGATCTACGTCATCGCGTTAGGCCTGATGGTCCTCGTTGTCGGGCTTTTAATTACGCCGAGCGCCTACCATCGCATTGTCGAACACGGCGCGGCTGGACCGCGCGTTGATCGTTTTATTACCCGAGCCGCCGAAACCACACTCGCGCCGTTCGCTTTGGCGATGGCCCTGGACCTTGCTATCGCCGGGGAGGTTACCGGTGGAGTCTCTGTCGCCTTCGGTGCCGGGACTGCGGGGCTCGTTTTGGCGCTGACGTTCTGGTACGGCCCGATGGTTTTCAGAGCGGGGCGACAGGAGGGAGCATCAGCCATGCATCAAACGTCGACCGAGACCAAAATCGAGTATGCGATGACCGAAAGCCGCATTGTGCTGCCCGGGGCACAAGCCATGCTGGGCTTTCAATTGGCAATTGTGGTCACTCAAGGCTTCGCCGCCATGCCGCCGCTTGACAAAGCTTCTCATGGGATTGCCCTGGCGTGCGTTGCGTTGTCGACCGTCCTGCTCATGACGCCGGCGGCCTATCACAGGATCGTCTATGGCGGAGAGGCGGCGCCGGCGTTCTACACCGTGGCGAGCAGGCTGGTCCTCGCCGCAACTGTATTCCTGGCGGTCGGACTGTCCGTGGAGATGTACGTCGTGGTGAGCAAGATTACGGGGATAGCCGCAGCGGGCGTATTTGCCGCCGCCGTCTCAATAATTGTGCTGGTCGGCCTTTGGCATGTCTGGCCGCTGCTGCGCCGATGGCGGGAGACGCAGCCATGAACTTCTCGGATCGGCCAAGGTATCTGGAGCGGTTGCGCCTCCGCAAAATGGCAAAGTCGCAGCATGCATTCGTGCGCGGCAGCGCATGGCTGTTTTATGACTGGCTGAACAAGCATGATGAAGGATTGCCGCAAGGCCCCGCTGCCTGGATCTGCGGCGACTGCCATCTTGGCAACCTGGGAGCGCTCTCGGACCTGGAAGGCGGCGTAGCGATCCAGATCCGGGATTTTGACCAGACCGTCATCGGCAACCCGGCAGATGACCTCGTGCGGCTGGGCCTCTCGCTGGCTTCGGCCATCCGCAGTTCCGACCTGCCGGGCGTGACAACAGCGCACATGCTCGACAACCTGCTCGCCGGCTACATCAAGGCAGCGCCTTCGTCAGGCGCGCGGGGATCCGAGGACCTGCGAAAGCTGCTCAAACGCGCCGCGCATCGCCGCTGGCACAACCTCGCCCTTGAGCGATTTGAAGGACAACAGAAGCAGTTGCCGCGGAACCGTCGGTTTTGGCCCTTGCATCACCGCGAGCGCAGCCAGGTGCGCACCTTCTGCCAAGTTCTGGATATCTCAGGCCTAACTCCTGAGACGGAACAGCACGGCAAGAAAGGCTGGGAATTCATGGACGCGGCGTACTGGATCAAAGGATGCAGTTCGCTCGGGCATCTGCGCTTTGCGGCCCTCATGCGGGGCAAGCATCGCCGCATGGCGCTGCTCGACATCAAGGAAGCGACTGCTGCGGCCGCTCCCTCGGCACGGCGGGCACAGATGCCGGGCAATCATGCTGAGCGTGTCCGGGCAGGCGCGCGCGCCATGTCTCCAAACCTTGGCGATCGCATGGTGTGCGGTGAGATTGAGGGGAAGCCGGTCTTTGTCAGGGCTATATCGCCACGCGATATGAAACTCGAAATCGACCGGCTGACAAGTCGACAGACGCAGGCGCTTGCCCGCCACCTCGGTTCGATTGTGGGCGAAGCACACGCTCGCCAGATGGACGTCGCCGATTGGCGCAGTTGGACCCGCGAACTGTCGCACGCGACTGGCGCGAACACTAAGACACCGTCGTGGTTATGGACGAGCGTCATTGACCTGCTCGCAACGCATGAGCTTGCGTATCTTGATCATTGCCGACGGTTCGCTCTCGCAAACTAAGCGGCTCTGGAAACGCGACGACGGGGGAACCTCCAAGTCGATGGTTAGTTCATTCCTGACTCATGACATGGGAGAAAAACGACATGACAACTTCGGACAAGAACACTCAGGCCCCTCAATCCAAGTCTCCATCACGGCCTGCAACGCCATCGCCGTCCACCCAGAAGGTCTCCGGCGCCGGGCCCGCCCTTTCCGAGCATTCCAAGGACGCCAAGGCGCCAAAGAGCGGGCGACAGCCTGGGGCGTATGTCAAGGACTGACCCGAAAGACCGATAGCGGTGGAGTATCCCATGCAGATTCTTGAAACGGTCGTCGAGAACGGACCTTTCCCGACAGTCCGCTTCGTGGGCGAAGGTGGTGAGGCGATTTCCGTCTCCCTGGCCTATGACGGCGCCCTCGATGACGTGCAATTGATTGCAAAGGCAAAGGTGCTGCTATTGCACGCCGCCGCGTTCGATGAAGACAGCGGCGCCGCAGACGCCAGTATGCGAAGTCAGCTGGAATCAGGCCGCGCCGCGTCTTATACCCTCGAGTATCAAGACAAGGGTCAAGTGCGAGAGCTCGCAGGCCTCTCGTTTCCCACGCTGCAAGCGGTCTTGGACGAATGCCGACGTTCTGCGGCCGACCTGTGGCAGGACGCGCGCTCGCGTGGTGACGCGCCTGTCGGCTGGGCGGTGCGGGCTAAGGATGCAAGCGGGGCGGTCGTCGCGACAGTCGATTATGAGGATGTTCGCGCACCAGATGACGCGAACGTGACTGGCGTATCTGAGCCGACCCCCTCGAACTCCTAGCCATATCGTGCCGATGCCCGGCGTCATGGTGTGCGCCAGCCGATCTGGGTGACGGAGGCTATGAGCGTGTGTGTGGAACGTCCCAGCAATAACGGGCGTTAACCGCTACAGCCGATCGAAATCAGTAAGCCCGAGACGTATTCGCTGGCCCTCTGCGTAGGCCAGGGCGAACGGCTCCAATTGGAATGATCGGGTTAGTTCCTCGTCGCCGTCGACCACGCGGACGAACCATTCTCCGCAGACTTCGATCACTTCAACGCAAGGGCTGACCTGATCATTGAGGCTTACGGTCACGCTATCCATCGCAAGCTCCTTAGAAAGCAATGGGGAAAACATCGATTTTTATAAGGCTCGCCCGCGGCCGGTTTCAATATCAAATGTGTATCGGAGCGTAGGCAGGGATGATCGGCGACAAGGCCTGGATGGAGGGGACAACCCTGCCACCGAACAAGCGTGGAGTGGTCGAATCTGCGGAAATGTGAATCCCCAGCCCATGGGCGGAACATTAGCACCGCGTAGCGGTTCTAATTTGGTTGGAGACCTCCGAATCCCGGGTGGCTATGATGTCCGTATTGGCGTTTGAATTGGTCTATTTTGCCGGTCTGACGAGCAACGACCTGCTGGGCGGTGTCGTGTCCCTGCTGGCGTGCCTCGTACTCTTCAACGTCATGGCAAAGGATAGCCCAAATCAATAGAACTTGCGCTCGGTGGGACGTTGATGCCGCATATTGTGCACCACAATCCGGGCTTGACGAAATGCATGCTCGTGGCAGAAGCGTGTCCGAAGTGATTTTCGAGGCGATCAGTCGTGGCAAGTGGCCCGGCCCAGCCTTCAGGCTGACACAGGATGACTAGCCGGGCCGCGCCGGCCCTTTGAGCCAGCCGGGCGAAGCGACGAATCTCACTCTCCTTGTGTCGGCTCTCAATAATAAATCGATGTACGATTTTACGGAGTTGTGATTGTCGGCATGGGTCTGACGGCGTTGCCCGACCCCAGTAGTTCACCCTGAAACGACTTGCCTGCGCCGATCACGGTTCGAGCAATGGCGAACTGTGTTTTCCGTCTTGACGTTCTCTTCTGGTTTTTTTCCGATACGCTTGTCTCAAAGCCAATGCTGCCGCTACCTCCCCCGTCGCTTCACAGTGCGCACCAACGACCTCTCGAACGGATGGATCTGGCTAAAGGACGACAGCTTGATCTGTTCCACGCGCTGCCGGGTGTTGTCGCGCTAGGGGCGGAAAGGCGTAGCGGCAAATGAGCCAGCGTTGCTTGCGAGGTAGGCTTCAGTTGGACAGGTCGGGCCAGAGCGGCAGGGGTGGCCGCAAAGACTGCAAAGCCTGCTGCCACCCCTTCGACTTCCGCCGCCCGATCGACGTCTGCCGTCTGCCGTTTAATCGTACACCTTGACGATCTTGCGCGTGCCCGGATCGACCAGGACGGTCCGGTTGTCGATCACGACGTACCGGTATTTGACGTTGGGAACCTCATGCAGCTCAACGGTATCAGGTAAAGCTGTGCCAACATTAAGTTCCACGCCAGGAAGCTTTACGAAGCCAACGGTTGCTTTTTCACATATTCCCGGATGACCGTGTCCTGTTCAGGCTGGATGACCACATCCTCTGCCGCGGCCGCACCGATTCCGGCTATGAGCAAGAAAGCCGCAGCGGCGGCACCGAAATGCATCCTCATGATTTTCTCCTTCAAGGCTAGTTGAAGAGCACCTCGCCGGCGCTCACAAATCTAACCCAGAGGGCGTCGAACCGTTCCAGAGTCGGACTTTGGTCCCAAAATCGGGTCTACACCTGACCTGTTTATCGAGGCTGAGGAACCTGACCGTTATGGGTCTTTGGCTCCCCAGCCATCGAGATGACCGTGACCAATCGCGGTTTGGCCTCACATTCGATGGAATCCATTCGGGCCGGCCCACTCCGGACCGCCGGACCGGCGGCGCGGCCCCTCCGGGTTCGAAGCGAACCAATGCAGGCTTGGGCCACATTGAAAGATACTCAGGCGTGCCCGAACACCTGGTGGCTTGCCTGAAGTGCTGCACCCGCGGCCGAGCCCTTGTGTGCGGTTCCCCTGTGTCAGACCGTCAGCCGTTACGTCTTTCGGGAACATATTAGCAATTCGAAAGTTTGCGGGCGAAAGGAGCGGCGCTCGCATGCCGTCGGCCTTGTCGAGTCTTAAGTCAGTCGCGGACGCACCTACAATGAAGATCGCCCAGATTGCACCTCTAATGGAGTCCGTCCCTCCCAAGTTCTATGGGGGTACCGAGCGCATCGTCTCGTATCTGACTGAGGAACTGGTTCGACAGGGCCACGAGGTGACGCTGTTCGCCAGCGGCGACTCAAGGACGTCGGCCGAACTTGTGGCGTGTTGCGACGCCGCGTTACGCCTGAGCCCTAAGGGAAGGGACCCCGTGCCGTGTCACGTTTCGATGCTTGAGCAGGTGCGCAGATGGGCGGAAGCCTTCGATGTGCTGCATTTCCACGTCGACGTTCTGCACTTTCCGATCATTAGAGAATTTAGCAGGCGAACCGTTACGACCCTTCATGGCCGGCTTGACCTCCCGGACCTCGCACGGCTTTATGCGATGTTCGATGACATTCCACTGGTTTCGATCTCCGATGATCAGCGCCGGCCGATGCCCCCGGTCAATTGGCTCGGAACGGTCTATCACGGCTTGCCGCCTGGTATCCTGCCCTTCCGTGAGAAGGCCTCGAGCTATCTGGCGTTCCTTGGCCGCATCTCACCGGAAAAGGGACCGCTGGCCGCGATAGAAATCGCCGCCCGCGCAAGAATGCCGCTGAAGATCGCGGCCAAGATCGATGCGGTTGACCGCTCGTTTTGGAGAGAAAGCGTCGAACCACAGGTGCTGCGAAATTCAAATGTTGAGTTCATCGGCGAGATTAATGAGAGGCAAAAGGCGGAGTTCTTGGGCAATGCGGCAGCGTTGCTATTCCCGATCGACTGGCCGGAACCGTTCGGCCTCGTGACCATTGAGGCGATGGCCTGCGGAACCCCGGTGGTGGCGTTCAATCGTGGCGCCGTTCCCGAGGTCATTGATGATGGGGTGTCGGGATTTATCGTGAAGAATATCGCAGAGGCCGTGAAGGCCGTTCATCGCGTAGGTGACCTCGATCGCGCTCGGGTGAGGAGGACTTTTGAAAAGCGGTTCACCGCCGAGCGCATGTGCGCCGACTATATGGCGATCTATCGCTCGCTCACGGGCGACAAGCAACGTTCCTTCCGACGTAGTAGCTATGCTGGAAACATAGCTGGTCAGGCGACTGAACCGGCGGCGTAAGCGATCGGCTGGATATCAAGTTTGATTGCTCAAAATCCAAAATTCGCCAATCATACCACCTCCAGTCGAACGACGCTTTTGCGTTCGGACCATGCCGCGCCGAGGCGGGCGGTGGTGACGAATTCGATGTCGGCGACGATCGACAAGCATGTGCCCTCAATGGGCAAAGTCTCTTTCGAACGGGAGAGCTGACATGATCGCTGAAACCGAAGATCGCAAGCTTGACCCAGCTGTGGCGCTGCCGGCGATCGATGAATCGGCGCCACGCGAGCCTCACAGGCAATTTGCGCTCAAGCATGAGGACTGCTTCATCGTCTCGGACAGCTACGGCGACATACGTGGCACCGGCGACGGTCTTTTCCGCGACGACACGCGCGTGCTTTCGCGCTTCCGTCTGTTCATCGGCGGGCGCATTCCTTCCCTGCTTGGCGCCTCGCTGTCCCAGGACAACATACTGTTCACCGCCAATCTCACGAACTTGGCCACCACGGGTCCAGGCGGTCGTGAAACGCTGCCGGGTGTCGTCCACGTCGAGCGGACACGGTTCATCTGGCAAAATCGCATGTTCGAGCGGGTCACCTTCACGAATTACTCTGGGCGCGAAGTGCTCCTGCCTGTGAGATTCGACTTCGACGCCGATTTTCGCGACATGTTCGAGGTCCGTGGCACTACGCGCAGCCGCCGAGGTCACGCCCATGACGCGCTGATCGGCGAAGCAAGCGTCACGTTTCGCTACGAAGGGCTCGACAATTTGGCGCGCCAGTCGAATATTTCGTTCTCGACGCGGCCTGACGAGATCCAGTCCAACCACGCCGTATTCTTCATTGTAGTGGGCAGGCGTGACGCAAGGGCGCTGTTTGTAGAGGTTGGTCACGACGAAGAAGCCCCCTCCAGCGACCGCTTTCGAGCCGCTGCGGCCCGAGCACGATTTGCGATGCGCTCGAAGCGGCGGCAGGGCGCCACCGTCTTCAGTTCCGGCCGCGTGTTCAATGACTGGCTTACGCGCACGCGCGCCGACATCGCACTGCTGACCACCGATCTTGAGACCGGCCCGTATCCTTACGCCGGCATTCCATGGTTCTCGACCGCTTTCGGTCGCGACGGCGTCATCTCGGCCCTTCAGATGCTTTGGCTCAACCCGGCACTTGCCCGCGGGGTCCTGGCATTCCTTGCGCGCCATCAGTCCACTGAGACTTCGACATTCGATGATTCCGAGCCCGGCAAGATCATGCATGAAACGCGCAAGGGGGAAATGGCGGTGCTGCGCGAACTGCCGTTCGGCCGCTACTATGGCGGCGTCGATACGACCCCGCTCTATGTCTACCTCGCCTGCTCCTACGCCGATCGCACTGCCGATGAGCTGTTTGTCAATCGCATGTGGGATTCGCTCTGTGCGGCGATCGGATGGATAGAGGATGTCGGAACGCGCAACGGCGAGGGCTTCGTGACCTATAGCAGGGCGGCGGACACTGGGCTTTTCAACCAAGGCTGGAAGGATAGTGCCGACGCCATATTCCATGCCGACGGCACGATCCCGAGGGGACCCATCGCCCTGGTTGAGGTGCAAGGCTATGCCTTTGCAGCCTACCAGGGCATGGCAGCACTCGCAGCCAGACGCGGCGACCCGGTGAAGGCAGCGCGCTGGAGCGCTCTTGCGGAAAGTATCCGCAACGCAGTGGAGAGGCATTTTTGGATGCCAGACCAAAATTTCTACGCCTTGGCAATAGACGGGGAAGGTAAGCAATGCGCGGTGCGCGCTTCTAACGCCGGGCACCTGCTTTATGTCGGGCTAGCGTCGGCGGAGCGGGCGTCGTCAATAGCCGAGCAGCTCTTTTCGGGTCACCTCAACAGCGGCTGGGGCGTGCGCACCTTGGCCGACGACGAGGTGCCATTCAATCCGATGTCCTATCATAACGGCTCGATCTGGCCGCATGACACTGCCATCTGTGCCGCCGGGCTCGCCCGCTACCAAGAGCGTGCCGGCGTCGTGAGACTCATGAGCAGCATGTTCGAGGCCGCGGTTCGTTTTAACATGCGGCTCCCCGAGCTATTCTGCGGGTTCACCCGCGCGATTGGCGATGCACCGGTTGCCTATCCTGTCGCGTGTCTGCCGCAGGCCTGGTCCGCCGGCTCGGCCTTCATGATGCTGCAGGCCTGTTTGGGAATTCGGATCGACGGGTGGAACCGTGCGATCGAGGTCGATCGGCCACGGTTGCCAATAGGCATCGACAATATCGTCATTCGTCACCTGGCGGTTGGGGAGGCGAAAGTCGATCTCACGTTCGAGCGCGTCGGCGACCACATTGTTTGTTATCTCGACGAGCGCCATGAAGGGCTCGTGCCGCTGGTAGTGCGCTCATAGCTGGGCCGGTCGCTGGAATTCCTTTGTACCTTGACATTCGAACTTAGGTGAAAAAACCTGGAAGAAACACAGGGACGACGACCGGCTTGTTGTTCTCTCGGTTACCGTGCAAACTTTCCCGCAAGAATAACTAAAATCATCCGCAACCCGCCGATATTCGGTTTTCATTCCTAATAGTAGGCCTCAGGGAGAAGCTATGGCGACGAAAAGCGATTGTCCGCGTCTATTTATGCGCAACAGAATAGGCCTGTTCTTCTGCCGGGATTTTACCCATTCCTCCTGAATATCTGACGGCTGCGCTACATCGCGATTGTTGGCCGAGACGATTACGTCCCCACGGCGAAGGTCATTTTCAGCGCCGAGGCTATTTGGGGCGACGTCTTGAATAAACACGCCTGTCGCGTCCGGCTGAAGGCCGAGTTGCTGGCGCGCCTCTTCTGGAATCGGGCTGAGAGAGAGCCCCAGGTGTTGCTCGGCTGCTCCCGAACTTGGTACGGTACCCGTCCGCAGCCCCTCATCCTTGCGTTTGCCGACTGTCAGGTTGAGTTCGTTTTCTCGGCCTTGTTGGGTTGTTGTTAGCGTCGCATTGGATCCTGGCTTCTGGTTGGCGACTGCGAGAGTGAGATCGTGGACGCTTTGAACGTCCTTGCCGTTGAACCTCGTAATGACGTCGCCGGGACGCACTCCTGCCTTGTCGGCCGGGCTACCGGGCTCTACCGAGGCGACTAGCGCACCCCTGGTGCCTGTAATGCCAAGCGCCTCGGCAAGTGAGGGCGTGACCTCCTGAAGATGCACTCCGATGAAGCCGCGTTCGATGTGACCGGCGCTGATCAACTGATCAACGACACTCTGCGCAGTTCGAGAGGGCACGGCAAAGCCGATGCCAATACTTCCACCGGATGGCGAGACGATCGCCGTATTGACCCCAATCACCTCGCCGCGCGCGTTAAACAGCGGCCCGCCGGAATTCCCCTTGTTTATGGATGCATCTGTCTGCAGGAAATCGTCATAGGGACCGGCCTGAATGTCTCGGGAACGGGCAGAAAGCACCCCGACGGTGACGGACCCGCCGAGTCCGAAGGGACTGCCTATCGCAATGGTCCAGGCGCCCGGTTTCACGGCGTCGGAGTCGCCCCACGCAGCCGTTGCCATATTGGGCCGCGGATCAACCTTCAGCACCGCTATATCCGTGCCCGGATCGCGGCCGACAAGGCGAGCAGGCTTGGTTTCCTTGTCGGAAAACACAATGTGAACTTCGGTGGCGTCGGCCACGACGTGATTGTTGGTGACGATGTAACCTTGTGGACTGATCACGAACCCCGAGCCCAACGCCTCTCGGACCTGCGGTTGGGCAGTGCCCGAGCCGCGACTGTCGAAAGGGTCGAGGAAATCGTTGAGCGACGCCTGATCGTCGATAAGCTGCTTCGTCGTGATGGCGACGACAGCGGGTAGCTTCTGCTGCACGATTGCGCTGAAATCGTTCGGGATCTCCTGAGCTGAGACGGGAGCAAAACCGGGCGGGATCATCAGAGTTCCCAGCACCAGCCCAACGCAGAACTTTTTCTTCGCAAGCATGCTGAACCTCCTGTTGGCCACGCCGGCGTCTTTGCGGCCATGCCAACGCCGAAACTGAGATTTGCGCGGTTTGTTTCACCGGTTGAAAAAAATATGCTCCAAACATGGTCCGTTGAGCGAACGCGCCAAGGTCTATTCGATCTGCCGTTAGGGTCGTGCCGCCTCGATGCCGGCCGGCGCCGCTGGAAGTGCGCCTGACGTGGGGATAATCAAGCACGAGCGTTCACAGCGCCGGCAATGACAGCGGCCGCATCAACGAGCGCGCTATGCCAATTTCGTCGCTGATACGCACCGTGGCCGGGTCTTGTCAGGACGTCGGTGCGCGATAATTTTTGAAGAGTAGGGGACCTCAAGCCACAGGAGCCCACCATGCAACATCAAACCCTGGAACAACTGCACACAGTCGCGAGGATTCAGCCTTTGTCGACGTACCCGTTCATGACTCGCCAACAGCGCATAGAACGTTGGGCAGTACTGCTGGAAAAAGACCCAGATCGGTGCCTGGGCGCTCTTACAGGCACCGAGCACCTGAAGCGGGAGGCCCGTGATTCGGCACGCTGTGAGGGCTCGCCCATCACCGTGGCGTTTGAGGATCCGGTATTGCGGGAGCTGGGCCTGAGGGATGATTCTTATGGAGAAGCCAAGCGGTTCTTCGAACTGACCGACCGGCAATTGCACAGCATCGTATGCAGTTGCCACGTCGGCACGACATTTAAGGCTCAATGGGCGGCCGCACGGGTTCGCAGAACGATTGGCGGCAACAAGCTGCTTGAATGGCTGAGCGAGAAACTGTGGCACTAAAGCTTTCGATATTGTGGTGGCAGCTTGGGAGATACGCGTCTTAGCGGCGGCGACGGAACCATTGGTAGCTGGAATCAATCAGAAATCCGCCCGACGCCAATTTCCGGCGCGTGCTTTTCGCAACGCCTCAGAATCTAATGGCATCCGCATACAGTGCTGTCCGCCGCGACAGCGCCTTCCTATCCGACTTGCCCGCTCCCCCCAGGAGCGGGCTTTTCTTCTGACAATGGCCCAGCAGTTGAAGCTTGACGCTGACGAAGCCATCAGGCCGAAAAATTGGCCACATCGAAGACGCCATTCAATGCGCGCTCGCTTAGGCTAGCAGGAGAAAGACGGCAGACCTCCGGGACGCGAATTCACTCGCCCCTATCCACCTTGCCTTGGAAACTGCTGAGGCTGACCGCGAAGATTCGCACGACGCAGAGGGAACGCAGTCACAAGTGGTCCCTCATAGCGACATGCCCAATTTGTCAGGTCACCGAATGCCGGAATACGAACCACGGCAAGCAGCGGAAGCTTGTACGTTGGGACGGCCTAAAACCGCATTCCTAAATTCGGAACGCCTTGTACGCCCACACACGCCACGGCGCATTCTATCAGGCCGCTGGGCGGACCATTGCGCAGCCTTTGCCACCCCCTGCCGAAGGAGGTGGACTTCCGTCCCCGGCCGGTTCGGGAGCAGGCGACCTTAGGTTCGGCTGACGGAAGTCCCCCTATTTCGCATCGCACCGCCGTTTAGCGCTGTGGACGATATTTTCATGCTCCCGCTTCTCTGTTGGGGGTCCCTGTTCATGCGATGTCTTTCAAAAATAGCGATCTTCTCTTCGTAGCCAATCCGCACCGTTGCTCCGCAGCCCTCGCATTTGAACCTCCCAATCGTTATCAGCCATGAGCCTTTTCTGGCAGTGGGATGGCAACAGATCGGACAACGAAACTCGATCGGAATATCGCGCAATTCTTGAGATAGAGGCATGGGTTTTCTCTTCCGCTCAGCGGCCGGCCCTCAAAACCAACGGAGCGGGCGAAAGTTTCCCGACCTCGGACCTTTGCTCATCTGAATCGGACTTTGGTCTTGGCGGCAAAAGGAGACGTCCGTCAGAGCTCTTTGGCGCATCCGTCCGGGACAGTTGCCCGCCCAGCTCCGGCCGGGCTTGCTGGCGCGGAGATAACTGCGTTTTCAATTTCCAGAATCGGAGCCTGGAGCCGCTTCACAAGATGCCCCCGTAGCCGCATTATCGTGCGCTACGAAAATACAGAGGTCAGCCCCAAGGGACCGGTATGCGCACCTTCAAGGTCGAGGTCATATCCGGGACGGTTGTCGTTTCATCCTCGACAGTGGAGGCGGCACTGCCGTTTAAAGCCGCCGAACGGCATGCTTAGAAGCCAGTTACGCTTCGTCGCCAGGAAAATGAGTGGATCAGGGTGACAGAGCTCAACGGCGAACACAGGATGTTTGCATACACCGTCCGGCGCTCGGCCCAGCCGTCGTCTTCATGAGTTAACAGATCCGCTCCCTGGGGCACGGGTTGGCTTTTCCAAGGACCTTCCTGGAACCAGAATCGCGTCCCTTTTCCTTGGAGCGCTGGATGAAGCCGTGAGCCTTGGTCGGCCGCGCCGTCGCCGGAGGTGGCGCGGACGTGATGGCAGACATAAAGCATGAAGGGCTGCACTGGATGGCTAGGAAATCAAGCTTGATCTGAAATAGCGCGAACGCTTTGGCACGCGGCTCAGGTCCGGTTGCTCTTTGGCTCTGTGGCGCCGTTGACCTAACGTCGCTCCGAAACCTGGCGGGCTATTGGTCCCCGCCGAAGCGAGATCGAGACCGACCTGTTTTACTGAGGCAGCTACTTGTCGATTAACGCGCCTACGGCTGCTTGGCGGTCCAGCCAGAGGTCAAAATGAGGGATGCTTCAAACACCTTTGCTCCATTCTCGCTCCGCACTTTGACGGTCAGTGTGAAAAGATCGCGGTGGGGCATCTCGTCGCGCGCGACATCCTGGAGGACACGCAAGGCCTCGTCCTTGGCACTTTCCTTAGAGGCAAACAACTGGCCCTCCTCGTCCAGTACCTGCCCCTCGCTGTTGTAGATGTCAAAGAAATACCGGTCCATTCAACGCTCGCTTGGGCTGAGCACCTAGATCAATACCCCTTCTTCGGTCTGGTTCCTCGTTATGCTGGCATTTTACGCGAAATGCAGGCAGATTCACAAAATCAGGCCCCGGGGATTGACCATGCTTGAACCGCTGTACCTGCAGCTTGCCCAGCACGATGTTCTTTCTGATGCCGAAAGGTCGATGCTGGCGCAGGTCGTATCGGGCGGAAAGGAATTTTCGGTCGGACAGGACCTGGTGTCTGAGGGCTCCCGGCCAATCTACAGCACGTTGCTCGTTGAGGGTTTAGCAGCGCGCTACAAAGTTCTGGAGAGCGGTGGCCGGCAATTCACGTCCCTGCAGGTGCCCGGAGACTTTGTGGACCTCCACGCGTTCCTGCTCAAAACCATGGACCATGGGATTGTGGCCTTATCATTGTGCCGCGTCATGTTCGCGGACCACACCAAGCTCCGCGTCATCACGGAGAAGGCGCCGCACCTGGGTCGGTTGCTGTGGCTGGACACCCTCGTTGACGCGGCCATCCACCGGGAGTGGATTGTCGCGATGGGACGCCGATCGAAAGTCTCCCACTTGGCACATCTGATCTGCGAATTGTTTATACGTCTGCAGGTCGTCGGGCACACGAATGGAACGAGTTTCAAACTGCCCTTGTCACAGGCCGAATTGGCGGACGTGTTGGGACTGTCCGTGGTCCACATGAATCGAGTCATTGGCAGCTTGAGAAAGTCGGCGGCCGTCAACTGGGCCAGCCACACGGTCACCATCGTGGACTGGCGACTGCTCGCCGAAATGGCTGAGTTTGACCCAACTTACCTGAGTATGACGAACGAGCCAAGATAGTCGGGGCCACCCCTTAGCCAACGACGGCGAGCCGGCCGGATCGGGTCGCGCCAGGATGCGGCGACCAAGAAGTGCGAGGTTGTGAGCAAAAAGCCGGACGGCACAAAACTGACCGATGCCGGCAATAAGACATATACAAGCAAGGCCAATGCCGAAAAGGCGCTGAAGGAACTGGCTGCCTGATGAACTCGGTGGAGGCCGCCCTGGTGTATGAACGGGCGGCCTGCACTGCCGGCCGATCGCACGGCGGCTCAAGCGGGCGAGGCCTACCAAATCTGCGAGACAATCAAGACCTTAAACGGTGCGGCCGAACCCCGGCAATACATTCGGTCCTTGATCATTCGTCGGCGTCCGGATTCAGCTGGGCCTGATATCGCCTTCATCATCGGGCTCGATCAGGTCGATCAAGCCTGCTACCCGTGTCCCTGGCAATGGGCGTCCCTGGCTCATCAACGCCTCATCCCCGGAGGTCCAAGCCCATGCCTCTCTCAACTCCTCGAGCGAGGCACCGGACGCGATGATTTCGGCAATCGTTGCGTCGTCGACGGGTCCGAGGACCGAGACAACGTCCTGGCGTGTCATGGTCATACTTACCTCCACCTTAAATCCCAGCCGCACGCCACGGCCAGCCGAGCTCCCTCAGCTGTCTGCCGACTGAGGTCGGACCAGGCGGAGCACGGGGCGTGGGGTCCGTTCCTGGCCAACCTCAACAATCGGCAGCGCGACCAGGTCCGGCGGATTGGTCAACCGGGGCTGCAAGAAAATCGGATGCAACCCCTCTCCGCGTGGCGCTGCAAGTTCATGAAATTGCAAAAGCGATAGCTTCACGGCGCTACTCCCGTATATCTTCACCTGCAGCGGCAACGTCGCAGAATGGCACTCGTTTCATGCCGCTGAAGAAAATCTCGCCAGAGAGTCTGGAACCGGTGCGCGATGAGGATGTCCGGTCGGTTCCCCGCCAGGCCGGGCTAGCTCCTGTTCGCCAGCGCCTCGAGAAATGACTTCCGCCATTGTGCCGCGTCATTGCGCCGGATGCGTGCGATCAGAGCACCGTGTCTTGCAATTCTTTCCTCAAGCGGCATGGCCAGCGCTTTTGCTATCGCGTCAGCAACCTCGTCGACCGCATAGGGGTTCACGATCAAGGATTGCGCGAGTTCTTCAGCCGCGCCGGCAAAACGCGACAACACGAGGACCCCGGGATCGGCTGGATCCTGGGCGGCGATGTATTCTTTTGCGACGAGGTTCATTCCATCACGCAGGGGCGTGACAAGCCCGACCTGACTGGCGCGCAACAGACCGGCCAGGCGCGAGCGCGGAACGGTGCGGTGGATGTAGCGGATCGGCGTCCAGGTCAAATCCGCGTATTTTCCGTTCACGGAGCCAGCGGTTGCCTCGAGTTGTGCGCGTATTTCTGCATACGCTGCGACCTCTTCTCGCGTGGGCGACGCTATCTGCAGATAGGTTACCGCCCGCTCGTGTTCGGGGTGCTTTTCGAGAAGGCGCGCAAAAGCCTGCATGCGGCCGGGCAGTCCTTTGGAGTAATCCAGCCGGTCGACGCCGATGATCTGCTTGAGACCAAGAATCTGGCGGCGCATGGAATCGATCTGAACATCCTCTGCCGCCTCATTTGCCATGCGTGCGAAGGCGTCGACATCGATGCCTATCGGAAAGCTTCTCGACAGGACGGTCCGGCCGCTGCTTTGGGCTATGCCGCCGGCGTCGAAGGTGGTCGAACCTGTCGCCCGAGCGGAGCGTCGAAAATTCGTTACGTCGGTCGCGGTCTGGAAACCCAGCACGTCGTATTGCAGCAGATCAGCGATAAGTTCTGCATGGTCAGGCGTGGCGACAAACAGGTCCGGCGGCGGGAACGGTATATGGAGGAAAAAACCGATCCGATTTCCCAATCCGAGCCGCCGCAACGCCGCAGCCAGGGGGATAAGGTGGTAGTCATGAACCCAGATCAGGTCATCATTGCCTGACAGCAAGCGCGCGAGTGCCTGGGCAAAGCGCGCATTGATCTGCCTGTACGCGTGCAGAAACTCGCTGCGGTGCTGTACGAGGTCGAGCCTATAGTGGAAGAGCGGCCAAAGCGTACTGTTGGCATAGCCGTTGTAGTAGAGCGAATACTCCTGCTGCGGCAGCGTCAGTGCGGCCGTCTCGATCTTGCCGACGCGTTCGAGGTGGATGAGTGGTTCGTCGCCCGCGGCTGAACCATGGTGTCCTTCGCTTGCTCCTAGCCACAGCCCTCCACGCTCGGCCAAGGCGTCGAGGATGCCCGCTGTAAGCCCGCCGGCTTGTGCCAGATCGCGTACGTTGCCGAGCCGATTCGAGACGACAACCAGACGTCGCGATCTGGCATCATTGGTGGTGTGTCGATCGCCCAACGCCGCCTCACGCTCTGCGAAATCGCTTACCGTCTGCGAAGCCTCGTCATGGGTTTCGTTCGGTGGCTGCAACACGAGAAAATCCTGAGCCTGAAGATCGCCTGAGAACGGTCCGCCGATGCGATTGTTCCATGCAATTCGTTCCGTCCCGTCCATGGGTGCGCCGCACCAGTACCCGGCTCAATTCTGCGGGTCACTGTCCCTGACGCACCACCTCGGCCTGCCCTTGAATACGGCTAGACCTGGCCGCGGATAGCGACACGCCAAGGCGAGGCGCGCTCACCGGCTTTCAGGGTTTTATTGGCTAAAATCGTCGGGCGGCGCGAAAAGACCCTAAGTCATCCCCTGCCAATATAGGCGGCCAGTTCGTCCGGCGTGCCATTCGGGAAGGCCTGTTTCAAAAAGCCCAGGAACGCCGACACGCGCGCGCTGAGCAGCCGCCGCGATGGGTAGAGCGTCCATAGTGAGATTTCGGAGCCATCAATATCCCCCCAATTCACCAGCGTGCCGTCAGCGAGGTCGTGGGCAACCAACGAAATGGGAAGCCGTCCTGCACCGACGCCGGCTCGCACGGCATCCCGAACCATGATGAGCGTTGACA
>Ga0209455_1000254_pt1 | contig 62595 bp, 58 predicted proteins | sample AraplaCol_mCL_r2_FD_184275 | JGI IMG/M metagenome (GOLD analysis project Ga0209455, IMG submission 184275) | Arabidopsis root microbial communities from North Carolina, USA - plate scrape CL_Col_mCL_r2 (SPAdes) (version 2) | ecosystem: Host-associated > Plants > Roots > Endosphere | place: USA... | reverse complement strand
ACGACCGCGGCGGCGCGCATCCTGCGCCTGCCGGGGCGCGGCAACCTCGCGCCGGGCGCACGGGCGGACCTGGTGATCGTCGAGGACCGCGGCGGCGCGGCGCGCAGCCTGGTCGACCTCGATCGCAGCGACATCCGCGCGGTGGTGCGCGACGGCGTGCCGTGCATCGCCGATCCCGATTTCGCCGAATGGTTCGCGGTCGCCGGCGTGGACACCGTGCCCGCGATGCTGGACGGCCGGCCGAAGTTGCTGGCCGCGCCGCTGGCCGAGCCGGACCTGCTTGCGCTCGAGCCTGGGCTCGAACTCGTCGCCGCACGCAACGCGCCCGAGCGCGAGCGTGCCGTGGAAGCGCGATGACGATGATGACGCACCCGCCGCTGCTCGAACCGGCCGAGGCCTACGCGCTGTGGGCAGCGGAGTATCCGGCGCACGCCCACAATCCGGTGATGTGCGCCGAGGAGCGCGCGATGCTCGCGTTGATGCCGGCTTCGCTGCGCGGGCAGGCGGTGCTCGATGCCGGCTGCGGCAGCGGGCGCTACCTGTTGCACGCACTGCGGCGCGGCGCGATGCGCGCGACCGGCGTGGACCTGTCGCCACCCATGCTGGAACGCGCCGCCGCGGAGCTGGGCAGCTTGCACACCGGCGCGCAGGTCTCCCTGCTGCAGGGGAACCTGCTGGCCCTGCCGGTGCCGGATGCCCAGGCGGACCTGACGATCTGCGGTCTGGTCGTCGGACATCTCGATGACTTGGCGCAGGCGCTGGCCGAGCTGTGCCGGGCGACCCGGCCCGGCGGCATCCTGCTGTGCAGCGACGTGCATCCGATCGGGCATGCGCTGGGCTGGCGGCGCGATTTCAAGTCCGCGGGCAGCCGCTACGCCGTGCGGCACACACCGCATCTGTACGGCGATTGGCATGCCGCCTGCGCCGCGCTCGGGCTGCACATCGAGCAGGTGCTGGAACCCATGCTTGACCCCGCCGACATCCCCGCCGGCGCGCACTTCGACCCCCGGGCGCTGGAGGTTCCCGTCGCGCTGGTGTTCCGCTTGCGGCGCGCACCCGGTTCCGATTCCGCTTGCATGCAGGCCTGCCCATGACCGCTCCACGCACCTTGCTGATCAACCCGACCGTCACCTCGCGGTCCAGCGCGCGCTTCCCGCTCGGCCTGCTGCAGCTGGCGGCGGCGCTGGACCGCAACGGCAGCAGCCGCATCATCGACGGCAACGTGGACCGCGACTTCGTCAACGACAGCCTGCGCGCGATGGAGCATGAGCGTTTCGACGCCGTCGGCGTGGGTGTGATGGGCGGCCCGCAGGTAGCCACGGCGATCACCGTGTCCAGGGCGATACGTGCGCGTTTTCCGCTGGTGCCTATCATCTGGGGCGGCTATTTCCCGACCCTGCACACGGATGCCACGCTGGCCGCACCGTATGTGGACTACGCGATCCGCGCGCAAGGCGAGAGGACCCTGCCCGAGCTGGTCGCCGCGATCGTCGACGATGAACCCGAGCTGGGCCATATCGCCGGCCTGTCGTGGAAGCGCGCCGGCACGGTGGTGCACAACCCGGCGCGTCCCATCATGCGCCACGACCCCGCGGGGCTGCTGCCCTACGACAAGCTCGGCGATCCGCGCCGCTACCTGGCGCGCACCTACCTGGGCCAGCGCACCGTCGCCACCCAGGCGGCCATCGGCTGCCGCTACCACTGCACGTTCTGCGGCGTGGCCGCGATGTTCGGCGGTGCGACCCAGCTGCCGGCCGCGGCACGGCTGGAACGCGAGCTGGCGTATTTCAAGCACGAGCTGGGCGCCGATGCGGTGCAGTACTTCGACCACAACTTCTTCGACCGCGAGGCGGACATGCTGCCGCTGCTCGAGGTGATGGCGCGGTTCGAGCTGCCGTGGTGGTGCTTCGCCCGTTCCGACGCGCTGCTCAAGCTCTCGGAGCACGCGTGGGCACTGGTGCGCCGCAGCCGGCTGCGCATGGCCTACATCGGCGCGGAATCGCCCAGCGGCCAGATGCTGCACGACATCCGCAAGGGCACGCGGCCGGACCAGACCCTGGAGGTGGTCGAGCTGTGCCGCCGCCATGGCGTGATCCCGGAGCTGTCGTTCATGGTCGCGCCGCCGGAGAACACCGAGGAGGAGACCGAGCGCACCTTCGAGTTCATCCGCGAGATGAAGCGGATCAACCCGCAGACGGAGATCGTCATCTACATCTACACGCCGCTGCCGGAGCACAGCCGCCACGAGAAGGACCGCACCAGGCGGCCGGGCGCGCCGCTGCTGGATATCGACGGCGAACCGGTGGTGTTCCCCGCGACGCCGGACGAATGGGCCCAGCCGCGCTGGGTCGATTACGCCTGCCACATGGATGCGCCCTGGCTCAGCGACCGGCTGCGCCGCCGCATCAACGACTTCGTCACCGTGCTGCGCTGCCGCTATCCCACGGTGCAGGACTTGCGCGCGCCGCCGTGGGCCAAACGAAATCTCAGCGCGATGGCCGGCTGGCGCTACCGCTTCCGCCGGTACGACCGGCCGTGGGAGCTGAACCTGGCGAACCGGCTGGTGCGCCTGCGCATGCCGCAGGTGTCGGGCCTGTAGGTCGTGCCGGTGCACGTGGCGCAGATCAATTTCCTGCCCGCACCCCGTGGCCTGGGCCTCGCGGACCTGCTCGAACGCTGGCCGTCGCTGGCGGATATCGCGGAGCTGGTGGCGGGCGCCGGCGTCCGGGTCACCGTGTTGCAGGCGGCCGCGCATGCCGAGCGCCTGACGCGCGCCGGCGTGGACTACCGCCTCGTCGACCTGCGCGGAACGTGGACGGCGCAAGGCCGGGGCCGCCGTTTCGCCGATGCCCTGGGCGGCAGCGTCGTCGACCTGCTGCATGCGCACAGCCTGGCCTGGGTTGACGATGCGTTCGCGATCGCCGGCAAGCTCGCACCGGGCATGCCGGTGCTTTTCCAGGACCACGCCGACCGGCTGCCGCGCTGGTGGCGGCGGCCGCGCCATCGTCGTCGCTTCGCGGCAGCAGCGGGCGTGGCCTTCACGGCAGTCGAGCTTGCGCGACCCTTCGTCACCGCCGGCGTGTTCGACCCGGCGACACGGCTGCTCGCGATTCCCGAATCCAGCAGCCGCTTCACGCCGGGCGATCGTGCCCACGCACGTGCGGCGACCGGCGTGCATGGCACACCTTGCGCGCTGTGGGTGGGGCGCCTGAACCGCGGCAAGGATCCGCTCACGGTGCTCGACGGCGTCGCACTGGCGGCGGAGCGCTTGCCCGGCCTGCAGCTGTGGTGCGCCTTCGGCGAGGAACCGATGCTGGCCGAGGTGCGGGCGCACATCGATGCCGATCGGCGACTGGCCGGGCGCGTGCATCTGCTGGGCAAGGTGGCGCATGCGCAGGTCGAGACGCTGATGCGCGCCGCCGACCTGTTCGTCTCCGGCAGCCGCGCCGAGAGCAGCGGCTACGCGGCGATGGAAGCGCTGGCCTGCAGCCTCACGCCGGTACTCACGGACATCCCGGCGTTCCGCGCACTGACCGGCAACGGCCGCATCGGCCGGCTGTGGCCGTGCGGCGATGCGCCGGCGTTGGCCGCGGCGCTGGTCGATGCCGCGGCGAGCCGGCCATCGCCGTGGCAGGTGCGCGCGCATTTCGACGAGACGCTCTCGTTCCAGGCGGTGGGGCGGCTCTGGGCCGAGGCCTATGCACGGGTGCTCGACGACCGCCGCGGGAGCGTGCCATGAAGCTCGCGTTGGTGGTGCCGGGCGGGGTGGACCGCAGCGGCGAGTTCCGCGTGATCCCGGCCCTGCTGGCGCTGATAGTGCGGCTGGCGCGCACGCACGAGGTGCACGTCTTCGCGTTGCATCAGGAAGCGGCGCCGGCTTGCTGGGAACTCGCCGGCGCACATATCCACAACATCGGCGAAGGCCGGACGCGGCTGCGCGCGATCGCGGCGATCCGCGCCGAGCACAGGCGCGCGCCGTTCGATGCGATCCACGCGATCTTCTCCGGCTCCTGCAGCCTGGTTGCCGTGGCGGCGGCGAAGCTGTTGCGGCGGCCGAGCCTGGTGCATGTCGCCGGCGGCGAGCTGGTCGCGTTGCCCGCGATAGCCTACGGCGGCCGACGCACGTGGAAGGCGCGGCTGCGCGAAGCGGTGGTGCTGCGCGGCGCCGATGCGATCACCGCCGCCAGCGCGCCGATCCTCGAATCGCTGCACGCGCTCGGGCTAGAGGCCCGGCGCGTGCCGCTGGGGGTCGACCTGCTGGCCTGGCCGCCGCGTGCGCCGCGCGGGCGCCACGGGGGGCCGGCCCGGCTGATCCACGTGGCCAGTCTCAACCGCGTCAAGGACCAGCCGACCCTGCTGCGCGCGCTGGCGATCCTGGCCGGGGCGGGGCCGGACTTCGAAATGGACATCGTCGGCGTGGACACCTTGCAGGGCGAGATGCAGCGGCTCGCCGGCCGGCTCGGGCTGGATGGACGGGTGCGCTTTCTCGGCTTCAAGACCCAGCGCGAACTGCGCCTGCTGATGGAGTCGGCCGACCTGCTGGTGATGTCGTCGCTGCACGAGGCCGGGCCGCTGGTGGCGCTCGAGGCCGCTGCCGTGGGCGTGCCCACGGTGGGCACGGCGGTAGGGCACATCGCGGAGTGGGCGCCGGCGGCCGCGCTGGCCGTGCCGGTCGGCGACGCGTCGGCGCTCGCGGACGCCATCCGCCGCCTGCTAGCCGACGAGGAACTGCGGCTGCGCCTGGCCGCGGGTGCGCAGCTTCGCGCGCTCTGCGAGGACGCCGACCACACCGCGCGTGCGTTCGAAGCGCTCTATCTGCGCCTGCGCGCCGCATGAACACGCAAGGCGCCCGCATGCCTTCGCTGGACGGGTTCCGGGCGATCTCGATCCTGATGGTGTGCTACGGGCATCTCTGTGGGACGCGGCATTTTCCCGTCTCGATCGCGGGATACGGCCGATGGTGCGGTGACGTCGCCCATCTCGGCGTGCTGGTGTTCTTCGTGATCTCCGGTTTCCTCATCACTTCGCTGTTGATGGGCGAGCGCGAGGCGACGGGGGATATTTCGCTGAAGCGGTTCTACCTGCGCCGGATCCTGCGCATCTTTCCCGCGTTCTACGCGTTCGTCCTGGTCATGGCGATCGCGACGGCGGCGGGCGCGGTGCAGTTGAGCGGCCGCGACTTTGCCTACGCGCTGACCTACACGGTCAACTTCGAGCCGGGCCGCTCCCTGCAGATCGGACACCTCTGGTCGCTGTCGGTCGAGGAGCAGTTCTACCTGCTGTGGCCGCTGACCCTGCTGGCCCTGCGCGAACGTCGCGCCTTGCTCGTCGCGGCCGCAGCGATCTGCATCGGTCCGCTGGTGCGCTGGGGCATCCGTGAATGGATATTCCACGTCGATCCCCGTTTTCCGGGCAGCATGCTGACGAGCTTCCCCGCGATGTTCGATTACCTGGCCACGGGTTGTGCGCTGGCGCTGCTGCGGCCATGGCTGCTGACCCGCACGTGGTACCTGCGCCTGACCGGCAGCCGCTGGCTCGTGCTCGCGGTGCCGCTGGTGCTGCTGATCAATCGCATGGGCAGCCATCCCGTGGCGATCCTGCTGGGGTCGCCGCTGATGAACCTGTGCCTTGCCGTGCTGATCGAGTCGAGTACGCGGCATGCAGGTTCGTTGGCCGGACGCTTGCTGAACTGGAAGCCGGTGGTGTTTATCGGCGTGCTGAGCTACTCGCTGTATCTGTGGCAGATGCCTTTCCTCGACCATCGCTCCGACGCGTGGATGCATGCATTCCCGCAGAACCTGTTGCTCGTTTTCCTCGCGGCGCTGTCGTCCTGGTTCCTGATCGAGCGCCCGTTCAATCGCCTGCGCCGGCGGCTGCGGCGCGGCAACGAGCTGCCCGCCATCGCGCGGGAGGAGCACGGATGCCGCACGGCGACGAGCCCGCTGCGATGAACAGGACGCAGACCGTGGCCGGACTGCTCGGTGACACTCCGCAGCGCGACTACACGGAGAAGCTCCGGCTGTTCAACGCCTTCGCACGGCCGGAGCTGCGCGAAGCGATCAATGCGTTGTCGCTGCAGGCGGATGCGCGCGTGCTCGACGCCGGCTGCGGCACGGGCGAGGCGGTCGGCTGGTTCCAGGAATCCGCGGGGGGTCCCGCGCTGGTGGTAGGAATGGACCTGGCGACCGCGCATGTCCGCGCCGCCCGCCACAGTGCGCCGGCGCCGGCGACTGTCGTGCAGGCCGACATGCTGCAGCCGCCGCTGGCGGACGGCAGCCTCGACCTGGTCTGGGCCGTCAACGCCGTCAACCATCTGCACGACCCGGTCGCCGGCGTGCAGGTCCTGGCCAGGCTGCTGCGTCCGGGCGGCCGCCTCGTGCTGGGCCAGAGCTCGCTGGTGCCGGACATGGTTTTCGCGTGGGATGCCCGTCTCGAACACTGCGTCAACGACGCGGTGCGCGCGTACTACCGCGAGCGCTACGGCCGCAGCGAGCGCGAATTCACCGCGGTGCGTGCGCTGGTCGGCTGGCTGCAGGCGGCGGGCCTGCCGCAGGTGGCGGTGCACACGCGGATGATCGAGCGCGTCCAGCCACTCGCGGATGCGGACGAGCGCTACCTGCGCGACGCGATCTTCCGGGACACCTGGGGCGAGCGCCTGCGGCCCTACCTGCACCAGGAGGATTTCGACACGCTGGCGCGGCTGTGCGATCCGGATGACGCGCACTACGCGCTGCGGCGGCCGGATTTCCATTTCCTGCAAAGCCTGACGATCGCGGTGGCGACGAAGGCGTGAGCTCGCGTGCTCAGGAGAGTTTGATCAATCGGCTTCATGCTCGTCATTCCGGCGCAGGCCGGAATCCAGTGACGGTGAGGCTCAACTGACCTTGCTGCTACTGGGTCCCGGCCTGCGTCGGGATGACGGTACGGGTAGCCGGTCGTTGTCGGAGATGGAGTCACTCACTCGTCACATCTCGCGTAGACGGTACCCAGCCTCATATCTCAGCATCATGTCCAAAGTATTCCGGACAGTAATGAGCCTTCGCTGGGATGACGAGCAAAATCAGCGTTTCCCTCAGGCGGATCGTGCCTCCGCGAACGGCATGCCGCGCCGGCGGCGCCAGGCCTGATGAAACCCCGCCGTGTGGTGCAGCTGCGCGTCCTGCGTCAGGGTTTCCTCGGACACGATGCGGCCGACGAACAGCGTGTGCGAGCCGACTTCCTCGCTGTGCACGATCTCCAGCTCGCGGATGCGCAGCGCCGCGGCCACCGCGGGTATGCCGAAGGTGCGCGAGCGTCGGACCGGGAACGGCAGTGCCGTCCAGTCCGCGAGCGGTTGCTTGTGATGCACGCTGAGTGCGTAGACGGCGTCCTTCATCGCCGCCGGCATGCAGGACAGGGCGATCCGGCGCTGCTCACGCATCGTCGGCACGGAAACATTGGTGCTGCGCAGCGCGAGCGTGAACAGCCCGCTGCGCCCCAGCGGGCCGATCAGGTCCATCGGGAAGAGGTTGTGGTGGCCCGGTGCGTCGACGGAGACGAGCACGACCGGCCGCGGGCACAGGTAGGCGATCATCAGCTGCTGGGTCGCGGCCGGCGCCATGAGGGAGTGGGGCGACGAACTGTTGTTCGGCATCAGGCGGTTCTGCAACCAGGTGTTCCACGGACGCAGCGGCCAGGCCAGGCAGCGATGCCCGCCGGCCGCGACGTGGTAGAGGGCGAGCGTGCTGCCTTCGGCGCTGACCGTCGTTGCGCGCAGCAGTCGCAATTCCCCGAGCAGCCGGCCGCTGGCGCGGTCGCGGTACTCGAGAACGGGGTGCGGGCCGGCGTCCAGGCTGGTCGCGATGGTGAGCGGCCGTAGCGATGCCACGGTGTGGTCGGTGGTGACGTCCGCGGCGGCCTTGCCCCAGCGCAGGCTGGCGACAACCGTCTGCTGTGGTGGCGCGACGGCGACCACCGACCATTGCGGCAGCGGACGAACGAATGGCCTGACCCAGTCCTTCCACATCGTCAAACTCTCCGGAACAGCAGGAACAGGTAAAGCTGGCTCGCGAGCGCAAGGCCGCTGGGCATCCGGCGCTCCAGCCGGAAATGCGGCGCCGCCGCCCGCGCCACGATCCGCGGCGCGAAGCGGTGGATGCGGCTTTCGCTAGCGATGGCGTAGTGGCCGCGGCGCACGAGGTTCACCAGGTTCGCCCGCCACCAGCGGTAGCGTGCGTCGGCGAGGCAATAGGGGTTGAGCAGGCTGGCCAGCACGAAGCCGCCGTGCCGGACCACGTATGACAGTTGCTCGAACAGCGCGGCATGATCCGCGAAGTGATTGAAGACCGCGAAGTTTGCCGTCACCGCCTGCACCTTGCAGGCAAGCGGCGAGGCGACCGCGACGACGGTCTTGCGCTCGATCTCGTCGCGGCAGTGCCGCAGCAGGCAATCGCGCATCGCCTCCGAAGGCTCGAACACGAAGGTCGGATGTCCGTTGGCGGCATAGGTTTTCGCATCGATGCCGGTGCCGGCGCCGAAGTCGAGCACGGACGCTCCCGCGGGCAGCAGGCCCAGCGCCAGTTGCTGGAACCGGGCACGCACGCTCCGGTCCCGCGGCGAGGCCAGCATGAATTCGTGGTACTGCTCGCCGGTGTGCATGTCGTCGATGGCCTTGCGGGCGTCCGCTACTCGCACGCCGATGAGGCGCGCGGCTCCAGCGCCGCGCGCACCACGTACAAGGTGTCCATGCGCGGCACCGGCCGCACGAGCCAGGCCAGCGCGCGCCGGCGCCGCGGCGAGGTGACCCAGTCCTGTCCCTGCAGCCAGAGCTGGGTGCGCGCCATGTCGGCGCGTTCCTTGCGGGCTTCGTCCGTGGGCCGGACGTGGCGCGCAAGATGGTGTGCGGCCTCGCCGAAAGAACGCGACCACTCGATGCCGGCGAGCGCGTGCAACCACAGTTCGGAGCACGACACCCGGGTCAGGGTCTGACGCCGCGAGACCGCGCGCAGCAGGGGCGGGCAATCGCGTTCGAGCCGCGCGAGCACGGTCTCGGGCACCGCATGCCGGTAGTAGCGCGCGACCAGCCGCAGCGGCGGCAACGCCCACCACGGCGCGTCGTCGCCGTGGGCGCCCCACAGTTCGTTCCAGTCGCGCGCGACCATGCGCGTGGCCAGCAGCGAGATGTCGTTGAGATGCATCAGGCGCAGGCTGCGGCCGCAGATGTTGCCCGCCGCGTGCAGCAGCAGGTGACTCATCAGCGCGCCGCACGAGGGGTAGTCGTTCAGGCCCGCATGCGGTTCGCGCGGCTGGATGCGCCCGGTGATGTCGACGGCGGCCACCGGCAACCGCTCCCGGATGTGCGTGTGCAGCTCGATGTTCACCGGTGCGTCGCGATGTTCGCCCAGTCCGGCATAGGGCTGGCCGCCGGCGGGCTTGAACACCTGGTGCTTCCACTGTGCGAACGAGGCCACGTAGCCGAGCTCCTGCAGCAACGCGCCTGCGGTCGCGGCGTCGGCTTCGCGCACCAGCAGGTCGATGTCGGCCATCGGCCGTTCGCCTGGCGCGTAGATCCCCGCGGCGTGCAGCGCCGAGCCCTTCAGCGCAACGACGGGAAAGCCGGCGGCGCGGGCGCCGGCGTCGATGCGCTTGAGCAGGTCAATGATGCGGCGATGGCGCTGCTCGACCTGCGTGCGCTGGTCGGCAAGGAAATGCCGCCACGCCGGCTGGTCCCAGGTCGAGTACCGGTCGAGCAGCGGCGCCACGCCGTGGGCGACGGCGGCGGCCGCGGCCAGCGCCCACTCCAGTTCGCTCCACACGGGCGTCTCGCTGCCTGGCCGCGCCAGCGCCAGCTCGGCGGCGAGCGCTTCGGTGGTGCGGCGCAGGCCGCTTCTGACGATGGCGAGCGGCGGCAGCATCAGGGCATTCCTAACGCAGTTGCAACGCGATGCGCTGCGGCACGGGCGGCGGCGTGGCATCGTGGTTGCGGTGCGCGTGTTCGCGCGCGATCAGCGCATCCCACCGCGCGGCCAGCGCGGCGCTGGCCGCGCGCTGGCGTTTCGGGGGCGTGCCGGCCCTGGCCTGCTGCAGCGCGACCTGCTCGTGCAGCAGGTCGCGCACGCTGCGGTAGAACTCCGAGTCGTAGGCGCCGCGGAACATCATGGCCAGGTCGCCGCTGTCCCGCCAATGCGTCTTGCGGCCGAGCTGAGCCTTCACCAGTTCGTAGAAGCGCGTCCCCGGCAACGGGTAGGACACGCTCACGCCGATGTCGTCCGGCGCTGCCTGCGCGACCAGTTCGCGGGTGGCCAGCAGGTCGGCCAGCTCCTCGCCCAGATAGCCGAGCTGGATGAAGAAGCCCACGCGGATGCCGTGCCGGCCCAGCCGTTCGCGCGCCACGATCAGTTCGGGAACCCTGGTGCCCTTGTTCATCGCGTCGAGCACGCGCTGGCTGCCGCTCTCGGCGCCGAGCCACGCCTCGGCACAGCCGGCCTGCGCCAGCGCTTCGGCCATGCGTTCGCTGATCAGGTCGGCGCGGGTCTGGATGGTGAACGGCACCGCGCCGTCGGTGGCGCGCAGGTGTTCGGCGAATTCCGTCACCCAGTCGACGCGGAAGCCGAAGATGTCGTCCGCCATCCAGATGTGATCGGGCTGGAAGGCATGTTTCAGGTGACTCATTTCCGCCGCGACATCCTGCGGGCTGCGCTGCATGTAGTGGTTGCCCCAGATCGGCTTGGCGCACCAGTTGCAGCGGAACGGGCAGCCGCGCGACGCGGCCATGTTGAGGCTGAAAAAACCATGCCGTTCGTGCCAGATCGCGCGATAGCGTTCGATGTCGATCAGATCCCAGGCCGGGTGGCCGACCAGGCGCGGATCCGGCGGCAGCGCACCGACGCGCGTCGGCTGCTGCTGTCCGCCCACCTGTGTGGCAACGCCCGCGAGGCTGGCCACCCAGGCCGGGGTGGCGATGTCGGGCGCGCGCTCCAGCCGGCCGATCAGTTCCGCCAGCGCGGCGATGCCTTCGCCGATCAGCACCGCCTCCGCGCCCGCCGCGAGAAAGGCCTCCGGGTGATCGGAAGCGTCGGAGCCGGCGACGATCACGCGGGCGCCGGCGGCACGCGCCTCGGCGATCATGCGACACGCCGCCTCGCGCATGCGGCCCAGGCACATCTTGGTCAGGAAGTTGAAGTTGTCCTCGTAGAGCACCACCACGTCCGGGCGCACGCCGTGCAGGGATGTGGCGAAATCCTCGACGCCCTCGGCCAGCATCGCGTCGAACAGCGCGACCTCGTGTCCCAGCCGCCGCAGCAGGGCGGCCACCTGGATCGTGGCGAGCGGAGGATACGGTTTGCCACGCTCCCACTGCTTCCGGTCGTACTTCAGGTAGTAAGCGTGGCCGACCAGGATCTTCAGCATCACTATGGCCTCCGGGGGCCGTGGGGACGGGCTGCTGCGGCGGACGACGTTTGCGTTCGGGTCGGCTCTTGCGGGAAGTGAGTGCTCGGTTGCGGGGCTTCGGTTGCCTGCGCGGCGACGAGCCGCGGCAGCGTGGTGCGGTCGTGCGCGCGCAACCTTTTTTCGTTGCGGCCGCACTCATTCGGCACTTGCCCGGAGCCGCGCGCGACGAGGATGGCCTTGACGATCTCCCACGGCGTGCCGGATGCGGACGCCGACCCTTTCCGCGAGCGCAGCGGCCCCGCGTTCTCCGTGCGCAAGCAGCTCTTGGGCGGCGACTTCCGCTTCGACAGCGCCAGCGCGGCCTTGCTGCGGGTGGTCGAAGCCGCCTATGCCGGCCTGCCGCCGCATCGTTTGCCAGTGGCCGCGCCGGAGTTCCGGATCGAGCTGCGGCTGCTGCCGCGCCAGGCGTCGCCACGACGCGCCGGGCCACCGCCGGTGCGGGTGCAATCCGGCGCCGGCCTGATCTGCGGCGTGATGGACGCGTCGAACTACGTGGTGCTGGCACCCGCGCAGCGGCAGGCGCTGGTGGTGGCTTCGGAGGACATGCTCGACCGGCCCTACCACCTGCGCTACGAACTCGTGGAGTTTGCCGTGTTCACCCTGGCGACGCGCGAGCTGGGCCTGGTCCCGCTGCATGGCGCCTGCATGGGGCGGCACGGGCGCGGCGTGCTGCTGCTGGGCGCGAGCGGTTCGGGCAAATCGACGCTGGCCTTGCACGGCCTGCTGCACGGCCTGGATTTTCTCGCCGAGGACGCCGTCTTCGTGCAGCCGGAAAGCCTGCTCGCCACCGGTGTCGCCAACTACCTGCACGTGCAGGCCGACGCGTTGCGCCACGTGGACGACCGCGCCGCGCGGGACTGGCTCGAGCGCTCGCCACGCATCCGTCGGCGCAGTGGCGTGGAGAAGTTCGAGGCCGACCTGCGCCAGGGACCCGGCCAGCTCGCGGCCCCACCGCTGGCATTGGTCGGTGCGGTGTTCGTCTCCGCCGAGGCGGCCGACGATGCGGATGCCTTGCTGAGTCCGCTCCGTGCCGGCGACGTCGCAACCCGCCTGCGCGCGGACCAGCCCTATGCATCCACGCAGCCGGGTTGGGATCGTTTCGAGCAGCAGCTGATCCGACGCGGCGTGCACGAGTTGCGCCGCGGGCGTCATCCGCGCGACGCCGTCGCCGCGCTGCACGCGCTGCTGGCCGGGTCGCATTGATCGCCACGGCGGCGGGCGGCAACTTTTCCCGACGGCGACGGCACCCACGTTCCTGCCGCCGGCGCAGGCAAGGGTTCGGACCGGGGCCGGCGAATCATCGGAGTGGTTCAACATCAACCGGGCAGGGGCCCGGCGCGGGTTGTTCCGTGCCGGGTCGATGTCCCATGCGAGGGTCGCAAATGAAAACTCGTCTTGCGGGATCGATGGCCGCCGCTGCGCTGCTGGTGGCGTTGCCGGCGCTTGCCGCGCTCAAGCCCGGTGCCACGGCGCCGGATTTCACGGCCGAAGCCAGTCGCGCCGGCAAGGATTTCAGCTTCTCGCTGAAGGAAGCCCTCAAGCACGGGCCTGTGGTGGTGTACTTCTATCCATCGGCGTACACCGGTGGTTGCGATCTGGAAGCGCACACCTTCGCCACCGAGAAGGCCAGGTTCGACGCGGCCGGCGCCACCATCATCGGCGTGTCCGCCGACAGCATCGAGCGGCTGAATGCCTTCTCGTCCGATCCGAAGTATTGCGCCGGCAAGTTCCCGGTGGCCTCCGATCCCGACGGCAAGGTGGCGGCGTCCTACGACCTCAAGATGACGGCGGAGCAACCGGGCATCAATGACGTGCGCGGCGTGGCGATCGACCATGGCTTCATCTCGCGCACCACTTTCGTGATCGCCGGCGACGGCCGTATCGTCGCCACGCTGTCGTCGGAGACCGACCATCTGCGGCCCGACCAGCACGTGGCGCGGTCGCTGGCCATCGTGCAGGGCATGCGGGCGGGCAAGCTGCCGACGCAGTGATCCGACCCGATCATTGAGCGTTCGTCCGGAAGACCGGGCCGCCACTGCGGCGGCCTCGTTCGCTGCGGTGGCCGCGAGGCGTTGCGCCGGCCACGCACAACTTTTGGTCCGGTGGTTCGCACTCACCGGCATGCGAAATCCGGCCAGGGAGCCACGCCGCACCGAATCGTCGGGCAGCGCCTGCGGAACCGCGGCTAACGTCAGGCCGCGCGATCCGGCGGCGGTGCCCGACGAACCTTCGATCCTGCACGTCCGCTCGCTGGACCTGTTGCGCGCGCTGCTGCGCACGCTCGCGCGCAAGGATCTGGTGGAAACCGCCGTGTACGTCGCGTTGTCGCTGGGCGCGGCCTTCGCCGGCAGCGTGGCGGCGCTGCTGCTGGTGCCGCTGGTGCAGCCCGACCACGCCTTGCCGTTCGGTGGCGCCTTGCTCGGTGCACACCGCAGCGTCGGCGCGCAGGCGGCGGCCTTTGCGGCGGCCAGCGGCGCGTTCGCATTGCTACGCTGGCAGGCGGCGCGGATCGGCGCACGGCTGGTCGGCCGCTATGGCATGAACCTGCGCCGCCGGGTGCATGCGCGGCTGATCGACGCGCCACTGGCGTCGCTGGCCGATGCGACGTCCGCGGAAATCGCCAACGTGCTCACCCACAACGTCGAGATCCTCGTGCAGGGCTTCAGCGCGCTGCAGCAGCTGCTGGTGGCCGGCATCACCGCGGCGGTCAGCCTGGGCTTCGCGTTCTGGGTCTCGCCGCCGCTGCTGCTGGCCGTGCCGGTGCTGGCCGGCCTCGGGCTGGCCGCCTCGCGCGCCTGCGGCCGCGAGCAGGCGCTGGTCGCGCGCCGCTACGTGGCAGACATGACCCAGCTGTTCTGGCACAGCGAGGATTTTCCGCGACGCCTGCGCCACGTGCGCTCGTTCGAACGCGAAGATGCGGAGAAGGCGAGTTGCAGTGCGATCGCGGCCCGCCTGGGCGAGGGCTATCGCCGTCAGCTGGAACTGGTGGCCTCCGGCAGACTGGTACTCGAACTGCTGGCGACGCTCGGCATCGCGGCGCTCTTCCTGCTGGCCGATCGCTGGCGCGGCGTGGACCGCGCCGCGCTCATCGCCGTGTGCCTGCTGCTCGGGCGCCTGCTGCCTTACCTGGTGGCGACGCGGCAGAGCTTCCAGCAACTGCGTTCGACCGCCCCGGCCTTCGAGCTGTGGCGGCGCTACATGAGCCTGGACGCGGACCGCACGGCTGCGCCCATGACGTCGCCGCGGCCGGTGATCGGTGATGGCGTGTTGCACATCGAGTGGATGCGGCTGACGCCACCGCGGGCGGGCCTCGAAGTCGGCGAACTGGTGCTGGCGCCCGGCGAGCTCACGCTGATTTCCGGCGACTCCGGGATCGGCAAGAGCAGCCTGGTCGACGTGCTGGCCGGCATGGCGACGCCCGAGGTCTTCGTGGCGCGACTCGACTGTCGCCCGATAACTTTCGACGCCTATCGCGAACGGGTGCGCCACGGCGCCTACGTCAGCCAGAACGTGCGGCCGTGGCAGCGCTCGGTGCGCGAGTGCCTGCGCTGGGCCGCACCGGACGCCACCGATGCGCTGCTGCGCAGCGCGCTGGCCGACGTCGGCCTCGACCGGCGGCTGGCCGACTCGCCGCACGGACTCGACACCACGCTGCACAGCGCGTCCAGCCGGCTGTCCGGCGGCGAGCTGCAGCGGCTGCTGCTGGCCCAGGTGATCCTGCGACAACCGCGCCTGGCGGTGCTGGACGAGGCCACCAGCGCGCTCGATGCCGCCGCCGAGTTGGCTGTCCTCGCCGCGCTGAAGCGCCGCCTGCCGCAGACCAGCCTGGTCGTCGTGTCGCACCGGCCCGGCGTGGCGGTGCTGGCGGATCAATGCCTGACGATAGAAAGCGGCTTCCCGGCGTCAATGGCCGGGAGCGCTGTCCTGCGCTGCACGGCGCGGCGGCAGGCCTGCAGCGCCTGAGTCGAGAGGCATCTGAAGCGTGCCGCGCCGCACCGATCGAGTCGGCGCCGCGTCGACTGCCATTGCGCCGACGAGCGCGAACACGAACGTGTCGACCAGGTCGGCGATCAACAGCAGCCGTTTCGTCGGTGGCGTGTCGACATCTTCCTGCTACTTCGCCGGCAGCCATGCGAGTGTGGCGACGATCAGCGTTTCGACGCCGGTGCGCAGGGTCGGCTCGATGACCGGTGCAAACCTGGGGTTGTGGTTGGTCGGCAGATCGTTGAGCCGGCCCGCGGCCTGTGCCTTCGCGTAGACATCAGGATCGGTGCCGCCGATGAACCAGAACACCGAGGGCACCTTCCACTGCGCGCCGAAGCAGCCGAAGTCCTCGCTCGCCGAGGTCGGCAGGGTTTTCTCGACGCGTTCTTCAGGGAAGTACTGGCGGAACGCGTCGCCGACTTTCTGGCTCGCGTCGGCGTCATTGACCACCATTGCGTAATTATCCAGCGGCGTGATTTCCGGTGGCCGGGGCGCACCCGAAGCGGCCGCCTCGGCGTTGACGATGCGCGTGATCGCGGCCAGCACGCGCTGGCGCACGCCCTCGTCGAAGGTGCGCACGTTGAGCTTGATGATCGCCTCGTCGGGGATCACGTTTTCCTTGGTGCCGGCCTGCAGCGCGCCGATCGTGACCACGGCGGCTTCGGTCGCGGCGAGCTCGCGCGAGACGATCGTCTGCAGGCGCAGCACGGTCGCTGCGGCCATCACCACCGGGTCGATGCTCGCCTGCGGCATGGAGCCGTGTGCGCCGCGGCCGAACAGACGGATCTGCAGGCTGTCGCCGGCCGAGGTGATCACGCCGGCGCGGCCGCTGACCGTGCCGGCCATGCCGACCATCACGTGCTGGCCAAGCACGATATCGGGCTTCGGGAAGCGCTGGAACAGCCCGTCGTCGATCATCGCCTGCGCGCCGGTGCCGGTTTCCTCGGCGGGTTGGAACACCGCCATCACGGTGCCGCGCCAGTGCTCGCGCGCTTGCGCGAGCAGGGTGGTTGCGCCGATCAGCCAGGTCACGTGCATGTCGTGGCCGCAGGCATGCATCACCGGCACAGTGTGGCCGTCCTTGTCTTTCGCGGTGACCTTGCTCGCGTACGGCAGGCCGGTTGCCTCCGCGACCGGCAACGCGTCCATGTCGGCGCGCAGCATCACGGTCGGGCCGTCGCCGTTGCGCAGCAGGCCGACCACGCCGGTGTGGCCGATGCCGGTGGTCACCTCGAAGCCGGATTGGCGCAGACGGCTGGCCGCGAGGTCGGCCGTGCGCGTCTCCTGCATCGACAATTCCGGATGGGCATGGATGTCGGTGTACAGCGCTTCAAGGTCGGGCAACAGGCTCGACAGGTTCGCGAACCACTGGTTGGAAACATCCGCGTTTTTCGTGTTCATGGGCCCTCTCGCTTTCCGCAACACACCCAGCTGCTGCCTGGCTCAACTCTCGCGTGGCAGCACGGTCAGTACGCGCTCGACGAACAGGTGCAGTTCCTTCATGTAGTTGGAAAGGAACTCGGCGGTGGCATCGTTGGTGATCGAGCCGTCCGCACCGATCAGTCCCGGCTTGAACTGGATGTACGCCTCCAGCGTGTTCATCAGCGGCGAGTTGCAGAAGCACAGCACGCTGCGCAGGTGCTGTTGGGCCACCGCGGTGCCGATCGAGCCGGGCGAGGTGCCGATCACCGCCGAAGGTTTGCGCGCGAAGGAGTTCTTGCCCCACGGGCGGCTGGCCCAGTCGATCGCGTTCTTCAGCGCGCCGGGGATCGAGCGGTTGTATTCCGGGGTGACGAACAGCACCGCGTCCACGTCGGCGATCGCCTGCTTGAAGGCGCGCGCCACTGGCGGGTAGTCGGCGTCGTAGTCGTAGCAGTACAGCGGCAAGTCGCGGATCGAAATCTCCGTCAGTTCCAGCCCCGGCGGCGCGAGGCGGGTGAGCGCCTGGGCCAGCTGGCGGTTGATCGAGCCCTTGGCGAGGCTGCCGACGAAGTAGCCGACTTTGTAGGTCTTCATGCGCATGTCGTCCTGGTGGGTGAGGTGGCTGGCGGCCCGTGCGGTCAGTAGCCGACGGTGAAGCGTTGTTGCGAGTGTCTGGGGGTTTCGAGCTCGTCGACCATGGCGATCGCGTAGTCCTCCATCGAGATCCAGCTGCGACCGTTCGCGTCGGTGAGCAGGTGGTCGCCGCCAAGGCGGAATGTCCCGGTGCGTTCGCCGGGCACGAATTCGGCCGAAGGCGACAGGAAGGTCCAGTCGAGATCCTTTTCCCCACGCAGCGTGCCGAGGAAGCGGCGTCCAGCCTCCGCCTCCGGCTTGTATGCCGCCGGAAAGCCCGGTGCATCGAACAGTGCCTGGCCGGGAGCCACCTCCAGGCTGGCCGCGCCGCCGACCACCAGCAGCCGCGGCACGCGAGCCTGCTTCACCGCGGCGAGCAGCACCGCCGCATCGGACGTGGCGAATTTCATGGCGCTGATGGCCGCGTCGTGGCCGGCCAGCAGCGGCGCGAGTTGCGCCGGCTGGTTGGCGTCGGCGTTCTTCAGCTGCAATTGCGGTCGTGCGGCCACCCCGTGGGTGTCGCGCGCGATGCCTGTGACGATGTGGCCACGGCTGAGCAGCTCAGTCAGCAGGCGCGAGCCGACACGGCCGCTGATGCCGATCAATGCGACCTTCATGTTCGTCTCCGGACGGGTTGGGTGTGTTCCCACATGGCGGTGCACTTGCTGCCGATCGCTCGCATCACGGTGCCCGCGAGTCGGCATGCCGACTGCAGCGGATCGTTCCGATTCGGCATGGCCGGCGATCACGCCAAGCTAACGCGTCGCGTGTCATCACCGTGTGGATGCAGGTACCCATGGGGGCGCCCGGCGATGTCATGAACGCACGTATGCCGACGGTTTTTCTCGGGCACGGCAACCCGATGAATGCGCTGCACGACAATGCCTGGACCCGCGGCTGGGCGGCGCTGGGCCAGCGCCTGCCGCGGCCGCGCGCGGTGTTGTCGGTGTCGGCGCATTGGTACCTGCCGGGCACCGCGGTCACCGCGATGGCGGCGCCACGCACCATCCATGATTTCGGCGGCTTCCCGCGCGAGTTGTTCGAGGTGCAATATCCCGCGCCCGGCGACCTCGGCCTGGTGGGCCGGGTGCGCGAATTGCTGCGGCCGCTGGAGGTGCGTTCGGATCTTTCGTGGGGGCTGGACCACGGCACCTGGTCGGTGCTGCGCCACGTGTTTCCCGCCGCCGACGTGCCGGTGGTGCAGTTGTCCATCGACGAGACGCAGCCGCCGGCGTTCCACTACGGGCTGGGCCGGCTGCTGAAGCCGCTGCGCGACGAGGGCATCCTGCTGGTCGGCAGCGGCGACGTCGTACACAACCTGCATGCCTATGCCTGGGGCCGGCATCCGCAGGAGCCATTCGACTGGGCATCGCGCTTCGAGACACAGGTGCGCGAGCTGATGCTGCGTAGCGATCACGAATCGCTGGTGAACTACGAGTCGCTGGGTGCGGACGCGGAGCTGTCGGCGCCCACGCCCGACCATTACCTGCCGCTGCTGTACGTGCTCGGCGCCAGCAACGAAGGCGATGCGGTGACGTTTCCGGTCGAGGGCATGGATGGTGGCTCGATCTCGATGCTGTCGGTGCAGATCGGCTGAACGCGCGATGTGCCCGCTGCACGCACGCCGGCTCGTCGCTCAGAACGTCACCTGCGTGTACAGGCCGATCACGAAGGCATCGGGGATCTTGCCGGTGCCGCCAGGACGGATGACGTACTGCAGGTTGGGGCGCAGGGTGAGCCAGGGCGCGATCCTGGCGCCGTAGTCGATTTCGGCGACGCTTTCGTAAGTCTGGATGCCCACGCTGCCGGGCAGCACGCGGTCGCGGTCGCGCTGGTAGCGGGTCAGTCGCGGATTGGTGCGGCCGCTGGCGACCATGAACGAGACCACGTCGTTGTCGCGGCCGGGAAAAGTGCCTTGGTAGTGGCCGCCGATCACCCAGAAGTAGCGGAAGCGCGAGGTGGCCGAGTCACCCACGCCGGCCATCGCGCCGAGGGTGAGTCCGCGATTGGAGTCGGGGCCTTCGCGGTAGACCATGTGGTCGGCGATGACGTAGCCGCCGCTGCGGCCGTTGTGCTGCAGGAAGGCGGCGCCGGTGAGGCCGGCGGGCTGGCCGCTGATGTCGGTGTAGACGTCCGGCGTGCCGACGGTGTTGTAGTACGCGCCGAGCTTGAGATCGGCGGGCAGTTGCCCGCTGCCGTAGCCGCTGGACCAACCCACTTCGACCGGCAGGAACACGCCGTGATGCTTGAGGCTGAGGTTCCAGCCCTGGTCCTTGTTGCCGGCGTTGGGATTGTTGAGGTAGGCGCCGACGGTGGCGTAGAAGTTCGGCGTGACGTGCCACTTCACGTGGCTGCCCCATTGGGCGGTGGGAAAGTTGTGCGCGCCGCTGTTGGTGGTCATCGCGTTGGCGTGGCCGCAGATGATGCCGTTCTGGAAGTTGCAGAACGCCGGCAGCCGCGCGAAGTCGTCGCCCACCGGCGACCAGCCCAATTCCATGAAGACTCGGTGGTCGAGGAAATCCTGTTGCCAGTTCAGTTCGGCGAGGCGGAAGTTCTGCCCCGCGCCGTACAGTTCCTGCACCGAGAACTGGTTGCCCAACGCATCGCTGCTGAGGCTGCGGCCGTCGCGCTCGGTGACGGTGAACTGGATCTTCGCGTTCGGCACGCCCCACAGCTTGTCGAGGTCGAAATCCGCGCCGGCGTCGAGCTGCTGGGTGTAGCGCGCGGTCTGGTAGTGGCCGCCGGAGACGTTGCCCGCGCTTTCGGTGGTCCAGTGCGCGCGCAGGCCGATGCCGTCGTCCGCGAGCGTGCTGCGCGCGCCGCCCCAGTCGCCGGTCAGGGTCGGCTGGCTGAGCCAGCCGTCGCCGGCTTGTTGCGCCAAGGCCGGCAGCGTACACAAGCACAGCATGCCGCCGAGGATCAGCAGTCGGGTCGCACGGGATGGGGCGCGCATGAGCTCAGGCCTTTCCGGCGGAACCCGCGTGCCGCCGGCGACGAACCAGCAGCACGATGACGAGGACGATCAACAGTGCGATGACGGCCAGCGCCAGTCGCGCCAGCCCCACCAGATGCGACGCCGCGCCACCCGCACGCAGCATTCCTACCTGTACAGCATCGACCGTCGCGGCCGGGTTGCCGTAATGCTGGGTGAGGTAGTTGGCCAGGGTGGCGATCTGCTGGTCGCTCAGGTCATTGGCGAAGGCCGGCATGTGCACGCCGCTGGCGTCGGTCCAGCGGATGCCTTCGAGTATCACCAGCACCAGGTTGTCCGCACGGGCACGGCCGGTGGCGGTGTTGTGGAACAGCGGCGGCAAGCCGCCGTCGAAACTGCCTTCGCCGCTGGCCTGGTGGCAACTGGCGCAGTTCGCATCGTAGAGCTGCGCGCCGCTCCACTGCTGCGCGTCATCGGGCAGGGCGGTGCCGCGCTGGTCGGCTACCCCGTCGAACGCGGCGCCCCGGCTGTCGACTGGTTGCGTATCGGCGGCGTCATGCTGCGCCGGCACGGTTTTCAGATAGGTGGCGATCGCCTGCAGGTCGGCGGGTTCGAGATACTGCAGGCTGTGGTCGACCGCTTCGGCCATCGGGCCGGCCGCTTGCGCCTTGTCGTGGGCGTGGCCGGATTTCAGGTAGTCGACCAGCTCCTGTTCGCTCCAGTTGCCGATGCCGCTGTTCGCGTCCGAAGTGATGTTCGGCGCCAGCCAGGTGCCGACGGCACCGCCGGCCAGCTCGCGCGACGACCGTTCGGCCATCAGCAGGTTGCGCGGCGTGTGGCAGGTGCTGCAGTGGGCCAGTCCGCGCGCCAGGTAGGCGCCGCGATTCCACTCGGCACTCCTGGCCGGGTCGGGCGTGTACGGCTTGTTGTCGAGGAACAGCAGGTTCCAGGCCGCCATCGACAGGCGGATGTTGAATGGGAACGGCAGCCGGGTCGGCGCCGGCTTGCTGTCCACCGGCGCCACGCCGTGCATGAAGTACGCGTACAACGCCCGCACGTCGTCGTCGGTGAGCTGCGCGTACGCGGTGTACGGCATCGCCGGATACAGATGCTTGCCGTCCGTGCGGATGCCCTTGCGCAAGGCATCGCTGAACTGCTGCTCGGTGTAGCGGCCAATGCCGGCGCTGGTCGAGGGCGTGATGTTGGTGCTGATGATGTCGCCGATCGGCGTGGGCATGGGCAGGCCGCCGGCGTAGGGCTTGCCGCCGGGCGCAGTATGGCAGGCCACGCAGTCGCCCGCCGTGGCGAGGTAGTAGCCGCGTTGCAGCAGGGCGGCATCGGTGATGTCGGTGGCATGGGCCGATGCGGCGACGAGCAGGCCGAGCAGGGCGAGCGGCGCAAGGCAGCGGATCGGAGCGTTCATGCGAGGCTCGCCTTGTGGTCGCTGGACGCGTTGACCGAAGCCGCTTTTTTCGCCGGCAGGATGTGCTCGGCGGTGCGCAACGCCAGCGCCACTGCGGTGAGCGTGGAATTCATCGTGGCCGCAGTGGGCATCACGCCGGTGCTGCAGACGAACAGGTTCTCGTGGTCGTGCGTGCGGCCGAACGCATCGACCACCGAGCTCGCCGGATCGTTGCCCATGCTCATCGTGCCGGTGATGTGCTGATTGTTGGCGAAGTTGCCCTCCGCGCTGTAGCGCAGGCCGGTGCCGCCCATCAACTCGGCGATCTTCGCGAAGTCGGCCTTGGACACTTCCGCGGCGCGCCGCGTGTAGTCGCCGATCGAGTAATGCGCCTCCGGCTTCGGGATGCCCATGGCGTCTTTTTCCGAACTGAGCGTGATGCGGTTGTCGGGATTGGGCAGCACTTCCAGCACGTTTTTCACGTTGATCTGGCGCGCGGCGCGCCAGCGCAATTGCTTCGCAAACTCCGTCCCGTAGACGCCTTCCTTGATCAGGTCGTTGGTGACGTTGAGCACCTGCGAGATGTTGGTGAAATCCAGCCGGTACGGCGCGTGCTGGCTTCGGAATGCGCCATCGCGCAGCGTGTTGATGGAACTCGGACTCTGCGGGCCGCGGCCGAGCCAGATCTCCTCGTCGGCATAGAACGTGAGCGAGGTGCTGGGATGGTCCATCAGGTGGCGGCCGACCGCGCCGGAGCTGTTGGCCAGCCCGTTGGGATATTTGTCGCTGGCCGAGAGCAGCAGCAGCTTCGGGCTCTCGATGCCGTTCGCGGCGAGGATGAAGGTGGTGCCGGTGACGCGATGCTCGCTCTTGTCCGGCGCGTAGTAGTGCACCGCCGCGATGCGCCCCTTGGCGTCGTGCTCGATGCGGAAGACCACCGCGTTCGGCACCACCTTCGCGCCGGCGGCCTCGGCCGCTTCCACCGCATTGATGCCGAGGTATTGCGCGTTGACCGGGCAGATCGGCTGACAACTGTTGTTGCCCACGCAGGCGGGCCGGCCGTCGTAGCCGCGGCTGTTTCGCGCCACGGTGTTGGCGACCACGGCGTAGGTGGGCGCGAGCCGTTCGCGAACGCGGCGCATGGCCCACGGCTCGGCCACCGGTTCCATAGGGAACGGATGCTGGCGCGGCGAGCCGGTGTCGTCCGCGCCGGCCACGCCGAGCAGCTCCTCCGCTTCCTGGTACCAGGGATCGAGTTCCTCGTACGTCATCGGCCAGTCCACGCCGACGCCGTACAGGCTCTTGATGCGCACGTCGTTCGGCACCAGCCGCCACGCCTGCGCCGCCCAGTGCCAGGTGGTGCCGCCCACCGCGCGGATGTACTCGGCCGGGTAGGGATACGGGCCGGCCTGCTTCAAATAGCCGTTGTCCTCAGGCACGTAGATCGGATGCGGCGCCCACGGCGAGGGCGGGTAGGGCGCCATCCAGTTGCCCTTGATCGGCGAGTTGCGGAACGCGGCGACGATGCGGGCGCGCTCCAGCCGCGGCCCCGCCTCCAGGATCAGCACCGAGGCGCCTTGCCTGGCGAGCCGTCGCGCGGCCAGCGCACCGACGATGCCCGCGCCGATCACCACGATGTCAGCCGACAGCGGTGCGGGCATCGGACTTCACTCCTCAGCGTTGGGCTTGGCGGACCAACTGCCGTATACGCCGTAGGCGAACGTCGGCGGCTTCAGCACGTCGGCCACGATCACTGCATCGAGCGCGGTCTCGTAGGCGACGCAGCGCGCGTCTTTGCCGCTGCCGACGACGCCGAGCGCCCAGGCGCCGAGGATCTGCCGCGGCAACGGCGCCAGCGGCGAATGCTCGCCGTCCAGCACGCCCTGCAGTTGCTGTGGATCGATGTGGCGCTCGTTGATCAGCGTCAGCAGCGCCTGCACGTCGGTCGGAAAGTGCGGATTGGCAGCGACGAGGGCGTCGTAGATGCGATTGGCCAGCGCGGTATCCGACCAGGATCGCGGAGAGCGCGGTGAACGCGCCGCGATCGGCGTGCGGCGCCGGTTGCGCCAGTGCCCAGGGAATCAGCGAGGCGGTGTACGCGGTGAGCAGGCCTGCCAGCAGGCGACGACGCGAGGGATCAACCAGGGTATTGCGGCTCGCAGCGACACGGTCGAGGTCTTCCGATGCCATGAGTTTCCCCTTGTGGATGCACTGTGCAGCCAGCAGTCGCGCGGGTCACCAAACCAACAGGAAACTATGCCGCCCGCAGTACAAGGGAAGTGAACCCCTCCATTGTAATTTGACATAATATACATTATGCGCAATCAAGAACTTGATCCTCGTGCGATGGATCACGGATCGCAAGCGACCGCATGTCGGGTCTCAGATGGAAAGCTGTTGCACGCGCTGATTTCTCCCTAGCCAATGCGCTAACCCTCCACAATTGGCGCGGACAACCGTCCTTAAGTTGCAATCGCAGCGCTCAAAAGCCCACAGCGTCAATGATGCTTCCAGACTGTTCCTCGCTGATACGGCACGATTCCTGGCATCTGTGGTAGTTCTGGTGCCGGTACCCTGAATGTGGGCGCCAGGCGATGGATGAAGCCGCCGTCGACCGATTCGTGCAGATAGGCCACCTCCTGAAGGTCCTCACTTTGGCTTCTTGGCCTTGGCAACCTTCGATGACCCGGCCGATCGAAGAGTTCGCTTCGTTTTCCGGACGACACTGGTCTTCGCTAGCGAGGATTCGAGCGCCGAGACTTGGCCCGATAGACGTGCGACTTCCTTCTCGGCGATCAGCGATTGCTTCTGCAACGCTTCGCACCGTGCTTCGAGCGCTTGAAGCGCCTCGCGATAGCTTCGCTCGGCCGCTTCGTGGCGCTGCTGCCATTGTTTGGTTTCTTGCCGAGCGCGATCGACCTCCTGGTGCGCCCGATCCTCGATGACCCGGATGTGCGCCACGGTGCGCTCCCGTTCCAGCTCCGATGCGGCGAAGCGGGCGGTCTTATCGGCTTGGAGGGCTTCGAGCTCGCCCGATTGCCGATCGACCACCGCTTGCAGCCGATCCCGTTGCTGGACCAGATCCTCCCGAAGGGCGTGGCTGTCGCGGAGCTGGCTGTCCAGGTTGGCGCAGGCGTGCTCGGCCAGTTCCTGGCGTGTGCGTGCTTGGGCGACGGCCGTCTCGGCCTCGGCGAGCGTCGCCATCCAACCCGTCCGCTCCTCGGCAAGACGGGCCTCGTTGGCTGAAATGGCGGTCCGATCGGCGGCCATTCGGGCTAGGAGGAGGCGTTCGGCGTGATCGACGGCCAACTGCCACAGCGCCGTCATCGCCTGCCCCGCTTCCGCCGGGAGTTCCGGGAGCTGCAGGGCTTTCTGGAGGCGCTCTGCCAAGCCACTGCGCCACGTGTCCAGCATCCGCGTGACGGTGTTCGGCGAACCGGTGCCCAAGGCCGCGCGCACCTTTTCCACGGTCGGCTTGTCGCCGGCGGCGACCAGCGCGTCGGCGGCGGCGTTGACCTGGTCCTGGGTGATTCCGCGCGGCATAAAACGGTCTCCTCGATCAGCGCCCTGCCCGCTTGGCTTCGTACTCGCGATAAGTGATGATTATCGCTAGTAGGCGCCCTATTTCGTAATATACATTACATATTATGAAGCATAAACATACATCTTCGGCCCTCGCCGCACCGGCCTCCAGCTTGGTGCTGCCGGAACAGCTGGCCCAGCAAGCGGCCGACGCCGTGCGCGAACTGCTGGCCGAAGCCGCCGCCGCGAACACCACGCGCAGCTACGCCGCCGCCTTGCGCTACTGGGCCGGCTGGCACCAGGCGCGCTTAGGCGTCGAGCTGACCTTGCCGATGAGCGAGGCCGCGGTGATCCAGTTCCTGGTCGACCACATCCAGCGCAAGAACAAGACCGGCCTGGTCAGCGAGCTGCCACCGACCGTCGACCGAGCGTTGGTGGCCGCCGGCCTCAAAGCCAAGGTCGGACCATTGAAACTCTCGACCGTGATCCAACGCGTGGCGGTGCTGTCGACGGCGCACAAGCTCAAGCGGCTGGCCAATCCGTGCGAATTGCCCAGCGTGCGCACGCTGCTGAGCCGCGCCAAGCGGTCGGCCGTGAAACGCGGCGAGCGGCCGACCAAGAAGACCGCCATCACCCGTCCGGAGTTGGAAGCCATGCTGGCGACCTGCGACGACTCGCTGGAAGGCCTTCGGGATCGTGCCCTGCTCTGCTTCGGCTTCGCCAGCGGCGGACGCCGGCGCAGCGAGATCGCCGCGGCCGATCTACGCGACCTGCGCAAGGTCGGCGAGGACGGCTACATCTATCGGTTGGAGTATTCGAAGACGCAGCAGGCCGGCGTGAAGGCGGATTCGACACCCGACAAGCCGATCCTGGGGCGCAGCGCCGAGGCGCTCACGGCCTGGCTTGAAGCCGCCGGCATCCGCGAGGGGGCGATCTTTCGGCGGATCTGGAAGGATCGGGTCGGCGCTGCCCTGCTGCCGGGCTCGGTGGCGACGATCGTCAAACGGCGGGCTGTAATGACCCAGCACTTCCTGCACAGATCAGGCCGCTAAAGCATAAGCCTCGGCGGGTGTCTTCATGCCGAGCGCCTGGTGCGGGCGTCGGCGGTTGTAAAACGCGATCCAGTCGCCGATCACGCGACTGGCGTGTTGCTGGGTTTCGAAGCGGTGGCGATGGGCGCATTGCTCCTTGAGAGTGCGGATCAGGCGCTCGACCATGCCGTTCTGCTGCGGGCAGTGCGGCGTGATGAACTCCTGCTTCAGGCCGTAGCTGCGTACCAACGCGGTGTAGCTGCGGCTGGTGAATACCAAACCGTTGTCCGAGCGAAGCAGGAACGGTGCACGCACGCGGCTCAGGCTGCCAAAGCGACTGATCAATGCCTGTTCCAAGGCGGCCTCGGCGGTCTGGGACTTGGCGCTGCGCGACAGATGCCAACCCAACAGTTGTCGGGTATGGCAATCCATCACCAAGGCCAGCGTCAGCCAACCATCGCGGCCGGCCCAGATGCGGCAAAGATCGGTCGACCACCGTTCGTCAGGTGCCTGGGCGACCGACGGCAACGCCTCGATACGTGGCCGGCGGCCGATCGGGCGCTTGCGCACCTGCCAGCCTTTGAGCTGGAACAGCCGCTGCACGGTGTTCTTGTTCATGCCCAACAGCCAGGCCACCGTGCGATAACCGAACGACGGCTCTTGCTCGATCAGCGCCTTGACCGGCGTCGCCAGCTCGTCGCGAACCTTCGGCGACGCCTTCGTGGGTCGGTAGTACATCGTCCGCCGCGCCACACCGAACCAGCGACATAATTTGGACAACGACACATCCACCCCTTCCTCGCGCAGTCCCTGCTGGATCGAGACGATCACGTCTCGTCCTTGCCCAACAGGGACGCCAATTTTTTTCGGGCGCGCAACTCCAGCATGGCCTCGCCGTAGGCTTCCTGCAAATCCTTCAGCTGACGCTCGTACTGCTCGCGCACGTCCTCCGGCTTGGCTCGCAAGGCGTTCTCCATGCCTCGTTTGCCGTCATCAACCCAGCTCTCGATCTCCGAGGGCGGCAGGTCAAACTGACGACTGGCCTCTGCTACCGTCGTCTTGCCCTGGATGATGTCCAGTACCAGCGACGACTTGCGCCGTGCCGTCCAGCGCTTGATCTCTTCGTCCATCACGTTGCTCATCGGTGTGTCCTCTGGAAAAGGTAACACCTGAGCAGGAAATCACTGGGTCATTACATGCCCACGCTGACGCTCGGTTCGGCGCGCGCGATCCGGGTCGGGCAGCTGGTGGTGGCGATCGGCAATCCGTTCGGTTTCGAATCCACCGTCACCGCCGGCGTGGTGAGCGCGCTGGGACGCAGCCTGCGCGCGGTGAGCGGGCGCCTGATCGAGGACGTGATCCAGACCGATGCCGCGCTGAACCCCGGCAATTCCGGCGGCCCGCTGCTGGACGCGGGCGGTCGCGTGATCGGCGTCAACACGGCGATCATCGCCGCGGCGCAAGGCATCTGTTTCGCGACGTCGATCGACATCGCGCAGCAGGTCGTGCCGCAGCTGATGCGCCACGGCCGGGTGCGGCGCGCCTCGCTGGGCGTGAGCGCACAGAACCTGCGCCTGCCGCGCCGCTACGTGCGCCACTTCGATCTACCGATCGAGAGCGCCGTGCGGCTGATGGAAACCGCGCCGGAGGGTCCGGCCGCACGCGCAGGGCTGGCGGACGGCGACATCGTGGTCGCCTTCGACGGCCAGGCGGTGGACGGCATCGACAGCCTGCACCGCCTGCTGGATGCCGAACGCATCGGGCGCAGCACGTCGATCGCGGTGCTGCGCCGCGACCGGCGACTGGAGTTGCCGATCGTGCCCGGCGAATTGCCTTAGCGTCGAACCCGCGATCGGCCGCCGACTCGGCGGTGAACAGCAGCACCGCATCGCCGTGGATGGAGACATGCGTCGGCTGGCCGGCGTCGATGTCCACGGTGACGTGAACGCCCCCTTGCGAAGCAGCCGTGTTTCGATGTGGCCACGAATCAGCGAAGACGGCGCGTCTCCATCATCCATGGCGCCCACCCCTGGCCGGACCCGGGAATGGAGCGGTCATGCGCGCCCCTTCCCCACGTCATCGATCCGCAGGGGCAGGTACAAGGCAGCAGCCAAGGTGAGCCCATGCAGGACGCACAGCAGCAGGAACGTCCAGACATAGGCATTCACCAACGCATGGCCGGAGGCCGGGACACCCAGCCGCCATTCGAGGACGCTCGCACACAGCGTGGTGAACACCGGTCCTCCGAAACGTTGCACGATGTTGAGCGAGGTGGTGGCCATCGGCAGGCCGCGGCGGTCGACCGAAACATAGGCGGCCGAAATCGAAGGGACGCCGACGGCACTCTGCCCCATGCCACGAAAGAAGAGCACGGGCGCAAGCACAAGCAGGTCAAGACCCCGGCTCGCCAGATACAGGAACGGCAGGGTGGCAGCCAGGGCCAGCAATGCGCCGCCGGCAGACACCCGGCGGATGCCGAACCGCTTCGTCAAGGTACCCATCAATGGATAGGTCACCAACATGCCCAGTCCGAGGGGCGCGAGCAACCAGCCCATCTCGCCCGGCGAGCGGCCACAAGCCTGGATGAGATAGACCGGGATGAGCATCTGGCCGGCGAACATGACGCCGTTGGACAGGAATTGCGTGATCACCGCGACGGAAAAAACCTTCCCCTTGAACAACCGCAGATCGATCAGCGCGCGGTCGCCTTTCCGCGCCGCCGCCCAGAGGAATGCCGCGAGCAGAAGGACGCCTGCCGTCACCGCCAGACGGCCTGCAGTCTGTCCGAGACGTTCCGATCCGCACAGGAGGAGCACCAGCCCGGGAGACAACAGGGCCAGGCCGACCCAGTCCAGTTCCCGCTGCTTCGTTTCGTCCCGGTCGGGAGGCAGGAACAGAGCGGCGAGCAGGAGGGCAAGCGCGCCGACCGGGAGATTGACCAGGAAGAGCCATCGCCAGGAGGCGTACTGAAGAATGCTGCCCGCGATCACCGGCCCGAGGATCGGCGCGATCAGGACCGGCAGGGCGGCGAAACCGACGACACGCGCCATGTGCTTGCCGGCTGCCCGCGCAAACATCATCTGCGCCATCGGCGCGAGCAGGCCGCCGCTCATGCCCTGCAGCACGCGAAACGCGATCAGGGAATTGGCCGACCAGGCCAGCCCGCACAATGCCGAGGACAGCGTGAAGGCGGAAAAGCACCAGAGGTAGAGCGCCTTTGCGCCGATGCGGTCCACCAGCCAGCCGTTCAGGGGCAGAACCAGCGTCAGGGCGAGAAGATAGCCGCTCGTCACCCACTGGATCGCAGAGAGACTGCTGTGCAGATCCACCGCCAGGTTTGACAGGGAGACGTTGACGATCGTCGCATCGAGCTGGGACAGCAGCGCCCCGAGGATGGCGACCGAGCAGATCTTCCAGACTGACGGATCGAGTCGATCGACGTCGCCGGGGGCAACCCCGACGAGGCCACTTTCCTCGCTCAAGGGAAGGTCTCTCTCAGCTGCGCTTGTCGAGAAGTCCGATGATCTCTTTCGTCACGCCGGTCTCGCCGAGCCGGGGGAATATCCGCGCGAGGCTGTTCGCATGGGCGTCCGCGTCCATGTCGGTCATGGCATCGACGGCAAGCGTGACGTTGAAACCGAGCTCATGGGCGTATCGCGCGGTCGACTCGACACCGATGCTGGTGGCGACGCCGCAGAGCACGACCTGAGTCACGCCGGCATCCCTCAGGTATGCCTCGAGACCGGTGCCGGTGAAAGCTCCCCAGGTCCGTTTGGTGACGGCATGATCCTGGGGCTGGTGGTTGAGTTCCGGCAGCAACTCCGCGAAATCCGGCGGGAAGGGTCCACGAAACCCCAGTTCGGCGCGCCCCGGCGCCCCTCCGGTGACATTGACGAGCACGACCGGAAGATCGTGGCGGCGGAACGCTGCGGCCAGGGCGCCGGCATTCTTCACTACTTCTGCCACGGGATGAACGACCGGGAAAGATGCGACCCCCTTCTGCAGGTCGACGACGATCAGGGCGCTCTTGGAATCAAGCGTTGTCAAAGGCATGGGTGGTCTTCCTGTTGGTCGAGTATTCGGTGTCCTGAAGGACCGGATTTCCGGCGCTTTCCACGGATCAGGATTCGCCCATCCGCCGGATCAGGGGGATGGCGGCGACAAGGGCTTGCAATTCCGCCGGGTCGAGTTTCGCCGCGGCGGCGACGAGCCAGTCCCGCTTGGCGATGCGGCGCTGGCGCCTCTCTTCGACGCCCTTCTCCGTCAGCCCGAACAGAATCTGGCGTCCGTCGGTAGGGTGGGACTGGCGATAGACCAGTCCCTCCTGCTCGAGGCCCGCGAGGATGGTCCCCATCGACTGCGGCTTCATGGATTCCTCGCGCGCCAGATCCGCGGTCGTCATCGCGCCGCCTCGTTCCAGGCGCGCCAAGGTGCCCATCTGCGAAAGGTTCAATTCGCTCGGATTGGCCTCCGAGCGCAGGCGTCGAACGAACTGGCCGACTGCGAGCGTCAGGTCGGCAACCACTTCTTCCAGAGAGGGATCACGAGCAGTACTCATGGCCGCAGGATAATCATGAACAGTCAAACTTGCAAGATAATCTTCCATTATTCGAGCGTGACCGGGGTCCATCCGGAAACTCCGCGCCAGGCAGGCTTGCAGCAGGGTGGCCATGGCAAACACATGGCTCGGATCTTCAAGGCATCGTGGCGCGAACCACGATGCCTGAAGCTCCGGATCAGTCAGTGACCCTGCCCCGCCGCCATCAGCAAGGTCTTGGGCTCCAGGTACGCGCCCATGCCCCAGCGGCCCATTTCGCGCCCGAGCCCGGAATGCTTGAAGCCGCCGAACGGTGCGCGCGGCTCGTGGGCCAGCGTGTTGACGAGCACGCGGCCGGAGTCGATCCGGCGCGCCACGCGCTCGCAGCGCGCGGCGTCCTGGCCGAGCACCACGGCGCTGAGACCGTAGCGCGTGTCGTTGGCGATCGCGATCGCATCGTCCTCGTCTTCATAGGGAATGATCGTGAGCACGGGGCCGAAGATTTCCTCGCGCGCGATGCGCATCTGGTTGTTCGCGCCGGTGAAGATCGTCGGCTTCACGAACCAGCCCGCATGCAGGCCGTCGGGCCGACCCTCGCCGCCGGCGAGCACTTGCGCGCCCTCCTCGACGCCGATGCGGATGTAGTTCTGCACGCGTTCCCACTGCTTCGCGCTGACCATCGGGCCGATGTCGGTATCGGCGTCGCGCGGATCGCCGGACTTGACGTGCGCGACGGCCGCCTTCGCGACCTGCTCGAACTCCGCCAGCCGCTGCCGCGGCACCAGGATGCGGGTGCCGGCGATGCAGGCCTGGCCGCTGTTGGCGAAACCCGCCTGCAGCACCAGCGGCATGATGGCGGCGAAGTCCGCGTCGTCGAGCACCACGGTGGGCGACTTGCCGCCCAGCTCCAGCGTCACGCGCTTCATCGTGTCGGCGCCGGCACCGATCAGGTGCTGGCCGACCGCGGATGAGCCGGTGAAGGAGATCTTGGCAATGTCGGGATGGCGCGCGATGGTTTCGCCGACTACGTCGCCGCGGCCGTTGACGATGTTCCAGACACCCTTGGGCAGACCGGCTTCGTGCAACGCCTCGATGACGACCTGCGTCTGCATCGCGCTCATCTCGCTGGGCTTGATGACGGCGGTGCAGCCGGCGGCCAGCGCCGTCGCCAGCTTGTTGCAGATGAAGCCCGCGTCGCTGTTCCACGGCGTGATCAGGCCGGCCACGCCGACCGGCGTAAGGATCACGCGCGCGCTGCCGACCTGTTCCTCGAACGCGAAGGATCGCAGCGCGTCGATCGCCTGCAGGATGACGTCGGCGGGATAGGTCGCCATCCAGCGACCGCGTTCGTGCGGCGCGCCGTATTCCGTCACGACGGCTTCCAACAGCGCATCCTCGCGCGCCGCGATGGCTTTGTGCATGCGCTGCAGCGCATCGATGCGCTCCTCGCGCGTGGTGCGCGACCAGGCGGGAAGTGCCGCTTTTGCCGCAGCAATGGCGCGCTGCGCGTCCTGCTCGTCGCCGAGCCGCACCTGGCCGATGACTTGCTCGGTGCTGGGGTTGTGCAGGTCGAACCATTCCTGGCCGTGCGGCACCACGAATTCGCCGTCGATGTAGATGTGTTCGATGCGTTGCATGTCGATTCCTCCGGGGGATGTGATCGCGACTCGTGCAGGGCGCGGGGAACGGGCCGTCGAGTCGTTGCGCAATGCAGTCTAAGGAGGGATCATTGTTCCGATAAGACGTTTTGTTGCTAATGACTCATCCCGAATATCAGGACAATCCATGCACCGCACCGGCATGACCGAGCTTGAGGTGATCCTGGCCGTCGCACGCCGCCACAGCTTCCGCGGCGCAGCGCAGGAACTGGGCATGTCGACCACGGCGGTGAGCAGCGCGGTGGCGGGACTGGAAGCGCGCCTGAAGGTGCGCCTGTTCAACCGCTCGACGCGCAGCGTGGCGCTCACCGACGCGGGGCAGCGCTACGTGGAGCGGATCGCGCCGGCGCTTGCCGAAATCCGCAGCGCGGGCGAGGAAGCCGGCAGCGGACCCGACACGCCCAGCGGCACACTGCGCATCAACGCACCACAGGGCGCGGCATCGCTGCTGCTGGAACCGCTGTTCGCCCACTACGCGCAACGCTACCCCGAGGTGCGCATCGACCTGGTCAGCGAGTCGCGCATGATCGACATCGTGGCCGAAGGCTTCGACGCCGGCATCCGCCTCGCCGAATCGGTGCCGCAGGACATGATCGCCGTGCCGCTCACCCGCGACCTGCGCATGCTGGTGGTGGCGACACCCGAATACCTGCGGCGCCACGGCACACCGAAGCACCCGCGCGACCTGCTCAAGCACCAGAGCATCGGCATGAACATGTCGCACGGCGGCACCTACCACTGGGAACTGGAAAAGGGCGGCCGCAAGCTGCAGATGGACCTGCCCGTGCGCATGGCGCTCAACGAACTGGCTGCGATCAAGCAGGCGGTGCTGCTCGGGCTCGGCATCGGCTTCATCTCCGAACCGCTCATCGCGGAAGAACTGCAGGCCGGCACGCTGCTGCCCATGCTGCTGCCGTGGTGCCCGCCCTTCGGCGGGCTGCGACTCTACTATCCGGGCCGCCGCTTCGTGCCCGCGCGGCTGCGCGCGCTGATCGAGCTGGTTCGCGAGCTGCGACTGGCCACGGGTTGAAGCAAGTCTCCGGCGGCGCCCCGGTCGAACGCGCCGGCAAAGCACCGCAAGCGCGTGCGGTCAACGCTTCCCGCGTGCACGACTGCCGCTGTTGAGGTGATCGATCAACCATCGCCCTGCCGGCCCCGGTGGCGCATCGTTGCGGTAGACCGCACGCATCGGCATCAGCGGCTTCAGACTGCTCGGCAGCCGGATGCGGATCACGCGGAGTTTGCCGCTGGCGATGTCGTCCTCGACCATGAAGCGCGGCATGTTGCCGAAGCCGAAGCCGGCGCGCAGGAAGGCGTGGCGGGCCCCCATGTCGGCAAGCCGCCAGACGTTCTTCGAGAACACGCCATAGCTCTGCCCCCTGGACAGCGTCGACCGGTCGGCCAGCACGAGCTGCACGTGCCGCTGCAGTTCGGACTGCGGGACGATGCCCTTGTACCTGGCCAGCGGATGCGTGGGCGCGACCACCGTCACCAGCGGCACGTCGAGCAGGAACTCGCTGTGCATGGTTTCCGGCAGCACAGGCAGCGAACCGACGATGCCGATCTGGCAAGTCCCCTGCAGCACGGGCTCGATCACGGCGCCGAGCACCTCGACGAAGATCCGCAGCGGCGTATGCGGAAACGTGTCGCGGAACCTGGCGACCGCCTCGATCAGCTCGCTCATGGGATACATCACGTCGATCGAGAGCGAGAGTTCCGGTTCGAGCCCTTCGCGCAAGGTCTTCGCGCGCGCCTTGAAGCCGTCCATCTGGTCGGCCACGGCGCGCGCATTCTCCAGCAAGGCACGTCCGTGCTCGGTGAGCGTCGGATAGCGCGCACCGCGATCGAACAGGCTCACGCCGAGCTGCCCTTCGAGATTCGCCAAGGTCTGGCTGACCACGGACTGCGCGCGGCGCAGCTTGCGGCCGGCGGCGGAGAAGCTGCCCTGCTCGGCCGCGGCGATGAAGGTGCGGAGCTGGTCGAGGGTTACGCCATCGAGCATGACCTATCTCCAAAGACGATGGTTTGCATCGAATAATATAGGCTTCAATGATGGCTTCCGGAAGCCTACGTTGTTCTCCAGCAACCTCCCACCCACTGGAGAACGATCATGTCGAACCACCGGAAACTCATCGCCGTCGTCGGCGCAAGCGGCCAGCAAGGCGGCGCCGTCGTGCGCGCGCTGCAGGCGAGCGGCGAATTCAAGGTGCGCGCGCTGACGCGCGATCCGGCCAAACACCCGAAGCTGGCCGACGAGGTCGTGGCGGCGGACCTCGATCGCCCGGAAACGCTGGAAGCCGCGTTTGCCGGGGCGCACGGCGTGTTCGCGGTGACCAACGCCTGGGAAGCCGGCCAGGACGAATCCAGGCAGGCACTCGCCGCCATCGACGCCGCGAAAAAGGCCGGTGTGCGCCACTTCATCTGGTCGACGCTGCCGAACGTGGAGACGATCAGCGGCGGCACGATCGATGTCCCGCATTTCACGGCCAAGGCGAAGATCGAGCGCAGCGTGGAGGAAGCCGGATTCGCCTGGCACACGTTCGTGATCGCGCCGTTCTACTACCAGAACCTGCTTGGCGCCATGGCTCCGCAGAAACAGGCGGACGGCACCGCGGGCTGGGCTCTGCCGCTCGATCCGGAGCGGCGCGTCATCCACATGGGCGACATCGCCGAACTCGGCAACATCGTCGCCGGCGCATTCGCGCAGCCGGAATTCACCGGGCACGGCGCGCATCTGCCGCTGGTCGGCGATTTCCTGAGCTTCAACGAGATCGTCGCCACCCTGAACCGGCAAGGCCACAAGGTCTCGTTCAAGCAAGTCCCGCGGGAAGTCTTTGCCGACTGGTTCCCCGGCGCCGCAGACATCGCGGCGATGCTCGCCTACTTCGAGGCGCACACCTACCTCGGCCCGGATTCGCGCGACGCGATCGCGACCGCCAACCTGGTCGCCGGCCGGCAGCCGACGAAGTTCGCCGCATGGGCCCGTGCCCACTTCGCTGCACCGGCAGCCGCCTGAGGAGAAACCGCCATGAGCCACATCCTGCTGATTACGTCCAGCCCGCGCCTGGCATCCCATTCGACCAGGGTCGCACACGCCCTGGCGGAACAACTGGTCGCGCGCGAGCCCGGCTCCACCCTCACCGTCCGCGACCTCGCACGCAATCCGCTCCCGCACATCGACGACAGCTTCGCGGCAGCGCGCGGCATGCCGGCCGACGAACTCACCCCCACCCAAAAAGCGTCGCTGGCGCTCTCCGACCGGCTGCTGGAGGAACTGTTCGCGGCCGACCACATCATCATCGCCGCCGCCATGATCAACTTCGGCATTCCTTCGAGCCTGAAGGCCTACATCGACCACATCGTGCGTCCCCGCGTGACGTTCAACTACTCCGCCGAGGGGCCGGAAGGACTGCTGAAAGGCCGGAAGGCCCATCTCGTCGTGGCCCGCGGCGGCGTCTACAGTGAAGGCCCGATGCAGCAGCTCAACTTCCAGGACACCTACCTGCGCACGGTCCTCGCGTTCATCGGCCTCGTCGACGTCGAGCTGATCGCGGTCGAGGGCGTCGCGTTCGGGCCGGAAGCCGCGGAACGCGCCGTCGACAATGCGTTGGCCAAGGTGTCCGCCATCGCTGCTGCGCCCGGTTCGACGCACGCGCATCGAGCCACCAGCGGGCTGGTCGCATGAGCCGGATTCCTGCCCACACGGTCGATGACGCCCCCGCAATCTCGCGCCCGCTGCTGCAAAAGATCGCCCAGTCCTCGCCGACGGGGCGCCCCCTGAACGTGCATGCCCAGATGGCGCATGCTCCGGCGGTGCTGGCGGCGTACGCATCGCTGCGCGCCGCGACCGCCGAGCATGGCACCTTCGATCCGAAGGTGAGCTGGGCGCTGAATCTTGCCACCGCGGGCACGATTGCCAACGACTACATGATCGGCATCGCCAGCCGGTTCGCACGCTTGAATGGCTGGACCGAGGCGCAGATCGCCGCCCTGCGGACGGGCGCGACGACGGGCGACGCCCGGATCGACGCGCTGACCCGCGTGGCCAGGGAAGCCGCCGCGCATGCGGGAACCGTCACCGACGCCACGTGGAAGGCCGCCCGGCAAGCCGGCTGGAGCGACACCCAGCTGGCCGAGGCGTTCGCCTACCTGGGGCTGACGGTGTTCACGGGTTACTTCCTCAACTACGCGCAAACCGAGCCGGACGTGAATGAACTGGCTTTGGGGACGAAGGAAGTCCGCAAGCAGCAGGCGCCGTGATGGCGTCTGGCGGCGCCTCGTCGGTGCACCAGGCCTGGCCGCGTGATACCCACGAAGTTCGAAAGCAGGCGCCGCCCCTCCCCCGATAACCCACCCCGATCATCCTTCTCCATCACCGATGCCTCGCCACTGAACCTGCTCCGAGTTCAACCGCCCCTCGTCGCCACCACCGGCGGTACCGCGGCGGCGCGAAGCGCGGGGCCGAGCACGGCGAGTTGTCCGATGGCCCACAGAGCCAACGCGCCGACCGGCAAGTAGATGCCCGGTAGCCGCGGCAATTCGTAGTGCATCATCAGGAACAGGTTGATGCCATAGGCGAGCGCCATTCCCAGCGCAATACCGATGGTCGCCAGCAGGAAGTTCTCGGTCTGGAAGTAATGCAGGATGTTGGTGCGCGTGGCGCCCAGCGCACGGCGCACGCCGATGGTGCGGCGGCGCTGTCCAACCCAGAAACTGGATAATCCCGCGATACCCAGCGCGGTGACGATGAGCAGCGCCACGATGACACCCAGCAGCATGCCTGCCATGGCGCGGTCGTTCTCGAAGAACCCATGGCGTAGTTCGTCGTAGGTGCGCTGCTCCAGCACGATGCGATTGGGGTCGAGGCGCTTGAGCGCAGCCAGTGCGGATTTCAGCACCTGCTCGCGATCCTCTGGAGCAGTGCGGATCACGTAGCTTCCCCCCTCCGTCGCGGTCAGGCGAATCGGAAGCACGATGCTGTACTGGGCACCCATCTGCAGATTGTCCGGCCGTGCCAGTGGCGCGCTCACGCCGACCACCTGCAACGGTATGTCGTTGCCAACGTAGATCGTCTTGCCCAGCGCATTCTGGCCTGGCCACAGGCGCGCGGCGACCGCCTGGGCGACGATCACGGTGTGCGGCAGTTTTTTCATGTCGCCGCTGTGCAGCGCAGGCATGACGGCGTTCAGATCGAGCAGTTCATCGGGCTGAAAATCGCGCCCCGAAATCAGCCGTACACCCAGCGTGGCCAGCAGGTTCTGGCCGTAGTAGCTCGCTGCCTCGAGCGTGTTTTGCCGCTGGTTTGGATGCAGCTTGAGGCCGCTGCTGGACATGTCGACACCACTGAGCGGCAGCTGGTTTGCCAGGGCCACCGCCTGCGCCCCGGGGATCTGCCGCAATGTCGCCAGATCGGTTTGCGCCTGCGCGTAGGCATCCGGTCGATCGCCGATGTACGTAAACTTGATCTGCACCAATTCGTGCTCGGCGATACCGCTGGCAATGTCCATCTGCTGCAGGCGTTGATGGATCAGGAACACCGCGTTGCAAACGATGGCGCAGGTCAGCGCAATCTGCAGGATCAACAGCCATGCGGTGATCTTGTGCCGGTTCAGGGTGGAGAGAATCGGTCGGATATCCATCTCAGTTGCTCTTCAGTTGCAGGCCGGGGGCGATACGGCAGGCACGCCAGGCTGGCAGCCCCCCGGCCAGCAGGCTGGCGCCCACCGCCAGCAGGAATGTCATCAGCAGCATCGCGCCATCCAGATGCGCCAGCGGCGCGTAGTCCGCCGGCTGTCGACGCACCAGCCACAGACCCAGATACGCCAGCAACAGGCCGCCCAGGCCACCGGCCAGCCCGATCACGCCAGACTCCACCAGCAACTGCATGAACAACGCACGCCGCGATGCGCCCAACGCGCGGCGCACCCCCAGTTCGGCGGAGCGACGCAGGAACTTGGCCAGCATCAAGCCCACCGTATTGACCAGGCATACGAGCAGGAAACCCAGCGCCAACCAAGTCTGCAGTCGCACATCACCGGGCACGACGTGCTCGTAATCCAGCCACTGCATCAGATTGCGCAGGCGTACGTTGGGCGGACGCTGGAAGCGGCCCAGCGATTTTTGCTCCTGCGAGTAATGGATCAGAAACTGCCGGTACGCGGCAGTCTGGGACGGCGTGTCCAACTGCACCCAGAACTGCAACCACACGCAAGGTGCCGTGGGCGTGGCGTCGGCACCGCCATTCCCCCAGCAGCTGGCGCCTCCGAGATGCGCCAGATGCAAATCCTGCGAGGTGGACAGCGGCAGATAGACGCCTTCGCTCCCGCCGTAGTTCTTCACGTTGAGGTCGTAGAAATGCGGATTCGGCCGCCAGTCGCCCAGCACGCCGATGATGCGCAGAGCATGACCCTCCACACGCAGCATGCGTCCGCTGCTGTCGCGGCCACCGAACAGCCTGTCATTGAGCTTGCTGCTGATTACCACCACGGCCGCGCTGGCCGCATCCTCGGATGCGCCCCATGCATGGCCATACTGGAACGGCACGCCGAACATGGGAAAGAAATCGGCCGTGGTGTAGCGCGCGGCCTCGTAGAATGGATCGAGCGCGGACTGCGCCGGCTGGATGGCCACCGAACCGCCCGTCATCAACGCCTGGCGATCCGCCCGTTTCGCCTGCAACAGGTTCATGCCGTCGATCCAGGTGACTCGATCCGGCGGTTCGCCATGCGGTTGGTAGTCACCCATGTCGCGTGGATCAAGCTGTGGTGCGTACAACGTACTGCTGCGCCCTGGCAACGGATCACCGGACAGCACGTGCAGTACGGTCAGCGTGGTCATGCTGGCACCGATGCCCAGCGCGATCGCCAGCACCATCAGCGCCGTGAGCACCTTGTTGCGCCGGAGGCTACGCAAGGCGAGATCGAAGTAGTAGCCGAACATTCCTTTCCTCCCCAATTCACTTCCGTTGCTGCAAGTCGGAGCGTGGATAACCCGCACGCTTCGCATGGCCGCTGACAGGAGTGGCCATGCGCGCATCTGGCGACAAGCAGGAGCCTGATCCGCTTGCGATCAGCTGGCAGCAGATTGGTGGTGAACGGAGACGTCGGGGTGGCGAAGCGGACGCTATCGGCCCATGCGGGCGAATAGCGCATCGCGATATCGGCGGCTGAGCCGGAGAATGCGGCCGTTGCGCAGATGGATTTCGTGGTCGCCCTTGAAGAGAGGAGTGAGCGATCCGATGGAGCCGAGGTTCACCGCTGTCGACTTGTGGATACGCACGAAGCGCAGTTCGCCCAACTGGGACAGCAGATCCTGCAATGTCCTGCGCAACAGGTAGCTGCGCGCAGCCGTGTGCACGTGGACGTAGTTGTCGTCGGCTTCGAGCCATTCGACGGAGGCTGTATCGATCAGCTGCAGCCGTTCGCCATCCGGCACGAGCAAGCGCTCGCAGGAAGTCGTCTGTGCTCGCCCGATCGCTACCGCTGCTGCGCCGGACTCGTGGATGCGCAGTCTTTCCCTGACCCGCTGCACGGTGCGCGCGAAACGATCCCGGTCGTAAGGCTTGAGCAGGTAGTCGATCGCATTGAGGTCGAACGCATTCACCGCATGCTCGTCAAATGCGGTCACGAACACGATCAGTGGCGCGCTCGATGGCTCGAGCTGCGCCGCGACCTGGAGTCCCGACAACGTCGGCATCTGGACGTCGAGAAAGGCCACATCCGGGCGGAGTCGTTCGATGCACTGTGCTGCGGACAATCCGTCCTCGGCTGATCCCACCACAGCCATGCCCGGTTGCTCGGCTACCCAGCATTCGAGTTTCTCGCGCGCCGGCGCCTCGTCATCGGCGATCACGGCGCGGATCATGGAAGGGCCTCCGCAAGTGGTATGGAGACGCGCGCGACAACGCCGTCGCCCTCGTTGCAGACGAGCAGGGACGCTGCATTGCCGTAGATGATGCCCAACCGCTCCCGACAGTTGCGGAATCCCACCCCGTCACGATGCTCCGGCGCCAGCATGGAGCCTGAGTTGCTGACGACGATTTCCAGAGAGCCGCTTTCGCGGTGGGCGCCGATATGGATGCGCACGGGCGTCACCGTACGCTCGACACCGTGTTTGAACACGTTCTCGAGCAAGGGCTGCAACAGCAGTGCCGGAACGGGGATGTCGAGGACAGTCCGATCGATCTGCCAGTCCAGCGCCACGCGATCCCGGAACCGCTCATGCATGATGCCCGCGTACAGCTCGAGCGTGCGCAGTTCTTCAGCGAGCGGCGTCATCTCATGCTCGTTGGAGCGAAGACTGATGCGCAGCAGATCGCCAAGCGCCGCGACCAAACGGTCGGCTCGCGTCACGTCCGTATGCATCAGGGCCGAAACGGTGTTGAGTGCATTGAACAGGAAATGCGGCCGCAGCTGCCCCTGAAGTTGTGCAAGCTGCGCCTCGGCCAGCGCTTTCTGCGTTTGCAACAAGCGGCGCCACTGGAGTTGCCACTGCCCATAGGAATCGATGCCAAACAGCACCCCGAGCCACAGTCCCGTGATGTACGTCAGCTTGAGGCTCTCATACACCACGACGAAGCCCCAGCCCGGGTGCGCGTAGGTACGGCCCACGGCGGCGTAGACGCCATGTCGTATCGTGTAAACTGCCGTAATCCACGTGATGAAGATCAGCGGCAACCACCGCAGGTAACTGGCGAACCAGATCAAGGGCTTGTCCAGATACCGCGCATGGCGCCCGCGAACCCGGACGGCTAGCCATATCCATCCGGTCGAGACCAGTGCTGAACTCCCCTCCGTCAGGATGGGCTCCCACCACCGGGTGAGCGGATCACGGAGCTGATCCTCGATGGAAACGCCGATCATGAGCAGCCAGAACACCGCCCACAACGCCCACAACGCGGCCATGCTTTTCTGAGGGAACGACCCGTCGTAGTCGGCGTGGACACCCGTCGAAGGTAGGCGAGATAGCATGTTCATCAGGCTCGAGTGTAGTCGCGCCGACAGCGAACACGCTTTATATGTGGCAAGCGGGACTTGCGAGGGGTGAAGCGGACATCTGTGTTGCTCTACCCCTGATAACCCCACCTAATCGCCTCTCAGTCATCTGAAGTCCCGGCTTCGTACATCCAGGCTGCTCAGCAGCGGCGTCAGGTCATGCAGGCGCCGGGCGATCAGGTGGCGCACGCCACTCTCGGCTTCCAGCGTGCCCTCCACCATCAGGAGCCGCGATTCCAGGAAGGGGCGACGCTGCCGCTCGGCCAACTGGCGCCAGACCACCACGTTGATCATGCCGTGTTCGTCTTCCAGCGTGACGAAGGTGACACCGCTGGCGGTCTGCGGCCGCTGGCGGCCAACCACCAGTCCGGCCGCGACGATGTGGCGCCCGGGTGGGATGGCCACCAACTCCTTCGAGCTGCGGCAGCGCCGCGCGCGCAGTTGTGCACGCAGCAAGGCCATCGGGTGGCGCTCCAGCGTGGTGCCGAGTGTGGCGTAGTCCGCCTGGAGATCCTCGCCGATACCAGGCAACGGCAAGACCACTGGCTGCTCACGTGGCTGCGTGGCTGCACCAAACAAAGGGCGTTGTTCCTCCACGCCGGCCACCGCCCAGCGCGCCCGGTGCCGATGGCCGGCCAAGCCGCGCAGCGTGCCGGCGTCGGCCAGCCGCTCACGTGCACGTGTGTCGAGTGCTGCCCGCTCGCACAGGTCGGCGATGTCGACGAATGCCTGCCCTGCCCTCGCCTGCTCGATGCGCCGCGCATCGTCCTCGGCCAATCCACGCACCATGCGCAGGCCCATGCGCAGTGCATGGCCGCCGCGCCGGTCGGGTTCCAACGTGCAGTCCCAGTCGCTGTGGCGCACATCCGCCGGCATCACCGCCACGCCATGGCGGCGCACGTCCTGCAGCAACTGATCGGGGCTGTAGAAACCCATGGGCTGGCTGTTGATCAGCGCGCAAGTGAAGGCCGCCGGGTAGTGGCGCTTGAGCCAGCAGCTGGCGTAGGTCAGCAGCGCGAAGCTGGCCGCGTGCGACTCCGGGAAGCCGTAGCTGCCGAAGCCCTTGATCTGCTCGAAGATGCGCGCGGCGAAGTCGGCCGAGTAGCCGCGCTCCAGCATGCCGTGGGTCAGCTTGTCGCGGTGGTGCTCCAGCCCGCCATGGCGCTTCCATGCCGCCATCGAGCGGCGCAGGTCGTCCGACTCGCCTGGCGTGTAGCCGGCCGCGACCACCGCCAGCTCCATCACCTGTTCCTGGAACAGCGGCACGCCGAGCGTGCGCTCGAACACCTTGCGCAGCGCCTCCGAGGGATAGCTCACCGGCTCTTCGCCGGTGCGCCGGCGCAGGTAGGGATGCACCATGTCGCCCTGGATCGGCCCCGGCCGCACGATCGCCACCTCGATCACCAGATCGTAGAAGTTGCGCGGCTTGAGCCGCGGCAGCATCGCCATCTGCGCCCGCGACTCGATCTGGAACACGCCGATGGTGTCGGCCTTGCCGATCATGGCGTAGGTGTCGGGATCCTCTGGCGGAATGGTCGCCAGCGTCAGCGCGCGTCCGTGATGGCGCTCGACCAGAGCGAGGCAGCGACGCAAGGCGCTCAGCATGCCCAGCGCCAGGATGTCGACCTTGAGCAGGCCCACCGCATCCAGATCGTCCTTGTCCCACTGCACCACCGTGCGGTCTTCCATGGTCGCGTTCTCCACCGGCACCAGATCGTGCAGCGGCTGCTCGGAGATCACGAAGCCGCCCGGATGCTGCGACAGGTGGCGCGGGAAGCCGATCAACTCGGCGGTGAGCACCAGCACCCGGCGCAGCAGTGGGCTGTCCGGATCAAAGCCCTGCTCGCGCAACTGCGTGGCCGGTGGCAGCGCATCACTCCAGTGCCCGAAGCAGCGGGCCAGTGCGTCGACCTGATCGGGCGGCAGCCCCAGCACGCGGGCCACGTCGCGCACGGCGCCGGCGCCGTGATAGGTGCTGGCCACCGCGGTGATCGCCGCCCGATGACGTCCGTAGCGTGCGAACACGTACTGGATGACTTCCTCGCGCCGCTCGTGCTCGAAGTCGACGTCGATGTCGGGCGGCTCGTCGCGTTCCTTCGAGACGAAGCGCTCGAACAGCATGCCGATGCGGTCGGGGTCGATCTCGGTAATGCCCAGTGCATAGCAGACCACCGAGTTCGCGGCCGAGCCGCGCCCCTGGCAGAGAATGTTCCGGCTGCGGGCATGGCGCACGATGTCGTGCACGGTGAGGAAGTAGCTCTCGTAGCCGAGCTCGGCGATCAGCGCCAGCTCCTTCTCGACCAGGTCCCGCGCCCTCGTCGGGATGCCGCCCGGCCAGCGCCAGCGCAGGCCCTGCTCGGTCAACTCGCGCAGCCAGGAGGCTGGCGTGTGCCCATCAGGCACCAGCTCTCTCGGGTACTGGTAGCGCAATTGGCCGAGGTCGAACGTGCAGCGCCGGGCGATGCGCACAGACTCCACCCGCAGCTCGGAGGAATACAGTTCCGCCAGCGCAGACAGCGGCCGCAGATGGCGCTCGCCATTGGGAAATAGCCGATCGCCAGCCTCGGCTACGGTGGTGTGGTGTCGGATCGCCGTCATCACATCCTGCAGCGCACGGCGCCCGCGCGCATGCATGTGCACGTCGCCGGCAGCGACCAGCGGTAACTGCAGCGACTGGCCCAGGGCCTGCAACCGTGCCAGCCGTGCCGCGTCGTCCGGACCACGATGCAGTTCCACCGCGATCCACAGCCGTTGCGGGAAGCGTGTGCGCAGCCAATTCCCTTCCCGCGTGTCGTCCGGATCGTCCGGCACCCACAGAGCGAGCAGGCCATCCGTCGTGTCCGGAAAATCCTCCCGCAGCAGCCGATAGCTGCCCTTGGGCGCACGCCGGCGTGCAGCGGTGACGAGTCGGCACAGCACCCGGTAGCCCGCGATGTTCTCCACCAGCAGCACCAGTTTCGCGCCGCGATCGATGCGCACTTCGCTGCCCACGACCAAGGGAAGGTCCACCGCCTTCGCGGCCTGCCAGGCCCGCACGATGCCGGCCAGCGTGCACTCGTCGGTGATCGCCAGCGCCTGATAGCCGTGATGCTTCGCGCGTTCGAACAGCTCCTGCGCGCTCGACGCCCCGCGCTGGAAGCTGAAGTTCGACAGGCAGTGCAGCTCGGCGTAGCTCATGCGAACCAGCCGTGCAGCATGAAGCCTCCGCCGCCGATCGGGCGAAACACCCAGGCGCATTGCCCGGTCGCCAGTCGCGCGCGGTAGTAGTCGCGGCGCACGTCCCCGCCATCCCACCAGCCGCTCTCGATGCGCTCGGGTCCGGCGAGGAGTTGTGGCATCGGTCCGCGCAGCGGCACGGGCTTCGCCAACAACCAACCCGGGCGCGGACCGGCCGCGGCGCCGGGCGACGGTGCCTCGCGCCGTGTCGGGACGTCCGGCGGACTGATCGAGGCGCACTCCGGGCGATGGTCGGCCTGCACCTGCACGCCGTGCACGGCATCCTCGCCCAGGCGCGCGCGCAAGCGTTCGCGCAGTTGCTCCCACGGCATCGCCTGCTGCGGTCGCGGGTCGAACAGCTCGCGATGCACCGGCACGAAGGGTGGCAGTTCGTCGGCGCAGAGTGCGATCGCGCGAACCGGCGCCGGCAATTGCACCTGCTCCAGCCGGCCGCGCGCAAGTTCGAACAGCAGCGCTGCATCGCGTTCGGGGGTGAACAGGCCCACCGGCACCCGGGTGCGGGCTTCGTGGTCGTGTTCCAGATGCAGGACAAAACGCTGCACGCCGCCGTCGCGGCCGGCCAGGAAGGCGGCAAGGTCCGCGGTCAGCCGCTTCAGCGGAAACAGCAGCGCCTGGGACGATTCGACTTCGTGGCCGAGCTCGATCCGTGGGTCGAAGCGATCGGGCGGGCGATAGCTTTCCAGCGCCATATCGCGCTCGCCCAGCAAGGCATCGAGGTGACGCAGTACCTCAGCCGGGAACCGTCGCGACAGGCCATCGCGCGGCAGCGCCCACACTTGGCGCAACGTGCGCAGGCCCATGCGTGCGAAGGCGGTGGCCACCTCCGGCGCGAAGCCCGCGCGCTGGATCGGCAACTGCCCGAGCGCGCGTCGCAGCGGCGCGTCGCCGTCGATGGCCAGCCCGTCGTGCCCGTTGGCCAGCACGCGTGCCGCCACTGGGTGGGGCGCGGCCACGATGCGGTGCCGGAAACCGAGCGCCGTCAATTCCTCGCGCAATCGCGCCTCGAAGCGCGGCCACGGCCCGAACAACCCTAGGCTGCCCTGGATCTCCAGCATCAGCGCATGCGGGAATTGCAGGCTGACCTGCGAGCTGAAGCCGTAGGCCCAGCCGGCCAGAAAGCGGTGCCAGCGCGCCTCATCCTCGGGACGGTACGCATCCGTCGCGAAGCCATGAGCCAGTGCCTGCGCCGCGGTCAGCGCCATGCCCCGGCGCAGGCCCAGCGCCCGCGCCGCAGGACTGACCGCATGCAGCACGCGTCGTTGCGCCGATCCGCCGACCAGCACGCGGGGTGCGTCCGGATCCGCGCAGCGGCGCAGTACGCCGTCCAGCGCCAGCTGTGGCAACAGGATGCAGGCCCAGCGCATGGCTCATCCCGCTCCCCGGGGAATCGGCTGCGTCGGCGCCGCCCCGCCGCGGCACTTGAGCACGCGCCATTGCGCCGGCGCCGCATCGATGGCGATGCGTAGCGCCGCCGGTGACGGATGGATGGCCGCGTCGAGCGATCGCGTCGCGAACGCCAGGGTGCGTCCCGAGGCGGCCGCGACCTGCAGGCGGCGCAATGCACGGTCGTCGGCGCCCAGCGGCCAGCACAGCACGGCGCCGCAACTGCCCGAGCGCAGGCACTGCTCGGTCGCCCACAACGCATCGCGCGGTGTCCCGGTGCGCACGACCTGCAGCTGGCGCAGATCCACACCGGCCTGCTGCCATGCCGGTGCAAACGGCAGATACGGCGGCACGACCAGCACGACGCGCTCGCCCGCCTGCGACAGACGCGCCAGGGTCGGCCACAGCAGCTGCAATTCGCCGACGCCGTCGGCTGGGATCAGGAGCTCGCTCAGCGCGGCTTCGGGCCAGCCACCACTGGGCAACACCGCATCCAGGCCGGCATGGCCGGTGGGTTGCGCCCCGGCCGGCGGCGCAGCCGGCCGACCACGCCAGACCTGCCGCTGGTGCAGCAGTGCATCGATCGCCACCACCGCGCCCATGTCACCCCCGGCGGACCAGGCCGCAGAACACGCCCTCGATGGCGAAGTCCTGCCCGCGCCGCACCTCGATCGGCGCATAGGCCGGATTGCGCGGCAGCAGCCGGATCCCGCCCTTGCCGCGGGCAAGACGCTTGATCGTCAGTTCGCCTTCGAGCCGGGCCACCACCAGCTGCCCGTCGCGCGCCTCCGGCGTGCGGCGCACACCGACCAGATCGCCGTCGAGGATGCCGTCCCCGATCATCGAATCCCCCTGCACCCGCAGCAGGTAGTCCGGTCGCGCCGAGAACAATCGCGCGTCGAGCGTCAGCGTGTCGAGCAGACCGGCATCGGCGCCGATCGGCGGACCGGCCGCCACCCGGCCCAGCACCGGCACCTGCAACAGACTGGTACGCGTACGCAGACCGGCCGGGCGAATACCACGCGCCTGCCCGGACGCCACCTCGATCAGTCCTGCCTCGGCCAACGCCAGCACGTGCTTGCGCGCCGCTCCGCGCGAGGCCAGGCCGGCGGCCTCGGCAATTTCGGCCAGGGACGGCGGTTGGCCCTGCCCCGACACTCTTTCGCGGATGAAGGTGAGGACGGCGGCGCGGCGGGGGCTGAGATCGGACATGGAGTACATTTGTACTCCAATCGTGCCGACATGGCCAGAACTGCAGCAGCAATGAAGGATCGACTGGCGATGGCGGCGTCACGCAGGTACGGCGGTCTGTTTTGACTTGGGTGTGGGCACAAGCTCGGCGTACCGCGCGCTCTCGCGATGTGCACGGCTTGGACAAGCGTTGCGGCCCTGCCCTGCCCCTGATGACGCACCCTGACAGGCGTCCATGTCCCCGGCATCCACGATCACCCGGTCCCACGATCGTCCGATCAAATGACACAGATCAGTGCCGGCCGCTTGCGGCCTGCGCAGAATCCGGATGCATCAACTTTCCCACCCGGAGTCGTCCCCATGCGCAAACTGATCGTCCTCGCCCTGCTCGCCCTCGCTTCCTCTCCGCTGATGGCGGCCGAATGCAGCACCACGGTCGAGGCCAGCGACGCGATGCAATACAACGTCAAGTCCATCACCGTGCCCAAGACCTGCAAGAGCTTCAAGGTCACGCTGAAGCACACCGGCAAGCTGCCGGTGGCCTCGATGGGCCACAACTGGGTACTGGCGCACGCCGCCGACGAATCCGGCGTGATCGCCGACGGCATGCAGGCCGGTGCCGCCGACAACTACGAGAAGCCCGGCGACACCCGCATCATCGCCCACACCAAGCTGATCGGCGGCGGCCAGTCCGACACCGCGACGATCAACGTGGCCAAGCTCAAGGCTGGCGAGCAGTACGCGTATTTCTGCACGTTCCCCGGCCATGCCGCACTGATGAAGGGCACGCTGAGTCTGGGCAAATGAGCCTGGGTAAATGAGCAGGCAAGTCGCCTCCCGCACGATGCCGCCGGCTGCAAGGCCGGGGGCATCGTGCATGCATGAACCGGGTCCGGATCTCCCCATGCAGGACGTTTCCCAGCTGTTGTCTCCGCACGAAACCGGGCGCCGCTGGGTACACGCCGCGCTGGAAATGCTGGCGCAGGAAGCCGCGCGCTCGGCCGACACGCACCTGCTCAAGCTCGACTTTCCCGGTTTTCCCGGCATCGACTTCTATTTCAAGGACGAGTCGGCGCATCCCAGCGGCAGCCTGAAGCACCGCCTCGCCCGCTCGCTCTATCTCTACGCGCTGTGCAACGGCCGCCTGCGCGAAGGCCAGGCCGTGGTCGACGCCTCCTCCGGCAGCACGGCGATTTCCGAGGCCTGGTTCGCGCGCCTGCTCGGCCTGCCGTTCACCGCGGTGATGCCGGCCTGCACCGCGCCGCGCAAGATCCGCGACGTGCAGGCGCTCGGCGGCCGCTGCGACCTGGTCGACGATCCCGCCCAGGTACATGCGCGCGCCGCCGAACACGCCGCGCGCGGCGCCTGCCACCTCGACCAGTTCGGCCTCGCCGTGCAGGCTACCGACTGGCGCGGCAACAACAACATCGCCGAGTCGATCATCCAGCAGATGGCGCGCGAACCACGGCCGGTGCCGGCGTGGATTGTCTGCGGTGCCGGTACCGGCGGTACCTCGGCCACCATCGGCCGCTACCTGCGCTATCGCCGGCTGGACACCCGCCTGTGTGTGGCCGAACCGGCCGGCAGCGGCTACGTCGAGGGCTGGCGCGGGCGTGACCGCGATGCGGTGGCGCGCCAGCCCACCCTGATCGAGGGTATCGGCCGGCCGCGCGTGGAGCCGGGCTTCCTGTTCGACGTGGTCGACCATGTGATCGAGGTGCCCGACACCACCTCGATCGCCGCCGCCTGGCTGCTTGAGGAACTGCTCGGCCGCCGCTACGGCGGCTCCTCCGGCACCAACCTGGTCGCCTGCCTGCAACTGGCCGCCGGCATGCGCGAACGCGGCGAGCGCGGCAGCATCGTGAGCCTGCTGTGCGATCCCGGCGAACGCTATGCGGAGACGCTGTTCGATCCGGCGTGGCTGGCCGCGCGCGGCATCGACATCGGCCCCGCGCGCGAGGCGTTGCGGCAGTGCCTGACCAACGGGCCGCGGGGCTGACCGCGATCAAGGCAATACCGCGCGCGAGCGGCGAGGCTTGGGCGACGCCATTGCCGGCCCCGCGCCATGAGCCACCACGACCTGCGTTCCTTCCTCGACCGGCTCGAACGCCAGCAGCAATTGCTGCGCGTGCAGGCGCCGGTGGATCCGCATCTGGAAACCACCGCGTTGTGCCATCGCGCCCTGCGCGAAGGCGGCCCTGCCCTGCTGATGGAACAGCCGCTCGGTTCGGGCCATGCCTTCCTCGGCAACCTGTTCGGCCATCGCCGCCGCATCGAGCTGGCGCTGGCCGGGCGGCCGCTGGCTTCGCTGCGTGAGCTGGGTCAACTGCTGGCCGCAATCAAGGAGCCGCGCTGGCCGGCCAACCTGCGCCAGGCGCTGGCCACTTGGCCGGAGCTGGCGCAGCTCGCCCACGTGGCGCCGCGCCACGTCGAGGAAGCCGCGTTCCTGCACGAAACGCGGGAGGGCACGGACATCGACCTCGCCCGCCTGCCGATCCAGCATTGCTGGCCGGGCGATGCGGGCAGGCTGGTCACGCTGGGTCTGGTGATCACCCGCGGCAGCCGCAAGCGCCGCCAGAACGTGGCGATCTACCGCCAGCAGCTGATAGCGCCGAACCGCGTGATCATGCGCTGGCTGCCGCATCGCGGCGGCGCGCTGGACCATGCCGACTGGCGCGTGGATCGTCCGCGCCAGCCCTTCCCCGTGCTGGTGGCGATCGGCGTGGATCCCGCCACCTTGCTCGCCGCGGTGGCGCCGGTGCCGGACACGTTGTCCGAATACGAGTTCGCGGGCCTGCTGCGCGCCGAGCGCACGCGGCTGTGGCGCAGCGAACTGACCGGCCTCGACGCGCCGGCCGGCGCGGAGATCCTGCTGGAAGGCTTCATCCATCCCGACGACACCGCGCTGGAAGGTCCGTTCGGCGACCACACCGGCTACTACAACGCGCGGGACCGTTTCCCCGTGCTCACCATCGAGCGCATGCGCCTGCGCAAGGATGCGATCTACCAGGGCAGCTACATGGGCCGCGCGCCGCACGACGAGCCTTCGGTGCTGGCGATGGCGCTGAACGAGCTGTTCGTGCCGATCCTGCAGAAGGTGTTCCCCGAGATCGTCGACTTCCACCTGCCGCCGGAGGCCTGCTCCTACCGCATCGCCGTGGTGGCGATCCGCAAGCAGTACGCCGGCCACGCGCGGCGCGTGATGATGGCCGTGTGGTCGTACCTGCGCCAGTTCACCTACACCAAGTTCGTGATCGTGGTGGACGCCGACATCGACGCGCGCGACTGGTCGCAGGTGATCTGGGCCATCGCCACCCGCGTCGACCCCGCGCGCGACGCGATGCTGGTGGAGAACACGCCGATCGACTACCTCGACTTCGCCAGCCCCGTCGCCGGGCTGGGCTCCAAGCTCGGCCTCGACGCCACCAACAAGTGGCCCGGCGAGACCAGCCGCACCTGGGGCATGCCGATCGCGCCGGACGACGCGGTGGAGGCGCGGATGGATGCCTTGTGGCGAACGCTGCGAGAATCGGCGGATGCCGGGCCTGCCCTGCCCGGCCGCCGGAGTCCCCGATGATCTTCGCCCTGTTCGGCCATGGCCGCTTCGGCTGCGCCTTCGCCGACCTGCTGCAACGCGCCGGCCACGTCGTGCGCATCCACGACCCGCACGCGGAGATCCCCGCGGCGCTGGCCGCACCCGCGCCGGCCGATGCGCTCGCCGGCGCCGAATGGGTGGTGCTGGCGATGCCGGTGCCGCGACTGGAGCCGGCACTACGCGAACTGCGCCCCCTGCTCGATGCGCGGCACACCGTGATCGAGGTGGGCAGCGTGAAGGAGCACCCCTGCGCCCTGCTCGACGAACACCTCGGCGAGGCGATCCCGCACGCCGGCACCCATCCGCTGTTCGGACCGCTCAGCCTCGCTCGTGGCGAGCCGCTGCGCGCGGTGCTGTGCGCCAGCGCGCACCACCCGCAGGCCGCCGAACGTACGCGCGCCCTGTTCGAATCGCTGGGCTGCACGGTGATCGCGCAGGACGCCGCCACGCACGACCGCGCGATGGCGAAGACCCACGCGCTGGCGTTCTTCATCGCCCGCGCACTGGTGGAGATGGGCGTGGGCGAGGACTTGTCGGTGGCGCCGCCCTCCTTCCTCGGCCTCGCCAACATGCTCGCCGCGGTGCGCGGCGACGCCGGCCACCTGTTCGCCGCGATCCAGCGCGAGAATCCCTACGCCGAGGCGGCACGCGCCGAGCTGCTGGAGCACCTGGCCGCGATCCACCACCGGCTGCTCGCCGGCGACGAGACCCTGGCGATTCCGCCGCCGGCGCCTTGAGGCGTAGGAGCGCCCCCCCCCGGATCAAGTCCGGGGCAGGCTCTGTGCGCGAATGCTCTGGCGCCGATCGGAACAAAAGCATTCGCGCACTGCGTGCGCTCCTACGGTTTCCCGCCGTCCGAACCTGCCAGCACCGCCAGCGCCTCGCGCACCTGCTCCTGCAATGCGAGCCACGCGGCTTCCCACTGACCCGGCTTGGGTTTGGCGTGGCCGAACCGCAACAGCATCTCGCGCGCCTGTCGCAGCTGCGCCTGCAGCGCGGCGTTCGCGGCCAGCGCGCGCTCGTGCTCGTCCTTGCCCACCATGAACACCTTGCGGTCCTTGCATACGCCGATGCACGGCTGCGGCGCCTCGATCCTGCCGCAACCGATGCATTGCCACGCCTGGATGTAGTCGGTCATGTGCCTTGCCCGTTTCGATGGAGGCAGCGTGCGCCGCTGCCGCGGCGGAACGCTTGATCCGGATCAGCGATTCAGTGCGCGTGCCCGGCTTCCGGCTTCCAGTCCGGCGCCTCGAAATAGCGCGGGTAATCCGCCACCGCCGCGCGCATCGCCGCAAGCTGGCCCATGTCAGCGGGATCGGCCTTGAACTTCTGCACCGCGGCGAGCAGCGGCACCAGCATGCCGTGCAGCACGGCATCCTGCCCGGGCGCGAGCTTGCACTTGGCGAAGATGTCGGCGGCGGATTCCTCGATCGCGCCCACGCGATCCAGCGCCAGCGTGGTGTCCATGTGGCCCATCTCGTAATGGCGCAACTGCTCCAGCACGGTGTGGATCTGCCCCATGTCCGCGTTCAGCGTGGCGTCGGCGGCCCAGCGCTGAGCGGGCGGCGGCACCGCCGCCGCGGCATGTGCGTGCGCGGCGTGGTCGTGCTGGGCGAAGGCCGCGCCGGGCGCCAGCGCCAGCACGGCGAGGACGCTGCACAGGGGAATGGAAAGCTTCATCGGATGCATGCCACGGACTCCTGCCTGCGACGGACGCCGCAGTCGCATCGATGCTAGCGATCGATCCGGATTGCCTGCTTGATCCACGACAAACTGACCCGCGTCAAAAGCGCGGCCGCTTGTCGCAGCCACGATGCGCACTCCTTTCCCGCGCGGAGTGCCGCCCATGCAACTCGTCTGTCCCGCCGGCAACCTGCCGGCCCTGCAGGCGGCGATCGACGCCGGCGCCGACGCGGTCTACGCCGGCCTGCGCAACGAAACCAATGCGCGCGCCTTTCCCGGCCTCAACTTCTCCGACGCGGAGTTGGCGCAAGGCATCGCCTACGCGCACATACGCGGCCGCCAGGTCTATCTCGCGTTGAACACCTATCCGGACAGCGCACGCCTGCCGCAATGGCAGTCGGCGGTGGACAAGGCCGCGGCGCTGGGCTGCGACGCGATCATTGCCGCCGAGCTGGCGGTGCTGGACTACGCCACGCGCATGTATCCCGCGCTGGCGCGGCATCTCAGCGTGCAGGGCTCGGCCACCACTGCGCCCGCGCTGCGCTACATGCACGAGCGTTTCGGCATCAGCCGCGCGGTGCTGCCGCGCGTGCTCTCGGTGCAGCAGGTGGAACGCCTGTGCGAAACCAGCCCGGTGCCGCTGGAGGTGTTCGCGTTCGGCAGCTTGTGCATCATGGTCGAGGGGCGCTGCCAGCTCTCCAGCTACGTCACCGGCGCCTCGCCGAACCGCCACGGCGTATGCTCGCCGGCGAAGTTCGTGCGCTGGGACGAACACGACGACGGCCGCCGCAGCGTGCGCCTCAACGAGGTGCTGATCGACCGGTTCGAACCCGCCGAGCCGGCTGGCTACCCCACCGTGTGCAAGGGCCGCTTCGAAGTGAGCGGCGAAACCTTCCACGCGCTGGAAGAGCCGACCAGCCTCAACACGCTGGAACTCCTGCCGCGCCTGGCCCAGGCCGGCGTGGCGGCACTGAAGATCGAGGGCCGCCAGCGCGGCGTGGCCTACGTGGCCTCGGTCACCCGCACCTGGCGCGACGCGATCAACCGCTACCGCAGCTCGCCCGGAAACTGGTCGGCGCAGCCGGCGTGGCAGACCACGCTGACCAAGCACGCCGAAGGCCACCAGACCACGCTCGGCCCCTATCACCGCCATTGGCACTGACATGCAGAGCACGATGAAACTCAGCCTCGGCCCGTTGCAGTACTTCTGGCCGCGCGAACGCACGTATGCCTTCTACCGCGCGGTGGCGGACTGGCCCGTCGACATCGTTTACCTGGGCGAAACGGTGTGCAGCAAGCGCCGCGAACTCTCCACCGGCGACTGGATCACGCTGGCCGCGGAGCTGGCCGCAAGCGGCAAGCAGGTGGTGCTCTCCTCGCTCGCCCTGATCGAGGCCGAATCGGAACTGGGCGTGCTGAAGCGCCTCGTCGCCGAAGGCCGGGGCTGGGTCGAGGCGAACGATCTCTCCGCCGTGCAGCTGTGCCGCGAACGCGGCGTGCCCTTCGTGGCCGGACCCACGCTCAACGTGTACAACCACGCGGCGCTGCGGCTGTTGATGGACGACGGCCTCGTGCGCTGGGTGCCCGGCGTCGAACAAGGCCACGTGCTGATCCGCGAACTGCGCGATGCCGTGCTGGCCGCGGGCCTTGCAATGCCCGAGCTGGAAGTGATCGCCTACGGCCGCCTGCCGCTGGCGTACTCGGCGCGCTGCTTCACCGCGCGTGCGCTGGACGTGCCCAAGGACCAATGCGGCTTCCGCTGCATCGACTATCCGGACGGCCTGCCGCTGGCCACCCGCGAGGACCGGCCCTTCCTGCGCATCAACGGCATCCAGATCCAGGGCGACGAGATCACCGACCTCGGCCCCGAGCTGCCGCAGCTGCGCGAACTGGGCGTGGACGTGCTGCGCCTGTACCCGCAGGCCGAAGGCATGGCCGACATCGTCGCCCACTACCACCACGCCCGCCGCTCGCCGCAACCGCCGCCGCGCATCGCCGCGCGCAACGGCTACTGGCACGGCGAGCCGGGGATGCAGGCGGTGGGCGTAGCCTGAAAGGCTGTCAGGATTCCTGCGCGGCGAGCAGGCGCCCAGCAAATTCGGAGAACATGCCACGGACGCCGGTTGCCGCGGACAACGAGCGATGTATGGGCTGCCCGGTTGGCGTCAGCAGCAGGCAGGCTGCGCTGTAGAGCTGGCGTTCCACCAATCGCTCGCACAGGATCTGGTAACGGCGAGCATACGAGGCGTCGCGAAACTCGTCGAACACCGGGAAGTGCGGCTCCTCGCAGCGTACAGCGCGCATGGAAGCATCGCATTCCTCCAGCAGCATCAGCCAGGCAAGGAACGGGGGCCGCGGATCCGACTGCACGACGGGATTGAGCACGGCTGGCGCATACTCGCCGATCGCCGAGCGACTCCGCGCCGGCCCGCCATAGGCACCATGATGATGCGCGACCCACAGATCGGCGGCTGAGCCGATCACTTCCTCGGCGCGATTGTTGAGGTTGTTGCCGAACGAACCCACCTGCGACTTGAACTCGAACACGCCGAGCAGTCGGCCTTTGTCGACCACCAGCACGTCCCAGTTTTTGGTGGCGCGGAAGAAGCCCGGCAGGATCAACTGCGACTTGCGCATCTGCACCGTCTCGGACGGCAGGCCGCAGTGCGACACCACGGCGCGCACCAGCTCCACGAAGCCGTCCATGTTCTTGCCACTCACCACGGCCTCTCGACCGCTGGGCGCATTTGCGCTCCCACGGGATTGCCAGAAGGTACCCACGGCGCGCGCCACGCGTTCGTCGAAATCCTTTGGCAGCAAGTTGATCGTCACGGGCTTCCCTTCGACGCCCTGGCGGCGTCCGCAATGGCACGCACCTCGGCAGCCTCGCGCTCGTCCAGTCCATACAGCTCGAATACGGGGGCGTCGACCAGCGTCTGGTCTCGCTCGCCAGCAACCGCAACGAGTCGCCGGCGCATCCCGGGGGCGACCTGCTGCCAGCGCGGAAGCCTGATGCGTCGCAGGTACTGAGCCTGGAAGCGCAGGAAGCCGCCGGCCATCCGGGTGCAATAGGTCGCCACCGTCATCAGCGTGATCGACGAACGCAACACAGTCTGCAATGCACGCAGATCCCAGCTTTCGGACGTGACGAAGTAGAGATTGTGGTGCGGGTAGAAATGCCCTTCGTCGAGCACGAAGACACCCTCACCCTTGATGTCGGGCACCAGCAGCTTGGGCGTCTCCAGCAGGCCGGTCTGGATACGGTCGATAGTGCGGTACCAGCCGGATGGATTGCGTTTGGCCACGTTGCGCCCGCGCACCGCATCGCCGTGGTCATCGAGGTACCCGCGCAGCTCCGGATAACACGCCAGGTCGACCAGGCCGCCATCTTCGTCGAAAGGATTGACGACACCCTTCCCGCTCCACCGGATGCCGCCATCCACGAGATCGCGCGCCATTACCAGCGGCAGCTTGCGCGTCGCCTCCACCGGCAATTCGTCCAGCTTGCCGATGAAGACGCGGTCGCAGCCGGTTGCCACGCCGATACCCACTTTGCATCCGGCCTGCTCCAGCACGGGAAAATCCCGCTCGATGCGTTGCATCAGCGCTAGGCGAGCCAGGTCGTCAAGCAGCAAAGGCGCTTCACCGGTGCCGGTCAGCTCGACCTGCTCCACCCACGCAGCACTCCCCTCCGCCGACAGCAGGCCGGCCGTCAGCTCAGGCAGCGACAGCGACTCGACGGCGCTGGCATGCACTGCCCGGGTGGGCCGTGACTCTGCATGCGCCGTCGGTCGCTGAATCACCGTGATCGCGGGATAGGCGATGACGTCTGCATGGAAGGCATCGGCGCCTTCGGTGTCGATGAAGTACTTCAGCCAGTAGCCATCGGAAATCTTTCCGCGCAGTGGGCCGCCATAGCGGTTCTTCAGCCACCGATTGGCGCAAATGAAGCCGAGCACGCCCCCTTCGCCCAGCAGGTCGAGCGAACGCTCGAAGAACGGCACGTACAGGTCGGCGCGGTCGTACAAGGTGCGGAAGCGGCGCCGGTATTCGCGCAGCAACGCAGCGGGAATCCGTTCCTGGCGCACATAGGGTGGATTGCCCACCACCACGTCGAAGCCGGGCCGCACATTTGCCAGCAGAAAATCATCATGCAGCAGCCAGTCGGCGCAAAGCGCCTCGGCATCGGGTGCCGGGATCCCCCAGGCCTCCAGCCGTGCGCGCAGCGCGGCCCGGGTCTGCTCGAAACTCCGCCCGTGCAGTTCCACCGCCTGCACACATGCCTGCAATCTCACCCGCGCCTGTGCCGGCGTACCGCCAGCACGCGCGTAGGCGTCCAGCAGGCGATCCACTGCGGGCAGCAGGAAGTCGCCACCGCCGAAGGAGGGTTCGAGCAGGCGCAAGCGATGCAAGGGGAACTCGGTGCGATAACCGCACAGATCGAGGATGGCCGTCACCACTTCCGGTCGCGTGAATACCGCGCCACGCTCGATCTCGCCGTTGCCGGCCATGCTCAGCACAGCGGCATCGAGTTCGGGCAAGCGGATAGTGTCCTCGAAGAGATCCAGCGCATTCATGCATGCATGGTGCGGGCTGGCAACGGCATAGTCCAGCATCAGGTCTCCAGCCGACGGATCACCGCCAAGCCCTACACCCTGGCGAACACCAGGCTGGCGTTGGTGCCGCCGAAGCCGAAGCTGTTCGACATCACGGTGGCCAGGCGCGCCTCGCGGCTTTCGCGCAGGATCGGGAAACCTTCGGCGCGCGGGTCCAGTGCGTCGATGTTGGCCGAGCCGGCCATGAAACCGCCCTGCATCATCAGCAGGCTGTAGATCGCCTCGTGCACGCTGGCCGCGCCAAGCGCGTGGCCGGTGAGCGCCTTGGTCGAGGACAGCGGCGGCATCGCCGGCCCGAATGCCTCGCGCACGGCGGCCAGCTCCACGATGTCGCCCAGCGGCGTGGCGGTGCCATGGGTGTTGAGATAGTCGACCGGGCGCGTGAGGTGCGCCAGCGCCATCCGCATGCAGCGCACCGCACCCTCGCCGGACGGCGCCACCATGTCGGCACCGTCGGAGGTGACGCCGTAGCCGACGAGTTCCGCGTGGATGCGCGCGCCGCGCGCCTTGGCATGCTCGTAGTCCTCCAGCACCAGCATGCCGCCACCACCGGCGATCACGAAGCCGTCGCGGTCGGCGTCATAGGGGCGCGAGGCGGCCTGCGGCGTGTCGTTCCAGCCGCTGGAGAGCGCGCCCATCGCGTCGAACTGCGCGGTCATGCCCCAGTGCGCTTCCTCGCCGCCGCCGGCGAACACCACGTCCTGCGCGCCGTGGCGGATCAGGTCGGCCGCCGCGCCGATGCAGTGCGCCGAGGTGGCGCAGGCGGCGGCGATGGAATAGCTGAGACCCAGGATGCCGAACGCGGTGGCCAGCGAGGCCGACACGGTGGAACACATCGTGCGCGGCACCATGAACGGCCCCACCTTGCGAACGCCCTTGCCGCGCAGCAGGTCGGCCGTCTCGATCTGCCATTGCGCCGAGCCGCCCCCGGAGCCGGCCACCACGCCGGTGCGCGGGTGGCGCACCTGTTCCAGCGCCAGCCCGGCGTCGGCGATCGCCGAGCGCATCGCGAGGTAGGCGTAGGCCGCGGCGTCGCCCATGAAGCGGCGCAGCTTGCGGTCGATGGCGGCCTCCAGGTCCACCTGCGGCTCGCCCGCGACCTGGCTGCGCAGGCCGCGCGCGGCGTAGTCGGGGATCGCGCGGATGCCGCTCTTCAATTCCTGCAGCGCGCGCGTCACCGTATCCGCCACGTCGCCGAGGCAGGACACGATGCCCATGCCGGTCACCACCACGCGGCGCATGTCAGAAACCCTCCGTGGACTGGAACAGGCCCACGCGCATGTCGCTGGCCACGTAGATCAGGCGGTCGTCGACGAAGGTCTTGCCGTCGGCGATCACCAGCGCGAGCTTGCCGCGCATCACCCGGCGGATGTCGATCTCGTAGCGCACCAACTTCGCGCTGGGCAGCACCTGGCCAGTGAACTTCACCTGGCCCACGCCCAGCGCCCGGCCGCGGCCGGGCTCGCCCAGCCAGGGCAGGAAGAAGCCGGAGAGCTGCCACATCGCGTCCAGGCCCAGGCAGCCCGGCATCACCGGGTCGCCCTCGAAGTGGCAGTCGAAGAACCACAGCCGCGGCGTGATGTCGAGCTCGGCGTGGATCACGCCCTTGCCATGGGCGCCGCCCGTCTCGGCGATCTGCGTGATGCGGTCGAACATCAGCATCGGCGGCGCGGGCAGCCGCGCGTTGCCGTCGCCGAACAGTTCGCCGCGGCCGCAGGCCAGCAGCGCCTGGTAATCGTAGGAGGAAGGACGGGTCATGGATCGCTCGCAAGTCGGTGATTCCGCACTGTGCGGGACTCACCCGCGGTGCGTCTTGATCCGCGTCAGCAGGACGCACGGGTATGGAAGCGGTCGGACGGACATGAAGTCGCAGGCCGAGACCGACGCTCTCGCGCAGAGCGTCCCGGCTTCCTACGCCGGGCAGCCGCGATCGTCGCGGCAGTGCCCGCCCAGGCTGCGCGTGCGCAGGCGCATCGCGCGCAGCAGCGCCTTGGCCAGGCGCATCTGCCAGCCGGCGCCGGCAGCGGCCGCGCACATCCGCCACGCGTCGCGCAGCGCCGCGCCTTCGCGCACCGGCCCGGCGGCACGCCACAGCAGTTCGCGCAACGCGGGCAGGTTTTCCGGCGACAGTGCCGCACCGCGCTCGATCCAGCGGCCGGTGCCGCCGGCGGGCACGCGCGCCGTGGCGGCCAGCACGGCGCCGAGCCGGCGACCACCGGCTACCGCTTCGAGCAGCGAATTGCTGGCCAGCCGGTTGGCGCCGTGCACGCCGTTGCAGGCCGCCTCGCCTACCGCATGCAGACCGGGCAGCGAGCTCTGGCCGTCGAGGTCGGTGGCCACGCCGCCCATGTGGAAATGCGCCACCGGAGTGATCGGCAACGGTTCGCGGCGCGGGTCGAGGCCATGCGCGAGGCAGGCCGCCAGCACGGTGGGGAAGCGGACCTGCCAGTCGCCGGCAACCGGCGTGGCGTCCAGCCAGGCACCGCCCTGTTGCCGCGCCTGCCACGCGCGGCGCGCCACCACGTCGCGCGGCGCGAGGTCGCCCAGCGGATGCAGGCCGTGCATCAGCGGCGCGCCCGCGGCATCGAGCAGGCGCGCGCCGGCGCCACGCAGCGCCTCGGTGAGCAGCGGCAGGCCGTGGCCATTCACCGCCAGCGCGGTGGGATGGAACTGCACGAATTCCAGGTCGCGCGCCGCCGCGCCCGCGGCCAGCGCCAGCGCCAGGCCCGCGCCATCCGCACCGGGCGGATTGCTGGTGTGCGCGTACAGCGCGCCGATGCCGCCGGTGGCCAGCACCACCGCGGCGGCCTCGATTTCCTCGCAACGCCCCCGCGTGTCGCGCACGCGCACGCCTGCGACGCGACCGTCGCGCAACAGCAGCGCCTCCGCGTCCACCCCGCCGCGCCACTGCACGTGGCTGGCCGCTTCCACCCGGGCGCGCAGCGCGCGCACCAGCGCCGCGCCGGTGGCATCGCCACCCGCGTGCACGATGCGGCGCGCACCGTGGCCGCCCTCGCGGCCCAGCTGCAGGCGGCCGTCGGCCGCGCGATCGAAGGCCACGCCTTGCGCTGCCAGCCACGACACGGTCGCTGGCGCCGCCTCGCACAGCCAGCGCACCGCGGCCGCGTCGTTGTGCCGGGCGCCGGCTTCCAGCGTGTCGTGCGCATGTGCCGCGGCGCTGTCGCCCTCGCCCAGCGCGGCGGCGATGCCGCCCTGGGCCAACGCGCTCGCACTGCCGCTGCCGTCCGGGGCGCGGCACAGCAGGCGTACCGGCGCAGGCGCGGCGGCCAGCGCGGTGGCCATGCCGGCCACGCCGCTGCCGATCACCACGATGGGGTGTCGCGCGCGCCTCACACGGTTTCGCGCCGGCCCACCGCCAGCATGCGCTCCAGCGCGCGGCGTGCGCCGGCGATCACGTCGGCGGGAATCTCGATCGCGTGTTTCAGGTCGCGCAGCGCGGCATAGATGTTCTGCAGGGTGATCCGCTGCATGTGCGGGCACAGGTTGCAGGGCTTGATGAACTCGGTCTGCGGGAATTGCGCGCGCAGGTTGTCGGCCATCGAGCACTCGGTGATCAGCGCCACCCGCGCCGGCTGCCTGCGCGCCAGCCACTTGCCCATGGCCGTGGTGGAGCCCACGAAATCGGCCTCGGCCAGCACCTCGGGCGGACACTCCGGGTGCGCCACCAGCTTCGCATCGAAGGTTTCGCGCGCGTGCCGCGCCTGCTGCGCGGTGAACTTCTCGTGCACCTCGCAGCGGCCGTGCCACAGCACCAGCTCCACCCCGGTGCGGCCGGCGACGTAGCGGCCGAGGAATTCGTCGGGCAGGAAGATCACCTTCGGCGCGCCCATCGCCTCCACCACCTCGACCGCGTTGGCCGAAGTGCAGATCGCGTCGGACTCGGCCTTCACCGCGGCGGAGGTGTTGGCGTAACTCACCACCGGCGCGCCGGGGTGGCGCGCCTTCAGCGCGCGCACGTCGGCGGCGGTGATCGAGGAGGCCAGCGAGCAGCCGGCCGCCAGGTCGGGGATCAGCACGGTCTTGTGCGGCGCGAGGATCTTGGCGCTCTCGGCCATGAAGTGCACGCCGCACACCACGATCAGCTCGGCGTCGCAGTCGCGGGCGGCCTGCGCCAGGCCCAGCGAGTCGCCGGTGATGTCGGCGACGCCGTGGAAGATCTCCGGCGACTGGTAGCTGTGCGCCATGATCACCGCGCCGCGCTGCTTCTTCAGCTTGTTGATCGCGTCTATCCACGGCAGATGCAACGGGATCTCCAGGCAAGGCACCAGCGGTTCGAGGCGCGCGGCCAGCGCGGCGTACTCATGTTCGAGGTCGTCGCGCCAGGCGGGCGCGGGCAGTTCGGCGAGGTCGGGCATGGCGATCCGGAAGTGGCGGCGTCAGTGCCGCCGATGGGCCGCGCGCGCGGCGCGGGCGAAGCGGGCGCCGCGGTTCAGCGCGATGCGCAGCCCCAGCGGCACCGATTCCCACGGCAGGCGGTCGAGCAGGTTGCGCGCGGTGAGGCCCAGCTCGGTGTCGCCGGTGAGCACCAGGTCGCGCTGGAAGAACAGCGTGTCGGCGTCCTCCAGCCGGCTGGCGAGCAGCAGCAGGTCGGTGGCGCTGCCGCGCACGCTGGCCTCGGGCGCGTCATCGATCACCCGCAGCCGCCCGTCGCGCAGGCTCAGCACCCAGCGCAGGCCGAGGTCGCTCACCTCGATGGCTAGCCGGCGGCCGGCCATGAAGTCGAGCGCGCCGTCGGCGAGCGGCGCCGCCAGCACGCGCGCCATCGCGCGCTCCAGCAAGGCGTGTTGCCAGCGCGCGGGCAACACACGCAGCAGCGGCGCGAGCCGGCGCGGCGGCGGCAGGCGGCGCAGCAGCGGCGACAGGCGCGAGGAATCGGGCATCGGGTCCATGCCGGCCAGCATGACGGGAGCCGCACCCTGCCCGCCTTGACCCGCGTCAGCCGGAACGCCTTGCTGCGCGCAGGCGTCGGCGATCACCAGGTCGAGCAGCTGCGTCGCCGTGCTTGCGGGCACGTCGAGTTGTCGCGCCAGCCGCTGCCCGCGCCGGCGCACCACGAGTTCGCGCGCGGGATCGCGTGCCGCCACACCGGCGCGCGGCTTGAGCCGCGCCACCATCCGCACCAGGCGACGGCGCGCCGCCAGCAGCAGCAACAGGCCGTCGTCCACCGCGTCGATGGCACCGCGGGTGCGCGCCAGCGCGAAACGCTCAGCGCGCATCATCGGCGCCTCTCAGATGCAGGGCATGCGCGGCGGGAAGCGCTTGCGCCTGGTAGATGCGTTGCGCCTCGGCGGGATCGAAGTCAGCATGCTTGCGCTTCTTCACGCC
>Ga0209455_1000253_pt1 | contig 62650 bp, 38 predicted proteins | sample AraplaCol_mCL_r2_FD_184275 | JGI IMG/M metagenome (GOLD analysis project Ga0209455, IMG submission 184275) | Arabidopsis root microbial communities from North Carolina, USA - plate scrape CL_Col_mCL_r2 (SPAdes) (version 2) | ecosystem: Host-associated > Plants > Roots > Endosphere | place: USA... | reverse complement strand
CTGAAGACCTCGGTGATCGGCGCCCTGAGCACCAACCAGGCCAAAGCCCTGACCACCGACCAGGTGGTGGCATTGACCTCGGGCCAGATCGGCGCCCTGAGCAGCACCCAGGTTGCCGCCATGAGCAGTGCCGCGGTTGCCGCCATCGAAACCGGCGACATCGGCGCCCTGAAGACCTCGGCCATTGCCGGTCTGACCACTGCGCAAACCGCCGCCCTGACCACCGACCAGATCACGGCCATGGGCACCGCGCAAGTGGCCGCCTTCAGCACCGCTGACCTGGCCAGCGGCCTGACCACCGACCAAGTTGTCGCACTGTCGTCGGATCAACTGGGTGCGCTGAACACCGCGCAGTTCAATGCGCTGTCGACCAGCGATATCGCTGCGATCGAAACTGGCGACATCATCGGCCTGAAGACCAGCATCATCGCGTCGCTGAAGACCGCTCAACTGGCGGCCCTGACCACCGACCAGTTGTCGCACCTGACCACTGGCCAGATCAGCGCCCTGACCACCGGCAGCGTCGCTGCGCTGACCACCGACCAGGTGGTGGCGATGACCTCCGACCAGTTCGCGGTTCTGAGCAGCCAACAGGTGGCCGCGTTCAGCACCAACGACATCGCCGCCATCGAGACCGGCGACATTGGCGCCTTGAAGACCGCTACGGTTGCGGCCCTGTCGACCAACCAGGTCAAGGCCCTGACCACCGACCAGGTGGTGGCACTGAGCTCCAACCAGATCGGCGCCCTGAGCAGCACCCAGGTCGCTGCGCTGGGCACCGCCGCGATTGCCGCCATCGAAACCGGCGACATCGGCGCCCTGAAGTCCGCTGCGATCGCCGGCCTGAGCACGGCCCAGACCGCCGCCCTGACCACCGACCAGATCACTGCCATGGGCACCGCGCAAGTGGCCGCCTTTAGCACGGCCGACCTGGCTAGCGGCTTGACCACCGACCAAGTTGTCGCACTGTCGTCGGATCAACTGGGGGCACTGAGCACCGCGCAGTTTAACGCCCTGTCGACCGGCGATATCGCCGCGATCGAAACCCGCGACATCATCGGCCTGAAGACCAGCATTATTGCGTCGCTCAAGACCGCTCAACTGGCGGCCCTGACCACCGATCAGTTGTCGCACCTGACCACCGGTCAGATCGGCGCCCTGACCACCGGCAGCGTCGCTGCGCTGACCACCGACCAGGTGGTGGCGATGACCTCCGACCAGTTCGGCGTGTTGAGCAGCCAGCAAGTGGCGGCCTTCAGCACCAACGACATCGCCGCCATTGAAACCGGCGACATCGGCGCCCTGAAGGTTGCTGCGGTTGCTGCCCTGAGCACCAATCAGGTCAAGGCCCTGACCACCGATCAGGTCGTGGCGCTGACTTCGAGCCAGATCGGCGCCCTGAGCAGCACCCAGGTCGCTGCGCTGGGTACCGCCGCGATTGCCGCCATCGAAACCGGCGACATCGGCGCCCTGAAATCCGCTGCGATCGCCGGCCTGAGCACGGCCCAGACCGCCGCCCTGACCACCGACCAGGTCACGGCGCTGGGCACCGCGCAAGTGGCCGCCTTCAGCACCGCCGACCTGGCCAGCGGCCTGACCACCGACCAGGTTGTCGCACTGTCGTCGGATCAACTGGGTGCGCTGAACACCGCGCAGTTCAATGCGCTGTCGACCAACGACATCGCGGCGATCGAGACCGCCGACATCGTCGGCCTGAAGACCAGCATCATTGCGTCGCTGAGGACTGCTCAACTGGCCGCCCTGACCACCGACCAGTTGTCGCACCTGAGTACGGGCCAGATCAGCGCCCTGACCACCGGCAGCGTCGCTGCGCTGACCACCGACCAGGTGGTGGCGATGACCTCCGACCAGTTCGGCGTGTTGAGCAGCCAGCAGGTGAGCGCCTTCAGCACCAACGACATCGCCGCCATCGAGACCGGCGATATTGGCGCCCTGAAGACTGCTACGGTTGCGGCACTGTCGACCAACCAGGTCAAGGCCCTGACCACCGACCAGGTGGTGGCACTGAGCTCCAACCAGATCGGCGCCCTGAGCAGCACCCAGGTTGCCGCGTTGGGCACCGCCGCCATCGCCGCCATCGAGACTGGTGACATCGGCGCGCTGAAGAGCTCGGCCATTGCCGGTTTGAGCACAGCCCAGACCGCCGCCCTGACCACCGACCAGATCACGGCCATGGGCACCGCGCAAGTGGCCGCCTTCAGCACCGCTGACCTGGCTAGCGGCTTGACCACCGACCAGGTTGTCGCGCTGTCGTCGGCTCAGTTGAACACTCTGAGCACCACCCAGTTCGGCGCGCTGTCGACCAACGACGTTGCCGCGATCGAGACTGCTGACCTGGCTGCGCTGAAGACCTCCACCATTGCGGGTCTGAAGACCGCCCAGATGGCAGCCTTGACCACCGACCAGTTGTCGCACCTGACCACCGGCCAGATCAGCGCCCTGACCACCGGCAGCGCTGCCGCGCTTACCACCGACCAGGTGGTGGCCCTGACTTCCGACCAGGTTGGCGTCCTGAGCAGCCAGCAAGTGGCTGCCTTCAGCACCAACGACGTCGCCGCCCTCGAAACGGCTGATATCGGTAATCTGAAGACGGCTGCGATTGCCGCCCTGTCGACCGCCCAGGCCAAGGCCTTGACGACCGACCAGGTGGTGGCGCTGACCTCCAACCAGATCGGCACCTTGAGCAGCACCCAGGTTGCTGCGCTGGGCACCGCCGCGATTGCCGCCATCGAAACCGGCGACATCGGTGCCCTGAAGACCTCGGCGATCGCCGGCCTGAGCACTGCCCAGACCGCTGCCCTGACCACCGACCAGATCACGGCGCTGGGCACCGCGCAAGTGGCCGCCTTCAGCACGGCCGACTTGGCCAGCGGCCTGACCACCGACCAGGTGGTGGCACTGTCGTCCAACCAGTTGGGTATGTTGAGCACCGCCCAGTTCAACGCCCTGTCGACCGGTGACGTCGCGGCGATCGAGACCGCCGATATCGGCGGCCTGAAAACCTCGGTGATCAGCGCGCTGCGCACGGCACAACTGGTGGCGTTGACCACCGACCAGTTGTCGCACCTGACCACCAGCCAAGTGATCGCACTGACCACGGCCAGCGTGGCTGCGCTGACCACTGATCAGGTCGCGGCCATGACCACCGACCAGGTCGGCGTGCTGAGCAGCGGGCAGCTTGCCGGTATCAGCACCGGCGGCATCGCCGCCCTGCGCACGGATGACATCGCAGCACTGAAGACCGTTGCGTTGTCCGGCCTGACCGCCAACCAGGCTGGCGCCCTGACCACTGACCAGGTAGTGGCGCTGACCTCGGTCCAGATCGGTATCCTGAGCAGCGCGCAAGTGGCTGCCCTGAGCACCGACGGTATCGCCGCGATCGAAACGGCCGACATCGGTTCGCTGAAGACTTCGGCGATCGCCGGCCTGAAGACTGCACAACTGGCCGCGTTGAGCACCGCCCAGGTGGCCACGTTGGGTACCGCCCAGATCGCGGCACTGAGCACTGCCGATCTGGCCAGCGGCCTCACCACCGACCAGGTAGTGGCGTTGTCGTCTAACCAGTTGGGCACGCTGAGCACCGCGCAATTCAACGCGCTGGCCACCGCCTCGGTGGCGGCAATTGAAACTGCCGACCTCGGCGCGCTGAAGACCTCGATCATCAACAGCCTGCGCACCGCACAATTGGCGGCCTTGACGACTGACCAGGTGACTGCGCTGAGCACCACCCAGGTTGCGGCGCTGTCGACCGCTAGCGTGGCCAGCGGCCTGACCACCGACCAGGTGGCAGCACTGACCACCGCCCAGGCAGGCGTGCTGTCTTCCGGCCAGTTGCAGGCACTGTCCACCAAGCAGTTGGTGGCCATGTCTACCGATGACATCGGCGTGCTGAGCACTGCTTCGGTGTCCGGCCTGCAGACTGCGCAAGTGACGTCGCTGACGACCGACCAGGTGGTGGCGCTGAGCAGCAACCAATTGGCTGCCTTCAGCACCGCCCAGGCACATGCGCTGTCGACTGACCAGGTCGTCGCCTTGCAGACCGCGGATCTGGTGGGCCTGCGTACCAGCGCGGTGGCAGCACTGAGCTCGACCCAGGTGACCGCCCTGACCACCGACCAGATCCACTCGCTGACCTCGACCCAGGTCTGCGCGTTGAGCTCGTCGCAGATCCAGGGCTGGACCACGGATCAGGTGAATGCGCTGCACTCGCCGCTGTACACGCCTATCGTGCTGGACCTGAACAACAACGGCATCCAGACCCTGGGCCTGTCGGCTGGCGTCAACTTCGACATGCTGGCAAATGGCACCAAGATCAATACCGGCTGGGTAGGCGGTGGCGATGGCCTGCTGGCCCTGGATCGCAACGGTAATGGCACCATCGACGACGGCAGCGAACTGTTCGGTTCGAGCACCACGCTGGCCGACGGCAGCAAGGCCAAGACCGGTTACGCGGCGCTGGCTGAGCTGGACACCAACGGCGACGGTGTGATCGACGCCAAGGACCAGGCCTTCGGTGAGCTGCGTGTGTGGGTCGACGCCAACGCCGACGGTGTCAGCGAGGCGGGCGAGCTGAAGACGCTGGCTTCGCTGGGCATCACCCAGTTGAACCTGGACGCCAAGCAGAACGTGTCGACCACCGGCAACGGTAACTTCGTGGGCCTGACCTCGACCTACCAGACTGCCGACGGCGCGACACACGACGCGGCCGACGTCTGGTTCGCCGCCGGTGCGGCCTCGGGTAGCCTGAGCGGTTCTGTCAGCGGCCTGTCCTCGGCGATGTCCAGCTTCAATGCCGCGGCCAGCGCGCCGGCCGACAGCGGCAAGCTGGATCTGCCGACCGCCAGCAGCTCGGCGGTGGCGGCCCTGGCCAGCGCGATCGGCAGCTACGACAGCACCAAGCTGACCGCGACCAGCGACCAGGCGGCCACCGAGGAAACCCAGCGTCTGAAGTCGCTGCTGGGCGGGAATCACCAGGGTTACCTGGCTGCCAAGTAAGCCCGACGCCGTGTGACACCACACGGCAAAACGGCAAGCTCCACGGGGCTTGCCGTTTTTTTTCGCCCTTAAAAAAGCCGCCGGTCAACACGGGCCTGGGTTAGAATCCCAAAGCTGACACGATAGTGCGCCGATGCAAGATTTTTCCTTGACAGGACTATGCAAGATAAATTTCCCCACACTGCGATACAGTGCCTGACCGCCATCGCCCAGCATCATGGCTTGCAAATCAACCCGGAACGCCTGATCGATGACTACGCGCTGCGCGCCGAGGAACCCGGCAACGGCCTGTTGCTGCGCATCGCTGCCGATATCGGCTTGAAAGCCAAGACCGACAACCTGGACTGGCCGCGCCTGATGGCGCAGGGCGGCGTGTTCCCGCTGATGGCTCGCCTGTCGGGCGGCAACATGGTGATCCTGGTGGGCGTGAAGGCCGGCGACAACGGCGCCGAAGACCAGGTGGCGGTGCTCAATCCGGCCAATGCCAACGCCCAGGTCACGCTGGTGGCGCGCAGCGACTTCCAGCGCCACTGGCAGGGCGAGGTGCTGTTCGTCAAACGCCAGCACAAGCTGACCGATCCCAACCAGCCCTTCGGCCTGCGCTGGTTCATCCCCGAAATCCTGAAGCAGAAGACGGCCTTCCGCGACATCTTCATCGCCGCCATCGCCATGCAGTTGCTGGCGCTGGCCTCGCCCATGTTCTTCCAGTTGGTGATCGACAAGGTGCTCACCCACCAGAGCGTGACCACGCTGCAGGTGCTGGCGGTCGGCATCGTCGCCGCGCTGATCTTCGACGCCACCTTCGGCTTCCTGCGCCAGACCCTGACCCTGGCCGCCTCCAACAAGATCGACATGACGCTGACGCGGCGCGTGTTCAGCCACCTGCTGTCGCTGCCGATCGACTTCTTCGAGACCACCAGCGCCGGCGTGGTCACGCGCCACATGCAGCAACTGGAGAAGATCCGCAGCTTCCTCACCGGCCGTTTGTTCATGACCGGCCTGGACCTGATCGCGCTGGTGGTGTTCGTGCCCATCCTGTTCAGCTATTCGTTCAAGCTGACCCTGATCGTGCTGCTGTTCGCCGCCATGATAGCCGGCATCGTGATGGCCATGGTGCCGACCTTCCAGCGCCGCCTCAACGCCTTGTATTCGGCCGAGGGCCAGCGCCAGGGCATGCTGGTGGAAACCATCCACGGCATGCGCACCGTGAAGGCGCTGGCGATCGAGCCGACGCAGCGCCGCGTGTGGGACCAGCGTTCGGCCGAAGCCATCACCATGCACTTCCGCGTCGGCCAGATTTCCATCGCCGGCAATGCCGTCACCGACTTCCTCGGCAAGCTGCTGCCGGTGATGATCATCATCGTCGGCGCCGTGGACGTGTTCGACAACACGCTGTCGGTGGGCGCCATCATCGCCTTCCAGATGTTGTCCGGCCGCGTCACCCAACCCTTGATTTCCATCGTCGGCCTGGTCAACGAATACCAGGAAACCGCGCTGTCGGTGCGCATGCTGGGCGAGGTGATGAACCGCGCGCCGGAAGGCCGTCCCGGCGCCAACGGCCTGCGCCCGGTGCTGCAGGGCGAGATCAAGTTCGACAACGTGGTGTTCCGCTATCCGGGCGCGCAGAACCTGGCGCTGAACAAGGCCTCGTTCACCATCGAGCAGGGGATGGTGATCGGCATCGTCGGCCGTTCCGGCTCCGGCAAGACCACCCTGACCAAGCTGATACAGGGCCTGTACCCGCTGCAGGAAGGGCTGATCCGCTTCGACGGCATCGACGCCCGCGAGATCGAGCTGTCGCACCTGCGGCGCCAGATCGGCGTGGTCCTGCAGGAGAACTTCCTGTTCCGCGGCACCGTGCGCCAGAACCTGTCGGCGACCAAGCCCGATGCGACTTTCGAGGAACTGGTGGCGGCGGCGCAGGCGGCCGGCGCCGACGAATTCATCGAGCGCCTGCCGCAGGGCTACGACACGGTGCTGGAAGAGAATGCGACCAACCTGTCCGGCGGCCAGAAGCAGCGGCTGTCGATCGCGCGCACGCTGGTGTCGCGCCCGCGCATCCTGATCCTGGACGAGGCGGCGTCGGCGCTGGACCCGGAATCGGAAGCCATCTTCATCAACAACCTGTCCAAGATCGCGGTGGGCCGCACGGTGATCATGATCTCGCACCGCTTGTCCACCCTGGTCGACGCCGACCGCATCATGGTCATGCACCAGGGCTCGCTGGTCGATGCCGGCCGCCACGAAGAACTGCTCACCCGTAGCGAAACCTATCAGCACTTATGGAACCAGCAAACAAGTCACCTTTAAACTTCGGCCGCAAGAAAAAGGACGAGACCGAGATCGAGTTCCTGCCGGATGCCGACGCCATCGAGCGCGGCCCGCTGCCAAAGTTCGTGCGCCTGACGCTGCACGTCATGCTGGCCGCGTTTGTGTTCTTCATCATCTGGGCCAGCGTGTCGCCGGTGGAGAAGATCGTCATCGCGCACGGCAAGCTGGTCAACCCGCTGCCCAACATCGTGGTGCAGCCGCTGGACACCTCCATCATCCAGAGCATCGACGTGCGCGTTGGCCAGGTGGTGAAAAAAGGCCAGGTGCTGGCAACGCTGGACCCGACCTTCGCCGCCGCCGACGAGACCCAGTTGCGGGTGCGCCTGCAAAGCCTGAGCACCCAGGCCGCCGAGCTGCGCGCCGAGCTGGCCGGCAAGCCGGCCGCCGTCACCGGCAAGGGCGACGACGCCCAGCTACAGGCGCAACTGTCCAACGAGCGCAAGGCCAACTACGAAGCGCAGAAGGCCAAGATGGACGAGAACATCGCGCGCCTGAAGGCCGGCCTGGAAACCAACCAGCACGACCAGCAGATCCTGGCCCAGCGCGTGAAGTCGCTGCGCGAAGTGGAAGCCATGCAGGAGCAACTGATGGCCGAGCAGTTCGGCGCCAAGATGCACTTGCTGGAAGCGCGCGACCGCCGCCTGGAAGTCGAGCGCGACATGGACCTGCAGCGCAACAAGGCGGTGGAGATGAAGCGCGAGCTGGCCTCGGCGGAAGCGGAGCGCTCGGCCTTTGAAAAGAGCTGGCGCCAGAAGTCGATGGAGGACCTGCTCAACGCCAGCCGCGAGCGCGACAGCATCAACGAGCAACTGGCCAAGGCCGACAAGCGCAGCAAGATGGTGCAGATGGTGGCGCCGGCCGACGGCGTGGTGCTGGAGATCGGCAAGCTGTCGGTGGGCTCCATCGTGCGCGAGGCCGAGCCGCTGTTCACGCTGGTGCCGCTGGGCGCCGAGCTGGAGGCGGAAGTGCAGATCGATTCGGTGGACGTGGGCTACGTCAAGGCCGGCATGCCGGTGCACCTGAAGGTGGACGCCTTCTCGTTCCAGGAACACGGCATGCTGGAAGGGACCATACGCACCATCAGCCAGGACTCGTTCAAGCGCGAGAGCACCGACAAGAATTCTGGCGGCACCGACAACTATTACCTGAGCCGCATCCCGTACGTCAGCAAGCTGCGCAAGCTGCCGCCGGGCGCGCGCCTGCTGCCGGGCATGACGGTGTCGGCGGAAGTGGTGGTGGGCCACCGCACCGTGATGTCCTACCTGCTCTATCCGCTGACGCGCGCGATGGACGAATCGATACGCGAACCGTAAAACATCAGACGCTGGAGACGCCGTGTTCACCATCATCATCCCTACCCATGACCGCCCGTTGCTGCTGCAGCGCACGCTGGAATCGCTGATCGCGCAGACCTGCCAGGACTTCAAGGTCATCATCGTCTCGGACACGTCGGGCTACCTGCCGCCCTACCAGCACCTGGCGCAACTGGACAAGCGTTTCGACTACGTCCTGCGCTGCAGCGGCACGCCCGGCCCGGCGGCCAGCCGCAACCTGGGCCTGGCCATCGCCGACGGCGAATACATCCTGTTCCTGGACGACGACGACACCTACCGCCCGCAGCACCTGGAGAAACTCAAGGCGCGCCTGCTGGTGGACAAGCCGGCCCTGTTGTTCTGCGACTTCCAGATCCAGAACGAGGACCGCACCGTGTATCCGCCGACCCTGCTGCCGGGCGGGCAATCGTTCTCCACCGCCCAGGTGACCGACGACAGCGTGTACGTGCGCAACACCATCCCGAATAGCTGCGTGGCCTATCGCGCGGACGTGCTGCGCGGCGTGCGCCACGATACGGAAATGCAGATTTACGAAGACTGGGACTTCCTGCTGGCCGCCATGCACGGCCACAAGCTGGTGCATTTCGCCACCGACACCGTGGTGATCCACAAGAGCGCCGCCACCGCGCCGGAGAATATGCGGCGCGGGAATTCGCGCCACGACCTGACGGTGGAAGTGATGCTGCAACTGTACCGCCGCCATCCCGCGCCCAACATGGAAACCCGGCTGGCGCGCCAGGCGCTGCTGGCCGGCGGCGGCATCGAGCTGGACCTCGCCCACTTCTGAGGTCCGCGGTTTCTCAGGCCTGGTGGAACAGCGCCAGGCCTTGCGCCAGGCTGACCTTGGGCTGCCAGCCCGGCACGCTGCGATAGCTGTGCCATGGCACCATCACTTCACGTTCGCGGTAGGGACGGCCGCCCCAGCCAATGTCCAGCGGCTTGCCGCTGACCTGGGCGTACAGCGCGGCGATCTCGCGCAGCGGCAGCGGCTGGCCGCTGGAGACGCCGTATTCCTCCATCGCGCCGGCCTGCGTGTCGAGCTGCGCGGCGGCCAGCAGGAAGGCGTCCAGCACATCGTCGATGTACACCAGGTCCACCAGTTGCTCGCCCGGCGACATGGCCAGCGAAGAGCCTTCGTTGGCGATCCGCTTGAGCAGGTTCAGCACCTTGGGCCGGGTATCGCCGGCGCCGTAGGTATCGAACAGCTTGAGCGTGACCACGCGCAGCCCATGCACCTCGACGTAGAAGCGCAGGATGGCGCTGAAGGCTTGCTTGGTGGCGGCGTACAGGCACACCGGGTTGTAGGCCTGGTCCTGGTAGTGTTCCCACGAGGTGCCGGTGTTGACCAAGCGGCGCACGCCGCAGGCTGCCATCGCTTCCGCCAGTTGGGTGGAGAACAGCAGGTTGGCTTGCACCAGGCGTTCGACATCCGCCGGCTGGTGCGTGGCCAGGAACAGCGAGGCCAGGTGGAACACCGTGTCCGGCGCGGCCGCGCGCATGATGTCGATGAGCTGCGCGGTGCTGCCGTCGTGGCGGTGCAGGTGCAGCCCTGGGCCGGTCGGCGGCAGGCCGTCGGTGCTGGAGCTGGCGCGCAGCACCAGGTGGACGTCCCAGCCTTCGGCCAGCAGGCGGCGCGTCAGGGCGGCGCCGACGAAGCCGGAGGCGCCCGTCACCAGCGCGCGGCGCGGGGTGGCGGCAGCCGCGCTCATGGCCGCGCTCCCGCGCCCTGGTAGACGAATGGCGAGTCGAATTCCGCCAGCGCCGGGAAAGTGCGGTCGCGCGGCGACATGATCGGTTCCTGCACCGGCCAGGCGATGCCGGCCGAATTCCACAGCACGCCGCCGTCATTGTTGGGGGCGTAGGTGGTGGTCACCTTGTAGACCATCAGCGACTGTTCGCTCAGCGCGCAGAAGCCGTGCGCCAGGCCGGCCGGCAGGTACAGCATGTGGCCGTTTTCCGCGCTCAGTTCCAGCGTGATGTGCTGGCCGTAAGCGGGCGAACCCTTGCGCAGGTCCAGCGCCACATCCATCACCGCGCCCTGGGTGCAGTACACCAGCTTGGCGTGGTCGTGCGGCGGGGTCTGGAAATGCAGGCCGCGTATCACGTTGCGCTGCGAGGTCGAATAGTATTCCTCGGCGTAGTCGGTGGCCAGGCCATGCTCGCGGAAGATCTCCTGGTGGAAGACCTTGACGAAGCTGCCGCGGTCGTCGCGGCGGATGTCGGTGGCGATCTGGTAGCAGCCGGGGATGGCGGTCGGGATGATCTTCATGACTGTAAGCGCGGGTGTTTATCGTCCAGCAGCACCAGCGGCCGCGAGATCACCTTGTCCGCGCCCCAGGCGGCGATGCGCTTGGACAGCAGGTAGGCTTGCAGGCGCTCGGCGCAGAAGGCGATGCTGCGGTCGGCATAGCCGGGACGCTGCACGTAGTGGTAACGGTAGTAGCGGTGCATCACCAGTTCCAGGTCGTGCACGATCTCGATGAACCACTGCACCGGGATGTACGACACGGTGGGCGCCGTGATGAAGGAGGTCCCGCACAGGAAGCTGACCGCCTCCAGGCTGGAAATCACGCCGCAGTCGACGGCGTCGCCGAAGAACAGCATCAGGTCGCGCCCGTCGCTCTGGGCCTGGTACTGCATCAGCACCGTGCCGGCGAAATTCACCGAGATCGGCACGATGGGCGTCTGCAGGTCACCGTAGAAGTGTTCCGGCTTGACCTGGGCCAGCATGTCCGGGTGGGCGTGGTAGTTAAACCCGCGCAGCACGCCGATGGGATGGGTGAGCGCGAAACGCCGGTAGTGGCACAGGCCGACGAAGCCCTGGGCGCCGCTGGCGATCAACTGGCGGCGGATTTCGAACAGCGCCAGGTATTCGCCGAAGAAGCGGTTGCGCTGCGCGATCTCCGGCGACAGCAGCTCGCTCATGGCCATGCCGCGCTCCGGCACGTAATCGCCGGAGCCGACGATGGTCATGAACTCGGGCATGGACCACTTGAAGGGCGCGTGGGCGATGCAGTAAAAGTGCTGTGGCTGGTTCATCACGCGGGCATGGCCTTGATCAGGTAGTGGGAAGGCTGGGCGGCGTCGATCAGGTCCTGCAAGCCGCCGCCGCGCTGGGCAGCCTGCTGGCGCAGCGCGGCTTCCACCGCCGGCGGCAGCGGCGCGGAATTCATCACCACGCCGCTGGCCACGCGGAAGCCGGCCAGCGGGAACAACTGCAGGATGTCCATCAGCGCCATCGCGTGGCGCGGGCCTTCGGCCGCCGCGTTCCAGTAGTCGCGGTTGGCGATGCGGGCGACGATGCTGGCGTCGGGCTGGATCACCGTGCGGATGCGCTGCAACAGCGCCAGCGGTTGCGCATACTGCTCCAGCGTGCCGTCGAAGAACCAGCCGTCGGCCCATTCAAGTTGCTGGTAAAAGCCGTCGCTGGCGGTGAGCGGATCGACCAGGTAGACGCGCTCGGCATACTCGCGCGCCTCCTGCGCCCGGCCGGGATCGGCCTCCACCACCAGCATCGCCGAGGCCGGGTAGAGCGCGCGGTAGCTGCGTATCAGTTGGCCGTCCGTGGCGCCGGCCTGGATCAGCAGCCGCGCGTTTTGCGGCAGCAGATTCTGCATCGGCTGGACGTGGGCGGGCAGGGTCAGCATCGCCGGCTCAGAAGTTCACGCCGAAGAAGGCTTCCAGCTTGTCGACCACGAAGTCCAGCATCTCGCGCGTCAGGCCGGGATAGACGCCGACCCAGAAGGTGTCGTTCATCACGCGGTCGGTGTTGGTCAGCTCGCCGGCCACGCGGTAGGTGCGGCCCTGCATGTAGGGCTGGCGCACCAGGTTGCCGGCAAACAGCAGGCGGGTGCCGATCTTGTGCTGGTCCAGGTAGGTCAGCAGGTCGACGCGGGCGACGTTGGCTTCCGGCTTGAGCGTCATCGGGAAGCCGAACCACGAGGGATCGGCATGCTCGGTGGCTTCCGGCAGGATCAGGAACTCGGCGCACGATTGCAGGCGCTCCTTCAGGTAGGCGAAGTTGTCCTTGCGGGCCTGGATGAAGTCGTGCGCGCGGTCGATCTGCGCCAGGCCGCAGGCGGCCTGCATGTCGGTGATCTTCAGGTTGTAGCCCAGGTGGCTGTAGGTGTACTTGTGATCGTAGCCGGGCGGCAGGGTGCCGAAGCACTGGCAGAAGCGCTTGCCGCAGGTGTTGTCCTTGCCCGGCGCGCAGTAGCAGTCGCGGCCCCAGTCGCGGAACGATTCGGCGATCATCTTCAGTTCCGGGTTGTTGGTGAACACCGCGCCGCCTTCGCCCATGGTGATGTGGTGGGCCGGGTAGAAGGACATGGTGCCGATGTCGCCGAAGGTGCCGACCATCTGGCCCTTGTAGGTCGAGCCCAGCGCGTCGCAGCAGTCCTCGATCAGCCACAACTTGTACTTCTTGCAGATCGCGGTGATGGCTTCCAGGTTGTACGGGTTGCCCAGCGTGTGCGCCAGCATGATGGCCTTGGTCTTGGGCGAGATCGCCGCTTCCAGCTTGCTGACGTCGATGTTGTAGGTGCCCAGCTCCACGTCCACGAACACCGGCACGGCGCCGAACTGGATGATGGGGTTGACGGTGGTCGGGAAGCCGGCCGCCACGCCGATCACCTCGTCGCCCTGCTGGATGGCGCGCGCGCCCAGCTTGGGCGAGGTCAGCGTGCTGAAGGCGACCAGGTTGGCCGAGGAGCCGGAGTTCACGGTGATCAGGAAGTTCACGCCGATCAGCTTGGCCAGCTTGGCCTCGAACTGGTCGTTGAAGCGGCCGGTGGTGAGCCAGGCGTCCAGCGAGGCGTGCACCATGTTTTCCATTTCCGGCGCGCCCACCACCTTGCCGGCCGGCGGGATCACCGTCACGCCAGGCTCGAAGGGCTTGGGCTGGCTGGCCAGGGCGCCGTATTCCGCCACCAGCTTGATGATCTGTTCGCGGAGTTGTTCTTTGTTCTGTGCTTCACTCATGATTGCTGCCTTAGATAGGTGCGGAATTTTGATAGGTGTCGATTTGGGCCAGCGTCAGCGCGCGCATGTCGGCGCCGCGCATGTGGGCCTGGTGCCATTCGACGATCTTGTCGATGGTCTGGCCCAGGTGCCAGCGCGGCTGCCATTGCAGGCGGGCGCGGGCCTTGGAGCAGTCCAGCTTGAGGTAATGCGCTTCGTGCGGCTGCGGCGCGTGGTCCAGCTCCCAGGCCGCGCCCTCGCCCCAGGTGGCGCACAGGCGCTCGATGATCCAGGAAACCGGTCGGGCGTCGATGTCGTGCGGGCCGAAGTTGAAGCCTTCGGCATAGGCCGCGCCCTGTTGGTACAGGTGTTCGGCCAGGGTCAGGTAGCCGGACAGCGGTTCCAGCACATGCTGCCACGGCCGGATCGCGTGCGGGCTGCGGATGCGCACCGGCTTGCCGGCCGCGATGGCGCGCACCATGTCGGGGACCAGCCGGTCCTCGGCCCAGTCGCCGCCGCCGATCACGTTGCCGGCGCGGCCCGAGGCCAGCGCCACGCCATGCTCGGCATAGTGGTCGGGATTGAAGAAGGACGAGCGGTAGCCGGCGGTGACCAGCTCGGCGCAAGCCTTGCTGTTGCTGTACGGGTCGTAGCCGCCGAAGGCTTCGTTCTCGCGGTAGCCCCAGGCCCACTCCTTGTTCTCGTAGCACTTGTCGCTGGTGACGTTGACCACGGCCCGGATGCCGGGCGTGGCGCGTACCGCTTCGAAGAAGTTGACCAGGCCCATGACGTTGGTGGCATAGGTCTCGACCGGGTTGGCGTAGGAATAGCGCACCAGCGCCTGGGCCGCCATGTGGATCACGATCTCCGGCCGCGCATCCTGCATGGCCTGGCGCAGGGCGGCGGCGTCGCGGATGTCGCCGAGGATGGAGGTCATGCCCTGGCCGACTTGCGCGACGTCGAACAGGCTGGGCTGGCTGGGCGCGGGCAGCGCGTAGCCGGTGACCTGGGCGCCCATCTGCTGCAGCCACAGGCTCAGCCAACTGCCCTTGAAACCCGTGTGGCCGGTCAGGAAGACCCGCTTGCCCTGCCAGAACGCCGGCTTCATGGCCATTTCTTCCACGGCGCCTTGCCGCTTTCCCACAGATCCTCCAGGTGGACCTTGTCGCGCAGGGTGTCCATCGGCTGCCAGAATCCATTGTGGAAGTAAGCGTCCATCTGGTTGTCGTGGGCCAGCTTTTCCATCGGCTCCTTTTCCCAGATGGTGCTGTCGCCGGCGATGTAGTCGATCACCTTGGGCGACAGCACGAAGTAGCCGCCGTTGATCCAGGCGCCGTCGCCCTGCGGTTTTTCCTTGAAGCTGACGATGCGCTGGCCTTCGTAATCGATGGCGCCGAAGCGGCCGGGCGGCTGCACCGCCGACATGGTGGCCAGCTTGCCGTGCTGCTTGTGGAAGGCGATCGAGGCCGTAATGTCGATGTCGGCCACGCCGTCGCCGTAGGTGAAGCAGAACGCTTCCTCGTTCTTCAGGTGTTCGCGCACGCGGCGCAGGCGGCCGCCGGTCATGCTGTCGGCGCCGGTGTCGATCAGGGTCACGCGCCAGGGTTCGGCGTGGCGCTCGTGCACTGCCATGCTGTTCTGCTGCAGGTCGAAGGTGACGTCCGAGGTGTGCAGGAAGTAGTTGGCAAAAAATTCCTTGATGATGTAGCCGCGGTAACCGCAGCAGATCACGAAATCGTTGATGCCGTGGGCCGAATAACTTTTCATGATGTGCCAGAGGATGGGCTTGCCGCCGATCTCGACCATCGGTTTCGGCTTGACGGTGGTTTCTTCGCTGAGCCGGGTGCCCAGGCCGCCTGCCAAAATCACTGCTTTCATGCTGTCTCCGGTTGGTGATGGGGATGCGTCGCAGACTGCATTGTCAGCCATTGTCGCCGTATTTTAAACGAAAAGCATGGGCCATTTGACCCCTCAGCGGACGCGACCGTGGTTTTCATATTGAAAGCGTCAACCCACCACGATCTCGTTGTCGTTGAGGGGCAAAGTACGCGGCGCGGAGAACAGCGTCTCGGCGCTGCGCGCAGGCAGCGGCACGCCGCCGGTGGCCTCCTTGGCGTAGGCGGCGATCAGCGCCCGCGCCTGTTCGGGCGCGGGTTCGGCGGACAGGATGGCTTCCATGATGCGTAACATGATCCAGGGATCGACGTCTTCGCGCCGGCCGGCCGCATCGTCCGGCGCCACGGTCTTGACGCGGAAATGAAAGTGACCCGATCGCAGCAGGTGCCGCGCCAGCATGGCGATCTGCTCCGCCTCGCCCATGGGCGGGCGCGGGCGGATGAAATTAAAGGTGGGCAGCGGCGTACGCTGGTAATCGTGCAACATCAGCGCTTGCCAGACATCGTTGGGATAGCGGCAGTACGGATGCTGCGGGTCGTAGCGTTCGCGCATGCGCTGCAGGGCGTCGTGCGAGAAGATGGTGCTGGCGCCGCTGGTGAAGGTCAGGCCGGCCATGTCGGCCGGGGCGTTCAGGCGCGCGATCGGGCCGGCGTAGCAACCGGTTTGCGGCAACTGGTCCAGCACCGTGCTGAGCGCGCGGAAATCCACCACCGAAGTCAGCGTGGTCTGGTGGACGAAAAACGGCTGGGCGCGCGTGCGCAGCAGGTAGTCCTGCACCAGCACCTGGCGATACACCCAGCGGGCATTTTCGCTGCCGGACCAGACACCGCTGCTGGCATAGCCGGCCGCGCCGCGCATCTGGTCGCCGACGCCGACCAGCAGGTCGTAGCCGTCGTGGCGCACCTCGCCCGGCGCCAACTGATCGCTCCAGCGGGTGAACACGATATCGATGTGCGGGAAGTGGGCGGCGTAAAACTGCCACAGGGCGCGGGCGTGGCGGAACACGGGCAGCTCGTCGCCATAGCCGATGACCACCACCAGGTCGGGACGTTCGGTGGCGGCGGCGCGGGCCAGCAGGCTGGGAGACTGGGACATGGCTGCCTGGGCGTGATCTCAACTGAGCAGCAAGGCATAACCCTGTTGCAGCGCTTGCTGCACTTCCTCGCTGCGCGCGGCGTCGGCGCACAGCCACTGGTGCTGCTCGACCGCCAGCGCGCTCAGGGCGCCCAGGCGGCGCGCCAGCAGGACCTTGTATTGCGCCGGGTCGGGCAGGAAGTGGGTGCGGGTGTGAACTTCATACAACAGGTGCACGCGCTCCAGCGCCAGGGCCAGCGCGTCGTCGGTGCCGGCGGCCGACGGGGACGCCGGCGCGGCGGCCGGTTCGTGGCTGCTCAGCGCGTCCGGCAGGTAGGCGCATTCCCGTTCCGCCAGCGCCGCCAGCGCGGTGGCGATGCCGGCCGCGTGGCGATAGCGGCGCCCTTGGTAGTGGCCGAAGGCCGTGCCCAGGTGGTCGCGCCGCAGCAGCAGGCCGGCCGGCTGGCACAGGGCGTGGCCGGCGCCGTGGTCGTGGGCCAGCAGCAGCGCCGCCAGCGAGGCGCCGCCCACCGCCGTTTGCACCGGCAGCAGCGGTGCGCCCGGCAGCGGCGTGCCGTCGGCCGCGCGCGGCTGGCGCCAGCAGGCCACCAGGCCGATGCCGGGATAGCGGCGATAGAACTGCATCATGCGGCTGATCTTGTCGGCGTGGAGCAGGTCGCCCGGCGGCGCCACGGCGATGTATTCGCCCAGCGCCAGGGCCAGGCAGTGATCGAGGTTGTCCTGCGCGCCCAGTGCGGGCGCGCGGTTGTAGCGCAACTGCGGATGGGCGGCCAGCAGCCGGGCCAGCGGACGGCGGCGCGCATCGCCACTGCCGCTGTCGCTGATGATGATCTCGCAATGGCCATAGTGCTGCGCCAGCGCGCTGCGCACGGTGCGCTCCAGTGCGGCCGGGCTGTCATGGTCGCCGGTGGGGATCAGGATGCTGACCAGCGGCAGGCTGAGGTCAGGCTGGGCGGCCGGCGCGCCCTGGGTATGCTGCGCATCGTGTGCATCCAGCGTATCGAGCGCGTCGTGCGCATGGTGCGCGTCCAGCGCGGGCGCGACGCGCGCCACTTGCAGGTAGAGCTGTTCCAGCGCGCGCACCAGTTGCGGCGTGTCGAACAGCGGGCTGCGCTCGCGCTGCCGCGCCAGGCGGCGGCGCAAGCGGCCCAGTTCCTGCGGCCGCGCGGCCAGACGCACTGCCTTGTCTTCGAAGGCGCGGGCGCTTTGGCTCACCAGCTCGGGCAGGCCGGCCGTGTGCAGCAGGCTGGCGGCCAGGCGCGATGCCTGGCTGCGCCCGGCCAGGGTCAGCACCGGCACGCCGGCCCACAGCGCATCGGCCGCTGCCTCGCTGCCGCTGTGCGGCCAAGTGTCCAGGCACAGGTCGGCCAGTTGCAAGCGCGCGACGGCTGCGTCCTGCGCCAGCGGCGGCGCGAACACCAGCCGTTCGCTGGCGACGCCGTGGCGCAGCGCGGCCACGCGCAGGTTGTCGCGCACCGCTTCGCTGTCGGCCGCCAGCCACAGCACGCTGTCCGGCACGCGCTGCAGGATGCGCATCCAGGCGCCGAACTGCGTTGGCGTCAGCAGGGCGCTGGCGTTGAAGCTGCAAAACACGAAGCCGGTTTCCGGCAGGCCGCAACTGGCGCGCGTTGGCGCCGCGTCGGCGGCGTGGCGGCGCGGCTGCGGCTGGGCGCAGTCGGGCAGGTAGAGCGGCTGCTCGGTGCAGGCGTCGCGCAGCGCGGGCGGCAGGATGCAGCCGTCCGCCAGCAGGTAGTCCACGGCCGGCATGGCGCTGCTGCCCGCATGGCCGAGCCAGGCGATCTGCACCGGCGCCGGCCGCTGGGCCACGATGCCGGGCCGTCCGCCCGGTCCCAGGCCGTGCAGGTCGACCAGGATGTCGATTTCGTGCGCGCGTATGGTTTGCGCGGCCTGCAGGTCGCTCATCTGCGACAGCCGGATGTGGTGGTCCAGTTGCGGCGCGACGCGGGCGCGCAGGCCGCTGCGGTCATCCTCCATCCAGCTAAAGCCGTAGATGTCGAACTGCTGGCGCTGGTGCAGGCCGTACAGCGCGGCGCACTGGCGGTCGGCCGCGTGGCTGCTGAAATCGGCCGACAGGTAGCCGATGCGCAGGCGGCGGTGCGCATAGCCGTGCGCGTCGGCCAGCGGCGCCGGCGCGGGCGCGCGGTTGACGGGATGGCGGCGGGCGGCGGCCAACTGGGCCTGCGGGTCGTCGCGCAGGCTGAGCATGGATGCGGCCGAGGCGGCCTGCAGCAGGTCGGCTTCCGCCAGCCCCGGCAGCGGCGCGCACACCGGCCAGGCGCACTGCTGCTGGCGCAGGCTGATCCACTGGGCGGCGATGTCGGTCTGCTTGGGATCGAGCAGCAGGCTGCGCGCGCAGGCGTCCTCCGCTTCGGAGTAATGGTGGCGCAGCGCGGCCACGCGGGCCACGCTGTTCAGGGCCTGGATCTGTTGCGGCCGGCTGGATGGATGCTCGGGGTCGATCTGCGCCAGCGCCGCGCGCCAGGTGGCCAGCGCGGCGTCGTGCTGGTGCAGGCGCTCCTGCAGCGTGCCCAGGGTCATGCGGGCGTCGATGAAATCGGGCTTGATGGCCAGCGCCGCGCGCAGCGACTGCTCGGCTTCGTGCTGTTCGTCGGACTGGATCTGCAGCACGCCCAGGTTGTACCAGGCGGCAAACAGCAGGGGCGATTCGGTGCAGCGCAGCCACAGGTGGTACAACTCGGCAGCGCGCTCGGCCTGGCCGGCCTGGCCCATCAGGCCCGCCAGGCCGATCAGTTGCATGATGGGCAAGGCGCCGCGTTTGGCCAGCCCAAACGCGACCTTGGCCGCCTGCGCCAGTTCGTTGGCGGCCATGGCCCGGTTCAATTCCTGCAGTTGCGATTCATCGCTGGGAGTGCTGGCAGTCATAGCGCCATTGTCGACTGAATCGGTCCGCGATTCAATCTGGCAGGCCGGATATTTACACTGACGCAGGGCATCACGCGCCCGAGTGTTGTGATCGTGTGACTGGGCGCCCGCCTGGCCAGCGGGCGCCAGACGCCGGGCGAGGCCGGCGCGCGGCTCAGGCCAGCGCGGCCAGCGCCGCGCGCACGGCGGCCACCACCTCGGCCGCCTGTTCCAGCGTCATCACCGGCGAGATCGGCAGGCTCAGCACTTCGCGGTGGATGGCTTCGGCGATCGGGAAGTCGCCCGCGCGGTAGCCCTGGTCGGCATAGGCCGGCTGCAAATGCGGCGGCACCGGGTAGTGCACGATGGTGCCGATGCCGCGCTCGGCCAGCAACTGGGCCAGGCGGTCGCGCTGGGCGTGGCGCACCACGTACAGGTGCCACACCGGCTCGGCCCAGGCGGGCACCGCCGGCAGGGTCAGGCCCGGCAGGCCGGCCAGGTGTTCGTCGTAGTAGGCGGCGATGGCGCGGCGCTGCCGGTTGTCGGCGTCCAGGTGCGGCAGCTTGACCGCCAGCAGGGCCGCTTGCAGCTCGTCCAAGCGCGAGTTGTAGCCGGGGACGTCGTTGTAGTACTTGACCTTGGAACCGTAGTTGCGGAAGGTGCGCACGCGCTCGGCCAGCGCATCGTCGCTGGTGGTGACGGCGCCGCCGTCGCCCAGCGCGCCCAGATTCTTGCCGGGGTAGAAGCTGAAGGCGGCCGCGTCGCCCAACTGGCCGGTGACGCCGCCGCGGTAGCGCGCGCCATGGGCCTGGGCCGCGTCCTCGATCAGCTTGAGGCCGCGGCGGCGGGCGATCTCCTGCAGCGGCTGCATGTCGGCCGGCTGGCCGTACAGGTGCACCGCGATGATGGCGCGGGTGCGTGCGGTGATGGCCGCTTCCACCAGCGCCGGGTCGAGGTTGTAGCTGGCTTCCACCGGCTCCACCGGCACCGGCCGCGCGCCGCAGTGGCTGACCGCCAGCCAGGTGGCAATGAAGGTGTTGCTGGGGACGATCACCTCGTCGCCGGGGCCGATGCCGCACGCCTTGAGGATCAGGAAGATGGCGTCCAGGCCGTTGGCCACGCCGATGCCGTGGCGGCTGCTGCAATAGTCGGCGAAGCTGCGCTCGAAGGCGGCGGTTTCGGTGCCCAGCACGTACCAGCCGGAATGCAGCACGCGCTTGAAGGCGGCCTCCAGGTCGGCGGCGTGGGCCAGGTTGACGGCTTTCAGGTCGAGGAAGGGTACGCTCATGATGATCTCTGCTGGCTGCGGGTGACGGCGACGAATTCGTCGTAGTCGTGGTAATAGTCCTTGGGGTCGTACAGGGTCGAGGCCAGCACCAGGCACACGCCGCCCGACGAGAAGTTCTCCACCTCGCGCCACATCATGCCCGGCACGTACAGGCCGTAGTAGGAACGGTTCAGCGAAATCTTCTTGCGCCGCGCGCCGTCGTCGACGATGACGTCAAAGCTGCCCGACATGGCGATGAACAGTTGCTGCAGCTCGATGTGGCCGTGGCCGGCGCGCGAAGAGCCGCCCGGCACGTCGTACAGGTAGTACACGCGCTTGATGTCGAACGGCACATGGATGCCGCCCTCCACCACCGACAGGTTGCCGCGCATGTCGTGGTGCTTGGGCAGGTCGATCAAACGGCACTGGTCGATATGGGACATGGCGTCTCCTTCAGGCCTGCTGCGGCGGCAGCGCGGCCAGGTAGTCGAGGTAGCGCTGCTGCGCCGTCACCATCTGCGGGAACACGCCGCACAGGCGGGCCGCCACGTCGTTGACCTGCGGCTGCATCATGCGCAGCTCGTCGCTGCTGATCACGCCGGCCTCGTGGCTGACCCACAGCAGGTCGATGTAGTCGGAGAAGCAGTTGCCGAAGTGCGGGTTGGAATTGATGTTGGAATTCGATTCCAGCCGCGGGTCCTGGCGGAAGTAGCTCAGTTCCTCGTCAATGTAGAAAGCCTGGCCGCCCTGCGCCAGGTTGATGTAGGCCACCAGGTCGGCCAGGCCGCGCGTGAAGTCGTGGCGGCCCAGGTGGAACAGCTTGTGCCAGCCGATCGCCCACAAGGTGTCGCGGCGGAACATGATGCTGGTGAATTCGCCGACGAAGTTGCGCATGCCCAGCGCCATCGAGCGCTGCATGTCGCGCGCGCTCATGCTGCCGCTGACGGTGTAGGGGCGGCGCACCTCGGTGCGCTGGTTGTCCGAATCGATCACCTGGGTGGCGGAAAACGCCAGTTGGTAGTTGGGCGACATCTGCATGGCCGCCACCATGCGCTCGATGCAGAACGGGTGCAGGATGTCGTCGTCGAACAGGGGCTTGATGTACACGCCCTTGCCCGAGTACAGCGCCGACAGCACATTGTCTTCGCGCAGCACCGAGCTGCGCTGGTAGATCACGCCGGGGAAGCGGGCGCAGATGTCCCGGATGTCCTCGGTGGGGCAGTTGTCGCTGACCAGGATCTCGGTGTTCAGGTAGCTCTGGCCGATGGCCGAGCGCAAGCAGGCCTCGAAGTGGACGGCCTTGTACGAGGGGATGACGATGCTGACTTTCGGCAGGGACATGGTAACTCGCGCGCTAGGTGGGTCAGGCCGCCGCGCCGGACAGCGCCCAGGCCAGCAGCGGTTCCAGCTCGGCCGGGTTGAGCGCGTCGCCGTTGACCTCGAAGTCCTGCAGCGTCGCATCGCCCGGGTAGATGCGGGTCAGCGCCAGGCCGGACTTGGCGACCCCGGCCGTGTGATTGTAGCGCTGCTCCTCGGCCGGCGGCGCGGCCGTGATGTGGTAGACCACCGCCATCTTGCCGCGCTGCGCGCGCGGCACCGCGCCGATCAGGTCGGTCAGGCCGCTGCGCACCGCGATCACCGACTCGAAGGCGCGCAGACTTTGCAGCAGCGCCTTGGGCGTCAGCGTCAGCTTCTGCACGCCGGCCGGCAGCGGGTGCGGGTAATTCATGGCTTCGAAATACACCTGGTAGCCGGCCGCCTGGCAGCGCTGGGCGATGCCGTTCCACAGCGCCGGGTCGAACGGCTTGTGACTGTTGGCGTGCGGGATCACCAACACGCGCTTGCCCGGCGTTTCCAGCCCGGCCGGCGGCGGGCCGGGCGGCACGGTGGCTTGCACGCCGTTGCTGGTCAGGGGCAGACCCATCATGTAGGCATAGCCTTCCTTCAGGGTCAGCCGGCCTTCCTTGGTGACCAGCTCCATGTTGAAGCGGCCGTCGCCCAGCCAGTCGGTGAAGGGCACGAAGGGATAGCCGGGCTTGCACATGCCCTGGTGGTACAGGTCGCCCATGTAGGCATTGAACTGCGGGCCGTAATGCAGCACGAAGTCGGCACTGCCGGGGAACAGCTCGAAGTAATCGATCTTGGACTGCGGCAGGAACATCGCCACCTTGCCCTGCTTGCGCAATTCCGGCAGCAGCGAGCTGACGAAGGTGAATTCGCCGAAGCCGCCCACCGGGTAGACGAAGAAGGTCTCGTCCGGATCGAGGCCGGCGGCCTTCACGTGCTGGCGGCACAGGTTGAAGAAGATCTGGGCGGTCTCGCGGCCGGAGCCGTGCTTGAGGCGTATCATGGGCAGTCTCGGTAGAGGTCAGTCGATGGTGGTGAACGGCGCCAGCCCGGCCAGCCCGGCGTCGCGCGCCAGGTTGACGGCGATCGCGGTCTGCAGGCCGCGCGGCTTGGTGTCGTTCAGCAGGATGCGTTCGCCGTGCGGCAGGTCGAACAGCGCGTGGTCGTAGCGCAGGCCGTGGGCGTCCAGCGCCGCCAGGGTCGGCTCGCGGTATTGCTGCTGGCGCGCGCTCATCACGATCACGGTGTCGCCGGGCGGCAGCGCGGCCCAGAATTCGCGCACGCCGGGCAGCAGCACGTCGGCACCGTCCAGGTGGCTGTTGTGGCGGAACACCGTGCCGTCGAGGTCGATCAGCCAGGTATGGCCCAGGGTGCTCAGCGACAGGCTCATAGCTTGGCGGTGCCGCTTTCCAGCCAGTACAGGCCCAGGTAGAACGAGCCGATCACCGAATCGATGTCGTCGCGCGCGTAGCCGGACAGGGCCAGCCAGATCAGACCGTGCAGGATCTCGATGCGCGCCACCTCGGGGCCGAAGTAGTCGGCGAAGATTTCGCGCGCCGTGTGGGCGTAGCGCGGTTCTTCCTGCAGCACTTCCACCGTCTCGTTATCGATGTGCAGCTTGAACTTGCGGCGGTTGAAGGCGTCGTAGCCGCCCACCGCCGAATAGAACACCTTGGCGAAGTCGTACCACGGGTCGCCCATGATGCCAGGCTTGGCGAAATAGCCGCGCGGGTCGATGAACCAGGTGCGCAGCTTGTTGTCGACCAGCGAATTGGAGAAGGTGGCGTCGCCGTGGATGGGCGTGAAGCGCTCCGGCATCAAACGCGGCATCAGCGCGGCGATGGTGCCCTCGTGCTTGGCGGCGAACACGTTGCGGCACTTGCGGCCGTTGATGGTGATCGACTCGCGCTCGAAGCCGGGGATGATGCCGGCCACGCTGTTGACGCGGCTGATGGTCTTGTGCTGGTAGACGTCGATCACCTCGTCGGCGCGGGTTTCCATGCTGCCCTTGTCGTGCAGCGCGGTCAGGGCGTCGAGGTAGTCGGCCATCACGGCGCGCTGCTCGCGCAGCGACAGGTCGTCGATCTGGTACAGGTGCTGGCCCTGCACGCGCTCCAGCACGAAGGGCTGTTCCGACAGCACCTTGGGGATGCGGCGGAAGCCGATGCGGTTGGCTTCGCGGTACCAGGCCTGCTCTTTCTCGATCAGGTTCTGGTAGTTGGGATCGATGGCGCGCTTGGTGACGGTGGTGTCGCCGATCTTGACCTCGTTGAAGAAGCGCGAGTAGCCGGCCGCGTCGTTGGCGTGCTCCAGGGTGGCGAAGTCGCCCAGCTCCTGCAGCGCGTCGAAGTTGACCAGCTCGAAGTCGTGCACATTGGCGGCGAACCACTTGACGAACTCGCCGCTGGCCGGCGGCGCCGGCAGCATGCGCGCCTGCGGGAAGTAGAACAGGCCGGGGATGCCGTTGTGCGAGGCCGGCGCTTCCTGCAACTGGCCGTCGGCGTTGGCGGTCCAGCGGCAGGTGAAGGCGGCGGTGGTGTACACCACCGGCTTGTCGGCCTGCGGCCACTGCGGCTGGTCGTCGACGATCAGGTCGCTCCAGATCAGCGCCAGCGGCGCGTCCGGATCGACCCCGGCCAGCGCGGCCGCGATGCCGGACGAGGTGCCGTGGCCGTCGGCCTTGAGCAGGGTGTAGGGCACGGCGGGCGGATTGACCTTGAGGTATTTGTCCAGTTGTTCGTAGGCGTAGTCGCCGATCACGGTGAACTCGGCCTGCGGGAAGCGGTCGAACAGGTGGTACAGCAGCGGCTTGCCCTGGACCGACACCAGGCATTTGGGCTTGTTCCAGGTGTGGTGGCGCAACCGGCTGCCGCGGCCGCCGGCCTGGACAATGATGCGCAGTGCTTGAGTCATATGAGTCCGCTTCCTAATAAGCTGTGCATGTGCACCACCCCGACCGGTTGGTGCTCATGGGTGATGAACACGGAGGGGATGCGATGGGAGGTGAACAGAAGGGCCACTTCTTCGACCAGGGCGTCGGCGCGCATTTCATACGGGCCGCGCGACATGATGTCGTCGATGGGCGTGGTTATGATGGCAGAGGAAATGCAACGGCGCAAGTCGCCGTCGGTAAATATGCCGATCAGGATGCCGGCCTCGTCGACGATGCCGACGCAGCCCAGGCGGGTGCGCGTCATCTCCAGGATGGCCGCGCTGAGCGGCTGGCCGCTGCGCACCAGCGGCACGTCGGCGCCGCGGTACATGATGTCCTCGACCCGCTTCAGGCGCAGGCCCAGCTTGCCGCCGGGATGGAATTCGCGGAAGTCGGCCGCGCGGAAATTGCGCCGCTGCAGGCAGGCCACGGCGATCGCATCGCCCAGCGCCAGCGCCATGGTGGTGGAGCTGGTGGGCGCCAGGCCCATGGGGCAGGCTTCGGCCACGTCGGGCAGCAGCAGCGCGACGTCGGCGGTGCGCCCCAGCGCGCTGTCGGCCACCGCGGTGATGGCGATCAGCACCATGCCGTGGCGGCGGCAATAGCCGATGATGTCGCTCAGTTCCGGCGACTCGCCCGACTTGGACAGCGCCAGCACCACGTCGCTGCGCGAGATCATGCCGAGGTCGCCGTGGCTGGCCTCGGCCGGGTGCACGAACAGCGCCGGCGTGCCGGTGGAGGCGAAGGTGGCGGCGATCTTGCGGCCGATGTGGCCGGACTTGCCCATGCCGCTGACCACCACGCGGCCGCTGGCCGCCAGGATCAGGTCGACCGCGCGGTCGAACTCGCTGCCCAGGCTGTCGGCCAGGCGCAGCAGGCCCTGGGCTTCGGTGCGGATGGCGGCCGCGCCGATGCTGCTGTTGCTCTGGTGCGGGCTTGCGGCTTGCGGCATGGCAGTGTCTCCGTTCACGTTGCGGGGCGGCCCAGCGCGCGCACGCGGGCGGCGTCGCCGTACACCACGGCGTGGTCTGGCACGTCGCGGGTGACGATGGCGCCGGCGCCGATCATGGCGCCGCGGCCGATGGTCAGGCCCGGCAGGATGACGGCGCCGCCGCCGATCGAGGCGCCCGCCATCACCACCGTGGGCAGGAAGGCGTCCGGGTAGACCTTGGAGCGCGGCTGCTTGTCGTTGGTGAAGGTGACGTTGGGGCCGATGAACACGCGGTCGCCGATGCGGCAGCCGTCCCACAGGTAGACGCCGCACTTGACGGTCACGCTGTCGCCCAGGATCACGTCGTTTTCGATGAAGCAGTGGCTATTGATGTTGCAGTCGCGGCCGATCACCGCGCCCGCCAGCACCACGCTGAATTGCCAGACGCGGCTGCCTTCGCCGATGTGCTTGCTCTGGCAATCGGCCAGCGCATGCACGAAGACCTTGCTGTCCATGCCGGCCTCCGTTCAAGCCGCCACGGCGGTCATGATGTATTGCCACGGTAGCGCATCCTCGACCGCCACCACCGGGTCGATGCCGCTGGCGCCGGCCATCAGGCGGATCGCCGCCAGGTATTTCTCGCGCGCCAGCTCGTCGACGATGCGGGCGCTGCCGCCGCTGATCTGGAAGCCGGCCTGCTGCAGCATTTCCAGCATGGTGCCGCGCGTGAACATGCGCTTGCGGCTCTTCTCCAGGCCGGGGCCGTAGCGCAGGTCGCCCGCGTTCAGGCGCGCCTGCATGCCCCAGTGCTGGAAGTTGCGCACGGTGAGCACCAGCTTGCCGCCGGGGGCGATGTTGGTGCGTATCTTCTGCAGCACGCCCCACGGGTCGTCCAGGCTTTCCAGCGCCTCGTCCAGCACCCAGCAGTCGGCCTGGCGCACGTGGTCCCAGAAGCCGGGGCCGGCGTGCTCGATGTGCTCGTTGAACACGAAGTCGCAATGCGGCCGCGCGGCCTGGGCCTGCGCCGGGTCGGTCTCGATGCCGGTGTAGTTGACGATGGCGTTGCGCTGCCGGTAGGCCTTGGCGAAGGCGCCGTCGCGGCAATGCACCTCGACCACCTTGCGCGCGTCCAGCGGCACGAATTGCAGCAGGTCGGTGTTGACGGTGGTGGGTGCGCTGGGCAGGTCGTAGTGGTAGCCGCCGGTGCGGATCACCGTGCCCATCCAGTCGTGCTTGAGGTAGGTGCGCGGCGCCGGGCCGGGCGTGAAGTCGGCCCGCACCCAGTCGACGTTGGCGATCAGGTCCTGCGCGCCGGCCTTGTGGATGGCCAGCATGGCGGCCACCAGCGGCGCGCCGTGCTTGATCGGCATCGGCCACTGGCGCATCACTTCGACGTTGGCCAGCATGCAGGCCGGGTGCAGGTAGCGCACGGTGCCGTCTTCCGGGCGGTCGTAGCCCAGCTCGTTGACCATCTGCACCCCGCCCACGCCGTACATGCCGGGCCGCAGCTCGCGGTGCAGCGCCTCGATGAAGCCGCCGTGCACCACTTCCACGTCCGAGTCCAGGAACAGCGCCTCGCCCGACAGGCCCAGGTGGTTGATGGCCCACGCCAGGCCGGGGCCGTGGTGGATGTTGTAGCCGAAGGGGATGAACTCGACGTTGTCGTACTGCTCGACGATGGCGCGGATCTTTTCCGACACGTCCGGGTTGGAGCCGTCGATGATGTACACGCGGTTGGTGTAGAACTGGCGCAGCGTGCGCAGCAGCGTGGCGATCAGGTCCGGCGCGTTGTACGACACGGTGACGATGGGGATCTGGTCGATGCGCACCGGCTCGGCCGGCTGCGACGGTTCCTGCGGGCGCACCGCGTGTTCCGGCGCGGCCAGGCGCGGCGCGGCCGGCTTGGCCACCTTCTGCAGCGCCGTTTCCAGGTTGCGCACGAAGCGCGGGCTGTCGAACAGGGCGCAGGTCATGCGGTTGGCCATGAGCTGGCGCTTCATGGCGGCGATGCGCTGCGGGTTGTTGGCCAGCTCCACCGCCTTCTCTTCGTAGTCGGCGAAGTTGTAGGTGATGAGCTGCGGCAGGTCGACCGCGCGCAGCAGGCTGCCCGCCATGCGCGAGGAGAAGGTCTGGCCGGCGCAGGTCAGCAGCGGCAGCCCGGCCCACAGGGCGTCGCTGGCGGTGGTGCCGGCGTTGAACGGGAAGGTGTCCAGGAACAGGTCGGCCAACTGGTAGCGCGCCAGGTATTCGGCCGGCACCGCGCGCGTGTTGAACAGGAGGCGCTTGCGGTCGATGCCCGCTTCCTCGGCGTGGCGCCACAGGTTCTCGCGCACTTCCGGGTAGTCGGCCACCAGCCACAGCACCGAGTTGGGCACGCGGCGCAGGATGTTCATCCACACGCCGAACAGGTCGGGCGTGAACTTGAAGTTGTTGTTGAACGAGCAGAAGACGAAGGCGTCTTCCGGCAGGTTGACCGAGGCGCGCGTCGGCGTCGGCGCGATGGCGCGCTGGCGGTCGTTGATCTGGAAGCAGTCCGGCAGGTGCAGCGGCTTCTCGGTGAAGTACGGCTCCATCTCCGGCGTGATCAGGAATTCGTCGGCGATCACGTAGTCGATGCCGGGCAGGCCGGTGCTGCCGGGGAAGCCCAGGTAAGTCATCTGCACCGGCGCCGGGCGGTAGGCCAGGATGTTGGGGCGCGCGCCCAGCGTCAGGCCGTGCAGGTCGACCAGGATGTCGATCTCGTGGGCGCGGATGGTGCGCGCGGCCTGCTCGTCGTTCATCTTGTCGATGCGGATGTAGTGGTCCATGGCCTTGACCACGCGCGCGCGGATCGGCGAGCCGTCCTCGCGGCTCCAGCTAAAGGCGTAGATCTCGAACTTGCTGCGGTCGTGCAGCTCGTACAGTTCGGCGGTCAGGATGGACACCGCGTGCGAGCAAAAGTCGGACGACAGGTAGCCGATGCGCAGGCGCGGGTGGTTGTAGCCGTGCTGGCCGGTCAGCGGCGCCACCGCGGCGTTGACCTTTTCGTTGACGAAGCGCTTGGCGGCGGCCAGTTGCTGGGCCGGGTCGGCCGAGGCGCTCAGCATGGCCAGCGCCGACGTGCCTTCCATCATGGTGGCCACCGAGATGTGTTCCAGGCCCGAGTACACCGGCCACTCGCACTGCTTCTGGCGCAGGTGCACCCAGTGCGTCATCACGTTGGACTGCTGGGGATCGACGCGCAGGCTGGTGGCCAGCATGGCTTCCGCTTCCGGGTAGCGCTTCTGGATTTCCAGCAGGCGGCCCAGGTTGTTCAGGGTCTGCACGTACAGCGCGGCATTGCTCTTGATGTCGGGCTCGATGGGGTCGTTGAGGATGGACTTCCACATCGCCAGCGCGTCGTCCGGGCGGCCCGTGCGTTCCAGCAGGGTGCCGAGGTTGAGGCGGGCCTCGACGAAATTCGGGTTGAGCTGCATGGCCTTGCGCAGCGTGGCCTCGGCGCCGGCGTCGTCGCCGGCGTTGGACAGCACCACCGCCAGGTTGAAGCAGGCCGCGTACACCAGCGGCGACGGCGTGTGCTCGATCCAGGTGCGGTACAGGGTGATGGCGGCCGGCAGTTGCCCGCTTTCCTGCAACACGGCGGCGGCGCCGAACAGGTCGCCGATCGAGAGCTGGCCCTGCACGGCCAGGGCCATGACGTTGCCCAGCGGGCTGTTATCGGTGGGGACGGGGGCTGCAGGTACTTGTGCGGTCATGGCTGAGCGTAAAGTTGGGTCGGTCCGGCACGCGGCCGACGGCCGCCGCGCCCTGAAAGGTAGGCCCTATCATACCTTTTTGTCGCTGGGTGAGGGGCAACTTTTAGCTCTGGAGCAAGAGGGGAAACGGTGGGCTGCTCGCCGCTTCAGCACGGCATTCCCGCGCAGGCGGGAATCCATACGGCGCTGGCCTGGCGGCTCAGCATGGATTCCCGCTGGCGCGGGAATGACGGGCTTAGCGGTTCGGCACGCTGAACCAGCCGGCCTGGCTGTGCTGCGGGTCCCGCGGGTGCTGGCTGTCGAGCGCCGCGCTCATGCCCTGCAAGCCCTGCGCCGCGTGGTATTGGCGCAGCGCGCTGGACAGGGCCTGCGCCGGCGTGGCCGCCGCCGGGTCCAGCGTGAGCTGTTGCGTTTGCGCCGCAGGGGCGGCCGCGGCATGGCTGCCGATCGCGCTGCTCAGGCTGCTCACTTGCTGTTGCAGCGTGGCACCCGAAGTTGCCGCCGATTTTTGCGCCAGGAACCAGACGTCGGCCGTGTCGTGCTGGCTGCCGTCGGTGCTGGTGTAGCTGGAGGTCATGCCCACCAGGTTGCCGTTCTGCTGGCCCAGCGTGTTGTCGGCGCGGGTGCTGATGGACGCGATGTCCAGTTGCGCCAGCGTCTTCAGCTCGCCCGCCTCGCTGATGCCGTCCGAGTTGGCGTCCACCCACACGCGCAACTGGCTGTAGGCGGCGTCGCTGGCGTCGATCTTGCCGTCGCCGTTGCTGTCCAGCGCGGCCAGCGCGGCGTAGCCGTTGGCGGCCTTGCTGCCGTCGGGCAGCGCGGTGGCGCTGCCGAACAGTTCGCTGGCGTCGTCGATCACGCCGTCGCCGTTGCGGTCCAGGGCCAGCAGGCCGTCGCTCGGCGCCACCCAGCCGGTGGCCACCTTGCTGCCTTCGGCGCGGATATCGAACTGCACGCCGGCCGCGATGCCCAGGGTCTGCACGCCGTTGCCGTCCAGGTCCAGCACCAGCGGCGTGGCGTAGTTGACCGACGAGGCGTTCAGCGCCATGGTCTGGGCGGTGGTCATGGCCGCCACCTGGGTTGCCGTGAAGGCGTCGGCCTGCGACACGCTGAGCGCGCTCAGGCCGGTGGTGGCCAGCGCCGTCACCTGGGCGGTGCTGAGGGCCACCAACTGGCTGTTGCTGAAGCTGATGAGCTGGCTGCTCTTCAGGCCGGCGATCTGGTCGGTGCTCAGGCCATTGATCTGCGCGGTCGACAGGTAGCCGATCTGGGCATTGGTCAGGGCGCCGAGCTGGCTGGTGTTCCAGGCCACGAGCTGGGCCGTGCCGAAGCCGGAGAGCTGGTCGATGGTCAGCGCGCCGATCTGGGACGCCTTCAGGGCCGCCATCTGGTCGGTGCTCAGCTCGCTGGCCTGGGTGCTGCTCATGGCGTCGAGCTGGGTGCTGGACAGGGCCTGCACCTGGGCCGTGGTCAGCGCCTGCACCTGGTCGGAACCGAGCACGGCCACCTGGCCGATGGTCAGCGCGGTGATCTGGCTCAGCTTGATGGCGGCCACCTGCGCGGTGGACAGCGCCTGCACCTGGCCGTTGGACAGCCCGGCCAACTGGGCCGTGGTCAGGTAGCCGATCTGGGCCGTGCTCAGCGCGGCGATCTGGCTGGTGCTGAAGGCGTACAACTGGTCGGCCGTCATGGCGCCCAGTTGGGCGCTGGTCAGCGCCTGCACCTGGTCGGTGTTCAGGCTGTTGAGCTGGGTCGCGCTCAGGCTGGCCACCGGCTGCGTGGCCAGGGCGGCCACGTCGTCCGTGCCCAGCGCGCCCAGTTGCGCGGTGCTGAGGGCCATCACGGCCGTCACGCTCAGCGCGGCGGCCTGCTGCGTGCTCAGGGCTTGCACCTGGTCGCTGCTGAACGCGCCGATCTGGGCGGCGCCGATGGCGGCGATCTGCGCCGTCTTCAAGCCATGCACCTGGTCGGTGCTGAGGGCCGCGGTCTGCGCGGTGCTGAGGCCGCTGAACTGGGTGGCGGTCAGCGCCGCCAGGTCCTGGGTGTCGAGGGCGGCGACCTGGTCGCTGCTCATGGCCGCCAACTGGTCGGCGCTCAGGGCCGGCATTTGCGCGGTGTTGAGGCCGGTCATCTGGGCCGGCGCCAGCGCCTGGATCTGGTCGGTGCTCAGGCCGGCGGCCTGGGCGCTGGTCAGCGCCGCGATCTGCTCGGTGCGCAGGGCTTGCACCTGGGCGCTGCTCAGCGCGTTCAGGTCGTCGATGCTGAAGCCGTAGGCCAGTTGCGCCGTGGTCAGCGCGGCGATGTGGGTGTTGTCCAGCGCCGCCACCTGGGTGGCGGTCAGGCCGTTCAGCAACTGGCTGGTGCCCAGGCCGGTGAACTGGTCGGTGGCCATGGCGTTGAGCTGGTCGGACGACAGCGCCGCCACTTGCGCCACGCTGAGGGCGTTGAGCTGGCGGCTGGTCAGCGCGTTCAGGTCCACGGTCGGCAGCGCCTGGACCTGGTCGGTGCCCAATGCCGCGATCTGGACCGTGGTCAGGGTGCTGACCTGGTCGGTGCTCAGGGCCGCCAACTGGTCGCTGCCCAGCGCCTGCACCTGGGCCGCGTTCAGCGCGGCCGTTTGCGCGGTGCGCAGGGCCTGGACCTGGGCGGTGCCGAGGGCCGCGATGTTCAGGCCCACGCCGTACACCAGCTGCGCCGTGGTCAGCGCGCTCAGGTGGCTGGCGTCCAGCGTGCCCAGTTGGTCGGTGGTCAAGCCGTAGGCCAGTTGGCTGGTGGTCAGCGCCGCGAATTCGGCGGTGGTCAGGCTGTTCAACTGGTCGCTGCCCAGCGCGGCCACCTGGTCGTTGCCCAGCGCCGTCAACTGGCGCGTGGTGAGCGCGGCCAGGTCGGTGGTTTCCAGCGCCACGATCTGGTCGGTGCCGAGGTTGGCCACCTGGGCCGTGGTCAAGCTCATGGCCTGGTCGGTGGTCAGCGCGATGATCTGGTCGCTGCCCAGGGATTGCAACTGGGCCACGCTGAGCGCGGTCAGTTGCGCGGTGCGCAGGGCGGCCACCTGGGCGGTGCCCAGGGCGGCCACGTTCAGGCCCAGGCCGTACACCAGTTGCGCCGTGGTCAGCGTGCCGATGTGGCTGCTGTCCAGCGTGCCCAACTGGTCGGTGCTGAGGCCGTACACCAGTTGGTTGGTGGTCAGCGCCGCAAACTCGGCGGTGGTCAGGCTGTTCAACTGGTCGCTGCCCAGCGCGGCCACCTGGTCGAACGTCAGCGCCGTCACCTGGCGCGTGCTGAAGGCGGCCAGGTCGGCCGTTTGCAGCGCCACGATCTGGTCGGTGCCCAGCGCCGCCACCTGCTTGGTGGACAGGGCGGCCGCCTGCAGCGTGCTCAGGCCGGCGATCTGGTCGGTGCTCAGGCTGCTGATCAGGTCGGTGCTCAGGGCGCTCAGCTGCGCCGTGGTCAGCGCTTGCAGTTGCGCCGTCTGCAGGGCTTGCAACTGGTCGCTGCTCAACAGGTTGAGCTGGGCGCTGCCCAGCGCCGCCAGGTCGAGGGTGCTCAGGGCCGCCATCTGGTCCGAGGTCAGGCCGCTCAGTTGCAGCGTGCTCAGGGCGCGCGCCTGCGCGGTGCCGAGGGCGACGATTTCATCGGTGGTGAGCGCGCCCACCTGGTCCGATTGCAGGCTGCGGATGGCGGCCGTGCTCAGCACGGCGAACTGGTCGGTGCCCAGCGCCGTCAACTGCAAGGTGCTCAGCGAGGTCGCTTGCGCGGTGGTCAGGGCGGCGATCTGGCCGTTGCTCAGGCCGGCGAACTGGTCCGGCGTCAGCGCGGCCAGCATGCCGGTGGTCAGGGCCGTGAAGGCGCTGGTGGACAGGGCGTTCAACTGGTCGCTGGTCAGGGCGGCAAACTGCGCGGTCGACAGCGCGGCCAGTTGGGCGCTGCGCAGCGCCACGAAGTCGTCGGTGCTCAGGGCCGCGACCTGGTCGGTGCCGAGGGCGGCCAGTTGCGCCGAGCCCAAGGTGGTGACCTGGGCCGTGGTCAGCGCCGCCACCTGGTCGGTTTGCAGCGCGGCGATCTGGTCGCTTTGCAGGCCGGCCACCTGGGCGGTGGTCAGCACGCTGACCATGGCGGTGGTCAGCGCGGCCAGGTTGGCGGTGCCGATGGCGGCGAGCTGGGCGGTCTTGAGCAGCACCAGGTCGGCCGTTTCCAGCGCGTCGAGCTGGTCGCTGGACAGCGCGGCGATCTGCGCCGTGCCCAGGGTGCTGACCTGGGCGCTGGTCAGCGCGACGATCTGGCTGGTGCTGATGGCCGCCCACTGGGCCGAACCCAGCATGCCCAACTGGGTGCCGGACAGGGTGGCGAAGGTGTCGGTGCTGAGGGCGCCGATCTGGACCGCGGTCAGCGCGCCCAACTGGCGGCTGCTCAGGCTGTCGACCTGGACGCTGTTCAGGGCGGCGATCTGGGCCGTGCCCAGCGAGACGGTCTGCGCCGTGCTCAGGCTGTTCAACTGGTCGCTGCCCAGGGCTTGCAACTGGTCGGCGGTCAGGGTGTTGAGCTGGGTGCTGCTCAGGCCGGCGATCTGGAGGGTCTTCAGCGCTTGCACGTCGTCGCTGCTGAGCGCCTGCAACTGGTCGCTGCTGAGCGCGTTCAACTGGTCGCTGGACAGGGCGCCCACCTGCTGGGTGGCCAGCCCGGCCACGTGGCCGAGGTCGAGCGCGGCGATCTGGCGCGTGCTCAGCGAGCTGATCTGGCTGGTGGTCAGGGCTTGCAGGTCGGCCAGTTCCAGCGCGGCCAGTTGGTCCGAGGTCAGCAGCGCGAGCTGGGCGGTGGCCAACTGGCTGTACTGGGCCGTGCTGAGGGCGATGATCTGGTTGGCGCTCAGCGCGGTGAATTGCGCGCTGGTCAGCGCGTTGAGCTGGGCCGCGCCGAAGCTGCCGAGCTGGTCGGCGGTCAGCGCGTTGAGCTGGTCGCTGCTGAGCGCCTGCAGTTGCGCGGTTTTCAGCGCGGCCAGGTCATCGGTGGACAGCACCTGCACCTGCAGCGTGGTCAGCACCGGCAACTGGCTGCTGGTCAGGGCCTGCACCTGGGCGGTGCCCAGCACGGCCACGCGGTCCAGCAGCAGCGCGCGGAGCTGGTCGCTGCCCAGCGCCTGGATTTGCGCGGTGGTCAGGGCGGCCAGGTCTTCCAGTTCGATGGCCGTGGCCTGGTCGGTGGTCATCAGCGCGATCTGGGCGGTGGTCAACTGGGCGAACTGGCGGCTGTTCAGTTCGATGAACGGGTAGGTGCCCAGCGTCTGGAACTGGGTGCTGGTCAGCGCGCCCAACTGGCTTTGGGTCAGGCTTTGCAACTGGAAGCCCAGCAACTGGTTCAACTGGCTGGTCGACAGCGCGGCGATCTGCGCGGTCTTCAGCGCGGCCACGTCGGCCGTGCTCAGCGCGTTGAGCTGGTCGGAACTGAGCGTGTTCAACTGGTCGCTGGTCAGGGCTTGGGCCTGGGCGGTGACCAGGGCGGCGATGCGGTCCGGCGTCAGCGCGCGGACCTGGTCGGTGCTGAGCACGGCCAGGTCCGCGCTCTTCAGCGCGGCCAGGTCGTCCACGTCGACGGCGCTCAGTTGCAGCGTGCTCAGCGCGGCCGCCTGGGCCGTGCCCAGCAGGGCGAACTGGCTGGTGGTCAGCTCGACCACCTGGTCGGTGGTGAAGGCTTGCACCTGGGCGCTGCCCAGCGCGTTGAGCTGGGTGCCGCCCAGGGCTTGCACCTGGTTGTAGGTCAGCGCCTGCAACTGGCTGCTGCTGAGGACCGTGACCTGGGCCGTCTTCAGGTTGGCGATGTCGGCGGTGGTCAGCGCGGCCACCTGGGCCGTGGACAGCACGGCCACCTGCTGGGTGGCCAGGCTGGCCACCTGGGTCGCGCTCAGCGCCTGCACCTGGGCGGTGGTCAGCAACAGTACCTGGTCGGTGCCGAAGGCGTTGAGCTGGCTGGTGCTCATGGCGGCCAGGTCGTCGCTGGCCAGCACGGCCAGTTGGGTGCTGTTGAGGATGGCGATGTCGGCGCTGCTCAGGGCGCCGGCCTGGCGCGTGGTCAGGGCGGCGATCTGGGTGGTGCGCAGCAGCGCGACCTGGGCCGTGGTCAGGCTGGCGATCTGGGCCGTCGTCAGGGCCGCGAACTGGTCGCTGCTGAGGTTGGCCAGCGAGCCGAGCGCCACCAACTGGGTCGTGCTCAGCGCGGCGAAGTCGCGCGTGGTCAGCGCGCCCACCTGGTCGGAGGTCAGCGCCGCCAACTGGGTGGTGGACATCGACACCACCTGGGTGCTGCTCAGCGCGGCGATCTGGTCGGTGCTGAGCTGGACCAACTGGGCGGTGCGCAGGGCAGCGATCTGGGCCGTCTTCAGCGCGGCCATCTCGCCGCTGGTGAGGGCGGCCAGTTGGCTGTTGCCCAGGCTGATGATCTGCGCGGTGGACAGGTTGGCCGCCTGCGCGGTGGTCAGGGCGGCGATCTGCGCGGTCAGCAGCGCTTGCAACTGGTCGGTGCTGAGCGCGGACAACTGGGCCGTGGTCATGCCCTGCAGTTGGGCGGTGGTGATGGCGTCCAGTTGGTCGCTGCTCAGGGCCTGCACTTGCGCGGTCTTGAGCGCGGCCAGGTCGCGCGTTTCCAGCGCCTGGATTTGCTGGCTGTCCAGCGCGGCCAGTTGCGCGGTCGACAGGTTCGACACTTGCAGCGTGCTCAGGCCGGCGATTTGCGCGGTGCTCAGCGCGGCGATCTGGGCGCTGCCCAGCACATTGATCTGGGCGGTCTTCATGGCCGCCAGCGCGTCGGTCTGCAGGGCCGCCAGTTGGGTGGCGGTCAGGGCCGGCAGCAGGGTGGTGCTGAGGTTGGTGGCCTGCAGCGTGCTCAGCGCCTGGATCTGGGCCGTGCCCAGGGCCTGGAACTGGCTGCTGCTGAGCGCGTTCAACTGGGCCGTGGCGAGGGCGCGGAACTGCTCGCTCTGCAGGGCGTCGAGCTGGTCGGTGGTCAGCGCCGTCATCAGCGCCGTGCGCAGGGCCGCGATGTCGGCGCTGGAGAAGGTTTGCAACTGGGCCGTGCCCAGCGCCGGCAACTGGGCGCTGTTCAGGGCGGCCACTTGCAGGGTGGTCAGCGCGGCGGCCTGGCGGGTGTCGAGGCCGGCGACTTGGTTGCTGGACAGGGCGGCGATCTGCGCCGTCTTCAGCGCGGCCAGGTCGTCGGTGTCCAGCGCGTTGAGCTGGTCGGTGCCCAGCGCGGCCACTTCGGTCGTGTTCAGGTTGCTGACCTGCAGCGTGGTGAGGGCCACGATCTGCGCGCTGTTGAGGGCGGCGATCTGGCTGGTCTTCATGGCGGCCAGTTGCTGGGTCTTGAGCAGGGCCAGCATGGCGGTGCCCAGGGCCAGCACCTGGTCGCTGCCCAGCAGCGGCACCTGGGCCGTGCCCAGGCTGGTGACCTGGGCGCTGGTCAGCGTGGCCATCTGGGCCGTGGCCCAGCCTTGCAACTGGCTGCTGTTGAGGGCGTTGAGCTGGGCCGTGGTGAGGGCTTGCACCTGGTTGCTGGTCAGGACGTTCAAGTCGTCGCTGCCCAGGCCGGGCAGTTGCGCGCTGCGCAGCGCGACCAGGTCGCGGGTGGCGATGGCGGCCACCTGGTCGCTTTGCAGCGCGGCCAACTGCTGGCTGGCCAGGCTGGCCATCTGCAGCGTGCTCAGGGCCACCACCTGGTCGGTGGTCAACTGGCTGAGCTGGGCGCTGCCGAGCGCGGCCAACTGGCTGGTCTTCAGCGCCACCAGGTTGTCAGTGCTCAGCGCGCGCAACTGGTCGGTGCTGAGGGCGGCGATTTCCGCCGTGCTCAGGTTGCTGGCCTGCAGGGTGCTGAGGGCAACGATCAGGGTGTTGCCCAGCGCCGCCAGTTGCACGCTGCTCAGCGCGGCCAACTGGGCCGTGGTCAGGGCCTGCAACTGGGTGCTGGTCAGGGCGGCCAGGCTGTCGCTGGCCAGGTTGGCGATCTGGACTGTGCTCAGCCCGGCCAGGTCGCGCGTCTCGATCGCTTGCAACTGGTCGCTGCCGAGCGCGTTCAACTGGCGGCTGCTCAGGCCGGCGAACTGCTGGCTGGTCAGGGCCGCGATCTGCGCCGTGCCGAGCTGGCTCACCTGGGCCGTGCCCAGCGCGGCCAGTTGGGTGGTCTTGAGGGCGTCGAGGTCGACGGTTTGCAGCGCGTTCAACTGGTCGCTGCCCAGCGCGGCCACCTGGGCCGTGGTCAGGCTGCTGGCTTGCAGCGTGGTCAGGGCCGCGATCAGGTCGGTGTTCAGCGCGCTGACCTGGGCCGTGTTCAGGGTGGCCACTTGCAGCGTGGTCAGGGCGGCCCACTGGCTGGTGTGCAGCGCGTTCAGGTTGTCGCTGGACAGGCCGGGAATTTGCACGGTGGTCAGCGCCACCAGGTCGCGGGTGGCGATGGCGGCCACCTGGTCGGTGCCCAGCGCGGCCAGTTGGCGCGTGCTGAAGGCGGCCAGTTGCTGCGAGGTCAGGGCGACGATCTGGTCGGTGCTCAGCAGGCTGACCTGGGCGGTGCCCAGGGCCGCCACTTGCGCGGTCTTCAGCGCGGCTAGGCCCTGCGTGCCCAGGGCGCTCAACTGGTCGCTGTTCAGCGCGGCGATCTGGGCCGTGCCCAGGCTGGCGAGTTGCGCGGTGCCCAGGGCCGCCAGTTGGGCGGTGCCCAGCGCGTTCAACTGGGCGCTGGCGATGGCGCCCAGTTGGGCCGAGTTCAGCGCGCGCAACTGGGCGCTGGTCAGGGCGTTCAAGTCGTCGCTGCTGAGCGCGGCGATCTGCGCGCTCAGCATGACGGCCAGGTCGCGGGTTTCGATCGCGGCCACCTGGTCGGTGCCCAGCGCGGCCAACTGGGCCGAGTTGAGGCTGTTGATCTGCTGCGAGTTCAGCGCCACCACCTGGTCGGTGCTCAGCAGGGCGACCTGGGCCGTGCCCAGCGCGGCGATCTGCACGGTGCGCAGCACGTTGAGATCGGCCGTGGCAAACGCGGCCAACTGGTCGCTGGTGAGGACGGCGATCTGCGCGCTGCCCAGGTTGTTGGCCTGCAGCGTGCTCAGCGCGGCGATCTGGTCGGTGGTGAGGGCTTGCACCTGGCTGCTGCTCAGCGCGGCCAGTTGCTGGGTCTTCATGGCGGCCAGTTGGCTGCTGGTGACGGCCGCCAACTGGGCCGCGTTCAGGGCCGCGATCTGGCTGGTCTTCAGCGCGCCCCAGTCGGCGGTGCTCAGCTCGGCCACCTGGTCGCTCGACAGGGCGGTCACCTGGGCCGTGGTGAAGGCGGTCACCTGGGCGCTGGTCAGGGCGGCCAGTTGGTCGCTGTTCAGGACTTGCACCTGGTCCGAACTCAGTTGCGCAATCTGGCCCGTGGTCAGCGCGGCGATTTGCTGCGAGGTCAGGGTGGCGATGGCGCGCGTGCCCAGGCCCAGCAACTGGTTGGTCTTGAGGGCGGCAAAGTCCTGGGTGCGCAGGGCAGCCAACTGGCTGTCGCTCAGGGCGCCGAGCTGGGCCGGCGTCAGCGCGGCCGCCTGCTGGGTGGTCAGGGCGGCGATCAAGTCGGTGTTCAGCGCGCCCACCTGGTCGCTGCTCATGGCCGCGATCTGGCTGGTCTTCAGCGCGCCGAAGTCGGCCGTGGTCATGGCGTTGAACTGGTCGCTCGACAGCGTGCCGATGTTGGTGGTGCTCAGGTAGCCGACCTGGCGGCTGTTCAGGGCCGCGATCTGGTCGGTGGTCAGGGCGGCGGCCTGGGTGGTGGTGAGCGTGCCCAGCACATTGCTGGTCAACACCGCCACCTGCGCCGTGCCCAGCGCGGCCAGGGCGTCCGTGCTCAACGCGCCGGCCTGGCGCGAGGTCAGCACCAGCAGGTCGGCGCTTTGCAGGGCGGCGGCCTGGCTGCTGTTCAGTGCGGCGATCTGCGCCGTGGTCAGGAAGCTGACTTGCAAGGTGGTCAGCGCCACGATGTGGGCCGTGTCCAGCGCGGCTATCTGGGCGCTGCCGACGGCCGCCAGTTGCGAGGTGCGCAGGGCGGCCAGGTCGGCGCTGCCGAGCGCGTTCAACTGGTCGCTGGAGAGCACGGCCATGTCGCGCGTGCTCAGCGCCACGCTTTGCGCGGTGCTGAGGGCGACGATCTGGTCGGTGGACAGGGCGGCCGCCTGGGCGGTGGTCAGGGCCGCCACGATGGCCGGGCTGAGGGCGGCCAACTGGGCGCTGTTCAGGGCCAGCTCGGCGTCGGTGCCCAGCGCCACCACTTGCCGCGTCTGCAGCGCGGCCAGGGTGGCCGGTTGCAGGGCGGCGATTTGCTGGGTGGTCAGCGCGGCGATCTGGGTGCTGCTGAGGGCGCTGAATTGTTGCGAGGTCAGACTGGCGATCTGGCTGGTGCTCAGGGCGCTCAGTTGGTCCGTGCCCAGGGCCAGGATTTGCGCGGTCTTCAGCGTGACCAGGTCGGCCGCCTGCAGCGCGTTCAACTGGTCGCTGGACAGGGAAGCGATCTGGCGCGTGGTCAGCACGCCGCTTTGCGCGCTGGTCAGGGCCACGATCTGGTCGGTGGACAGGGCGGCGATCTGCGCCGGCGTCAGCGCGCTCACCACGGCCGTGCTCAAGCCGGCGATCTGGGCCGTGCCCAGGGCGGCGATGGCGCTGCTGCTCAGCGCCACGGCTTGCTGCGAACGCAGCGCCAGCAGGTCGCGGGTGGCCAGCGCGGCCGCCTGGTCGGTGCTCAGGGCGGCCAGTTGGGCCGTGCTCAGCACGCCGACCTGCTGCGAAGTCAGATTGGCGATCTGGTCGGTGCTCAGGGCGCCGAGCTGGGTGGTGCTCAGGGCCAGGATTTGCGCGCTCTTGAGCGCGGCCAGGTCGCGCGTTTCCAGCGCGACGGCCTGGTCGGTGCTGAGCGCGGCGATCTGCTGCGTGCCCAGGCTGGCCGCTTGCGCCGTGGTCAGGCTGACGATCTGGCTGGTGCCCAGCGCGGCCAGTTGCTTGCTGTTCAAGGCCTGGAGCTGGGCCGTGGTCAGGGCCGCCACCTGGTCGGAACTGAGCAGGGCGATGTTGGCGCTGGCCAGGCCGCCCAGTTGCGCGGTCTTCAGCGCGGCCAGGTCGGCCGTGCTGAGCGCGGCCAGTTGGTCGCTGCCCAGGGCCGCCAGTTGCTGCGATTGCAGGGCGCCCGCTTGCGCGGTTTTCAGCGCGGCGATCTGGTCGGTGGTGAGCGCGGCCACGTTGGCGCTGGCCAGCGCGGCGATCTGCTGGGTCTTCAGGCTGGCCAGGCTGGCCAGGTTGAGCGCCGCCACCTGCGTGGCATTCAGCACGCTGACCTGCAGCGTGTTCAGGGCCACGGTCTGCGCCGTGCTCAGCACGGCCATCTGGTCGCTGCCCAGCGCCGCCAGTTGGCGCGTCTGCAGGGCGCTGATCTGGGCCGTGGTGAGGGCGGCCACCTGGTCGCTGCCGAGGGCGGCGATGTCGGCGGTGGCGATGGCCATTACCTGCTGCGAGCGCAGCACGGCCAGGTCGCGCGTTTCCATGGCGGCGATCTGCGTGCTGCTGAGGGTGGCGATGCCGGCCGTGCCCAGGTTGGCGGCCTGCTGCGTGCTCAGGGCCACGATCTGGTCGGTGCCCAGCGCGGCCAACTGGCTGGTGCTCAGGGATTGCAACTGGCTGGTGGTCAGGGCGGCCACCTGGTTGGTGCTGAGGGCGGCCACGTTGGCGGTGCTCAGGCCGCCCAGTTGCGCGGTCTTCAGCGCGGCCAGGTCGGCCGTGCCGAGCGCGGCCAGTTGGTCGCTGCTCAGGGCCGCCAGTTGCTGCGCCAGCAGGGCGCCGGCCTGGGCGGTTTTCAGCACGGCGAGCTGGTCGGTGGTCAGGGCGGCCACGCCGGCGCTGGTCAGCGCGGCGATCTGCTGGGTCTTCAGGCTGGCCAGGCTGGTGGGGGTCAGCGTCGCCACTTGCAGCGTGCTGAGGGCGGCGATCTGCTGGGTGCCCAGCGCGCCGGCCTGGGCCGTGCCCAGCACCGCCATCTGGTCGCTGCTCAGGGCCGCCAGTTGCGGCAATTGCAGGACGTTGACCTGCTGCGAGGTCAGCGCCGCCACCTGGTCGGTGCCGAGGGCGGCGATGTCGGCGGTGGCGATGGCCATCACCTGCTGCGAGCGCAGCGCGGCCAGGTCGCGCGTGGTCATCGCGGCCAGTTGCGTGCTGCTGAGGGCGGCAATGGCGGTCACCGTCAGGTTGGCCGACTGCTGCGTGGTCAGGGCGGCGATCTGGTCGCTGCCCAGCGCGGCCAGTTGGCTGTTGCTGAGCGCGGCCAGTTGCGCGGTCTTCAGGACGGCGATGTCGGCCGTGACGATGGCGGCAATCTGGGTGTTGCTCAGGCCCGGCACTTGCACCGTGGTCAGGGCGGCCGCTTGCGCCGTGCTCAGCGTGGCGATCTGGTCGGTGGACAGGGCGTGCAACTGCGCGACCGACAGTGCGGCGATCTGGGCCGTGGTCAGGGCGGCGATCTGGTCGGTGCCCAGCGCGGCGGTCGCGGCCACCGACAGGGCGGCCACTTGCTGGCTCTTGAGCGCGGCCAGTTCCTGGGTGGGCAGGGCGGCCAACTGGGTCGACGACATCAGGCTGAGCTGGGTGACGGTCAGCGCCACCGCCTGCGCGGTGCTCAGGGCCATGATCTGGTCGGTGCTGAGCGCGCTGAACTGGCTGTTGCTGAGGGCGGCGATCTGGGCGGTCTTCAGCGTGCTGAAGCCGGTGGTGCCGATGGCGGCCAGTTGCGCGCTGCTCAGGCTGCCGATATTGGCCGTGCTGATGTTGGCGGTCTGCACGGTGCGCAGGGCCGCCATCTGCGTGGTGCTGAGCGCGCCCAGTTGCAGCGCGTTCAGTTGCTGGGTGCCGAGGGCGCTGACATCCTGGGTTTCCAGGCTGGCGATCTGCAGCGCGGACAGGCCGGCGATCTGGCTGGTCTTCAGCGCGGCGGCCTGGTCCGACGTCAAGCCGGCGATCTGGCTGGTGGTCAGCACCTGGATCGCGCCGACGTTGAGGCCGGCCAGTTGCGCGGTGCGCAGGGCGGCCAGGTCCTGGGTGGCGATGCTCTGCAATTGCGCGGCGCTCAGCACGTTCAGTTGGCTGCTCGTCAGGAGGCCGAACTGGTCGCTGGTCAGGCCGGACGCCAACTGGGTCGCGGTCAGGAAGGGCGTTTGCGCGGTGGTCAGCGCGGCCGCCTGCTGCGGCGTCAGGCCGGCATTGAGCTGGGTCGTGCTGAGCGCCTGCACCAGGGAGGGCGTCAGGGCCTGGATCTGCCGGGTGCTCAGGTAGCTGATCTGCGTCGGGCTGAAGGCCCCGAGCTGGGTGACAGTGAGGGCGGCGACGTCGGCCGTACCCATCTGCTGCACCTGGGTGCTGTCCATGGAAGCGATAAAATCAGTGCCGAGGCCGATGACAGATAAAGACATGGTTAATATTCTCCTGACGGAAAGATATAGTACCTTTAAACGGCCCCATCAGAGGAGAAAAGCCGGAAACCCCGGCCAAATCTTGGCATCAAAACAAGGACTTAGCCGGGGTTTTGTCACCGGATTGTCATACTATCCAGGCCAACAAAGTAAGCATTAAGGAAACACTGTAAGATGCGCTGACGCCCACACCTTCGATTCTCCCTAGCTATGCTGCATACGCCTGCCACATTTGCGCCGCTGATCCGCCCGCAGGACCATGACGAAGCGCTAACGTTTGTCTTCCACCGCGGCGAGTTGCTGTTACGCAACACTTCCCTGAGCTTGCCGGCGCCGGCGGCGGTGGCCGGCCTGGGTTTGCCGGCCGACCGTTTCCAGGCGCTGGGCCTGCTGGACGGCCGCTACTACCAGGCGGCCTGGGCCGACGAAGCCTTGTTGCCGGGCGCGGACCACGGCTACCACGGCCTGCGCGCGCTGTTCGGCGCGGTGGACGATGGCTTCCTCGGCCTGGCCGGGCGCGCCTTCCAGTTGGGCGAATGGGCGCGCACCCACCGCTATTGCGGCGTGTGCGCGACCCCCATGCGGCAACTGGACGGCGAGCGCTGCCGCCAGTGCCCGAATTGCGGCCACAGCGCCTATCCGCGCATCTCGCCGGCCATGATGGTGTTGATACGCAAGGGCGAGCAGGTGCTGCTGGCCATGCACGCCAACACGCCGTCCAGGCGCTACACGGCGCTGGCCGGGTTCCTGGAAGCGGGCGAATCGGCCGAGGAAGCGGTGCACCGCGAGGTGTACGAGGAAGTGGGCCTGCGCGTGCACAACCTGCGGTATTTCGCCAGCCAGTCCTGGCCCTTCCCGCATTCGCTAATGATCGCCTACACGGCCGACTACCTGGACGGCGAGATCCGCATCGATCCGAACGAAATCGCCGACGCCCGCTGGTTCGGGCCGGACGACGACTGGCCGGAAACGCCGGCCACGGTGTCCATCGCGTCCGAACTGCTGCGGGCGCACCGGCCGCGGCGCTGACGGGGCCGGGCCGATGGGGCGGCGGCATTTTCTATATACTGTCGGCTTCGTTTAAAAAAGGTGTTTCAAATGTCCCATGAAGAATTCTCGGAAAACGACTGGCGCCGCCTGATTGCCAGCTTCGGTGAAGACCCGGCCCGCCCGGGCCTGGTCGAAACCCCGCACCGCGTGGCCAAGGCCTGGAAGCACTGGACCTCCGGCTACCAGCAAGACCCGGTCGAGCTGCTGAAGGCGTTTGAAGATGGCGCCGAGCAGTACAACGAATTCATCATCGTGCGCGGCATCCCGGTGTACAGCCATTGCGAGCACCACCTGGCGCCGTTCTTCGGCAAGGCCACCATCGGCTACATCCCGAACGGCAAGATCGTCGGCCTGTCCAAGCTGACCCGCCTGGTCGATTGCTTCGCCAAGCGCTTGCAGGTGCAGGAGCGCATGACCATGCAGATCGCCAACGCGCTGATGGACGTGCTGGAACCGAAGGCGGTCGGCGTGATCGTCAAGTGCCGTCACCTGTGCATGGAAAGCCGCGGCATCCGCACGCCGGGCGAAGAGACGGTCACTTCGGCCATGCTGGGCGAGCTGCAGCCCAACCTGGCGATGCGCACCGAGTTCCTGGCGCTGGCGCGGGACTGACGCGATGGCCGGCATCGCGTGGCTGCAGGGCGGCATCGACCAGGCGCTGGCGCAGGCCAAGGCGCAGCAGCGTCCGCTGTTCCTCTACTGGGGCGCGGTGTGGTGCCCGCCCTGCAACCGGGTCAAGGCCGAGATTTTTGCGCGCGACGAGTTCGTGCGCAGCACAGCCGCGGTGCTGTGCTACCAGCTCGACGGCGACAGCGTGGGCGCGCAGGCGCTGGGCGCCCGCTTCCAGTTGCGCAGCTATCCCACGCTGGTGCTGTTCGCGCCGGACGGCAGCGAGATCACGCGCCTGCCGTGCGAACTCGACGGCGAACTGTTCACCGCCGCGTTCGAGCTGGCGCTGAAGGTGCACGCGGCCGGTTCCTCGGCAGCGCTGGCGCTGGCCGCCGCGCTGTCGGGAACGCGCGTGCTGAGCGCGGACGAGTGGTCGCTGCTGAGCCATTATTCCTGGGACACCGACGAAGGCAAGCTGCTGGGCGCGCGTGCGCTGGCGCCGGTGCTGTCGGCGCTGGCGGCAGCCAGCACCAATATTGACGCCGCGGCCCGCCTGGGCCTATTCGCGCAGATGGCGGCCGGCAGCGTCGACGCGGCAAGCTTGCTGGCGCTGCTGGCCGATGCGCGCCTGGCGCGCGCCAACATGGACGTGTTCAACAACAGCGGCGTCCACCTGATCAAGCTCGCCAGCCGGCGCGAAGAACTGGCGGCGGCCATGGGCCAGGTGGCCGCGCAGTGGGCCGACGACTTCTGGCTCAGCGCGCCGGACCGCCTGATGGCCGTGCGTTTGCAGATGCGCCTGGCGCGCCTGCTGGCGCCCACGCAAGGCTTGCAGGAGCTGGTGCGCGCGCGGGTGCAGGAAGCGCTGGCCGAATCGGCCGATCCGTATGAACGCCACACGCTGGTCAACACCGCGGTCAGCGCGCTGAACGATGCGGGCTTGCCGCAACTGGCCGAGCAGGTGCTGCTGGATGAACTGCCGCGTTCGCATGCGCCGTATTACTTCATGCTGAGCCTGGCGGCCAGCGCCAGGCGGCGCGGCGACACGGCTGGCGTGCTGGCCTGGTATGGCAAGGCGTGGCAGGCGGCGCTGGGACCGGCCACGCGCCTGCAGTGGGGCGTGACGTATCTGAACAGCCTGCTGGAGCTGGCGCCGCAGGACGCGGCGCGCATCGAGCAGGCCACGCAGGGCCTGCAGGCCGACATCGCGGCAGCCGGCGCGGACGCCCACCAGCAGCGCAGCTTGGCGCAGCTACAAAAGCTGCCCCACCTCGTCATTTCCGCGTAGGCGGGAATCCATGCTGCGCAGGCAGCATCGGCGCCGCATGGACTCCCGCCTACGCGGGAGCGACGGCGGGGTCAACGGCGCTTGAACTCGGCGCCGTCCTTCCACTTCGGAGCGTCCTTGCCTTGCGCGGCGGCGTAGCCGGCCTGGAACAGCAGTGCGATGTCTTCCACCGCGCCGCTGGTGTCCCAGCCCGGCTGCACGGTGTCGTTCACGGTATGGAATTGCTGCGTCATGTAGCGCAACTGCTTGTCCCTGTTGCCGCTGCTGCGCAGGTAGATGGTCGGCACACCGGCCTTGGCGAATTCGATTTGATCGCCGCGGTAGTAGCTGCCCGGTTCGGCGCTGCTGACCTTGCGTCCCTGCTTGGCCGCCGCCGCTGTCACCAGCTCGTCCGCGGTCGACCGGCCCATGCCGCTCAGCGCCACCGTGCGTGCACGGCCCCACATGTTCAGCCCGTCCACGTTGATGTCCAGCAGGGTCTTGTCCAGCGGGTACAGGGGATGGCGCGCGTAGTACTGCGCGCCCAGCATGCCGCGCTCTTCGGCCGTGGTCAGCACGAACAGGATGGTGCGCTTGGGCGCGGCCGGCAAGGCCTTGTAAGCCCTGGCGATTTGCAGCAGGGCGGCCACGCCGCTGGCGTTGTCCAGCGCGCCGTGGAAGATCTGCTGCGTGCGCGGCCCCGGCAGCGTTTCATCGATGCCGAAGTGGTCCCAGTGCGCGCTGTAGATCACCACCTCGTTTTTCAATTGGGGATCGGAGCCGCTGATCTTGCCGACCACGTTGTGCGAAGTCAGCTCGCGCACCGCGTTCAGCGTGGTGACGTTGAGCTTGATCCCCAGCGGCATCGGCTTGAAGGCGCGCGTGGCCGCCTGCTGTTTGAGCGCGTCGAAGTCCAGTCCGGCCGCCTTGAACAGGTCGCGCGCGCGTTCGCCGCGCAGCCAGCCCGGCACGGACGGTAGATCCGGCGCCGGCTTTTTGCTCTTGAGCGCGAAGTTTTCGCGGTCCCAGCTACTGACCACCACGTCCCAGGGATAGCCGGCCGGCTGCGTCTCATGCACGATCAGCGCGGCCGCCGCGCCCGTCTGCGCGGCCATCGCGAACTTGTACTGCCAGTGTCCGTACCAGGTCATGGCGCTGCCGCCGAAGACCCTGGGGTCGAGCTGATGCGGATGTTTGGGGTCGGGCACCGGCGGGTCGTTGATCAGCATGAGCAGGGTCTTGCCCTTCAGGTCGGCGCCCTTGTAATCGTCCCATTGGAATGGCGGCGCCTGCACGCCGTAGCCGACAAACACCAGCTCGGAATTGCTGACATCCACCGTGGGCAGGGCTTGCGCGGTCCAGCTCACGTAGTCCTCGCCGAACTTCAAGGTGGTCGCCTTGCCATCCTTGCTGTAGCTGAGCGCGGGATGGCTGGACACACCGACCAGCGGCACCGCTTGCAGATAGGTGCCGTCCGGGTTGCCCGGCTCCAGGCCCAGTTTCTTGAACTGCTGCTGCAGGTAATCGATGGTCAGCGTTTCGCCATGGGTGCCGGGCGCGCGGCCTTCCAGTTCATCCGACGCCAGGGCGGTGATCTGCTCCAGCAGCGCGGCACCGCTGATCGCCGGCGGCTGGGGCGTGCCGGCCTGGGCGGCGCGGGCGCCGAGCGCCAGCAGCAGAGTGGACAAGAACAGTCTCATCAGAAGAGCAAGCTTGGTAATAAATAAACGAAGTAAACGGCATTTTACACACCTGCTCCGGCAGCTTGTAAATAAGCCACACTCCTGATCTGGCGGTCTACACCCGGCCCGGCTTTGAGCGTATGCTGCTTTCGTATAAGACATAGGAGACAGACGCCATGAAGAAACTGTCGTTTCAACAAAAATTGTGGATCCCCCTGATCTGCAGCCTGCTGTGCATCGCTGCCATTTCCATCTTCGACATCGTCCAGACCCGCAATATCCGGACCGAGGAGCGCAGCGGCGACCTGCGCAATATCGTCGACGCCGCGCTCAGCATCGTCAAGCGCTACGGCGACGAGGCCGCGGCCGGCAAGCTGAGCGTGGAAGAGGCGCAGCAGCAGGCCATGGCCGTGGTCCGCAGCCTGCGCTACGCCAAGGATGGCTATGTCAGCATCAGCCGCGGCACGGTGGTGGTGATGCATCCGTTCAAACCGGAAATGATCGGCAAGGACCAGGCGGATCTCAAGGACCCCAAGGGCACCTATGTGTACCGCGAAATCCAGGAAGCCGGCGCGCGGCCGGAAGGCGGCGGTTTCGTGCGCTACTACTGGGCGCGGCCGGGCGACACCGAGCCGGTGCCCAAGCTGAGCCGCGTGCAGCACTACCAGCCGTGGAACTGGGACTTGCTCACCGGCGTCTACACGGACGATATCGACGCGGCCTTCCGCGCCTCGCTGCTGAAGTCGGCCGGCGTGCTGGCGCTGGTGTGCGGCCTGCTGTGGGCCATCGTCAGCATGGTCAACAAGAGCCTGCGCCACACCATAGGCGGCGATCCGGAATACGTGGGCGACGTCACGCGCCAGATCGCCGACGGCGACCTCAGCGTCGATGTCCACACCCACGCCGCGGACCACGCCAGCATCCTGTTTGCGGTGAAGTCCATGCAGCAGCGGCTGGCGCAGACCATCGGTGAAATCCGCCGCAGCGCGGACACCATCGCCACCGCGTCAAGCGAGATCGCTTCCGGCAATATGGACCTGTCGGCGCGTACCGAGCACCAGGCCAGCTCGCTGGAAGAAACCGCGGCCTCGATGGAGGAACTGACTTCGACCGTCAACCAGAATGCCGACAACGCGGTGCAGGCCAACAAGCTGGTGCAGTCGGCCTCCGAAGTGGCCGAGCGCGGCGGCAAGGCGGTATCGCGCGTGGTGGACACCATGGAGACCATCAATGCCTCGGCCACGCGCATCGTCGACATCATCAGCGTGATCGATGGCATCGCCTTCCAGACCAACATCCTGGCGCTGAACGCGGCGGTGGAGGCGGCACGCGCCGGCGAGCAGGGCCGCGGCTTCGCGGTGGTGGCCACCGAGGTGCGCAACCTGGCGCAGCGTTCGGCCGCGGCAGCCAAGGAAATCAAGGAGCTGATCAACGCGTCGGTGGAGAGCATCAACGCCGGCAGCGCACTGGTGGCGGAAGCCGGCACCACCATGGACCAGGTGGTCAAGAGCGTGTCGCACGTCACCCAGATCATGGCCTCGATCACCGAGGCGTCGCACGAGCAGAGCACCGGCATCGGCCACGTCAACACGGCCATCACGGAAATGGATTCGGTGACGCAGCAGAACGCCGCCCTGGTGGAGCAGGCGGCGGCCGCCGCCAGCAGCATGCAGGAACAGGCCGGCATGCTGGCCGAACTGGTCAGCCGCTTCAAGGTCGCCAACGATCAGCCGCTGCGGCCGGCGGTGACGGGCAGCGCGCGCGGCGGCGTGGCCAGCAGGGCGCTGGCGCGGGTCTGAGTTACTGGGCCGGCGCCGGGCCGTTGGCCGGCACGGTTTCCACCACGGCCGCTTCGTAGACGAACTTGTTGCCGTCGGCGCGGAACACGCCCATCAGTTCGCCGCCGTCGCCTTTCACATCGGGATACATGGTGCAGGTCTGGGTTTCGACCTGCCACGCTTCCTGGCCGGCGCGCAGCGTCCACACGTTGTCGCCGCCGGAGAACAATTCGATTTCCACTTCGTCGGCCGGCATCTCGGTCAGCTCGACCCGGCGCAGGCAGTCGGGCAGGCGCTGCATGATCAGCTCCACGGTCGCTTCCTTGCTCCAGAAATGCTTCTGCATGCGGTGGATGGTCAGCGCGTGATTGCCGACCGGACCGTCCGCATAGTACGACGCGGAGTCGTCGACACAGGCGGTGAGCAGCAGGGGCATCAACACGATCAGGATCTTGCGCATGGACTTTCCAATGAAGGGCTATCGATTTGCCAACATTATAGCCGTCCCCGGACGCTCACCCGTTTTGAAGAAGCCCACCACCTCGGCCAGCGCGGCCGCCTGATCCTGCATGCTTTGCGAAGCGGCCGCCGCCTGTTCCACCAGCGCGGCGTTCTGCTGCGTCACCTCGTCCATCCCGGCGATGGCCTGGTTGATCTGCTCGATGCCACTGGTCTGTTCCTGGCTGGCGGACGTGATTTCGCCCATGATGTCGGTCACGCGCTGGATGCTGGCCACGATGTCGTCCATGGTCTTGCCGGCGTCGTTGACCAGGCGCGAACCGTCGTCCACGTTGGCCACGGAAGCGTCGATCAGTTCCTTGATTTCCTTGGCGGCCGCGGCGCTGCGCTGCGCCAGGTTGCGCACCTCGGTGGCCACCACCGCGAAGCCGCGGCCCTGTTCGCCGGCGCGCGCCGCTTCCACCGCCGCGTTCAGGGCCAGGATGTTGGTCTGGAAGGCGATGCCGTCGATGACGCCGATGATGTCGACGATGCGGCGCGAGGAATCGTTGATGCTGCCCATGGTCTGCACCACCTGCGCGACGATGGCGCCGCCCTTGGTGGCCACCTGCTGCGCGGCGCGCGCCAGCGTGTCGGCCTGGCGCGCATTGTCGGCGTTCTGCTTGACGGTGGAGGTCAGCTCCTCCATCGACGAGGCGGTTTCTTCCAGCGAGCTGGCCTGGTGCTCGGTGCGCGAGGACAGGTCCAGGTTGCCGGCGGCGATTTCGTTGGAGGCGGTGGCGATGGTGTCCGTGCCTTGCCGCACCCGGCCCACCACGCTGAGCAGGCTGTCGTTCATGGCCTTGAGCGCGTACAGCAGCCGTCCCGTTTCGTCGCTGGAGCGCACTTCGATGTGCGAGGACAGGTCGCCCCCCGCCACGGTTTCAGCCACGTCCACCGCCGCGTTCAAGGGCACGGTGATCGAGCGCGTGATGTACCAGCCGACGCCGATGCCCACCGCCACGGCCGCCACGCCCAGCACTTCCATCAGCAGTTGCGCGCTGCTGATGGTGGCTTCGACGTCGCTGCCGGCGCTGCGCGCCTGCTCGGTTTCATAGGCCAGGATATCGTCCAGCGTCTTCAGCACTTTGTTCAGCGTGGGGATGGCGACGTCGGTCAATTGCGAGACAGCGTCCTGGATTTCGCCATCCTTGCGCAGGTCGACCACCTTGTCGTTTTCGGCCACGCCTTTTTTCAGCAGCTCGTCGAGCTGCGCCATCAGGGCTTTTTCCTTGTCCTCGCTGGCCCGTTCGGCCAGCACCTTGCGCGCCTCGCCATAGCGCTTGCGGGCTTCGGCGATCTTGGCCACTTCGGCATTGACTTGCGGCGTGCTGGGCACCACCACCAGGGTGGCCAGCGAGAGGTTGACGCTGCGGATATTGGCTACCATGCGGTTGGCCGCTTCCATCTTGACGTTCTTGTCGTAGATGATGTCGCGCGTGCGGCTGCCTGCGCGGTGCATGGAACTGAGCCCCAGGATCACGGTGGCCGCCAGCAGTACCAGGACGATGGCGAAGCCCAGGCCCAGCCGGTGGCCGATTTTCAGATGAGCGAGTGACATGAAAGCCTTTCGTGGACGAGCATGATTTGGATTGTTCCTCAATCAGCCCGTCCATGCCACTCCGTAGTTTCCACTGTAGCGATGTCGCAACGGTGGTTGCAGCAGGATCAGAAGCGGTAACCGACGCCCACGGCCAGCATCAGCGGGTCGACCTTCAGGCGGCTGGCCTTGGCGCCGTTGACATAGACATCGCTGCGGATCCGGACCTTCTTGAGGTCGAAGTTGACCGACCATTTCTGGTCGATGGCGACGTCGGCGCCCGCCTGCAGCGCCAGGCCCACGCTGTCGTGATCGAGACTGCCGGCGCCGTCCAGCAGGTTCACCTTGGACATGGTGGTGTAGTTCACGCCCGCGCCCACGTAGGGGCGCCACCGGGCGTCGGGCAGGAAGTGGTACTGCACCAGCAGGGTGGGCGGCAAGTGCTTGAAGGTGCCGATGTTGTTGCCGTCCAGCGCGACGTCGTGTTTTTGCGGGTAGGTCAGCACCAGTTCGGTGGCGATGTGCTTGGTGAAGAAATACGAGATGTCCACCTCGGGGATGGTCCTGCTGCTGACATCGATGCGGTCCGCCGCGCCGGTGCCGCCGACCGGGGCGGACTTGTTGGCCGGGTCCAGGTGCACGGCGCGCACGCGCACCAGCCACGCGGTTTCCTGCGCCTGGACGGCGCCGGTCATCAGGGTCAGGGCGGCCAGGATCACTGCTACAGACTTGCTCATTTCATTGCCTCTTTGTCGTTAAGTAACGGGAAAAAGTCTATTGATGCAGCGCAGTAAAAACCTTGATTTATGTCAAAACATTTCAGAAGCAAAACAGTGGTAGGATGACCGGCGCTCAACCACTCACAGGAGAATGCATGGCCAAGCTGAACGTCAACGGCGTCATCAGGGAGTTCGAGGCGGAGGACGATACGCCGCTGTTGTGGGTGTTGCGCGAGCAGTTGGAACTGACCGGCACCAAGTACGGTTGCGGTCTGGCGCAGTGCGGCGCCTGCACCGTGCACATCGACGGCGAAGCGACGCGCAGTTGCGTGCGTCCGCTGTCCACCGTGACGGCCGAGCAGAAGATCGTCACCATCGAAGGCTTGTCGAAGGACGGTTCGCATCCCATCCAGAAAGCGTGGGCGGCACTGGACGTGCCGCAGTGCGGCTTCTGCCAGTCCGGCATGATCATGGCCGCCGCCGCGCTGGTGCGCGAGAAGCCGAAGTGCACCGATGCCGACATCGACGCGGCCATGACCAACATCTGCCGCTGCGGCACCTACAACCGCGTGCGCAAGGCGATTCACCTGGCGGTGCGCGGCGGCGATCCGGCCAGCGCCGGCCTGGCGATCCAGCACGTCGAAGGGAGCAAGGCATGAACGCGCCTGTCTCCCGCCGCGGTTTCCTGAAGATGGGCGCCGGCCTGGTGGTGGCCTTCCACATTCCTTTCGATAGCGCGGCCGCCGCCGAGCAGACGGCGCCCGAGGTCAACGCCTGGGTGGTGGTGAAGCCGGACGACACCATCGTGATCCGCATCGCCCGTTCCGAGATGGGACAGGGCACGCTGACCGGCCTGGCGCAACTGGTGGCGGAAGAGCTGGATGCCGACTGGAGCAAGGTCGTCACCGAGTATCCGACGCCGGGACAGAACCTGGCGCGCCAGCGCGTGTGGGGTTCCTTCTCCACCGGCGGCAGCAACGGCATACGCGGCTCGCACGAATATGTGCGCAAGGGGGGCGCCATGGCGCGGACCCTGCTGGTGCAGGCGGCGGCCGATGCGTGGCAGGTGCCGGCGTCGGAATGCGTGGCCGCTTCCAGCGTTGTCACGCACACGCCGACCGGCCGCACGGTCAGCTACGGCAAGGTGGCCGATGCCGCCGGCAAGCTGACGCCGCCCGCCGACGTGGCGCTGAAGGATCCGAAGGACTGGAAGCTGGCCGGCAAGCGCCTGGCGCGCCTGGATACGGTGGACAAGACCACTGGCGCGCAGAAGTACGGCATGGACATCCGCCTGCCCGGCATGCTGAATGCGGCCATCAAGGATTGCCCGGTCTTCGGCGGCACGGTCAAGCGTTTCGATGCCTCGGCCGCGGAAAAGCGTCCCGGCGTGAAGAAGGTGTTCAAACTGGGCGACACGGCCGTGGTGGTCGTGGCCGATACCTGGTGGCGCGCCAAGTCGGCGCTGGACGCGGTGCAGATCGAATGGGACAAGGGGCCGAACGGGCACTTGTCCAGCAAGGAGGTCGCGGCCACGCTGAAGGCGGCGCTGGATGCGCCGGAAGCGGCGGTGGGCAATGCCAACGGCGATGCGCCGGCCGCCATCAGGTCGGCGGCGCGCAAGGTCGAGGCGGTGTATTCCTTCCCGTGGCAGAACCACGCGACCATGGAGGTGATGAACGCCACCGCGGTCTGGACGCCCGAGCGCTGCGAGGTGTGGACGCCGACGCAGAACGGCGAAGCCGCGCTGACGGCGACGGCGGAAGCGGCCGGCCTGCCGGTGGCCCGCTGCGATGTCTACAAGATGCACCTGGGCGGCGGCTTCGGCCGGCGCGGCGCCACGCATGACTGGGTGACGCAGGTGGTGAAGATCGCGAAGGAATTCCCCGGCACGCCGGTCAAGCTGATCTGGACGCGCGAGGAAGACATGCTGCACGGGCGCTATCACCCGGTCACGCAGTGCAAGCTGACGGCCGGGCTGGATGCGAAAGGCAATGTGACGGCGCTGCACGTGCGCATCGCCGGGCAGTCCATCCTGGCGTCGCTGGGGGCCGCGCTCAAGGACAACAAGGACCCGGTGGTGTTCCAGGGCTTGAACGCGGCGGGACCGGAAGCGGCCATCGGCTACAGCTTCCCGCACCTGCTGGTGGACCATGCGATGCGCAATCCGCCCGTGCCAGCGGGCTTCTGGCGCGGCGTGAACCTGAACCAGAATGCGATTTATCTCGAATGCTTCATGGACGAGCTGGCGCACGCGACCCGGCAGGATCCGCTGGCCTTCCGCCGCAAGCTGATGGCCGACCATCCCCGGCACCTGGCGGTGCTGAATGCCGTGGCCGAGAAAGCCGGCTGGGGCAAGCCGGCGCCCAGGGGCGTGTACCGCGGGCTGGCGCAGACCATGGGTTACGGCAGCTACGTGGCCGCGTGCGCGGAAGTGTCGGTAGACGGCAAGACGGGCAAGCTGAAGATACACCGCATCGTCGCCGCGACCGATTCCGGCCACGCCGTCAATCCGCAGCAGATCGAGGCGCAGGTGGAAGGCTCGTTCGTGTATGGCCTGTCGGCCGCGCTGTACGGCGAGTGCACGCTCAAGGATGGCCAGATGGAGCAGCAGAACTTCGACACCTACCAGGTGATGAAGCTGGACGAGATGCCGAAGGTGGAAACCATCATCATGCCGTCCGGCGGATTTTGGGGCGGGGTGGGCGAGCCGACCATCGCGGTGGCCGCGCCGGCCGTGCTCAACGCGATCTTCGCCGCCACCGGCAAGCGCATCCGCGACCTGCCGCTGAAGAACCACAGCCTGGTGAAGAAGACCTAGCGGTAGCGGGCCAGGATCTGGTCGATGGTGCCATCCTTGATGAGCCCATCGACCACCTTGCCCACCCGGTCGAACGGCACCGAGGACTTGCGCGAGAACGCGCACTGCGCCTTGAAGGTGGAGAACACCAGGTCGGCGCGCAGTTGCAATTCCGGGTGCGTGCGGTGCAGGTAATTCAGCGCGCTCTCGCCGATGATGGTGTATTGCGTCTTCCCCGCCAGCAGGCGCTCGATGTTCAGGTCCATATTGAGCACGTCCAGGCGCCTGAAGCGCTCGCCCAGCACTTGCTGCACGCGCGGATAGCGGTAGCCGGCCACGGTGCCCACCGGGCGGTCGCGCAAATCCTTCAGCGACCGCAGGCGCGGCGCATCGGTGCGGGCCGCCACCAGTTCGCTGTCCGGTATCAGCGGCTGGGTCCAGTTGTAATCGCCGTCGATCCAGAACGGCAGCACGTAGCAGATGGCGTCGGCGCGGCCGCTGGTCAGGGTGGGCATCACGTCCGGCACGTCGGTGGCCAGGTAACTGGCGCGGCGGCCCAGGCGCTGGGCGATGGCGTCGCCCACGTCCTTGATGATGCCGCCGGTGAGCACGCCGTTCTGGATGCGCGAGATCGGCATGGACTGGTCGGTGGGCGCCAGCATGATCAGCTCATCCTGTCCGGCCAGCGTGGCGGCGGGGAGCATCGTCAGGGCCAGCGGGAGGAAAAGGGCGGGTGGGCGCATGGGCGCAATTATAGCCCGTCTATGTTCGTGTCCGCACATGCAGCGATGCTGGCCTGTGGCACGCTGAACGCCTCTTCAAACACCGCAGGAGCTACGATCATGAGCAACGATCTGAAAGACAAGCACATCGCCGTCCTGATGACCGATGGCGTGGAGCAGGCGGAGTATTCGGAGCCGCGCCATTTCCTGGAACAGGAGGGCGCCACCGTGACGCTGATCTCGACCAAGGAAAAAGGCGAAGACATCCAGGGCTTCGAGCACATGTCTCCCGGCAAGCGCTTCAAGGTGGAAATGGACGTGCGCGACGCCCGCCCCGCCGAGTTCGACGCGCTGGTACTGCCAGGCGGCGTGGCCAACCCTGACCAGTTGCGCCTGCATCCGGAAGCCATCACCTTCATCCGCGAATTCGGCCGCGAGAACAAGCCGATTGCCGCCATCTGCCACGGGCCGTGGACGCTGATCGACGCCGACCTGGTCAAGGGCAAGCACCTGACCAGTTGGCCCAGCCTGCAGACCGATCTCTGCAACGCGGGCGCCAACTGGAGCGACGAGGAAGTGGTGGTCGACGGCAAGCTCATCACCAGCCGCAAGCCGGACGATATCCCGGCCTTCAACCAGGCGCTGAAGTCGGTGCTGGCGGCCGCATAAATTTCAACGAGGCAAACGGGCGCTGACCTCTGTGCTGTCATCGTAGACTGAAATCCGGCTATCAAACTCATGCGTATTTCAGCGTCTAACACAGGAGCCACATTATGAAACACACTCTCGCAGCCGTATTTGAAACCCGCGCCGAAGCCACGCTGGCCAGGGATGAACTGGTACACAGCGGCTACGATGCCAATAGCATCCGTATTGACGACTCCGGCAGCGTAGCGGGCACTGCGCGCATCAACGACGATGCGTCGATACTGGGCAACGTCAAGCGGATGTTCAGCGACCTGATCGGCCGCGAACACGCCGACCGTCATGTGTACGCCGAGGCGCTGAACCGCGGCCACACGGTGATGACGGTGGTGACCACCTCGCTGGAGGCGGCCGAGCGCGCGGCCGACATTGTCGATGATTTCAACCCGATCGACATCGACGATCACGAAACCATGTGGCGCGCCAGCGGCTGGATAGGCGCCGAGGCCGCCCGTCCGGCGCGCACCAGCCCCGGCGCCCAGCAAAGCGCGCCGGCCCCGGAGCAGCACGGCATCCGTCCGCGCGAGGATGCGGTGGTGTTTGCGCGTTCCGAGCAGGGCACGCTGGCGTCGGGCTCGATGCAGAAGGGGACCGTGGCGGCGGTGCCGCCGCCGGCCGCAGCGGCGTCCGTGGCCGACATCCAGCGCACGGTGCAGCGCAGCGGCATGCGCATCTACCCGCGTGACGAGGCGGCGGCGCAAGCCAGCCTGGATATCCTGAAAGGGGATGAGGCGGCCGAGGATGAATACTTCCGCTCGCACTGGGAGCAGACCTACAAGGGCAGCACTTACCAGGAATTCGATCCGGCCTACCACTACGGCGAATCGATGGCGGGCAATCCGGGCTACCGCGACAAGGAGTGGAACGATGTCGAGCCGGAGTTGCGGGCCGGGTGGGAGCAGCGCCATCCCCAGTCCAGTTGGGATAAGTTCAAGGACGCCGTGAAGCACGGCTGGGAGCGCATCACCCGCTGAGCTTGTTTTAACGCAAAAACCTGAACATCCATCGTGACATCATCGGAGACCTTGGCTCTCCAGATGGTGTCCTGATGGAAAAATTGCTGCCTTATTATGAACGCGAGTTGAGCATGCTGCGGCGCGCCGGCGCCGAGTTCGCGGCACGCTATCCCAAGCTCGCGGGCAGCTTGCAGATGCGCGGCGAGACCTGCGCCGATCCGCACGTGGAACGCTTGATCCAGTCGTCGGCCTTCCTCAACGCGCGCGTGGCGCGGCTGCTGGATGACGGATATGCCCGGTTCACCGAGGGGCTGCTGGGCATTCTTTATCCGCATTATCTGCGGCCGATTCCTTCCTGCTCCATTGCCCGTATCGATTATAGCGGCGCGCGCGCCAACGAGATCAGCACGACGTCGATCTTGCCGCGTGGCGCGGTCATGAAAGCGCTGGGCAAGGATGCCGTGACCTGCCGCTTCCGCACGGTTTACGATGTGGCGGTGGCGCCGGTCAGCATCGTCGCCGTCCGCTTTGAGCCGTATGTACAGGCGCCGCCGACCTTGGCGCTGCCGCCGGAAGCTGGTTCCGCCATCTGCATCACCCTGGAAAGCACGGCCATCTCACGCGGGATGGCGGCTTGTGGCCTGCCCAAGCTCCGCGTCTTCATCGATGGCGAAACTTCCGTGCGGGCCGCGCTGCGGGATGCGCTGTTCATGTCGGTCGCCTGCGCCTGCGTGGAAGCGGAGGGGCACTGGCGCATGCTGAACGCCTCGCCCCTCGCGCCGGTCGGCTTTGCCGCCGAGGATGCCTTGTTGCCGGCTGCCAGCTCGGAACACAGCGCATATCGCCTGCTGAGCGAATACTTTGCTTTTCCTGAGAAATTCGATTTCTTCGATATCGACTTGACCGCATTGCTGGCGGTCTGTCCTGAAGGTTGTGCGCGCCTAACGCTGCACTTGGCGCTGGCCGATGTCCGTCCGGATTCGCCGTCGGCGCGTACCTTGCGCGGGCTGTCCGAAGATAACCTGGCGCTGGGCTGCACGCCGATCATCAACCTGTACACCCAGCCGGCGACCCCGATCCGCATCACGCACGAGCGCAGCAGCTATCCCTTGATGGCGGACGAGATGCCCGGCAGCGCGTGCGAAATCTACAGCATCGATTCCGTGCAGGTGGTGAGCAAGACGGCGCAGGGCAGCGCCGTCACCGAGTTCTTCCCGTACTATTCGCTGCGCCATGATGCGGCGAACCGAAAAGGCCACTATTGGCTGGCCCAGCACGAGGACTTGATGACCGCCGGCCACGAGCATGCCATCGCCTTCGTGGACCGGACTTCATCGCCCTTGCAAATGGAGAGTGGCACCGCATCGATCCGCCTGACCTGCACCAATCGCAACCTGCCGCATCGCTTGCCATACGGCCGTGCGACCGGCGATTTGAGTACCGAAAGCCCGATCGGCAGTTTCCCCATCCGTATGCTGCACCGGCCGACGATATCGCATCGTCTGTCTACTGACCGCAGCCGGCAATGGGGACTGGTGGCGCACCTGGCGCTGAACCACCGGTCGCTGACTGAAGACGGCTTGCCTTCGCTATCGGCCATGCTGCGTCTGTACGCGCAGCAGGACAGCCTGGTCTCGCAGCGCCTGATCGACGGGATCATGGACATGTCGCACCGTCCCGCTTCGGCCTGGATACGGCAGCCGCAGGGCAACGCCTACCTGCGCGGTATCGAAGTGAGCCTGTGGCTGGATGAAGAGGCGTATGCGGGCGTGGGCATTCATGCTTTCGCCCAGGTGCTCGATTATCTGTTTGCGCTGCATGTACACCTGAACAGTTTTACGCGCTTGATCGTGGTGTCCCACGCCAGCGGAAAGGAGCTACTGCGATGCCCACCTCGCAACGGCATGCTGGCGTTGGCGTGATCGACCGCCTGCTGGCGGCGCCGCAGCGCTTCGACTTCTTCCAGGCGGTCGGCCTGATCGAGCGCTCGCGGCCGGGCAGCTTGCGCTTCCGGAACCGGCTGTCGCTGGGCTTTCCGCCGAACGAAGTGGAAAACATCGCAGCCGACGACAACGGCATCCGTCTTACGCCGGCCTTCCTGGGCATGTTGGGCAGCCAGGGCGCTTTGCCTTTGCATTACTCGGAGCGTATCGGCCGACACGAAAGGCGCAACAACGATGGTGGGCCGCGTGCGTTCTTCGACATCTTCACGCACCGCATTCTTGAGATGTTTTATCAGGCCTGGTCCAAACACCGCCCCGAATGCCTGGGGGAGGAATTTCGGTCGATGCTGCATGCGCTGGCGGGAGATCCGCATGCGGAAGTCATCGACAGCGAAGCGCTGGCTTTCTATGCCATGCATATCGGGAGCCGTACCGCCTCGGCGCCTTTGATGGCCGGGATGTACGCCGAATATTTCAACGTGGCCTTCGCGGTAGAACCGCTGATCGGCGAGTGGCAAGAGCTGCCGCTGGCAGACCAGGTGCAGTTGGGCGCTACGCAGACGGAACTGGGCGGAGGCGTGATGTTAGGCGCGCGCATATATCGCTGCGATGCTCGCGTCAGGTTGCGTATCGGTCCGCTGGATCGGGGGCAGTACGAACAGTTTCTTCCTGGGCGTAGCGCTGCGATACATCTTACGGCCCTGTTGAAGCTGCATTGCGGCGTGGGGATGACATACGAGGTGCATCTCATCCAGCGTCCGGACGGCGTTTCCTGCAGTCGTCTTGATGCGGAGAGCCGGCTTGGTGTGAATGCGCGCCTGCACATGGAGGCGCCCGCAGGGGACCGCGAAGAATTGATGTATCTGTTGCACAGCTAAGGAGCGATTGTGGAAAGCGATAGCGAATTCTTCAGCTTCATGGGTATGGCCAAGGAACTGGTCACCAGCAATCGGCCGTTGCGCTTGCGGCTTGATCTGCCTGGCGGGATGAATGACGACATGCTGCTTCCCCAGCGCGTGTTCGGCTCGGAGATGATCTGCGGCGGGATCGAGTACCGTGTGCTGTGCGTGTCGGCCAGCGCCTATCTGCCGCTGAAAGACATGATCGCCGTTCCGGCCGCGCTGGATTTCGTCACCGATCGTGGTGATCTGCGCAGTGTGTGCGGGATCGTCACGGAAGCCAGTTCCGGCGACAGCGACGGCGGCCTGGCGAGTTATCAGCTAGTGATACGCGATGCGCTTTCCATTCTGGAGAAGCGCATCAACACGCGCGTGTACCGCAATATGAACGAAGTCGAAATTGTGCAAAGCCTGCTGAACGAGTGGCGGCAGAAAAGTACGATTCTCGGTACATGCTTCAATCACGAGGTGGACGAAGCTTTCGGCCAGCGCGTCTATCCGCAGCGCGAGTTCACCATGCAGCACAACGAATCCGACGCTGGCTTTATCCGTCGCCTGCTCAAGCGTCGGGGCGTGGGCTGGTACGTTCGCTCGGAAGGTGGCGGAGCGCCGATGCATACGCTGGTCTTGTTCAACAACGCGGAGAGCCTGCGCCAGAACGCCGCCGGCACGGTCCGCTATCACCGCGATGCTGCGACGGAAGAGCGCGACACCATCACCTCCTGGAGCGCGGTACGCAGCCTGCAACCGGGCATGGTCACGCGTCACAGTTGGGACTACATGAACCTGCAGGGCCGCGACTTCATGGTGGCGGAGAACAGCAGCGGCGTGGATCAGGGCAGCGGCGGCAACGAGCTGGCCGCCAGTCTGGACGATTACCAGATCCTGCCGCCGCATGCGGGCGACGACAACGAAGACCTCTGTCGCCTGGGACAACTGAGCATGGAGCGCCACGACTACGAATCCAAGTGCTTTCACGGGGAAGGCAGCGTGCGCGATTTTTGTGCGGGCGAATACTTCACGTTGGCCGAGCATCCGGAGGTGGACGAACATCCGCCGGAAGACCGCGACTTCGTGGTGACGGCATTGCAGATCACGGCACAGAACAATCTGCCGAAAGCGCTGGCCGCGCGTGTGGAACGTCTGTTTTCCCGCAGCCGCTGGATGCGCTCCACCCAAGAGCTGCACATGCTGCGCGAGGTGGCGGAGAATGTGGCGACCGGGCCGCTGCGCATGCATATCCAATTCACGGCGGTGCGACGCGGCGTCAAGATCGTCCCTGCCTTCGATGTGCACAGCGACGTACCGCAAGCCCAAATGCAGAGCGCCATCGTGGTGGGACCGGAAGGCGAGGAAGTCCACTGCGACCAACTGGGCCGCGTAAAAATCCGCTTCCCCGGCACCCGCATGGCCGACCACGAACAAGCCGCCGGCAGCGGTGCCTCCGACACCGAGACTGATTCCGCTTGGGTCCGCGTCGCTTCTAACTGGGCCGGCAATGGTCCCGGCCCATTCCAACAATGCGGCACCATCGGTCTTCCGCGCGTCGGCACAGAAGTACTAGTCGCCTTCCTCGGCGGCGACCCCGACAAACCAGTCATCGTCGGTCAGCTCTATAACCAACAGGCTCTTCCACCAGCCCTGAGCAGTGCGAGCAATCTCCCCGGTAACCGTTACCTCTCAGGGATAAAAAGCCGTGAAATACAGGGTAGTCGAGGAAATCAATTGCAGTTCGACGATACGAGCGGAAAAATCAGCGCGCATCTGTCAAGTGATCACGGGGATAGTCAGCTAAATCTCGGATTTTTGACTCAGCCCATGATTGACGGAAGTGGTCAAGCGCGAGGACAGGGGGCTGAGCTGCGCAGTGATAACGCAGTGGTTGTGCGAGGTACAGAAGGAGTTTTAATCACAGCAGAAGAATCTCAGGTACAAGAAAACCATCTCGATCGGGGACAAATGATCGGCCTGGCCAAGGGGCTACATAAAATCGCAGAGCAACTCTCGAAACTGGCTATTACTCACGCAAAGGATGAACCTGATGGGGAACAGGTATCGCAGCTCGTTCAAAAGCTGCGTAATTTGGATACGGAAGCGGCTTCCATGATTGGCATCTTCGGCCCTGATGGCATGTTGATGGCGAGCGGTGGAAACATGCTGCTCGATGCCTCCAAAGGCATGGATGTTGATTTGCAGCGAAATCTGACCCACTTCGCCGCATAATTTGCAAACGAATCTGACCCACGTTTAAGACACAATCCTGCTCACGACATTGAGCGGGGAATTGGAGTGATCGACGTGGCATTACTA
>Ga0209455_1000250_pt1 | contig 64478 bp, 54 predicted proteins | sample AraplaCol_mCL_r2_FD_184275 | JGI IMG/M metagenome (GOLD analysis project Ga0209455, IMG submission 184275) | Arabidopsis root microbial communities from North Carolina, USA - plate scrape CL_Col_mCL_r2 (SPAdes) (version 2) | ecosystem: Host-associated > Plants > Roots > Endosphere | place: USA... | reverse complement strand
CACCAGACCGTGCCTCCCCGCTGACAATTGCCGGTCTCGCGGGCCTCGTCGCCTCGCCTGAGAACGCGGGTTAGGGCTTCTTGGCTTTGGCGACCAGGCTGTCGATATCGGCGCGGGAGAAGTTGCGCAGATCCTCATAGGCCCGGCCGGAGACCTGCTTGTTGCCGGTGCCCTCGCCGGTCAGGGTATAGAGGCCGCCTTTCCAATAGAACAAGAAATAGAAGGGCGCGGCGGCGCTGCCATGCGGCGCCATGATGACGACGCTGTGCCGGTCGCTGCATCCGCGCACCTGCCAGGGCGTCCCGCCGAAGGTCATCGTGACAGGCGCGCCGCCGCAATTGAGCGTCGCCCCTGATGATGGAGAAGCAGCCGCTGATGGGGTTGAGGCGGATGACTGGGCCGTCTGGCAGAAGGCTGAGTCGGGCGTCAGCAGCCTGATGGCAAGAACGCCGAGAGAGGCGATGATCTGGATGCGTGAAAATTTCATAATCGGATCACTTTCGGCAGCCAAGTGACCCCACTGACAGTGCCATGCAGCTCCAATCCGACCGCGATAAGTTTAGCAGGTATCGCGACAATTCAGTAGTTTTCAGTCCTTGCGTCTAACCCCTGATCGCTTCACGCGTCAGGGTCGATAGCAGGTTCTGCCGGCGTATTCCCCGCCTTCTCCATCGGCTTTTCCCGGAACCGCCCAATCGATAGCCCGTCGATCGGCGTCTCGCTTTTGCCGTCGGTGATGAGTTCGCTCAAGACCGCGCCGACCGCGGGGCCGAGCTGGAAGCCATGGCCACAGAAACCGAAGGCGTGGAAGAGGCCGGGATGGGTCTCGCTGGGGCCGACGATGGGTGAGCCATCGGGTGTGTCGCCATCGACGCCGCTCCAGCTGCGGATGACCGCAAGGCGACCCACCTGCGGCACCAGTTTCGCCACCGTCTCCGCGGTACGGCGCATCACCTCGGGCAGGGGGCGCGAGCGGTTGATGCCATCCTTGGCGCGGCCCTCGCCGCCGCCGAACAGGATATTGCCGCGCAGCGTCTGGCGCAGATAGAGATCGCCGCCGATGACGCCGATGACCGGCTTGATGCGGTAGGCGGTGGGTTCGGTCACCATCACCTGCGGCACTTCCGGTGTCAGCGTCACCGGCTCGTCGAACCAAGCGGAAACGGTCGCCGCCCAGGCGCCGGCTGCGTTCACCAGGACGGGTGCCGCGAAATGCCGGCCATCGCGACAGCGCAGATGGAAATTGCCGTTGGCGTACCAGCCTTCGGCGACATCCGCATAGTCATGCAGAAAGGCACCGGCGGCTTCGGCGGCGGCTGCAAAAGCGGGGGCGACGAGGCGGGGATTGGCGTGGCCGTCCTCGGCGCAGAAAGTCGCTGCCACCACATTCTCGCCGAGCCAGGGATAGAGGCGGCGTAATTCGCCAGCGCCGATGAAATCGAGCTTCAGCCCCAAAGCCTCGGCCACGCGGCGATGCTCCAGCAGGATGGCGATATCCGCCTCATTGCGGGCGAGGCGTAGATGGCCGCTGGCCACGAACTCACCGTCGATGCCGATGAGGCCGCTCAGCGAACCCCAGAGGCTGCGGGCGCGGCGTGAAAGCGGGATTTCGGCGGCGGCGCGGCCATGTTGGCGGACACCGCCGAAATTGACGGCGCTGGCGCGGATGCCGGGTTCGTCGCGTTCCAGCAGCACGGTCTTCTTGCCGCGTTTAGCAAGATGCAAGGCGGTGGAACAGCCGGCAATGCCGCCGCCGATCACCAGCACATCGCTCTTGATTTCCACGCGCCCGCTCATGCTTCGGCCTCGGCTTCAGTCGCCGCCGCCTCCCGCATCGCATCGGTGTTCACGGTATTGGTGCTCACGGCGTCAGCGCGCAATTGATGCGCGCCGGTGAGGGCGGCAACCGGCACCGGCTTTGCCGGCGGCTGGCCGCGCAGGCGCCCGACACTGTCGACGCTGACACCGAGCTCCGCCGCCATCACTTCCGCCGCCGCCGTGGCACAGAGCCGCCCCTGGCAGCGTCCCATGCCGAGCCGGCAATAGGCTTTGGCGCGGTTGAGATCGCGGGCACCCAGGACACCGCTGATGCCACGCAGATCGCCGGCAGTGACATGCTCGCAGCGGCACAGCACCACCTCATCGGCGATCTCCGCTGCGGTTTCATGCGGGAAGGGGAAGGCGAGTTCCAAGGCGGCGCGGAACTTCTGCCATTTCTGCAGGCGGCGCAAGGCGGCATTGGGGTCGAAATCGCCGAAGCCCTGGCCGTGATCGGAGAGGACTGCTGCTGCGGCGAGTTGCCCACGCAGTTCCGCTGCATCGGCCCCGAGAATGCCCGCACCGTCACCGGCGAGGTAGAGGCCCGGTCGTTCCTGCGCACGGCCATAGGCATCGGCAAGCGGCAGCCATTGGTGATTGACGCCGTCGAAGCCGAAACTGGCACCGGCGAGATCAGCGAGTTGAGTCTCCGCCTTCAGACCATAGCCGAAAGCGGCGGCATCACAGTCGACCTCAAGCCGATCGCCGCGATCGGAGATGAATTCCACCATGCCGAGGCACTCTTCATTCTTCAGCGCATGGGCGCGCAGTGGTCGATAGCCATGCAGGATGCGGATTTTGTGGCGCTTCAGATAAGAGACGTAGTGCATGCCTTGACGCAACGCGTCCGGCATCGCCATCAGCTTGAAGAGCTGCGAGAAGGCGCCCAGACGCGGTCCGCTATTGATGACGGCGGCGATCTGCGCACCCGCTTTGGCATATTGATAAGCGGTGAGGAAGAGCAGCGGCCCGGTGCCGGCAAAGACGACCGAGCGGCCGATTGCACAGCCCTGATGCTTGAGGGCGATCTGCGCCCCGCCCAGGCTGTAGATGCCGGGCATGGTCCAGCCTTCGAAGGGCAGGACGCGGTCCATGGCGCCGGTCGCCAGGATCAGGGCATCGAATTCGACGCGTTCGACGCCCTTCTCACCCAGCACCTCGGCGCTGTTGTCGATCAGGTCAAAGACGAGCGATGCCGGCCGGTAGTCGACCTTGTCGCGGATGCGCTCAAAGCTTTGAAACAGGGCATTTGCCTTGCCCGCCTGGCTGCCATAAAGGGCGCTGCCCGAGCGGGTGAAGCCGGCGACCTGGGGCGGCAGGCGATATATCTGTCCGCCGATGCGGGGTGCCTCATCGACCAGGATGGGTCGGATATCACGCGCAACCAGCAATTCGGCTGCGCGTAGGCCGGCTGGGCCGGCACCGACAATCAGCACCCGGGGCGTCACGAGTGGCCTTCCTCGGCCGGATCATCTTCCGTCTTATCCGCCGGCGGCTCGCCTTCGGTTTTTCGCTCAGCCTGCGTTGCACCGGAAGTCGGTTCGGACGACGGATCCGATTCCGCCACCGCATCGGCTATCGCGGGCGTAGATGCTGGCAGCCGTGGTGCGGTCGATATGGCTGCAGTGACGACACCGGTGACGACCTCCAGCCCGGCGCGCACATAAGTGGTGCAGGCACGCAGCCGGTTGCCGTCGCCATCGCTGAGCCAGCAATCCTGGCAGGCGCCCATCAGACAGAAGCCGGCGCGCGGTTCGTCATCGACCTCGTTGCGGCGCAGATGCGGGCGATTGAGCAGGATCGCCGTCAGCAGCGTGTCGCCTTCGAGCGCCTGCAGCCTATCGCCGTCGACGATGATCTCGACACTGGCCCGCTGCTGGTCCTGTAGACGCTGGAAAAGTGCTGCCATTGAGCCTCAGGCCCCGTTGCGCGGCAGGCGCACCAGTTTGCCGCCGGTCTCGGCGGGATCGATGTCCGGTACCCCATCGGCGGGCTGGCGCGGTTCCAGCGTTGCCGGGATCAGGCCCTTCAGGCGCGGATCGATGATGCGCTTCGTTACCTGTCGCACCGGTTTGAAGCCGGCCTTCTGATAGGTCGCGAGGGCGCGTGGATGGTCGAGGCTGCAGGTATCGACCGTCACCTTCTCGGTGCCGGGATAGGACCAGGCCTGGTCGACCGCCCAGTTCATGAAATACTTGCCGAGGCCGCGGCCGATGAAATCCGGGGCGAGACCGAAATAATTGATGTTGATGACCGGTGCGTTCTTGCGGCCGAACTCGGCATAGCCCGCCGGCACGCCGCCGGCATGGATGACATAGATGTCGATCTCGGGATCCCGGATCAGCGGCAGCAGGGTGGCGTCGTCCATTTCGCGGCGCTCCCACCAGAACCAGGGCTCGCCGACGGTGTTGTAGAGATAGCGGTAATAACCGGCCGGCGGATTCTCGAGCTTGAGCAGCGCGTGATTGCCGAGCGGCATCGGCACGGTGGGGCGGGTCGGGCGGGTCGTCATCTCCAAATAGGTGATGACGACATCGAGCCTGGCTGCTTCCATTTCCGGCCGCTCGGCATCGAGCCATTTCGCCATGATGCGGCGTGGCGTGTCCTCATAGCCGAGCTCGTCATAGAAGGCCGCGACTTCCTCATTCTCCATGCGGATCATCAGCTGGCATTTGACGATGCCGCGCGCTGTCAGCCAGTTCTCCGCCAGCTCCATCAACTCGGCGCCATAGCCCTTGCGGCGATGCTTCTCTGCCACCGCCAGGCGATAGATCCAGCCGCGATGGCCGTCATGACCGACCATGATGCTGGCGATCACCTGGTCGCCGCCCTCTTCGTTGCCCGGGTCGTTAAGCGTACCGAGATAGAGTTGGCAATCCGGCGCGCTGCTCATCCGGGCGATGTCGCGCTTGGGGTCGTTGAAGGTCTTGTTGAGGCCGGCTTCGTCCCACAAGGCGACGACGGCGGCGAAATCCGCCGCCGCATAGGGCCTGATCCGCATCAGACTCATTTAGCCGCCGCCGGCTCGACGGGCGTATCGCCGGGCAGGCCCCATTCAGCCCAGGAACCGTCATAGACCGCCACGTCGCGATGGCCGATCAGATGCAGGCCGAAAGCGAGCACGGCGGCGGTGATGCCGGAGCCGCAGGTGGTGATCACCGGCTTTTCGAGATCGATGCCGGCCTTCTGGAATTTCGTGCGCAGCTGGTCGGCCGGCAGGAAAGTGCCGTCGGCGGCGAGGAGCTGGTTATAGGGAAGATTGCAGGAACCGGGGATATGGCCGGCGCGACGACCCGGCCAGACTTCCGGTTCAGTGGCGTTGAAACGCCCGGCCGAACGCGCATCCAATACCTGCTCGCGCCTGCTGGTGATATTGCGCAGCATCTGTTCCTTGTTGCGCACCTGGGTATTGTCGAGGCGCGCCGTGAAATGCCGTTCCCGACTGATCGGCTCGCCGTCCTCGACATGGCGATCCTCAGCCAGCCATTTCGCGAAACCGCCATCGAGAATGGCAACATCCTTCATGCCGAAAATGCGGCACATCCACCAGACGCGGGCGGCACCCAGCATGCCGGTGCGGTCATAGACCACGACCCGGTTGCCGTCGCCGATGCCGAGCTTGCGCAGGCGAAGCGAGAATTTTTCCGGCGGCGGCAGCATATGCGGCAGGCTGCTGCCGGTATCGGCGATCTCGTCGATCGGGAAGAAGACGGCGCCCGGTATATGCTGGGCGAGATAATCGGCGCGGGCATCCTTGCCCTGCATCGGCAGATAGTAAGTCGCGTCGATCACGCGCAGATCGGGCTGGGCCAGGTTGTCATCGAGCCAGGTGGTGGAAACCAGGCTATGGGGATTGCTGTAGCTCGCTGCCATGTTCGTTCCTGTTCTTCGCCGTCATGCGGCAGATCTCTGCCAGCGCCAATGCTGCCCGAAAGGGCCGACTCAGGCATCCAGCAGAGTGATGTTGACGCGCCGGTTCATCTTGCCCTTGTTCTCGATCTTGGAAATCTCGACGCGACCGATCTCACCTGTGCGGGCCACATGGGTGCCGCCGCAGGGCTGCAGATCGACATCGAGGATTTCCAGCAGGCGCACCTTTCCCTGACCGCTCGGCGGCTTCACCGACATGGTGCGCACCAGTTCCGGCGTAGCCGCCATTTCTTCGTCGCTGATCCACCGGGCGCGTACGGTATGATCCGCCGCCACCAGCTTATTGAGATCAGCGGTCAGTTGCTCCTTGTCGAGCGTCATCTCCGGCAGGTTGAAATCGAGCCGGCCCTTGCCGTCGCTCACCTGGCCGCCGGTGACATCGCCCTTGATGAGGGAACAGAGGAGATGGAGGCAGGTATGCATGCGCATCAATCGATGGCGCCGGTCCCAATCGATGCGGGCGGTGACGGTGCTGCCGACTTCCGGTAAGGCAGCACCTTCGGCGGGCATATGCCGCACCTCGTTCATCGTCTCGCCCTTCAGGCTGTCGACAATGGCGATCGCGCTGCCATCGGCCAGGATCAGCGCACCGGTATCGCCCGGCTGGCCGCCGCCCATTGGATAGAAGACGGTGCGGTCGAGGCGGATGCCGGTCGCGTCCGCCGCCGTCACTGTGGCGGTGCATTCCCGCAGATAGGCATCTTCGCGAAACAGCAATTCCATGATCTCGGCCACTGAAAAGGGGATAGGAGGGCACTATGAAAGCTGGCCCAGGCAGGGTCAAGCGACCCGGGCAGGGCGCCCCCGAGTCGCCCTGCGTGATTCCGATTGGCTAATGAGAAATGCGTTATTTTACAGCCAGTCAGGCGTCGGCAGATTCTTGCTGCGCAGGAATTCGGGGTTGAACAGCTTGCTCTGATAGCGACTGCCGTAATCGCAGAGCACGGTCACGATGGTATGGCCGGGGCCGAGATCCTTGGCGAGGCGGATGGCGCCGGCGACATTGATGCCGCTGGAGCCGCCGAGGCAAAGGCCCTCGCGCTTGGTCAGTTCGAAGACGATGGGCAACGCCTCGCTATCGGGGATGCGATAGGCGCGGTCGACCGGGGCATCAACCAGGTTGGCGGTGATGCGGCCCTGGCCGATCCCCTCGGTGATCGAGGAGCCCTCGGCCTTCAGCTCGCCGGTGGTGTAATAAGAGAAGAGAGCGGCGCCTTCCGGATCGGCGAGGCCGATCTGGATTTTCGGATTGCGTTCCTTGAGATACATGCCGACCCCGGCCAAGGTGCCGCCGGAACCGACGGCGCAGATGAAGCCGTCGACCTGGTGGTCGGTCTGTTCCCAGATTTCCGGCCCGGTCGAGCGGTAATGGCCCATGCGATTGGCGACATTGTCGAACTGGTTCGCCCAGATGACGCCGTTCGGATTACTGTCCTTCAGTTCCTCGGCGAGGCGCCCGGAATAGCGGACATAGTTGTTGGGATCCTTATAGGGGGCGGCAGGGACCTCGCGCAGCTCCGCGCCGGCCAGGCGCAGCATGTCCTTCTTCTCCTGCGACTGGGTCTCGGGAATGACGATCAGCGTCTTATAGCCGCGGCAATTGCCGACCAGAGCAAGCCCGATGCCGGTATTGCCGGCCGTGCCCTCGACGATCAGGCCGCCCGGGCGGATGAGACCCTTCTCCTCGGCATCGCTGATGATGCCGAGCGCCGCACGGTCCTTGACCGAGCCGCCGGGATTGAGGAATTCCGCCTTGCCGAGAATGGTGCAGCCGGTCGCCTCTGAGGCTGCCTGCAACTTGATCAGCGGCGTGTTGCCGATCGCATCGATGAAACCGTCGCGGATATTTTTCATGGCTCGCCCGTGAAATAGCAGTCGAGGTGTAAAATAGGCCCCGCCGCCGGGGCAATCAAGCCTGCCGGCGACACCTTCGCGACTCGGTGATCTGCTCGTTGGGGCGTTGGAAGGTGATCGTTCACGGGATGTTGGCATATCCTTGTCATTGCCGGGCTTGACCCGGCAATCCACCGTAGATGCCAGCGTACTTCCCTTCCCATGAACCCTCGGATCAAGCCCGAGGGTGACAATTAGGAAGCGGTTAGCGTCCTGTCAGCGGATAAAGCCCCTGCGGCGCGTGGCGGTATCTGTAGTGGCGAATATTGGGCGAGGCGGGGCCTGGTGCGTCGATCTCGATGATGGCGCTGGTGATCGGCGTGAAAGCGGCGCGAAAATGGTTCTTGGCCTTGACGCAGAGGAGGCGGATCTGCGCGAGATCGATGCCGTGCAGGGCGAAATAGCCGGGATCGTTCGGCGTCTGGCAGCTTTCCGTGATGATGACCTTGATGCCGGCGACATTGAGTAGCGCCGTGCGGCCGAGATTGACCGGGAGATTAGTCTCCATCGGCCCGAGATTGCGGAACTGTCCGTTGGTCAGCTTTTCGACCACCGCCGTGACCGCGACTGGCGCGCCGAACTCCTGCGACACGCGGCCGCCGAGTGCTGCATTGATGGTAGCACCTGCACCTGCCTGCCAGCAGCGCGCGACCAGATCCGGATCCCAGAAGAAGCCGAACACGGTCGGCACATTGGGCCTGAGATCGAGCAGGGCACGGAACAGTTCCGGGGTGTCGCCGATGCCGCCCGAGAGGGGGTTGTCGGCGGGATCGATCACCGCCACCGGTTTGCTGCCGCCCATCTTGATGGCGTCCAGCAAGCCGGCGCGCGGATCGGGCAGGCTGACATAGAAACGATCGCGCCGTGCCGCCATTTCGCGCAGCAGATCGTCGACTGCCGCTTGCGCGAGATCGGTATCGAGATCGGCACAGGCGATGACGCTGGGGCCGGCAAAAGGTGAATCGCCATAGGCAAAGCCGCCGAACAGGCTGACATCGATCATGCCCGGACGCTCGCGCCAGATTTGCGCATGGGCCTGCAGTTCCGCCATCGGCCCGTCGGTGGTGCGCATGTTGAAACTCGGCAGGATCGCCGGCAATTTGCCGATCGCCTGTTTCGGCATGAGCTTGCCTGCTGCCTGCGCCGTCACGGCATCGAGCACCAGCCGTGCCGTCGCATCCATGTCGATATGCGGGTAAGTCTTGTAGCCGGCGGCGATATCGGTGAGGGCCAACATCTCAGGTGCCAGATGGGCATGCAGATCGAAGCTGACCCCGAGCGGCGTATCGCCGATCACGTTGCGGATGGCGCGCAGCAGGTCGAGTTCCGGCGTCGGATTATCGACCACTACGGTGGCGCCGTGTAGCGACAGATAGACCGCATCCCATTTGCCGTCCTTCTCGCCATCGATGAGGCCGTCCACGATATCGTCGCGGATAGTCGCGAAGGCTTCCGCCGTGACGAGACCGCCCGGTGGTGCCGCCGTGCAGAGCAGGAAGCGGCATGCCCAGTCGTCATGCGTCTCGGCGAAGGCGACTGCGGCGCCGATCTCGGTTGCCGTGCCGCGATAGAAATCCTTGGCCGCGGCACCACGCACCCATTCGCGCGCCCGGAAGACCGAAAGATCGGTCGTCGCCGGGGAAAAGGAATTGCCCTCGTACCACATGCGGGCGATGGCGAGGCGGCGCTTCATGCGTGTCATCCCGGCTTGATTATCTCAGCTTGGTCATCTTACGCCCATTCGGCGCGCAGCTTGGCATGATTCAGCAAGAACCATTGCAGGGCGACGATCAGGATGACATTGCCGGTATGGCCGGTGGCGAGGATCTCGGGAATCTCCGCGACATCATGCAGGCTGGTGCGGATATCCTCATGCTCGACCGCCAGGCCGTGCACGCCGGCCTGCCATTTGCTGCTGTCGAATTTCGCCACATAACTATAGAGCGTCTCGGTGCTCATGCCGGGGCAGAGCAGGTAGTGATAGGCGAGCTTCAGCTCGCCCAGCGGGCAATTGGCCTCCTCGATCGCCTCGCGCCGGGCGATCTCTTCCGGATTTTCGTTCTTGTCATTGAGACCGGCGATCAGCTCGCGCTGCCAGGCCGGCATGCCGGAGATATGCGCCGGCAGGCGGAACTGCTCGATCAGCAGGATTTTCTCGGCTACCGGGTCATAGGGCAATACCGCCACCGCGTTGGGCCGCTGCACCACCTCGCGCAACATCGGCCCGACCCAGCCGCCTTCATGGGCGCTATGGCGGAAATTCCAGCGCTCGACCTTGAGGTAAGAATCGAGAATGCGTTCGCGGTGGATAACATCGACATCTCTGGCCATGGAAAATCCGTACTCGTTTGGTTTCGCAGACCCTAGCAAGCCGGGGCAGCGGATGCCAGTGACGCCATTGTTATCGCTGACGTGAGCGAAGTGGATATCCCCCTCGCTCCAAAGCTCTCTCGCCCCAAAGGGGTGAAGGCGAAACGAAACGGCGTCATGCAACATTTGCGGGTTGCCATGCCGCTGTACACGGCTTGCTGGCGGCCGTTCCGCCGATATAGAGTGCGGCCCAATCCGCGCCGGACTGGCCGAGGCGCGCGCAACATTTAATGCCTGGGGAGAGGCGCGATGACCCGCGATCCACGTTACGACATCCTGTTCGAGCCGGTGAAGATCGGCCCGGTGACGGCCCGCAACCGCTTCTACCAGGTGCCGCATTGCAACGGCATGGGCTATCAGAGCCCGCAGGCCCATGCCGCCATGCGCGGCATGAAGGCGGAAGGTGGCTGGGCGGTCGTCTCGACCGAAGAATGCGAGATCCATTGGACCGGCGACGTCGCCCCCTATATCGAGGGACGGTTGTGGGACGACCACGATATTCCCCATAACGCCATGATGTGCGAGGCTGTCCATAGGCACGGCTCGCTCGCTGCGGTGGAACTCACCCATAACGGCCCTTCGGCTTCCAACCTGCTCAGCCGCGAGACGCTGATGGGACCGCGCCATGAGATGTCACGCTATTATCCGTGGCAGGCGCGGCGCATGGATGCGAGCGACATCCGCGATTACCGGCGCTGGCATAAAGAGGCCTGCATCCGGGCCAAGAAAGCCGGTTTCGATATCGTCTACGTCTATGCCGGTCATGACTTGAGTCTGCCGATGCATTTCCTGCAGAAGCGCCGCAACGACCGCACGGATGAATATGGCGGCTCGCTGGAAAACCGCGTCCGCCTGTTCCGCGAGGTGATCGAGGATGCCAAGGATGCGGTCGGCGATAGCTGTGGTGTCGCTGTGCGCTTCGCCGTTGATGAGCTGATGGGCCCGGATGGCATCACCGCCGGCAGTGAGGGCCATGACGTCGTTGCCATGCTGGCGGAACTGCCCGATCTCTGGGACGTCAATCTCGCCGACTGGAAGAATGATTCCGTCACCTCGCGCTTCGCCGATGAGGGCTACCAGGAACAGCATATCAGCTTCGTGAAGAAGCTGACGACCAAGCCCGTGGTCGGGGTGGGACGCTATACCTCCGCCGACCACATGGTGAAACTGATCAAGTCCGGCGTCATGGACATGATCGGTGCGGCACGCCCGTCGATCGCCGATCCCTTCCTGCCGAAGAAGATCGAGGAAGGCCGCATCGAGGACATCCGCGAATGCATCGGCTGCAATATCTGCGTCACCGGCGACAATACCGTGACGCCGATCCGCTGCACCCAGAACCCGACCATGGCGGAAGAATGGCGCAAGGGCTGGCATCCGGAAGTGATCGGCGCCAAGGAGAGCGATTCCCGCGTGCTGGTAGTAGGGGCGGGCCCTTCCGGCCTCGAAGCAGCGCGGGCTCTCGGGCAGCGCGGCTATGAGGTGCATCTCGCCGAGGCTTCGACGGAACTCGGCGGCCGGGTGAGCCGTGAGGCGAGCCTGCCGGGTCTCGCCGCCTGGGGCCGCGTGCGCGATTATCGCCTGTTCCAGATCAACAAGATGCCGAATGTCACCGTCTATCGCGACAGTCGGCTGAGTGCTGCCGAGATCAAGGATTTCGGCTTCGAACACGTGGTACTAGCGACCGGCGCCACCTGGCGCAAGGACGGTCTCGGCCGCTCGCATCCCTTCGGCATCGAGGGCCTTGGCGGCAATGAGTCCTTCAGTCCTGACGACATCATGTCTGGTAATCTGCCGAAATCGGGGGCCGTCGTGGTCTATGACGACGATCATTTCTACATGGGCGGCGTTATCGCCGAGCGTGTGCGCCAGGCCGGTCTCGATGTCGTGCTGGTGACGCCGGAGAATGTGGTCTCGAGCTGGACCGGCTATACGCTGGAACTGGGGCACATCAACAAGCGCCTGCGCAAGATGGGCATCCGCATCGTCACCGCGCAAGAGGCGGTGCGTTATGCGGGCGGCATCTTCGAAACGGCCTGCGCCTATGGCGGCGAGGGGATGCAGATCGCGGCGGCGGCCGTGGTGCCGGTGACCTCGCGCCTGCCGAATGAGTCACTCTGGCTGGAATTGTCGGCTGATGAAGCGGGCTGGAAAGCTGCCGGTATCAAATCGGTCACCCGCATCGGCGACTGCCTCGCCCCGGGCCTCATCGCGCAAGCCGTCTATGGCGGCCACCGCTATGCCCGCGATCTCGACAGGCCGAAGAGCGATGCCGCACCGTTCAGGCGTGCCCAACCGCTGGTGACGACGTAGACCAAGTTCAGAGGCTCCCCCTCACCCCAACCCTCTCCCGCAAGGGGCGAGGGAGCTCAGCGCGTTCTAGCCTAAACGTAACGGCAAGTGCACGATCACTGCTTGGTGGCTTAGCGCCCGCAACAGCGTTCCCTCTCCCCTCGCGGGAGAGGGACAGGGTGAGGGGGCAGCATACTCGTTAGCTGATATCTTCAGAGACTTTCAGCGCTCCAAAACCTTCAGCGCCTCTTGCGCCAGATGCTTGGTCAATTCGCCTGAGGGTAGATGTTTGGCGAGGCGGGCCGCCTGGCCCGACCACATATTGCTGAAATCGCCGCTTCCCGCCGGCTCGCTTTTCGCCCGCAGCGGCATCAAGGCGCCGCCTGCCAGCGGGAAGGTCGGCGCCACATCGGACATCGGGCCGATTTCGCGCATGATGCGGTTGCTGATACCGCGCGCCGGGCGGCCGGTGAAGACATTAGTGAGGGCCGTATCCTCCGCCTGCGCCGTCTTCAGCGCCTGGAGATGGTAGGGTTGCACCTTGGCTTCGGGTGAGAAGAGATAGGCGGTGCCGATCTGCACCGCCGAAGCGCCGAGGATGAAAGCGGCGGCAATGCCGCGTCCGTCGCCGATGCCGCCTGCGGCGATCACCGGCACCTTCACCGCATCGACGATCTGCGGCAGCAAGGCGAAGAGGCCGATCCCATTTGCCGTCTCGCTGAGGAAATTGCCCTGATGGCCACCGGCTTCCGTGCCCATGGCGATGACAGCATCGACGCCGCGTTCCTCGAGCCAGCGCGCTTCCGCGACCGTGGTGGCCGAGGCGATGACCTTGGCGCCACTGGCCCGCACCCGGTCGAACAGAGGCTTGGCCGGCAGGCCGAAATGGAAACTCACCACTTCCGGCTTGAAGGTCTCGACCAGTGCGCAATAGGCATCGTCGAAGGGTGCGCGGTTGGAGACCGGTACCGGCGCCGCCGGGTCGATGCCATTCTCGAGGTAATAGGGTGTCAGTTTCTTCTGCCAGATATCGATCTCCGCCTCGTCCAATTTCGGTGGCGTGTGACAGAAGAAGTTGAGGTTAAGCGGCTTAGAGGTCGCCTGGCGGATGATCTCGATCGCCTGGCGCGCCTGGTCCGGCGCCATCAGCGCGCAAGGGAGGGAGCCGAGGCCGCCGGCTTCGGCGACTTCGATCGCCATCTGCGCTGTGCTGGCACCGGCCATCGGCGCCTGGATGATCGGCAGCGCGATGCCGAAGAGATCGAGGATACGCCGATCCGGCCAGTTCCGCTGCGACGATGTCGTGCTCATGACTGCATACTCCTTATGATACTGGCCTATGATATCGATCTACCGCTGTTGGGCTTCTGATATTGGCTCTGCATTGTTGCATTTCTACTGGCCGGTTTACTTGTTGATCGGCCAGCGTAGCCGCATGACGAGATAGAGACCGGCGCCGACGACCAGCGTTGCCGAGGCGGTGCCGAGGGCCCGGGCGAAGCCTTCTGCCGGGTTGGCGCTGACACGCAGGAGATACGCGGCCAGCGGCGGGCCGGCAATCTGGCCGATACCATAGATAGCTGTCAGCAAGCCCATGAAGCGCGCGGCGTGATCTGGCCGCAACCGTCGTACATCCTGCATGGCAAAGAAACTGATCGCGGTGAAGGGCAGGCCGACCAGGAAGCTGCTGAGGATGAAACCGATCAGGCTCGGCAGGATCAGGCACAGCACCACCCCGCCGGCCTGAGCCAGATAGCAGGCGGTCAGCAGATAACGCGGATCGATCCGGTGCGGCAGGCGGGCGGCGATCAGCGCACCCAGAACAACACCGAGGCCCAGGATCGGCCAGAAGAGATCGAGCCAGAGCGATCCCGGCAAGGCGGTGCGGGCGATTACCGGCAGATAGGTCGCGGTGATGATATAGCCGAAACCGGCGAAGCCGTAAGCGATGCTGAAGAGCGCCATCTCGGCAGCACCGCCGCCGTGCTTCACGGTTGGATGATCGGCCGCGTGATGCGCTGCCTCGGCGGCGCGCACCACCGCGGGCATGTCGGGGCCGCGAAAGACATGCCAGCAAAGCATACTCAGGGCCAGTGCCAGGCCGGCGAAGACCAGCCAACCCATCCAGGACGGCTGGTGCAGGCCGACAAGGCCGCTGGCGACAAAGCCGGAGAGGGCGATGCCCAAGCCGGGACCGGTGAAGATAGTAGCACCGAGCGATGCCCGGTCGCGATGTGCGAGATGTGTGAGGCACCAGCCGGCGCTGTAGACGAAGACCATGGCGCTCGCCATGCCGGCGACGAAACGCAATACCGGCCAGACGACCGGCGCGGGCAGCGCCATGCCGGCGGTCAGCAGGATGGTGGCGACGAGGCCGAGCCGGATCATGACGGCGCCGGTGAAGACGCGCGGCACGACCATGCACAGGAGTGCGCCGACGAGGTAGCCGAGGTAATTGGCGGTGGCGAGCAGGCTGCCATGGGCAAGATCGGTGACGCCGTCATGCAGCATCATCGGCATCAGCGGGGTGAAGGCGAAGCGTCCGATCCCCATGGCGACGGCGAGCGCGATGGTACCGGCGGCGGCGATCTGGAATGCGCTCAGATGCAGGCCCGCGGCGGCCGCGACAACGTGAGGGGAATCCTTGTTCAACTCCTTGGCGGGGAGCGGTTTCATGGCGGATCTCCGGCCCGCGCTGCCTGGGCAGGCAGCGCCAGTTTTTAGGGAAAAGAATGTGGACGTGTTGGGCGGGTCGCTCCATAGCTTGCTGACATCATTTACCGCGAGCGAGGCAGTCGTCGATGTCCATTTGCCGGGGTGACAATTGGACCATTCCAGGCCCGATTGTCACCCTGGCTATTGGTATCGGTGCTCGTTGCTATTGGTGGCCCCGGCTTGTTCTTGCCGGGACCCGCTTTCGGCAGTCTTCAGGAACCCGAGCCGCTCTTTGCCGCTTCCTGCCGGCGATATTCATCGACCGGCAATCCACCGACACCCCAGCTCTCCAGCTCGACCTCGTCGATCACAACGAAAGTAGCGGCCAGCGGCTTGTTCAGCACCTTGAGCAACAATTCGCTCACACCCTTGATCAGTTCCGCCTTCTGTTCCGGCGTGGTGGCGGTCTGCCCGGGCGCGGTGCCCTCGCGGGTCACCTTGATATTGACATAAGGCATCTTGCCTTCTCCCCTTCGTTGCGATTCAACTGGCGTTGCGACTGATGAAGCTTACCACTTGCCAGCATGCTGGCCGCCATCGACATGCAGCACTTCGCCGGTGACGAATTGTGCTCCGTCGAGATACAGGACGGCGTCAACAATCTCCTTCACTTCGCCCATGCGGCCCATCGGATGCAACTTCGCCAGGAAGTCATGGGTCTCAGGCGCATGCATCGGCGTCTTGATGATGCCGGGGGCGACCGCATTCACGCGGATGCCCTGGTCGGAAAATTCGATCGCCAGCGAACGGGTCGCAGCATTGATGGCGCCCTTAGTGATGCTTGCAAGCGCCGCCGGCACGCCTCGCATCGGCTGGTCGACAATGGTCGTGGTAATGCTGACGATGTGACCGCTCTTTTGCTTCAGCATCTCAGCCGCGGCACGCTGCGTGATATGGAAGAACCCATGCAGGTTGGTTGAGAGGTTGTTGTTGTAGTCCTCAATGGTGAAATCCACGAAGGGCTTCGCCGTGAAGATGCCGGCATTGTTGACCAGCGTGTCGACGCGGCCGAACTTCTCGATCGCGGTCTTGACGACGCGTTCGGCAGTGGCTGGATCGCCGATATCACCGGCGACGGTGACGATATTTGCATCCGTGCTTGGCTTGATCGAACGCGAGGTGGCCACGATCTTGTGGCCACGCTCGCGGAAGGCGGCGACGAAGCCGGCGCCAAGACCCTGCGAAGCACCGGTAACGATGATGACTTTCTGTTCTTTCGACATGATGACACCTTTTCTCTTCGAGTTAGGTTCGGATTGAGCGCCGCCCTTGCCGCCGCGGGAGTGCCGCTTGCGGGTTGATCGGGCCGGTTCATGGTCTCTCAGGGTATTCTCTGGGGCGATCTCTCGGGCGGCTTTCCGCTGCCGATGAGTGGAAGGTATGCTTTTACCGATTTTGGGTGAATAATCTAAATTTGTAAGTCATTATGCCGAATAACGGGATGGTAAGGCGGTAGAGGTCAAAATGGACCGGATCGACGCCATGCGGGTCTTTGTGGCGGCCCTGGACGAGGGCAGCTTGGCCGGCGCCGGCCGCCGCTTACGCAAATCGCCGACGGCGGTGTCGCGGGCGATCGCCCTGCTGGAAAACCATGTCGGCGCCGAGCTCCTGCACCGCACCACCCGCACCATCCGCCTGAGTGAGGCCGGCGAACGTTATGCCGCCGCCTGCCGCCGCATTCTGACCGATCTCGAAGAAGCCGATCTGCTGGCGGCGGGCGAGACGGCGGCGCCGCGCGGTCTCCTCACCCTGACTGGTCCCGCTTTCAGCGGCCGTCTGGTGCTGCGGCCGATCCTCGATGATTTCCTCGACCAGTATCCGGCGGTGCGGGCGCATCTGCTGCTGCTCGACCGCCATATCAGCCTGGTGGAAGAGGGAATCGATGTCTCGCTGCGCATCGCCCATCTGCCGGAATCGAGCCTGATCGCCATCCGCGTCGGCCAAGTGAGCCGGATCGTCTGCGCCGCGCCTGGCTATCTCGAGGACAGCTATCGCAAAGGCAGGCCGAAGATCAGTGAACCTGCCGATATTCTGCAGCATGCCTGCATCTCGATGACCGCCCACGGCCCCGAACATTGGACCTTCCCGCCGCAGCCCGGCAGTTCGCTGCCGCAGCAGATCCGTATCCAGCCGCGCCTCACCGTCAACACCGTCGAGGCGGCGGTCGGTTCCGCCGTCGAGGGACGTGGCCTCACCCGGCTCTTCTCCTATCAGGTGGCGGAAGAAGTGCAATCGGGCAAGCTTGAGGTGGTCTGGCGCGATGATGAAAGGGCCGCCCTGCCGGTGCATCTCATCACCCCGGAAGGTCGACTGTCGGTGCCGAAGGTCCGGCGCTTCTTCGACTTCGCGATTCCGCGCCTCAAGGCTGATTTTGCCCGCCTTGGCCGGTTATAACGGGGCATAGCAACGCGGTGCGGCTTGCCGGCATGTTAAGGTGCGGCAGCATATGTCAGGAGGAACAGCCATGGCTTTCGACGCCGATCTCGTCACCGATCTCGCGCGGTTGCACGCCATCATGGGCGAGCCCGGGGAGATGGCGCGGGAGAAGACCTTGCGGCGCCTGGACAGACATTGCCGCCGTTTCATCGAGCTGTCGCCCTTCCTCTGCATGGGCAGCGCCGATAGAGAGGGCCATGCCGATGTCTCGCCGCGCGGCGACCGGCCGGGATTCGTACGCATCCTCGATGACCGCCATCTGCTCATTCCGGAGCGGCCGGGCAATGCCCGGGTCGACACGTTGCGCAATGTGCTCGGCAATGCCAATGTCGGCCTCATCTTCCTGATCCCCGGCTTCGAGGACACGCTCCGGGTCAACGGCACGGCGCGCATCACCGCCGATGCCGACCTGCTCGCCCCCAGCACGGTCGACGGCAAGGCGCCGAAGCTCGGCCTCATCGTCACGGTCGAGGAAGCCTTCCTGCATTGCGCCAAGGCGTTCCGCCGTTCGCGCCTATGGCAGCAGGAGGCGCAGGTCGACCGCGACGCCATGCCGAGCCTTGCGCGCGTCATCATGGAACAGGTGGCCGAGGCCCGGCAGCAGCAGGGGCCGAGCGATGCCGAGGTCCATGTTGCCGATGCCGAACTGGAGGAGGATTACCGCAAGGAGCTTTATTGATCGTCCCAAAAGGTGGTCGGCGGGCGATCGCCCGCTGTGACGAATGCGTGACAAAAGATGAGCTTGGGAGGTCGGCGCCGACGCTCAGGAAACCCGCAAGGCGGGAATAATCCGCTGATTTCAGAGCGTTAACCATAAGCTCTGGCGATGACATCAACTCGTAACTTATTGAATTGGCCGGTAATTTTTATTGCCGATTTAGCGCGACGGGCTTGTCTAACGCCGTTTTAGCCTTTATATCTCTGGTGCATTCGATATTTGGCGCGCCTTGCTAACTGCCCTGCAAAGGGTTCTCCAAGACAACGCTGTCGGATACCTCGCTCGGTTCATGGTGAATTGGGCATAACACGCATGAATGCGTTTTCTCAGGAGGGCCATATGGCCATCGGTACTGTTAAGTTCTTCAACACCCAGAAGGGTTTTGGTTTCATTCAGCCGGCCGACGGCAGCAAGGATGTGTTTGTGCACATCTCCGCCGTGCAGCGCGCTGGTCTGCAGACGCTCAATGAAGGCCAGAAGGTCAGCTATGACGTCGTCACCGAGCGCGGTAAGAGCGCTGCTGGCAACCTGCAGCCGGCCTAAGTCTTCTCTCATCTGAGAGGTGTGAAGCCTGGTCCCAGGGTAAACCCTGGGGCCAGGCTTCACTCTTTTGCGCCGGACATTACGCCGGCCTTTCCCTAGATCATTCCGATCATGCCGCGTTCAGCCACCAGGTTTTTGCCGTGGATGAAGCCGCGGCACCGGTCATTACCCGATAGCGAGGATTACATGGCCAAGAAAACCAAGGCGCCGGTCGCCACGCTCGTTTCTTTCGACGTCGTCTATGAGGATGGCACCCGCTTGTCCAACCGCAAGCTGAAGAGCACGGATATCGACGAATATAACGAGATCGACAGTGCCAAGGCCCTGCTGGCGGCGCAGGACCGTGAGATCGGTACGCTTTCCGGCCGCCCTCGCCCGACCATCAAAACGGTGACCAAATCCGGAAAATAGGCGACCGGGACAGCCTGTCTGTCCAAAGGCATATCGCGACCATACCCCCAGCGTAGGCCATGGCCTCCTCGGCCAAGTCAAGAAGGGCCTCGGGGAAACAGCGACGCTGATGCATCGCTGCCCCTCAACATCAACTTGATGCCAGGGTGATACGAGATTGCTGCCGGGTCAGCCTGCCGACGGATCGAGCCTGCTGCCAACCTAAGCCAGCAATCGGATCAAAAGGCGATTTGTGCGGGTCCTTGAATGAAGGGCACGTCATCGCGGGCGATCTGCAGCGCCGTCCACCATTGCTCATTATCGGGCGCGTGGCGCTTCACCTGGCGGCAGACAACGATCCGGGTCTGGGTGCCCGGCTCCTCCTGAAGATCCGTCACCAGGCAGCTGGTGCCCATGTCCTCATTCGGCTGGTCGAACTCATAGGCATTCGCCTCAACCCGTTTCCCGTTCCGTTGCAAGGGAAGAGTCATGTCGAACGGGCGCAGCTTGCCGGCGCCGAATATTTTCTCGATCTGGGCGCCATCCCAATCCTTCAGTTTGCCATCCGTCTTCCAGACGACGACGCGGATATATTCCTCGGGGTCGAGCCGCATCTGGCCTTCGACTTCATAACTGAAGGCATGGTGGTTCTGCTTGTCGACGAAGTGATTGCAGGTCGGCGGTACCGGCAGGCTGGCGATCTGATGGATGAGGTTGGAGCCCGCCTTGATAAGGGCCGGACAGGCAACCCCGCTGGTCGTCTGCGCCTGGGTCGTCGCGCCCGCGGCGAGGCCTGCGACAGCCAGTGCGAGACCGGCCACGGTCAGGTGTCGATAGAGGTGATACATAGGCGCTGCCCCCGAGTCTGCTCCACAATCCCACGGTATTTTATCAACCGTCCGCCGTCCGCGATATCCTTCTGCGAAAGCAGGGACTTGTTTACCCAATCAAGACGTCGCTCATGGGATAACGCCGCCCAGGGTATAACACCCGCGGGGAGATAACGCCGGCACCTTGAAAGCTATTCCCAGCTCAAGTTGTGCTTGCTGTCGAGCGACTCCCAACGGACACTGGGACAGAATGGCCAGGTCGGGGGACCTGTGGAGGCCATCCGGCAAAGAGGAAAGCCGGTCGTGCTGGGCGGGGAGCCGCTCTGGGGGAGGCATGAAGCTCAGCGTTGGGTTCAAAATCGGCGGCATCATCGTTTTTCTGCTGATCCTGGTCGGGTCGGTTTCCTGGATCAATGCCCGCGAAGCGCGGCGCGTGCAGGCGCTGATCGAGGAAGTGGACAAGGTATATGTCCCGGCCTATAGCGCCCTAGCGCGAGCCAATCTCCGCTTGATGGAGGAGGGCCTCTTCGTGCGCCGCCTTCTGCTGGCGCAGCTGACACCGGTCGGTGATGCCGCATCCAAGGATCAGCTGCAGCAGGCGATTACCGACAAGTCGCAGCAAACCATCGCTGAGCTGGCCGATGTCCGCCGGCTGGTCGAGGCGGCCATTGCCGATCCTGCTGTCGCTGAAGACAAACCCGGTCTCGCGCGCCTGGATACGATGCTGGATTTCCTGCAGCAGCGGCACAAGGAATATGAAGCCGTCCTGGCGGCATTGCAGCAGGCGATCGTACAAGGGGACCTGGGCGAGGCACGGCACCAGAACCGGCAGCTCGACATCGAACGCGACCGGCTCAATGATGAGGCAGAAACGGCCCGGCGCGAAATGCGGGCGTTGCTCGATCAGGCCAGTACTCTCGCGATTCATGCGCAGGAGGTCTCGGTCAAAGTCGGGTTGGCACTCCTGGCGCTAGCGCTCGCCCTTGGCAGCTTGACCGGGGCGATCATCATTCACGGCATGCTGCGGCCGCTGAAGCGTCTCTTGACGGGAACGGCTCAGGTCCAGGCCGGCAATCTCGACACCGAAATTCTGGTCACATCCCGCGATGAGCTTGGCGAACTCACCGTCGGCTTCAACAATATGGTGCGCGAATTGCGGGCCAAGGCGCGGATTCGCGAGACCTTCGGACGTTATGTCGACCCCCGCATCATCGAGGACCTGATCGAGAATCCGGACCGCCTCGGCGCCATTGGCGAGCGGCGTGAGATGACGATCTTCTTTTCCGATATGCGCGGCTTCACTGATCTCAGCGAAGGCATGACACCTGTCGGCATGGTGAAGGTCGTCAACCGTTACCTGGCGCTCATGTCGGAACCGGTGCAGCGCAATAACGGCATCATCGACAAATATATCGGCGACGGTGTCATGGCTTTCTGGGGCCCGCCCTTTTGCCAGGCCGAGGAACATGCGGTGCTGGCTTGCCTTGCCGGCATCGAGGAACTGTCTGCTCTTGAGGCATTCCGCGCGGAATTGCCGGAACTCACAGGCTTCCGCCGCGGCATGCCGGAGATCGATATCCGGATCGGCGTCGCCACCGGCGAGGTCGTTGTCGGCAATATCGGCTCGACTCTCTCCATGAACTATACGGTGATGGGCGATGCGGTAAATCTGGCATCGCGCCTGGAAAGCGCCGGCAAGGCCTATGGCACGCGCTTTCTGGTGAGCGATCGGACAGCAGCGCTCGCCGGCGCGGTGATCGCATTCCGCGAGATCGATTGGCTGCGGGTGGAAGGCAAGAAGGAGCCGGTGCAGATTTTCGAGGTCCTCGGGCGCAAGGACGAGACTTCCGAGACGTTGCGCCAGATGTGCGACCGCTTTGCCGAAGGCCTGGCAGCCTATCGCGGCAGGTCCTGGGCGGAGGCACGGCGGGCCTTCGAGGCGGCGTTGATTTTGGTGCCGCAGGACGGGCCAAGCCAGATCTTCCTGCAGCGCATCGCGCGCCTCGAGGAGACACCACCCGGCGACTGGGACGGCACCTGGGCGCTGCAGGAAAAGCAGCAGCCTTATTCCAGATAGCCACTCTTCGTCGACGGGGGATGATGTACGGCCACGCCGCGGGGATCGAGTTCCGGGGCACCGACGGTGCTGGGGCCGACGGGCATGGCGACGTAATTGCTCTGCTCTGCAGCGGTCTTGGCGCGGCGGCGGAAGACGCGGTAGAGGCCGAACAAAGCGACCGAGGCAAAGCCGACGGCGAGAAAATCGAACAGGCCGTTAGGTCCGAGCGGCACCATCAGCCAGCCGACGCTGAACGGCCCGGCCGATGAACCGAGGCCCCAGACGAAGAGGAGGCCGCTGGAAGCCGCAACGAATTCGCTCTTCTCCACATAGTCGGTCGCCTGGCTGATGCCGAGCGCATAGATCGGCGAGCTGAAGGCGGTCAGCAGGAAGAACAGCACCAGCAGCGTCATGAAAGGCATGTTCGGCATCAGGGTGAAGCTCGCCGCCAGTACGGCGGAGAGCACCATGGTGCCGATGATAATGGGGCGGCGCCCGTAATGGTCGGCGATATGGCCGATCGGGTATTGGGCGAGGATGGCAGCGATGGTGCCGATGCTGATCAGGAAGGCGAGCTGCTGCGCATCGCCGCCGCGCGCCGTGATATAGACCGGCAGCAGCGAATAGAGGGCACCGTTGAAGATGCCGGCGCCGAAACAGCAGGCGACCCCGAGCGGTGAGATGTTGATCAGGCGCCAAATGCTGAGATGGCTGCGCTCACCGATTTCCGGATTGCCGACCTTGGTCAAGGCGAGCGGAATCATCGAGCTGCCGATGGAAATGGTGGCGAGGCAGAAGAGCAGCGTGCCGGCCGGATCGTGGATATTGAGCGCCAGCGGCGAAACGCCGGAAGCGCCCCAGGCCACCACCGAATAGACCGCGAAGATGCGGCCGCGATTTTCCTCGGAGGCCTTGTCGTTGAGCCAGCTCTCGATCACCACAAAGGCGCCGGCCAAGGTATAGCCGGCGCAAAAGCGCAGCAGGATCCAGAGATAGGGATGGCGCAGGATGATCAGCAGCAAAGTGACATTGGCGGCCATGACGGCGAAAACGCCGAAGGCGCGGATATGGCCGACCCGGTCGATGATCCGGTGGCAGCTCAGCGTCCCCATCAGGAAACCGAGGAAATAGGCCGAGGCGACGATGCCGATCAGGCCGGAATTGATCCCGGCCTCGGTCAGCTGGATGCCGATCAGCGGATTGAGGACGCCGAGCGCGCCTTCAATGCAGCCAATCCCCAGCAGAACCGGCACCACCGATTGCACCGATTTCCACATAAATCCCTCGACCCTCTAGCGCATTTCGTTGCCGGCATTATGCCTGGGCGATGTGCCTTCGCACCATGACAATTGCGTCACTCAATTGGCAGGAAAACGCCGCTCGTTAGCGCTCCTTACCCCGACCCTCTCCTCCGCCTGAAAGCGATGGGCCAACCTGCGCTCACACGAAGCTCTGCCGGCTGATCTTCCAGATCGTGAACATGGCAAGGATGGCGCTTCCCACCGCTATTGACGGAAACAGCATCTCGCTGCCGGCATATTGCATCACCTGGCCAACCATAAAGGGGCCGATACTGGCACCGAGGCCCCAGATGAAGAGAAGGCCGCTGCTCATCGCCACCGTCTCGCTCTTGTCGATCGCATCATTGGCGACGCTGGCGCCCAAGGGGTAAAGCGGTGATTCGATGAAGAGCAGCAGCGAATAGAGCAGGATGAAGACGATGAAGCCGCCCTGCTGCCACAAATAGATGCCGGCGCAGAAGAGGGCGATCAGCACGCTGGAGAGCACGATCAGCGCAGGGCGATGCGTCATGCGGTCGGAGAGATAGCCGATCGGCACCTGTGCCGCTACGGCCAGCACCGTGCTCAGGCTGAGCAGCAATGAGAGCCGGTCATAGCCCCAGCCGAGATGCTCGGTATAGACCGGCAGCATGCCGTGCAATGCACCACCCAGCACGCCGACAGCAAAGCAGGTGGCGCTGCCGATCGGTGAAGCGCGATAGGTGGTGAGGAGATTGAGGCGCGGCTTTTCCTCCGGCTCCGGGCTTGGCGCCAGCGTCAGCGACATCGGCAAGACCGCTGCCGCCATCACCATGGCCGCGAGCGTGAAGAGCAGCTTGCCGTCATGGTCGGGGATGTTGAGAGCAAGTGGGGAGATGCCGCTCGCTGCCCAGGAGACGGCGGTGTAGAAGCCAAGGAAACGACCCCGCGTTTCCGGCTCGGCATTGTCGTTGAGCCAGCTTTCGACCACGACCAGCGCGCCGGCCAGCGCAAAGCCGGTGGCGCAGCTGAATCCGAGCCAGAACAGGTTGGATTGTGTGAGGGTATGGAGGAGCGTGATATTGGCCGCCACTACCACGAACAGGCTCAAGGCGCGTGGGTGGCCGGCGCGGTGGATGATGCCATGGCACAACCAGGTGCCGCCGAGGAAGCCGACGTAATACAGCGACGACAGCAGGCCGATCGTGGCGTCACTGGCGCCGCGCGATGTCATCTGTGTCACCGCCACGGGACTGAACAGGCCCAAAGCGGCATCGATGCAGGCAACCGAAATCAGAATCGAGACAATAGCCCCCACGGAGCGGCGCATTTTGCTTTCCCTTTTTATTCCGGTGTTCGGCGCCCTATTTCTGGGTCAGGGCGTGCCTTATAGTTACAAACCCGTAGCTCACCTGCTCCATGATGAAGTGAGGCGACAATGGACGACATCCTCTCCATTCGACTAGCGACATTTGCCGATCTGGCCAGCTGGGCTCGCCTACGACATCAGCTCTGGAGCGATCTCACTGCAGCAGATCACCAGGTGGAGCTCGCCGCTGATGTTGTGGCGGGCAAGCTGACCGGCTATCTCGCCATGTTGCCAAGCGGTGAGGCCGTGGCCTTTGCTGAGGTCTCGCACCGCGACTATGCCAATGGCGCTCGAGGGCGACCGGTCCCCTTCCTCGAGGGGATCTGGGTCGAACCCAACCGGCGACGCCAGGGCATTGGCGGCCAGTTGATCAAAGCGATCTCTCAAGATCTTGTTGCCAACGGCTTCCAAGAACTCTGCTCCGATGCCGAAACCGACAACCTCATATCGCATGCAGCACACCATCTCTGGGGTTTTCACGAGACAGAGCGTGTCGTCTATTTCCGCAAGGCCCTGTCGCCGTGAGCATCTCTATGATCGACGAATGGCTCATTCGATCAGCGCATCCTGGCCGCGTTTATAGAGACCATTGGCGATGATCAGCCGCTGGATCTCGCTGGTGCCTTCCCAGATGCGGTCGACACGCAATTCGCGGAAGAAGCGCTCGGCGACATTCTCCCGCATATAGCCGCGGCCGCCGAAGATCTGCACGGCGCGATCCGCAACACGATTCGCCATCTCCGAGGCATAGAGCTTGGCCATCGAGGATTGCGCATGGGTCACCTTGACATCGGCACAGGCATCGATCTCCTCCGCGGTGCGGAAGGTGATGAGGCGCGCTGCCCAGAGCTCCGTCACGCTGTCGGCCAGCATTGCCTGGATCAATTGCTGGTCGGCAAGCTTCCGGCCGAAGACGATGCGCTCTTGTGCGAAGTTGGTGGCCTCGTCGATCAGGCGGGCGGCAGCGCCACAGCAGCGCGCGGCGATCATCAGCCGCTCATAGCGGAACCAATCATAGGTGAAGCCCATGCCCGCACCTTCCTCGCCGATACGGTTGACGGCGGGCACGCGCACATCCTTCAGCTGATAGATCGGGTGATGCGCCGCATAGGTGTGGCTATAAGCGGGGTTGCGGAGAATGGTGATGCCGGGCGTCCCCATGGGCACGAAGAACAGGCAATGGGCGCCGGCATTCGGACCGCCGCTGAGCTTCGCCTGAAAGATCATGACATCGGCAAGGTTGCCGCTGGTGACATGCCATTTCTCGCCATTGAGGATGTAGTGATCGGCGTCGCGTCGCGCCGTCGCCTTGATGGCATCGACATCGGAACCGGCATCGGCCTCCGTGATGGCGTAGCATTCATGGCCCTCGCCGCTGATCAGCCTGCGGATCCAGGTCTCGATCTGATAGGGCGAGCAGGCCTTCAGCATCCATTTCTGCGCATTGCTGTAGCACCAGCCGAGCGCGTTGGTGACGCGGCCGATCTCCTCGGTCACGGCCACCTGTTCCAGCATGGTAAGGCCGGTGCCGCCCTGCTCGACGGGAATGTCCATGGCATTGAGGCCGATCTCGCGGGCTAGCTTGTGGTGCCGTGCCTTGACCTCTTCCGGAATCAGGCCTTCATGCATCTCGGCATGCACTTCCCAGGGGATCAGCTCCTGCTCGACGAATTTGCGCGTGGCGGCGCGCATCTCCCGGGCCCGCTGCGGCAATGGATAGCTCATGATCTTCTCCCCCCGTACTTGGTTACGCGATCTTCAATGTCAGTATAGCCGCGACGGGCGCACGCGCATCCGGCGGGTATCTCGATTGTCGCTTTGGTAAAGTGCGGCGTCCGGTCTTGCGGACGGTCAGCTCACGCGGCTGTCGCGCTTCGGGTCAGGCGGCTGAGGCGGACGGGCCTGCAGCCGCCAAACGTTGCCCGAATTCCGTGGGGAAGAGGCTCGCCAGGAACAGGCGCACGGTCTGCTTGGTGTCGTCGCGGTCGATCGGCTTCGGGCTGATCAGGATGTCCAGCCACAGCCCGTCGATCATGGCGCAGAAGCCGCGGGCGATCTGCTCGGCATTGAGATGGGTATAGCCGCCCTCGGCTATCAGCTGGCGGAAGAGGGCGCTGGTCTCCACCAGGAATTGGTTGGAGACATCCTGGCATAGGCGCAGGAATTCCGGCCGCCAGCGGGCCTCGCCCCAGAAGGCGTACCAGACGGTGACGCGCTTGCGGTTGCCGATCAGACGGTTGAAGTCATTCTCGATCGAGGCTTCGATCTGCGCCACCACTGAGGGTCCGGCATTGCGCCGCGCCTGGTCGGCGCTCTGGCAGTAGTCGTTCACCATATGGGTGAAGGTGGCGAGCAGCAGGGCGTCCTTGCTCTTGAAGTAGAAATTGACGATGCCGCCCGAAAGGCCGGCCGTCTCCGCCACCTTGGCCAGGGTGAGGTCGGCAAAACCGCGCCGCGCGACGCAATCGATCGTGGCTTCGATCAACTGGATGCGGCGTGCCTCTTTCAACCCTTCGCGCGACATGGCTTTCCTCAATCTGATGCTAATTTGTACCTGAATGTTTTGATTAAGTCAATGTAATATAGAGCATATTAAATTTATATTGAACGAATATTCAATCAATGCTAGGAGGATCGGGCTTGCCAACGCAAGCGGCTGGAACGCGTTCTGTCGCCATCGCGCAACAGATGCGTGACGGTCGCATGACGCGGGCGTCAATGAATCTTGCTAGAATGGGAACATAGGCGGCATCAGACCGACCTCCTTTCCGGCCGGTTCCAGGCGCCCAAGGCACCCACGAGATGCCGCGTGATCTTGTGCAAGCAACGGCGACGGTTGTGACCGGCGCCATGAAGACGGGGAGGTAGTCATGCTGCAGATTGAAAACCACGGTGCGCTGCGTGTGCTGATCATGGATCGGCCCAGCATGCGCAATGCGCTCTGCTCCAATCTCTTGAAGGAATTGCGGGCGGCGATCCATACCGCCAAGGCGGATCGCAACTGCCGCGCGCTGATGCTGACCGGTGCCGGCAAGAGCTTCTGCTCCGGCGCCGATGTGCAGGAATGGGCGGCGGCGGAAGCGGCCGGCCAACTCGAGACCTATGGCTGGACGGAAGCCGCCCATGCCCTTTGCCAGGAAATCTTCGATTTCGACCGCCCGACCATTGCCCTGATGAACGGTTCGGCGGTCGGCGCCGGGCTCGATCTCGCCTGTGCCTGCGATTTCCGTCTGGCTGCAGATACAGCGAAATTCTCATGCGCCTATACCAAGATGGGCTATGCGCCGGATTGCGGCGGCACCTGGTTCCTGCCGCGCCTCCTTGGCATCGAAGCAGCCAAGCTCTTCATCTTCACCGGTACCTTCTGGTCGGCCGATGAAGCCTTGCAGCGGGGCCTCGTCACCGAAGTGCATCCTGCGGATCTGCTGTTCGAGCGGGGCCAGGCCTTTGCCCAGCGCCTGGCCAACGGGCCTACGGTCGCGCTTGCTGCCGCGAAGCGGCTGATGCGTGAGGGCTTTACCCGTAACCTGGCGGCACAGCTCCAGGCCGAACGCGCTGTCGGCGAGATCTGCGGCCGTACCGACGATGCCAAGGAGGCACTGGCCGCAGCTATCGCCAAGCGCGATCCGGCTTTCGTCGGCCGCTGAGGTTGCCTGAAAGGCGGGCCGGCCCGGCTCAGAGATTTCAACTTAACACCCATCCATCCACGATCTGACTGGGCCAGCCCGCCAGAGACAGCAACCCGAGAGACCCCTATGGCCTTCGATTTCTCGCAGACCGATGAGCAGCGCATGCTCGTCGATACCGTTCGTCAGTTCATCGAAAAAGAAATCTTCCCCTATGAGCGCGAGGTCGATCGCGCCGGGGTGATGTCGCCGGATCTCGCCAAGCAGATCAAGTCCCGCGCCAAGGAGATGGGCCTCTATGCCGCCAACATGCCCGAGGAAGTGGGCGGGGGTGGCCTCGATGTCATGTCGCAGATGCTGATGGAGCGCGAGCTCGGCAAGTGCAATTGGGCCTTGCAGAAATTCATCGGCCGTCCGTCGGCGATCCTGATGGCCTGCAAGGACGAGCAGCGCGAGAAATACCTGCTGCCGACAGTGCGCGGCGAGAAGATGGAAGTCTTCGCTTTGACCGAGCCGGGCGCCGGGTCGGACGCCATGTCGATCACCACACGGGCCGAGGCCGATGGTGAGGATTATGTGCTGAAGGGCGGCAAGCACTTCATCTCCGGCGTCGGCATCCCCGATTTCGCCATCGTCTTCGCGGTGACCGGCGTCGATGAGACCAAGCGTGGCCCGCGCAAGCGCATCACCGCCTTCCTGGTCGACCAGGGCACACCGGGTTTCGAAATCCGCCGCGGTCCGCGTTGCGTCTCCTACCGCGCCTATGACAATTACGAGCTCTTCTTCGACAATGTGCACCTGAACAAGCGCCAGATCCTCGGCGAAGAGGGCAGAGGCTTCGATCTCGCCAATGAATGGCTGACCGGTGGCCGCGTCTTCATCGCCGCCGCCTGCTGTGGTAAGGCGGAGCGGGCGATGGATCTCGCGACTGACTGGGCGGCCACCCGCAAGCAGTTCGGCCAGACCATCGGCAAGTTCCAGGGAACGTCCTTCAAGCTCGCCGATATGGCGACTGAGATCCGCGCCGCAGATGCGCTCGTCACCTATACCTGCTGGAAGCTGGAACAGGGCACCATGACCAATGCCGATGCGGCGATGGCCAAGCTCTTCGCCAGCGAAATGCTCGGCCGCGTCACCGATAACGCCATCCAGATCTATGGCGGCATGGGCCTGATGGACGAATTGCCCCTGGAAATGATGTGGCGCGATGCCCGCATCGAGCGCATCTGGGAAGGCACCTCGGAAATCCAGCGCCATATCATTTCGCGCGACATGCTGCGCGCCAAGGAACAGTAAGAGAAGGTATCACCACGATGTTTCAAGAAGGTCTCCTGAAGGGCAAGCGCATCCTCGTCACCGGCGGCGGCACCGGCCTTGGTTACAGCATGGGCCACCGCTTCCTCGAACTGGGCGCCGAGCTCGTCATCTGCGGCCGCCGCGTCGAGGTGCTGGAGGAAGCGGCCGCCAAGCTCACCGCCGAGACCGGCGGCAAGGTCGAGGTGCATGGTTGCGATATTCGTGACGCGGAAGCGGTCGACAAGATGGTCGGCGCCATCTGGGAAAATGGCCCGCTGGACAGCCTCGTCAACAATGCCGCCGGCAACTTCATCGCCAAGACCGAAGACTTGAGCCCCCGCGCCATCGATGCAGTGCTGAACATTGTCCTCCATGGCAGCGCCTATGCGACGCTCGCCTGCGGCAAGCGCTGGCTGAAGGAAGGCCGCAAGGCCTCGGTCCTTTCTATCGTCACCACCTATGCCTGGACCGGTTCGGCCTATGTTGTGCCCTCGGCCATGGCCAAGGCCGGCGTCCTCGCCATGATCCGCAGCCTCGCCGTCGAATGGGGCGGCCGTGGCGTGCGCCTGAACGCCATCGCCCCGGGTCCGTTCCCGACCAAGGGCGCCTGGGAACGCCTGGTGCCGAACGAGCGGCTCGCGAAGAAGTTCGAGACCAACAACCCGCTGCAGCGGGTCGGCGAGCATATTGAGCTGGCCAATCTCGCGACCTTCCTGCTGTCGGACTTCGCCGGCTATATCAATGGCGAGGTCGTCACCATCGATGGTGGCGAATGGCTGCAAGGTGCGGGTCAGTTCAACTTCCTCCGGGAAATGACCGATGCCGATTGGGATGCGCTCAAGCCCAAGAAGAAGTAAGCGTCTCGAAAGCGGCAAACAAGAAAACCCTCCCGAAGCAATTCGGGAGGGTTTGTCTTTGGGCCTACAACTTAGGAAATGATCCTGAACGGACCGGCATCAATGCTGGCTGGTGCCGTCCACGTCCAGATCGCCGCTCTCGATGGCATTGCGCAGCGCCATCAGGCCGCGATCAATCTCTTCATACATCTCGCGGGCCCGTCCGAGATCGCGGATATCGGATTCAGTGATCGGGCCGCGCTTCGGATTGCCAAGATCGACCACCTGGGCGAGGTAGCGGCCACGCAATTTGGCGGCGAGGCGCACGACGCGCTGCAATTCCGCCGGGGTGGCGCCGATCACCGCATTGGTGGTCTCGGCGCGGGTGAAGTTGCGCATCTCGTGATTGAGGTGGCAGAGATACTGGCCGACCGAGGGCGCGGTCGCCAGCAGCTTGGCGCGGCGCTTGGCGTCCTCGCCCATCAGGCGGACCATATTGGTGGCACTGTTATCCGCCGGAGCGGGGGCCGCGGTTTCGGCCGGCGCGGCGCGCAGGCCAGCCGACAGGTTGCCGCTCAGGCCTGGATTGGCCCGGTTCTGCCCGGCAGAATCTGCCCGACCGGCCAGATTGGACAGCAATTGCTTGCCATCGTCACGCACGTCCTTGCCGTCTTCACGGCGTGCAAACATCGACAACATCTGGCCTTTTCCTCTCGAGAACGATTGCCGCATCAGCGGCGACGGTTATCGATGTCGCAAGAGGCATGCCAGTTGAGGATCATCGGCAAGGGCGGGCTGGCCGCATTGGACGACTGCCGCCGGAGGTTGCAGCAAAGGTCAGGAAAACAACCTGACCGTCTTGCCGGGCCCGCCGTGCCGGATGAGGGGTGGACTCAGGCGAAAGCGAAGTCGTTCTTTTCGCGGGCGATGACCTGTTGGACGGCTTCGCTGGCCCGGCTGATCAGTCCCTCCGCACTCGCCGCGCTGGTCGGGAACAGGGCGATCCCGACGGCGACCTGCAGGGCCTCCGTCGGAGCCTCGGCCTTCGACAATTCGCTGATGATCTTGGCGGCGACGATCTGCACGTCTTCGATACGCGGCATCGATTCAGCGAGGATGGCGAATTGGCGGGAATCGAAGCGGGCAATGGTATCGCTGGCGCGCATGATCTGCTGCAGCCGGCTGGTAAGTTCGGTCATCAGCTCGTTGCTCGGCGCTTCCAGGCCATTGGCATTGGCGGGTTTGAAGTCGACCAGCATGACGGCGAAGAAGTCGCGATTGCGCTTGGCGCGGCGCACCGCCAGAGCGAGGATTTCCCAGAACAGCGGCTGTGCGGCGAGGCCGGTGACGGGATCCAGCAATTGCAGCCGCGCCAGATGCTTGTCGGCTTCGCGTCGGGCAATGGCATAGCGCAGCGACCGGCGTAATCCGCTCGGGGTCAGTTCCTGGCGATGCAGCACATCGACTACGCCATTGTCGATGAAGGACTGCTCGATATCGATATCGGCGGAATCTGTGATGACGATGACCGGCGCTTTGTGGCCAAGATCGTCGATCATCTGCACGGTCTTGGGGTCGTCGACACCATTGCTGTGGCCGAGGTCGAGCAGCGCGACGTTGATCTTGTTCGCTGCCATGACAGCTGTCGCCGCCGCCACATCTCCCGCGCTGAAGAAGGCGATATCGTTGGCCGCCCGCTCACATAATTGACCGACCCATTCGATCTCGGCGTCATTGGACGATATCATCAATAGGGAGATAGACTCGGTTGCGGACATGCTAAAGAACTTTCCACCTTGAATGGCATTGACACTGTCAGAGCGTAATTAATAAAGACTTAAATATTCTTTTGAGTCTAATGCTGAAAACCTCATCAAACCCTGACGCGAGTTGGCGCGATCTTGCCGCAAACCTTCATGACCTTGCCCACTGAACTTGTCACGGCGCTGCAGACGATTCCGGCATTGGCGCGATGGTCGCCGGACCAATGGCAGATCGAGCAATTGGGCGGGGTCACCAATCGCAACTACCGTCTGCGTCATGCTGCTGCGTCGCTGACTGAGGGTGGCAGCGACCCGGCTGTGGATTTTGTCCTGCGCCTGCCCGGCCTCGGCACCTCCAGCTATCTCGACCGGCCCGCCGGCATCCACAACAATCTGCAGGCGGCAGCGATCGGCATCGCACCGGATTTCATCTATGCCGATGCCGAGCGCGGCTGGCTGCTCGCCCGTTTCCTGTCCGGTTGCCGGTCGCTTGCCGCGGCGGATTTGCAGGAGCCGTCGATCCGCAAGGCTATTGGGCGGCTGCTCGGTCGCCTGCAGCGTGAGTCCCGATCCTTTCAGCACGAATTGCGACCTTTCGTCATTGCCGATCGCTATCTCGATCTGGCGCCTCAGGCCAGCCTGCTAACATTGCGGCAACGGGCAGTCGGCATCGAGCGCGAAATCGAAGGGGCGGCGGTCCCCTTGGTGCCGGCACATATCGACCCCAACCCAACCAATTTCCTGCTGGCGGAAGATGGCAGCCTCTATCTGATCGATTGGGAATTTTCTGCCATGGCGGATCCCTGCTGGGATCTCGCGGCGATCGCCCTGGAGGGCGATTACGCGCTCGACGCGACCGCGGCCTTGCTGCAGGCGGCAGGGCATCCGGCTGACCCGGCCATGTTGCGCCGGATCGAGTTGTTCCGCTGTGCCCTCTGCCTGGTGGCCTCGAGCTGGGCTTATGTGGAAATCGCCGCCGGCAATGGCAGTGATGATCTGCGTCGCTTTGCTGAGCAGCGACAAACCAGCTTTGGTCAATATCTTGACCGGCTGGGCAGGAGATAGCGCTCTCCGTCAGGACTGCAGCGCCTCAGTGCAGGCTCGCAAGCTCAGGCCGGCATGCCGCGCGGCAGGGTGATGAGGACGCGCAATCCGCCTGCGGCCCGGTTGATCAGGGCAATCTCGCCGCCATGGGCGAGAATGACGTTGCGGGCGATGGAGAGGCCGAGGCCGGATCCAACCGGCTCGCCGCCATTCGTGCCGACTGAGATCGCATCATCACCGGCTGGCTTTGGCCGCCCATGGGGGGCGGCGCCGCGCGCAGGGTCGAGACGGAAGAACGGCTCGAAGACCTTTTCCATGGCCGTTGCGGGAATACCCGGCCCGGTGTCGTCGACGGTGATCCGAATGGCATCGCTATCGACCTGGAGATCGATGATGCAATCGCCGGCATATTTGACGGCATTGTCGATGACATTGCCGAGGGCGCGGCCAATCGCCATCGGCCGGCAAAGGCAAGTGACATAAGCAGGACCGATATAACGGACATTGCCTTCGAAAAGGGCTGCGTCATCGGCCAGGCTTTCGATCAGCGAACCGAGATCGACCCGCTGCTGGGGTTCGGCCAGGGTATCATCCCGCACGAAATCCAGGGTCGCGGCGATCATATGTTCCATCAGGCGCAGATCCTTCCCCATCTTGGAGCGGTCTTCGCCAATTTCGAGACTGTCGGCGCGCAGCAGCAGGCGCGAGATCGGGGTGCGCAGATCGTGCGAAATCGCCGCCAGCATCTGCGTTCGGTCTTCGACGAACCGCTTCAGCCGCGCCTGCATGCCATTGAACGCCCGGGTCGCCTGACGCAACTCCACCGGCCCGGTTTCCGGCAGCATCTCCTGGTCGAGATTGGTGCCGAGGCGCTCGGCGGCGAGGGCGAAATTATGCAGCGGCCGGGTCACGCGCTTGGCGACAACCAGGGACAGCCATAGGATCACCGCCAGCGACAGCGTCCAGGACAGGAAGAAGGGCAGCCGGTTGATGCGGATGAGATCCGCTTCCCGCATCTCGATGGTTGCCCAGCTGCCATCCAGCAGTCGGAGCCAGATCCGGCAGTGAAGCTCTGCCGGCGCGGCGGGGGCGAGAATCAGCGGCAGAGGAAATGGCGGTCGCTCCAGGTGCTGACCCGGCTTCTCGATCGTTTCCAGCAGAACCTGATCGACCATGCTACCCAACTCCCGCGACAGGCGATCACGCAACAGATGGACGGGGAAGCGGTCATCGAGATGTCCCTGCGGGCGATAATCCACCTGCCACCCGACGCGCATCTGGCCGTTATCGAGGGAGGCGGCAACCGACGCACGGTCGGCAAGCGGGGCGGCAATGATCCGGTTCAGGGGCGCGGCGATCGTGGCGCCGATCGTGTCGAGCCCGCGCAATGGGAACAGGATCGGCCATTTGTCGCCGAAGATCAGCAGCGCGCCGATGATCTGGATCAGCAGGATGGCGCCGACGATGGTGGCGGCAATACGGGTCGCCAGCTTGTCGTGGCGGTAATAGAACGTGCGCAGCGCCGACAGATCGTTCGGGCGGCCGAAGCGGATGCCGCCAGTCTGCTGCTCTGTGTCGCCGAGACTGTTACGCGATCTCTCTGGGGTAACGGTCATATCGGGCCCAGTGGCCCGACATCGGGTGCGAAGAGATAACCGCCACTGCGGATGGTCTTGATGATGCGCGGTTCCTTGGCATTGGGTTCGATCTTGCGTCGCAGCCGGCTGACGAGGATGTCGACGCTGCGATCAAAGCCATCGCTGCCACGCCCGCGGCTGAGCTCCACCAGATGCTCGCGCGTCAGGATGGTCTGCGGATGTTCGACGAAAGCCACCAGCAGATCGAATTCAGCGGAGGTGAGGGTGATCAGCACCTGATCCGGCGACTTCAATTGCCGCTTGGAGGCGTCGATCGTCCAACCATCGAAGCGATAGCCGCGCCGTGCCTGAACGCTGACGGTGGTGCCACTCTGACCACGGATGCGGCGCAGGACCGCGCGGATGCGGGCCAGCAATTCGTCGGGATCGAAAGGCTTGGCGACATAGTCATCGGCCCCCATCTCCAGGCCGGCAACCTTGTAGGTTCCTTGGCCGAGGGCAGTCAGCATGATGATGGGTATGTCAGAGGTATCGCGGATACGACGGCAAAGCACCAGTCCGTCATCATCGGGCAGCATCAGGTCGAGCAGCACGAGATCCGGCTGATTGGCGGCGAGCAACTTCATCAGGCTGGCGCCGTCCTGGGCCAGGGAAACGCGGAAGCCCGCCTTGCGCAGCAGGCGCGACAGGAGCAGCCGGTGCTCGCCGTCGTCATCGGCGACCACGACCATTGGCGGTACCTGCACATTGTCCTGCGGATGATCCTTCAGCTCACTTCCCCGCAATTCGTTCTGCGGTCGGGCCTGTGCCGTTTCCCGGATTTCCATCATTTACCTGCCTGGGCGGAAATTGTCTCGAACCGGACATGCGGTGCGGCGGCGGCCGTTTTCGGCCCTGTCGTGTCAGTCATGTCAGTTCCGGTTCCGGATATTGAAGAAGTTCCATCTTGGCAAGGGCCGGCCGAGGCATCTATTTGATTCTTAGCCCTTGTTTGGATCGCTTCAGCTGTTTTCAGCTGACGTCTACAGCCTTTAATTGTGGCACGCCGCCAGCAGCTGACGCTAAGCCCCTGTGCGCGGGGGAAAAGCAACCGGGTCTTGCACGCGACGGCAAGCTGATCCCTTGGCGTCTAAATATTTCCACGTCCCGAGGGGAAATATTTAGACACATCGCTAACCTGTCCTCGCGACCGCTGACGGGGTCGCGGTCCTACGGTACAAGGATGGGCCAGCTTGCTTGGATTCGCATCGTGCTCCTTCGCCTCCGCGTCCTTTCCACCGTCATCATCGCCTGTCTCACGGCCGTCCAGCCTGCCCGGGCAGCTGATCCGTCGCCACTGATCGCAGGCCGGGGCTTTGCTGCGGCCGATATCGGCTACCTGCTGGTCGAGCTGCCGACCGGTCGGCCGGTGGCTGCATGGCAGGTGGATCGCCCCTTTGTCCCGGGATCGGTTCTGAAACTGGCCACCAGCCTCACGGCTTGGCAGGCGCTGGGCGCGGATTTTCGCTTCACCACACGGCTCTGGCGCAAGGGCGACGCACTCTATTTGCAAGGCAGCGGTGATCCCGTGCTGGATGCCGTCGATCTCACGGATCTCGCACAGCAGCTGCGGGCAGTCCGGCCGCAGGCATCATGGCGGCATTTCTATATAGATACCGCAGCGGTCATTCCTGCGACACAGATCAGCGTCCGGCAGCCTGTGGCCGCTGATTACAATCCGGGTTTCGGCGCCCTCAATGTCGATTTCAATCGCCTCGCCGTCAATCGTGCGGCGGGGGAAACGACGTCCGCCTGGCAGGTGCGCAGCCTTGCCGATGATCTGACCGTGCCGGTCGACTGGGTTGCCATGACGCCATCACCGATGCCGTTGCCGGCAGGCGCGGCTTTCGTGCCGGCGGAAACTGGCAAGGCGCCGCCGGCCGACAATTGGTGGCTCGATTCCGCTTCGCCGCCGGCAAGTGCCCCCGCCAAAGACATTTTCTTTCTGCCGGTGAAGCAGGCCGATCTGATGACCGCACGGATCTTCCGCGCCATCGCTGGCGGCATGGGTACTGCCTTGCCGGAACCGCAAGCCGGTGCTGTGCCAAAAGATGCCGAGCCCATCGCCACGCATGACAGTCCGATGCTGCCGGAGTTGCTGCAGGGTCTCCTCCGCTACAGCAACAATCTGAGTGCCGAGTTGATCGGCCTGACAGCCGCGGGGAAAACGGCAGGTCACAGTCTGGATCTTACAACGGCTGCCGGTCAGCAGGCGAAATGGCTTGCCACGAAATTGCCAGAGACGGATTGGAGCACGTTCCGCATGCGGAATTTCTCCGGCCTCGATGGTGACAATCGTAACACAGCACGACAGATGGCGTCGGTTTTGCAAGCCATTGCCAGGGATGCATCGCTCACGGCCGCTCTGCCCGATCTGGTGCTGCCGGATGAGACGAGTGCGATGAAGGTGGCCGGGGGATGGCGCGTCACCGGCAAGAGCGGCACAATGGATTATGCCGCGGGCCTCGCCGGCTTGATCACGCGGCCGGATGGTCGGCAATATGCCTATGCGATCTTCCTTGCCGATGATCGCCGCCGTGCCGAACTCGCGGCCAGCTTCGATCCGCGCATTCTGCATCCTGCTAAGGATGGTCGCGCTTGGACGTTACGGGCCCGGCAGCTGGAGACAGATTTGCTCTTGGATTGGCTCGCGCAAATATCCAAGTAGGTTTGAACAACTTTCAGGCATGGCCTTTCGGTCAGCGGGGATAGTGGAACAAGCAAGAAGAAAGGACCAAGGCGCATGACCACGAATGAGCAGGTGGCGCGGGATAGCGGAGCCCGCATTGTCGCGGCAAGCCTGATCGGCACCACCATCGAATTCTATGATTTTTATATCTACGGCACCGCCGCGGCGCTAATCATCGGTCCGGTCTTTTTTCCCGCCGCCAGCCCCTCATCCCAGGCGCTCAATGCCTTCCTCACCTTCGGCATCGCCTTCCTGGCGCGCCCACTCGGCTCGGCACTGTTCGGTCATTTCGGCGATCGCATTGGCCGCAAGGCGACGCTCGTCGCCTCGCTCCTGGTGATGGGTCTATCGACCACGCTGATCGGCCTGTTGCCGGGTTATGAGGCGATCGGCATGGCGGCGCCGGTCATGCTCTGCCTGCTGCGTTTCGGCCAGGGGATCGGGCTCGGCGGTGAATGGGGTGGGGCGGCCCTGATCGCCACCGAGAACGCGCCGATCGGCCGCAAGGCCTGGTTCGGCATGTTTCCCCAGCTGGGTCCGTCGATCGGCTTTCTCTGCGCCAATGGCCTGTTCCTGCTTCTGCTCTCGGCACTGTCCGATGGGCAGTTCAAGAGTTGGGGTTGGCGACTGCCGTTCCTCGCCAGTGCAATTCTCGTGGTGGTCGGCCTCTATGTGCGGATGTCGTTGACCGAGACGCCGGCTTTCGCCCGTGCCATGGCAAAGGCCGAACCGGTCCCGGTTCCCTTCATCACCCTGGTCAGCCGGCATTGGCTGCCTTTGCTGCAAGGCTCGCTGGCGATCGTCGTCTGTTATTCGGTCTTCTATATCTCGACGGTCTTCGCCCTGAGTTACGGCGTCTCGCATCTGCAGATTCCCCGTCAGTCCTTTCTGCTGCTGCTCTGCGGGGCCATCCTCTTCATGGCAGTGGCAACGCCGATCGCCGCCGCCTGTGCCGATCGGTTCGGTCGTCGCCCTGTCCTGCTGGTCGGCGCGGTGGTGACCTTCCTGTCGGGCTTTCTCCTGCAGCCAGCCTTGAGCGATGGCAGCATGCCGGTGCTCTTTGCGTTCCTCGCGCTGGAACTGTTCCTGATGGGGGTGACCTTCGCCCCGCTGGGCGCCCTGCTGCCGGAACTGTTTCCGACCCGGCTGCGCTATAGCGGCGCCTCGGTCGCCTATAATCTCGGTGGCATCCTCGGCGCCTCCCTGGCGCCCTATATCGCGCAGCGGCTGGTGGATGCCGGCGGCCTCAGCTGGGTTGGCTATTATTTGTCGGTCGCCGCTGCGATCAGCTTTGCCAGCGTGCTCAGCATGCGCGAAACCCGGGGCGAGGACCTGCTGCAGTTCGACTTGGCGGGGGAGGGGCCCTCGGGTAATCGGAAGTCAGCCTTCTGACCTCCAGGTGGTGGGCAGATGCCCGGTCCCAGGGGAAAGACGCAGGGGGAACAGCAGGGCTGAGCCATCCTGTCTCATCCCTAACATTTCCCTTTCTATCCGGGGGAGGGGCGGATAGGGTTCTGCCGCGGTAACGGTTTCGCCCTGGCGGCGCCCCTTTGTCGCTTATTGCAGGGCCCTGGCCCCGATAATGCGTGGCGGCTTTCTGCCGCGCCGCCCAATCCGGTAGAATATCTTGTTTTGCATGTAGCTGTAGGTGAGTTCGGTTATGTCGATGTTGGATTTTGAAGCCTTCGAGCGGACGCCGTTGCGGCGGGAACCTTGCGACTTCATCATCGTGCCCGGTTTCATCAAGCCGGAGGCGTTGGAACGCATCAACCAGGATTATCCGAACATCACCGAGCCAGGCAATTTCCCGCCTGAGGAACTGTCCTACGGGCCTGGCTTCCAGGCGATGCTGGACGAGCTCAACCAGCCCGAGACCAAGGAGCGCTTCGCCAAGAAATTCGAGATGGATCTCAGCGAATGCCCGCTGCAGCTGACCGTGCGCAAATACAGCGAGGCCTCGGACGGCAATGTGCACAATGACTCGAAGTCGAAGCGCCTGACAGTGCTGATCTATTTCAACAAGGAATGGCATGCGCCGGGTGGTCAGCTACGCATGGTGCGCGACCCCAACAATGTCGACGATTATTTCGTCGAAGTGCCGCCGGTCAATGGCACGCTGCTCTCCTTCCGGCGCAACGACCACTCCTTCCATGGTTTCCCGCAATATGTCGGCGAGCGGCGCTCCATCCAGTTCTACTGGGTAAAGCCGAAGCGGGCCGAACGCGGTGAAAAGCAGGTCGGACTCGGCAAGTGGCTGAAGCGCCTGCGCAAGATCCGGCCGCGCTGAGCGAAGCCGGACTGCTTCGCCCCTCTTAATTCGCGTTGCTCAATTCGTCGTACCCGGGCTCGTAGTATCCGCGCAGGCCGCGCCGAAGGCGAAGGGATTGATCTTGCGTTGTGCCAGCGCGACCCAGGCCGTGGCGCCGAGATGCGACAGATGAAAATAGAAGCGCTGCGCGCCTGGATTGGTCGGCAAGACGAAACCGGTCGGTAGCTGCGCCTGATCGGTTGCATAGAAGCCGCCACGTGGCGCATGCAGGGTCGTGAGGGTTTCCAGCAATTCCTGCGCTGCATCGGGGTGACCGGTGCAGGCCATCAGCACGGCAGCTTGCGCGGTTCCTTCTGTCCAGATGCCGTGCAAGGCCGCGCTATAGGCATAGCCCTTGCCCTGCCGGAGTTTCGGCAAGCAACGTGTCATCACATCGTCCTGGTACTGATGCGCATCGGGCAGGGCCAGGAGCGGCCAGATCTGTGCGTCGAGCGCCTGGAACGCGTTGCGGCTGATGCCGTCCTCGGCGGTGCCGGTGGCAAAGCATCCTGCTGCCGGCTGCCACATCGCGCCCACCAGATTCTGCGCCGCCTGCGCATCCTCGTTCCAGCTGGTGTCGCCGGTCACCGTGGCGAGGCGGGCGAAAGCGGCGGTGAGGTCAGTGTTGTGCTCGGTGGATTTCCAGCGGACGATTTCCGGATCAGGCTCGTGGCCGAAGGTGCCGCCGCGAAACCCGCCGACATCACCTGACTGAGCCGTTGTCGCCCCAGTATCGTCATGAGAAGCATCGCGCCATTGCCGCAGCCAAATGCCGAGCCGGATGGCAGCGTCGCGGTAGCGCGGCATCTCCGGGCTGAGCCGGTCCAGAGTCAGCAAGGCCAGCATGGCCCAGGCGAGATTGCCGCTATCGCTGCCTGCCTGATAGCGATCTTCCAGCCATTGATTGCTGTCTTTGTCCCACCAGCCGGCAAGCTTTATTTTGTCATCGCCGACAAAGCCCGCCCGATAGGCATTGCGCAACCGCCCGTCTTGCCAGAAGCGATCACGGCCCTGCGCAAGGACCAGGGCGTCGCCGATCCGCCGTGCGTCGGTGAGATCGCCGCAGCCGGCGAGGGCGATTACGGCAACAGCATTGTCATAGAGGAAGGCAGCCTGGTAGAGCGGCCCGGGCTCGGCATCGGGAAAGCTCGGCAGGAGCAGGGCAGCACCGCGTATCCCCGCTGCGTCATGCCGCAGATCGGCGCAGGCATCGGGCAGATCGACGGCATTCGCTGCCCGGCCGAGAGCGACCAGGACTGCAGTGACAAGAAGCAGCAGGCGGACAGGAAACATTGCGGGGTTTTTCTCGATTTTTAGCTGATTGCCGGGATTTTCCGTTCGCGCGGCAATGGCTCGATCGGTTGCGTCGTTACCATGATTTTAACCTATTGGTCCTTAGGCTGCGGCGGCAATGGTTGGGGCCGCCCCGGGCGGCCGATTTCAAGCGTACAGGGATGAGGAACATGGTAGCGATCATTCGCAACAATCTCGGCAATTATGACGACATGGTGCGTCAGCTCGACATCGAATATCACGACGATGCTTCCGAGCGAATTGCCGATATGGCGCAGTGCCTGGCGCAGATCGGTGAAGACGGCCCGAATGAGGCGCTGATCTCAAAACTGCGGCGCCAGGGACACAACCTGAAGGGCACCGCCGCCAGCTTCGGCTATCCGGTCATTACCATGATCGCTCATCGCCTCGAGACCTATATCAACGATATGCGTCAATGGGAGCAGGCGACGCTGACGGATCTCTACCGCTTCGTCGACCTGATGGGCGAGATGCTCGATCGGCCGGTGCAGCCGAGCGATGACGAGATCTCCCAGATCGTCCGTTCCCTGCCGGCGCAATCGATGGTCCCGGCGGCACAGACCGCCGCCAATATGGACATCCAGGTCAAGGTGGTGGAGATCCTGCTGGTGACGCCGACCCGCACCATCGCCAAGCTGCTGTCGCAGCAGATCATCGCCTGCGGCTTCCGCGTCAACAGCGTCTCCGATCCGATCGAAGGGCTGACCATGGCGATCCGCACCCGGCCGGACATGATCATCACCTCGCAGGCGATGAAGGGCATGAGCGGTGTCGATCTCATCTGCGCGTTGAAGTCGATCGCCGTCACCGAGCGCATTCCCGCCTGCATCCTCACCAGCCAGGAACTGGGCGCCGCTGTGTTCGAACGCCTGCCCGCCGGTACCATGATGCTCCGCACCGGCGACCAGTTCGCCGATGATTTCGGCTCTGCCATTGCTCAATGCGGCCTCGGTTGAGGCACTATCCTGGGTTGAAAGTCCTATATGGGCGATCAAATCGTGCAAAAGTAACTTTCTTTTAACCATACTATCTTGCCCGGTCGCCCCACCTCATGGTTGCATGACGGTGGGGGTCGACCGGATACAACGGCACGCACCGGGCGCCCCGGTCGCGGCCGGGCGCGCGTGGCACAATCGTTGCAGAGTCGGATCCCTGTTGGCCTTTGAGCTAACCCCCACAGCAACAGCGTGCGGCGGGCAACTGCGTTTGACGGCGTCGGCTTGCTCTTGACCCGTCTCGGCTGACCCCGTCGGCGCCAGGACGGAGTTTGCCACGCCATGTCACGACTGAATCCATTGCCACTAAACCGGGAGTATCGCCCGGCAGCCTCACACGACAATGTATCTGGGACGGCCGCTCGGCCGGTGTCGGAGGTGAGCCATGCAGCCGCTCATTGACAGCTTCCAGGTGACCGCCGGTCCGCGCCGCGAACTGGCGAATATCCTGTTGCGTGCCCATGATGATTTGGGCGAACGCGGCCTCGCGCTGATGCGCCTCGATCATCAGGAATTCATGAGCTTCAACCGCAGCAGCGATGCCCGCAACTGGTATCAGCTGCATGACCATTATGGCCATGAGCGCTTCCTGGGGATCGCCATCACCAATACCAGCACCAACCGCCTCTGCGCGGTGGTCTGTGCGCGTCCGCTCGATATCGCACCCGGTCGCTCTTTGGCCGATGCGTTCCACGATCTTTCCTTCGTCTATCCGAAGGGCGTGCCGATCAAGGCGCGCGATCGTTTCGAACAAGTGCCGATGCAGGCCGCGGCCCTGCGCGGCAAAGGTTGCCTGGTTGGTGGATTGTGGATCGACCCACGCGGTCCGAGCGGTCAGCCGAGCGGCCCGACCTTGGCATCGATCGATGGCGAGATGTCTGCGGCCAGCGGCAGTGCGGGCAGCAGCGGCAACAGCGTGCGCTCGGGCCTTGGTGGGTCACTGCTGCTGTCCTACCTGACCCGCACCATGCTGGTCTGCCTGCTGGGCAGCGAGGATCCCGACTTCGTCGCCATCCTGGTGACCGACCGCTTGATTGCCGGTCATGAGGAGGGACGCTCGATGTTGCGCCGCTATGGCTATCATCATGTGGCCAAGGGGCCGCTCTGGGGCAACCACTATCCCGGCCAGGATCTGGCGCTCAATCTGAGCTGGATCGATCGCGCCGGGCAGCTTGATGTGGTCCTGCGGACGCCCTGGGCCAGTGATGCGGCTTATGCGCCCTTTGTTCCGGGTGTGGCTGCTGCTTAACGTGGGGCGTGGCAAGTTTCACCGGCAGTCCTGCCGAGATGGTGTGCACCATCGCGGTGGGATTGCCGGCCCATGCTCTTTTTCCTGTTGTGTGAGAGGTGCCGGCCCTGCGGCCGCGCCCTGTCTTGCCTTGGCCGTAAGGGGCCGCCTAACATGACCATGAACGATCGCGCTGTGCGCCGCCCGGGGACATTCAATGCAGGGGAGCCAGAGAATGTCGCATCCGATTTGCCGGCCGTGCTGAAGTTTCAGCACGCCGATCTCAGGCGTCTCCACGACTACTGGCTGGCCCGCCGCCATGGCGATGGCTTGCCGATGCGGGAAGATATCGACCCGCTCGATCTCGGCTGGATGCTGGATCGGATTTCGCTCTTCGAATGTCACGCCGGGGCTGCTGCCGATGGCGGCGTGCGCTTTCGGTGCCGGGTTGCCGGCACCTGGTACGCCCGGCGCTTCGATTTCGAGGCCAACGGTTCCTGGCTCGATACCTGGCCGGACCAGCATATGCGTCAATCAGTCCAGGCCTTCTATCGCCTGATCCATGGCGACGGGCGGCCCCGCCGTGTCGTGCGGCAATATGATGCCGGCGATGTTCCCATCATTTATGAAGGGGCGGGATTGCCGCTGGGCGCCCGCACCGGTACCGGCGTGGCAATGATCCTGGTTGGCGCCGCGCTGATCGATGCGGTCGATCTCACCGGCCTCGAGCTGATCTATGCCGGCGGTCCCTATCGCAACTGGGCCGGCTGAAACTCACCGGGCCGAAAATTCACCGGACTCAAAATTCACCGGCCCGGAACTGTGGCGCGCGTCACAGCCGGGGCCGGCGGCATTTGACCTGCGTCAAGCGCCATCCCAGATAACTGAGTCATCATCACCCCCGAATACTTAGCCAGCTAGCGGGCCACCGCCCGTGAGCAGCCAGCGCTTCAGGTCGCCGTAAACCCGGCGGCTGCGGCGAGGACGGAGTTCGTGATGACGAGTTTTACCTTCTCCCTGGAACAACTCTTGGCGGCCCCGCCCGAAGTGCGGCGTTGGGCTGAGCAAGAGATCGGTGCCGCCCTGGCGGCGCTCAGCGGGCGCGCCCAGATGCAGCCGCGCAGCATGATCCTGCCCTATCACGCCGCCGGGGAGTTTCCGCTGCGCCAGGCGGCGATGCAGCAGCCTTTGCTGCCCGGCCTTGCCGCGGTCAACGCACCTGCCGGGACGACAAACGGTACCGATTCAGGCTCTCAAGCGACAATATCTGACATGCATCGCCAGTCACCAGATGGCCAGCGTGGAACGGGGGAGCAAGCCGGCAGCCAGCAAACGCCAGCCATTGCCGCCTGTACGGCGGATGAGGCAGTGCGGCTGTTCGGCTTGCTGGAGGATGATCTGCCGACCGCGCAGGTGTTCTTCGAATTCGGCCGTGACGGTGCGGCGACGGTGCCGGACCAGCCCCTCCGCGGCTATGCGATCGGCGACATCATGCGCCATGCCCGGCTCACCGACGGACGCCAGCTGCTCACCTGTCTCAAGCGCATCAACGCCGCCTTCCAGCAATTGCGCGGTGTCCAGGATCTGTCGCTGTTCGGCACCGACGGCAACGGCTATCTCTATCTGCATGAGACGACGCATCAGAGCATCCACCGGCTCTGGGCCGATCTGCTGACGCTGGAAGCGGAGAAGCATCCGCATGCGATCGAGCTGGGGCAGGCCTGACGCCTCACAGCTCGGAGCGTCGAGATATCAGGGGGAGAGGTCGGGCAGGCGCGGGCCGGACGGAGACGACCGGCGCATCGCCTGCCCTGCCGATCCGCACCAAGGCAGGCAGTTGCAAGCCCCAAGCCCGCCAGCAAGCGCCGAGATCAGGCAGAGCGTTCTCTCAGGCATAGCGCGCTGACGGCGCACTTTCCCGGAAAGCCTGGCCGAGCTGCGCCGCCACCTTCTCCGCCTGGCTGGCCGGGATGCCGGCATAGCCGAGGACGAGGCCCTGCAACTGCCGGTGCTTGATGACATAGGCGGCGACAGCCGGAATCTGGTGCCCGGCCGCCGCGGCCGCCGCCATCAACCGCCGGTCGTCGTCGATGGCGCCGGCAGCGCGCGCCTCTTGCGGCGCCAAGGCCAGAGTGAGATGCAGCCCGGTCGCCACGTCATCGACGGCATGCAGATAGGATGCGTGCTTGGCCAAGGCCTTCAGGATCGCCGCCCGCCGCTCGGCATAGCATTGCCGCATGCGACGGAGATGGGCGTCGAAATAGCCGTTCTCGATGAAGCGGGCGACGGCAAGCTGGTTGAGCGCCGAGGCCGGCCCGTCGATCATGCGCTTGGCCTGCGCGAAACGCTTGGCCGATCCCGCCGGGGCGATCAGATAGCCGACCCCGACCGAAGGAAAAAGGCTCAAGCCGAAATGCCCGACATGAATGGTCTTCCGGCCGTGCCGCAGACGTTGCAGGCAAGGGAGGCGCGTGCCGGGATCCAGGAGATCGCCGTCGAATTCGTCCTCGATCACCCAGGCATCGGCGCGGTCGGCCCAGTCGGCGAGTGCGCGCCGCCGCTCGAGGCTCATCGCCCGGCCGCTGGGGAATTGGTGATGCGGCGTCAGGTAAGCGAGCTTCGCCTTGGGTGCGCGCTGCCGGCCGTAATCGACATCGATGCCCTGGTCGTCGACCGGCACCGGCACGATCTCCAGCCCGGCGGAGAGCATGGTGGCGCGGGTCTCGGTACAGCCGGGATCCTCGATCCAGGCCTGGTTGCCGGGATCGGTGATGACGCGGATGGCGAGATCGACCGATTGCAGCCCGCTGGTGGTGATGATCACCTGGCTGGCATCGCAGACGACACCGCGTGAGATGGCGAGATGCCGGGCGACCGCGCGCCTGAGATCGGGATGACCGGCGGGATCGCAGACATCGAAGCCATCGGCGCGCCGGCTGTTGATGACCTCGTTCATCACCTGCCGCCATTGCCCGCGCGGGAAGAGATCGACGCCGGGCCGCGCCAGCATGCAGACCGGCTCCATCGCCGCCGCCACCATGCCGGCCGGCTCGAAGGAGGCGCCCCGCTGCGAGAATCCGGGCTGCGCGAAAGCGGGCTGTGACGCGGCGGCCTGCGCCGTCAACGAGGTGGGCAAGGCCGAAGCAGGTCGCAATGGCTTTGCGCGTCCGTCGCTATGCGGCCCGGACTTGCCGCCGGCATTGACCCGCGCCGGGCGTTTGCCGCGCGCCGGCTGATCCGCAGCGGCGAGCGCGGCGAGATCGACCTCATCCGCGACCTTGGAGGCGGCGGGGGGCAGATGCCGGCGTTTCTCCGGCGGCAGCGGTGCCACATAGGTGCCGTCACCGACCCGCTGGTTGAGATAGCCATCGGCATGCAGCTGATCGAAGGCGGCGGCGATGGTATTGCGGGAAACCTTGAGATCCTGCGCCAGGGTGCGGGTGGAGGGCAGGCGGGTGCCGGCACCGAGCACGCCATCCTCGATCGCTTCCTTGAGGCGCAGATAGATGCGGCGATAGAGCGGCTGCTCGGCATGCGCGTCATCTGCCAGCACGAACTGCAATCCCTTGACCAGCCGCATCTCCACCTCACCCATCCGCCGGTTCCGCATCGCGCTCCCGGCGGCGACGCAGCCCGGTTAACATTGGCACCAGTCTAGCCCTCATCATGGCACCTCGACTATGGCATTGGGGCATCGCCAATCGCAGGGCCATTTCAGCGGGGTTGATGGTGCCATTCGGCTGGCGGCGTATCAGTTGCCGGCAAAACCCCCGCCCCGACCCTCCCCCAAATTGGGGGAGGGGGAACAGTAGCGTAGAAGTCTCGCCTAGGTTCCCTCCCCCGAGCCGGGGGAGGGTAGGGAGGGGGCTCTTCAGCCTTGCCCTCAATGAGCAAAGCTCAAAAGAAAGCACCCGGACCCGCCGTGAGGAGCGAAATCCGGGTGCCGCGCCACCTGCAGTTGGCGAACGCAAATCTCTAACGGGCTGATGTCACGGTCGGTTCCGCTGTCCTGCGTCGAACCCCTCACCCTGACCCTCTCCCCATCCGCCGACGGGCATGGGGCGAGGGAACCTTCTTATCTCCCTCGCCCCGCAAGCGCGGGGAGAGGGCCGGGGTGAGGGGTAAGCCGTAGTCTACCCGACTTAGTCTCCTTCCGGCTGCGACCACAGCCGCGCGGCTAGTGCCGCGGGAGCCAAGGCGGACGGAGGTCCGCCGCCCGGCGCCTGAGGGACCCGAACAACGTGAGGGGCCAAACAAACCGCGAAGGAACCCCGAACTGACAACGTCAGTTCAGCGGTTCCTGCGCATACTTCCCGTCATGCCAGATGAACCAGGCATAATTGACCTTCTTCAGGTCGCCCTTGTCGTCGAAGCCGATATCGCCGATCACGGTCTTGAAGTCATTGCCGCGCAAGGCCGCCGCCACCTTCTCGCCATCGGTCGTGCCGGCCTTGGTGGCAGCCTGGGCCCAGGCCTGGATCGCGGCATAGGTCGAGAGCGTATAGCCTTCCGGCGCATAGTTCTCGGCCTTGAACTCGGCGACCACGTCCTTCGCCGAATCCAGGTTGATCGCCGAGGCCGCGTCGGAGAAGCGCAGGCCCTCGCCGGCCGGGCCGGAGATCGACCAGAACTCAGCCGTGTTCATGGCATCGGCGGAAACGAAATCGGCGCCGAAGCCCTGTTCGCGGCTCTGGCGCATCATCAGCGCCACGTCATTGTGATAGCCGCCGACATAGACGACATCGATCTTCGCCGCCTTCATCTTGGAAATGAGAGCGGAGAAGTCCTTCTCCTTGGCGGTATAGGTGTCGCGTACCGCCGTCGTGTGCCCCGCCGCTTCCATGTTCTTCTGCGTCTCCTGGGCGAGGCCCTGGCCATAGGCCGAGCGATCGTCGAGGATGGCGACATTCTTGCCGGCATAGGTATGGGCGAGCCACGGTCCGGCGAAGACGCCCTGCTTGTCGTCACGGCCGCAGGTGCGGAAGACGGTCTTGATGCCCTTGGTGGCGGGCCCTTCGGTGAAGGCCGGATTGGTCGAGGCCGGCGTCATCTGCACGATGCCTTCCTCGGCATAGACGTCGGAAGCGGGGATCGACGAGCCGGAGCAGTAATGCCCGGCGACGAAGGCGACACCCTGCTTGACGAGGTCATTGGCGACCTGCACCGCCTGCTTGGGGTCGCACTGGTCGTCGCCCACCGCCAGCTTGATCTGCTTGCCGAGGACGCCGCCTTGGGCATTGATGTCCTTCACCGCCATCTCGGAGCCGCGGCGCAGCTGCTCGCCGAAGGCCGCCAATTCGCCGGTCATCGGCCCGGCGACGCCGATGGTGATCTCATCGGCACGTGCTTGCGAGACCGGCGTCGCGATCAGGACCGCGCCGACCACGGCGATGGCGCCGAGACCGACTGCCGCCATCAGGGCCGTCTTGCTGACATTGGAAATGCGCATCTCTTCCTCCCGTTCTGGACACGTCGCCGCCACGCGATGTCCCCCTGACACAGCGGCAGCAACGCCATGACATCAGGGTTAAATCGCGGACCTTGCGGAGGTAAGGGCCATTTCGGCAGCAGTTAGAGAGCCATTTGCCAAATGCTCATCCCTATGAATGCCTGCCGTCTATTGCTTGTCACTCTCGGACTTGATCCGAGGGTGACAAGCAGGCTGCTGCACCTGCGGCAAGGATGGCTGCTTGTCGGTGGAAGCCAAAGCTTGTCCGCCTATGGCGAGACGGCGGGTAGAGGACCAACCTCTTCTCTTCGCCCTCCGCTGACGAATATTGGCATGTGTAGAGGAGCGGGAAAGGGTCCGCTTTTCTCCCTCTCCCCCTGTCGACGAATGTCGGCCTCCGCCGACGGGCGGGAGAGGGGCGGGGTGAGGGGGCATGCAGCGCTGGGTATCCGACAAAAGATTTTGCAGCCACGAAGGCCAGGCCGCATCACCGCCGCGTGATCGCCGGAACCTTCGGCCTGATGCCGATTTGTTGTTTGGAAGCTGTCATGCCGCGATCCCAGATGTGACTCGATGGATCGACGATGGTCACGAGGCAATCCCATGAGACCGATGAAAGCCCTTCTTCCGCTTCTTGTCCTGCTGAGTTTCGCCGCGGCGAGCCCTGCCTTCAGTGATGGTTCGCATCATCACCATCATGACAACGACCAGAATGACTGGTGGCAAAACAACCGGCACGACCAGGACAATTGGAATAGCAGGCGCGACCGGGACAGTTGGAACAACAGGGATGACCGGGATGGCTGGAACAATCGGTACCGGAACGACAACTACTGGGACAACCGCTATCGGAATGATAACTGGTACGATGGTCGTCGCTATGATGGCGGCTACTTTTACCGCCCCGATAATGACGAGCAACGTGGCAGGAACCATTAACGGCCCGGTCTCTGCCGCGTAGCTTGTTTTGATTGTTTGCGATCTTGGTCATAAGAGAGAGAATTGCTCGTCGATCAAGAGCGCCGCGAGATCGCAGGTATCGCAGCAGAAATGCTGCCTCTTCTTGGTCAATGTTCGGCTCGACGATAAGACTGCTGATGAATTACAGCAGATCTGCTTTTGCCTAGACGCTAACTTTCATGTTTGGAAAATATATCGAAATTGGAGTCTCGACGATATGGTTTGCGTCAAGAGCTCGTCTTACGTGGCTGGCAATCTCCGCTCGATACGATTCGATTTTAGGTACGAGACTGTAAATGTCTGAAGTGTCAATCGGGATCGTCCGCATTTGATTTACGTCGAATGGTAATTTCTCGCTCGCCCTTATGAGCTGTACGATTGGCAGCTTCATAGCGTGTCGCAATGCTAGTTCATAAAATACGTTTGGATTGTGGAACGATAGATCTGCGATAACTAGACGTGATCGAACGATATACTCGATAATTTGATGGGTGATTACGCCAGGAGTGTCGATCGAATCCGCGCGCAACACGCGCAGCCCGAACTCTTCTAAAGCAGGTTCTACGAGGGATCCGAGAAACAGGTCCGAGTGCTTGCGAGCCTCAGATCCATCAGCACCAATTGGAGCGATATAGAAGCATGTGGTCTCAAATTGGGCCTGCTCGGTAGTAATCAAGTTGTTCCGCTGAGGTGCCAACTCGGGTGGCGTTTTCGAACGACTCGTTGCCGGCAACTCATCTAAGGACATATCTGCTGAGACAATGCGCTCGGCTCCAGAAAGAGTCTTGAGTAAGCCGACAAATCTCAGATTTACGATGAACGTATCAACAGCTTCTGCCGCATGCTTGCTATCGAGTCCAATTTCTTTCGCCGCATCTATGAGCACTGCTTTCGCCGGCAATTTGTTTCCGACGAATTTTGAGTACAATTTCTCGAATGGCTCTATTCTTTCTATTGCTAAGGAGATCCGTGCACGCGCTCTCTCCCGTGATGAAGCTTGTTCATCAACAGCCGCTAACCCCTCTTCTGTAAGACCAATATTGTCCGCGGCAACGCCTCCCTTGGTTAGGCCGTATCTTCCAGCATTGATGATGATCTGACGTGAGGGGCCGCTTTCAGGTGACTTTCCTAGTTGATCAAACAGTGTGAGTCGCTTCACGGGTTGGCCACCAGCAATCGAGTATATTTTCTGTGCGAATTCGAGAGCTTCTTCAAAGGTGGAGGCCGGAAAAGTGCGCTGTTGCCGTGACTGGCTAGCACGCGAACTATTTGGCCCCTTTTTTCGTCCTCTCTTTGCCATTGTTGGCCTCCAACCAATCTGCGATATTGATCTGACAACTTTAAATCCTATAATTGTATAATGAGAAGGTCGATAGAAAGGTTTGGGATCGCCGATTGCCGAGGTTATCGGCTTCATTCGGTGGATCGTTCTCGGACTGGCCTTCTGAGATGGTCCAATTACGCCCACCCTTGACATCCCCCTGTAACACTCCCATTCTCGCCCCCGCTCAACGGGGTGCCCCTTCGCCATTTTTGGCTGCGGGCTGAGAGGAGCCAAAGCTTCAACCCGATGAACCTGAACCGGTTAATACCGGCGGAGGGATATGAGTCAGCGGGTCAGCACCGATGCATCATCTTTCCTCCGTCGCTTTGTGGAGGATATTGCGATGCGATCCCTTTTCTCTCTGCGGGCGGCGGCTCTCGTTACTTCTGTGGTGACGGGTTTCGGCCTTGCTTCGTCTGTTGCCGCCGGCACCGCCCAGGCGGCCACGACGCCCGTGCTCACCATCTATACCTATGACAGCTTCACCGCCGATTGGGGTCCCGGTCCGGCCATCACCAAGTCCTTCGAGGCAACCTGCGGCTGCAAGCTGAACTGGGTGGCGCTGGAGGATGGCGCTGCCCTGCTTTCGCGCCTGAAGATCGAGGGCAAGAAGACCAAGGCCGATATCATCCTCGGCCTCGACACCAATCTCACCGCCGAGGCAGCGGCGACCGGCCTGTTCGCGCCGAGCGGTGTCGATACCTCTGCGCTCAAGCTGCCGATCAGCTGGGACGGCAAGACGCCGCCGCTCTCGGCCACCGAGGCGAAGGATTTCGTGCCCTATGATTACGGCTATTTCGCCTTCGTCTATGACAGCGAGAAGCTGCCCAATCCGCCGCAGAGCCTGGCCGATCTCGCCAAGGCCGGCGACCAGCCGAAGATGATCCTGATGGACCCGCGCAGCTCGACGCCGGGCCTCGGTTTGCTGCTGTGGATGAAGGAAGTCTATGGCGACAAGGCGAAGACGGAATGGTCGGCGATCGCGCCGAAGATCCTGACCGTCTCCAAGGGCTGGAGCGAGGGCTACGGCCTCTTCACCAAGGGCGAGGCGCCGCTGGTGCTGAGCTATACGACCTCGCCGGCCTATCACGAGATCGTCGAGAAGACCGAGAAGTACAAGGCGCTCAACTTCCCCGAGGGCAACTATCTGCAGGTCGAGGTGGCCGGTCTGGTCAAGACCAGCAAGCAGCCGGAGCTCGCCAAGAAGTTCCTCGCTTTCCTGACGACGCCCGAGGTGCAGAAGCTGATCCCCACCACCAACTACATGTTCCCCGTGACGGATATCGGCAGCGACCTGCCGAAGGAGTTCCAGCAGATCCCGGCTCCGGCCAAGACCCTGCTGCTCCCCAGCGCCGACATCGCCAAGCATCGCAGCGCCTGGATCAAGGAATGGCTCGACGCCACCAGCAAGTAACTGGACGTCGGCCGCTGGCCGCCGCGCCCTTATTCCTCACCCTCCCCCGAGCCGGGGGAGGGCAGGGAGGGGGCATTTTTTTAGCGGGTTGCCTTTCTTCAGTTGCCCCCCTCACCCCGGTCCTCTCCCGCCCCGTCGGCGTAGGCCGACATTCGTCGGCGGAGGGGAGAGGGAATTGTCGGGCGCAGGGGTTCCTCCGCCGCCGCGCAATTGGACAACGCCGGCCCTTGGCCGTCGCTGGCTCCGTTACCTCCCTCGCCCCGCATAAGCGGGGAGAGGGTCGGGGTGAGGGGACTTTCTTCCCGATCAACTCGATCTCTCCATCTTCCTCCCTGTCATTGCCGGACTTGATCCGGCAATCCACGCCAGCAACAAGCTTGGTGTCTCCCATGGATGCCCGGATCAAGTCCGGACATGACAATGGAGATAATGCGGACCGCTCTCGCGGGGGTCACGCATGACCACCGCCGTCGATACCGGATCACGCTTGTCGCGAAAGCGCGCCCGCATCTTCCGCGCCGCCGCGCCGCGCTTTGGCATCATCACGCTCGGCCGGATCGCTGCGGTGGTGCTTGTCCTCGGCGCCGTTGCCGTGCTGGCGCGGCTGCTCGCCGAGATGCAGCCGGATGATCTCATCGCCATCCTCGGCGACGACTATCTGCACCGCGTCATCCGCTTCACGCTGCTGCAGGCGGGCCTGTCCACGCTGATCGCGATCGTCTTCGCCGTGCCGGTTGCCCGCGCGCTTGCCCGCCAGAGCCGCTTTCCCCTGCGCGGCCTGCTGCTGCGGCTGTTCTCGCTGCCTTTGGTCATGCCGTCGCTGGTGGCGATCTTCGGTGTCGTCGACATCTACGGCCAGCAAGGCCTCGCCGCCCGCCTCGCTGCCGCGCTGACCCAGGCGACCGGCTGGCAGATGGCCTGGCCGTCGATCTATGGCTTGGCCGGCATCCTGATTGCCCATGTCTTCTTCAACCTGCCGCTGGCGGTGCGCCTGCTGCTGCCGGCCTGGGCCGGCATCCCGGCCGAGACTTGGCGCCTCGCCGCCCAGCTCGGCATGAGCGGCGGCCAGGTCTTCCGCCTCATCGAAGTGCCGCTGTTGCGCCGGGCTTTGCCGCAGATCGCCGCCACCATCTTCATGCTCTGCTTCACCAGTTTCGCCATCGTGCTGACGCTCGGCGGCGGACCGCGCGCCTCGACCATGGAAGTGGCGATCTTCCAGGCGATCCGCTTCGATGCCGACCTGCCGCGCGCCGGGCTGCTGGCGTTGATCGAGCTTGGCCTCTGCCTCGGCGTCGGCCTGATCTGCCGCGCGCTCGCGCAACGCATGGATGTGGGGACCAGCCTGGGGCGGCCGCTCTGGCGCCACGATGGCGCCACCCGGGCGGCGCGCTGGGGCGACGGCGCCTGGATCACGCTTGCCGCCCTCTTCGTCGTTCTGCCCGAGGCGGCCTTGCTGGCTGACGGCCTCGCCGGCTTTACCCATGCGCTGCCTTGGCGGGCACTTGCCCAGGCCGCGGCACTCGGCCTCGGCCTCTCGCTGGCGGCGGGCAGCCTCGCCACCGTCACCGGTTTCCTGCTGGCGGGCGCCGCCACCGCGCCCGAGGAAACGCGCGGCTTCCTCATCGCCGCGCCGCGCCGGCTGCTGCGGCGCCTCGCCCGTGCTGGGCAAAGCGTCGCCGGCCTGCTGCCGCTCGCCTTCTCGCCGATGGTGCTGGGGATGGGGCTTTATCTCTGGATCAGCGATGCCGCCAACAGTGATCTTTTGGGTAGCCTCTTCGGCGGCGATGATCCCGACAGCCTCGCCGCCGATCTCTGGCCGATCCTCGGCATCGTCGTCCTCAATGCGGCGATGGCGGTGCCTTATACGCTGACCCTGTTGCTGCCGGCGCTGGAGCGGGCGCGCGGCCAGCATGACAAGCTCTGCCGGGCACTCGGCATTGCCGGCTGGCGGCGGTTTGCGCTGATCGACTGGCCGGTATTGCGGCCGCAGATCGGCACGGCACTGGCGCTCGCCACCAGCCTCGGCCTCGGTGATCTGGTCGGCATCAGCCTCTTCGGCAATCCCGATCTCAAGACCCTCGGCATCATCCTCTATGAGCAGCTCGGCGCCTATCGCCTGGCCGAAGCCGCCACCACCGCCTTGCTACTGCTGGTGACGGTGCTGGTCGTCTATAGCGGAATCGAACGCCTGATCGGCGGGAAGGCGGGGCGACATGGCTAGCGCATTCGTCCGCTGCGCAATAGGACGGTGCTACGCTGCGCGTATCCCCGGCCCCTTTGTTTTACCCTCCCCCGGTTCGGGGGAGGGCTGGGAGGGGGCTCTTCGCACATGCATATCTCAGTCATCAGTTATTGCCCCCACCCCAACCCTCCCCCGGTTCGGGGGAGGGGACGCTGTTATTGATGGTGCACGCCGTTATCAAATGCTGCACCACCTCGCCCTCCGCTCACGAGCCCATCATGCCCTTTCTTGACTGCCGCGCTTTGACCTTCCGCTATGAGGATATGCGGATGCGTTTCGACCTTGCTGAGGAGGCGGGCGCCTGTGTTGCCGTGATCGGGCCCAGCGGTGCCGGCAAGAGCACGCTGCTGGCGCTGATCGGCGGCTTCGAGCGGCCCGATTCAGGCCAGATCCTGGTTGACGGCACCGATATCACCACCTGGCCGGCGGCCGAGCGCCCGGTGACGACCTTGTTCCAGGACCACAATCTCTTCGCCCATCTGACCGCCGCACAGAACGTCGGCCTCGGCCTCGATCCGGGTCTGCGGCTCAGCGCGGGCCAGCACCGCGATGTGGCGGAAGCCCTGGCACAAGTGGGCCTTGCCGGTTTCGAGGCGCGCCTGCCGGCGCAGCTTTCCGGCGGCGAACGCCAGCGTGTCGCCATCGCCCGCTGCCTGGTGCGGCGCCGTCCCATCCTGCTGCTCGATGAACCTTTCGCCGCGCTCGGTCCCGCCATGCGCAACGAGATGCTGGACCTGGTCGATGCCCTGCGCCGGACGGCGGGGCTGACCGTCCTCATGGTGACGCATGACCCGGCCGATGCCGCCCGCATCGCCGACCGCACCGCCTTCATCGCCGCTGGCGAAGTGGTGCTGCTCGAGGAGACCAGGCGGCTGCTCGCCAGCAGCGATCCGGCGATCCGCGCCTATCTCGGCTGACGGCGCTCTTTCAGGCGCACCGGCAGCCCGCGCGATTCCGTGAGGCGCCGCAGCCCTCGGCCGCGCAAACCTCAACCGCCCTGGCTGTTGACCGGGTTCACCAGGTCGCCATTGTCGATGGCATCGGGCGGATTGCTGATGATCCGGTCCTTGGTCGTGATACCGGCATTGACCTCGAGCTCGGCACCATGATCCTGCAGGATCTGGATCGGCTTGATCGCCACATGATTGCTGGCATCGACCACGGCGACCGAGGTCCCGTCGCTCCTGAACAGCAGGGAAGAGGAGGGGATCTGCAGCGTCTGCGTGCCGGCGGGCTTCGGCAGCTTCAGCGCCACCTGGGCATAGCCGCCCGGTTTCAGGGCATGGTCCGGATTGTCATAGGAGAGCTGGACCAGCATCGCGCCGGATTGCGGATCGACCGCGTCCGCGAAATTGACCACCTCGGCATTGAAGGTCTGGTTGGCATGATCGGGCACCGTGAATTCCGCCTTCTGGCCGGCGAAGATCTGCGCCTGATAGGCCTGCGGTACGTTGATATAGATGCGCAGCTTGTTGATGTCCGAGACGGTGAAGAGCGGTTGCGCCTGGGCGTTGCCGGAGACGATCAGGGCGCCGATATCCGTGGCGCGCGAGGTGACCACGCCGTCGAACGGCGCGATCAGCCGCTTGAAGCTGGTCAGGGCCTGCAACTGCCGCACATTCGCCTTGGCCTGTGCCAGTTGCGCGTCGCTGGTGGCGAGTTCGCTGCGCTTCTCATCGGCGGCCTGGACCGACACGTTGTGATCGACAACGAGGCGGTCCCAGCGCTCGGCGGTAACCGCTGCCAGGTCGCGCTGCGCCTGGGAGACGGAAACCGCCGCCACCGCGGCGGCCAGCTGCTGGTCGAGATCCGGGGCGTCGATCTCCGCCAGGAGCTGGCCGGCCTTCACCTCGGTGCCGATATCGGCATACCAGTTCTTGATATAGCCGTTGGTGCGCGCGAAGACCGGTGCGGAGGACCAGGCCTCGAGCCGCCCCGGCAGGACCAGGTCGCCCGTGGTGCTCTGCTTCGGCTGGACGACGCTGACATTGACGACGGCACTGGCGATGGTCTGCTGGTGCAGGTCCTTTTGCGCGTTGGAACGCGCGGTGAAGCCGAAGGCCAGGGTCGCGGCGAAGAGGCCGGCCACGCCTAAGCCGCCCCAGCGCAGGGCGCGGCTGCTTGCCTTGGGAAGCGGGGTATCCGACATCACTCATTCTCCTTCCGGATGTGCCGTCCGCGACGAAACGCGGCCATGCAGGATCGCGAAGACGGTAGGCACGAAGACCAGCGAGGCGCAGGTCGCGAAGAGCAGGCCGCCGATCACGGCGCGGCCGAGCGGCGCATTCTGCTCGCCACCATCGCCAAGACCGAAGGCCATGGGACCCATTCCGATGATCATGGCGAGGGCGGTCATCAGCACCGGCCGGAAGCGCGTAACGCCGGCCTCGAAGGCGGCGGTGACGGCATCACCGGTCGCCGCCAACCGCTCACGCGCGAAACTGATGACCAGGATCGAATTGGCGGTCGCGACGCCCATGCACATGATGGCACCGGTGAGGGCGGGGACCGAGAGCGGCGTATCGGTGGCAAAAAGCATCCAGGCAATGCCGGCGAGGGCGGCGGGCAGCGCCGAAATGATGACCAGGGGATCGGTCCAGGACTGGAAGTTGATGACGATCAGCAGATAGATCATCACCACCGCGCCCAGCAGGCCGAAGCCCATGCCGGTGAAGGCGGTATTCATGGTCGCGACCTGGCCGCGGAAGACGACCTTGATCGTTTCCGGCCTGTCCTTGTCCAGTTGCTGTAATATCTTGCTGACATCGGCCGCGACGGCGCCCAGGTCGCGGCCCTGATAGCCGGCATAGACATCGACCACCGGCTGGATGTTGTACTGGCTGATCTCGGCATTGGACGGGCCGCGCGAGAAGGTGCCAAGCGCGCCGAGAATCTGCGGCGGCTGGGTCGGGTCATGCGGCGTCACCGGCAGCGCCTGCAGCGCATCGAAACTGTCGACCAGGTATTCGGGCGTCTGCGCCACCAGCGGGTAGGTGACGCCGTTCTGCGTGTTCAGCCAATAAACCGGCGCGGTCTGGGACGTGCCGGCAATTGCATTGGCGACGCTGCTTGTCACGTCGATCTCATTGATGCCAAGGGAATTGATGCGGGTGCGGTCGGCGGCGAAACGGATTTCCGGATAATTCGCCGGCTGCTGGATGCGGGCATCGACGAGGCCATCGACCTGACGGATTGCCCGCAGGATTTTCTGGGCATAGGCCTGGTCGGCGCCGATATTGTTGCTGATCACCTGTATGTCGATCGGCGCAGGCGAGCCGAAATTGAGGATCTGGCTGACCACATCTGCCGGCAGAAAGGAAAGTGTCGCGGAAGGGAAGCTCTTCGGCAATTCCTGCCGCAGCAGGCGGATATAATCGGCGGTGGGATGATGTCCTTCTTTCAGGCTGATCAGGATGTCGCCATCCTGTGGGCCGATCGTGCCGGAAGCGTTATAGGCGACATTGATCTGGCTGACGCTGATGCCGATATTGTCGGCCATCGCGGCGATTTCATCGGCCGGGATGAGCGTCCTGATCTTCTGTTCCATGCGGTCGAAAACGGCCGAGGTCTCTTCGATGCGCATGCCGGAAGCGGTGCGCACATGAAGCGCGATCGATCCGGAATCTACCGTCGGGAAGAAGTTCCGGCCGAGCGCCGGCACCAAGGCGAGGCTGGCCAAAGCGAAGACGAGAAAGCCGATGGCGAAGCTCCGCCGGGAAGCAAGCGCCCGGCCCAGCAGGCCGGCATAGGCGTCGCGCGCCTGCACCATCTTGTGCTCGAAGGCCGCCTGCAGGGTACCGAGCCAGCTGAACATCGATTTGCGGCCATGGGTCTCCGCCACCTCGCTTGCATGCGTTTTCAGGAGATACATCGCAAGGGTGGGGACCAGGGTGCGCGACAGCAGGAACGAGGCCACCATGGCAAAGACGACCGCGAGCGCCATCGGTACGAACAGGAAGCCTGAGACGCCGGGCAGGAAGAACATCGGCACGAAGACGATGCAGATGCATAGAAGGGCGACGAAAGCCGGCACCAGGATCTGCTCCGCGCCATCGATGATCGCCGTCCGCACATCCTTGCCTTGCTCCAGATGCCGGTCGATGTTCTCGATAGTCACCGTCGCGTCATCGACCAGGATGCCGACGGCCAGCGCCAGGCCGCCCAGCGTCATGACATTCAAGGTCTGTCCGAAGGCGGCCAGGGTGGCAATGGCGGCGAGGACCGCCAGGGGGATCGAGATGGCGATGATGATAGTCGAGCGCCAGGATCCCAGGAACAACAGGATCATCAAGGAGGTGAGCGCTGCCGCCAGGGCGCCTTCGCGTACGACGCCCATCACCGCCGCCTTCACGAAAGTCGACTGGTCATTGATGGGATGAATGGTGAGGACCTTGGGCAGGCTGCGCTGGAGATCGGGAAGCATCGCCCGGACCCCGTTGACGATGTCGATGGTGGAGGTGGCACCCGATTTCAGGATCGACATCAGCACCGAGCGCTGCCCCTCGACATGGACGACATTCTGCTGCGGCGCCGATCCATCGCGGACATGAGCGACATCGCCGATGCGGATGGTGGCGCCGTTCACTGTCTTGATGGGAAGGTTGCTCAGCTGCTCCGGCGTGCCGGGTGCATTGTTCAGCCGGACGTTATATTGAAACTCGCCGATCTTGACGAAGCCGGCCGGCGTGATCTGCGTCTGGGCGGCGATCGCATTGCCGATATCCGTCGCCGACAGCCCCTTGGCCTGCAGCGCGGTGGGATCGATATCGATCTGGATCTGGCGGGTCCGCCCCCCATAGGGATAGGGGATTGCGGCGCCCGGAACCGTCACCAGGCCGGTGCGGACGAAGTTGAAGCCGTAATCATAGAGCTGTTGCTCGTTGAGGCCCTTGCCCGACAGCGCCAGCTGCACGATCGGCACCGTGGAGGCGTCGTAGTTGAGGATCAGCGGCGGCGTGGTTCCCGGCGGCAGCTGGCGCAGCAGCGTCTGCGAGACGGCGGTGATCTGCGCATTGGCGAGACGGATATCGGCGCCCGGCTGGAAGAAGATCTTGACGATACCGGTATTGGCCAGCGACATCGCCTCGATATGCTCGATGTTGTTGACGGTTGTTGTCAGCACCCGCTCATAGGGCGTGATGATGCGGCCCGACATGTCATCGGCGCTGAGCCCGGTGAATTGCCAGGCGACGGCCACGACTGGAATGTTGATGTTGGGAAAGATGTCGACAGGTGTACGAAAAGCCGCCAGCACGCCGACAATGAGGATCATCGCGGCGACGACAACGAAGGTGTAAGGTTTGGATAAGGCAATGCCAACGAGAGAAAACATCGCGATCCCGCGGTCAAGGTCTTTGAGCGGCAGGCGTGCGCATATCAGGCACGTGGGCGCGATGAGGGTCGCCTCCTGGATCGACATCGCCGATCGGCTTCACTGTCGTCATGAACTTGGCCGCCATGGCTAATTCTCCAAGAACGTCCGGCGAGAACGCTCTTTCCTGAAGTGGCTTGTTTCGAACGCCAACCGCCGCGCCGAACGGCAAGGGTGAACTCCGCAAGGGCGCCGAGGCTCGGCTTGACGACAACCGCGGATCACTGAGCAATAAAATATTGCGCCTCTTGCAAGAACCGGCGCGCAACCTGACCAGCGGACGTGGTCCATTCAAGATATCCGCCGGCTCGGATGAGAGATGACAAGGACGCGATACACAGCTAGTCGAAAGGCTCTGCGAGAGACGTGGCACGCGAACGGAGTTAGATCTAGGAAGCTGCACAGGTCGCGACAAGTGATCTTCCGATACCGGTTCGCAAATGTCGTCTTCCAGACCGCAAGCTCATCTTTCTTATTCCGACGCACGCTTGCATCGGTTACGCAGGATTCGTCGAGCTGCATGTGTCAGCGCGGGGACGGCAACGAGCGCAAGTCTGTCCCGTTTCTGACGTCATCTCTCGCTACCGGGATGGAATGTGGCGGAGCAGCCGATGGCTATGACGTTACCGATGTAACATGGCACGAAAACGGTGAAGGCCCCCATGAACGGGCTTGGTCGCCGTCATGCTGCGCCTTTCGACTTCGAACAGACATATTCATGTAAGATTTATAATTCGGCGTTACCAAGCTCATCGTGCGATGAAATTGTCAGAACCGATCGCGCCGGTTCTCACGATTGTCATCTCGACGGCCGGCATCGTCTACTATTCCGTGGTGCATCAGGAGTGACGATGACGGCCCTGCGAGGCGGTCATGTGGAAACCTGGCCGCAAAGGCTGACGCTTCCCCTGCATCGCATTTGCCCTCCATAAACCAAGATCATATGCTCCTATACCAATGTATGGCAGATTACGCCCAGCATTGTCGCTACCTTGCCGCTCTACCAGCCGTTCATGGTTGGACGGTATCCACTGCGGCCGGTCCTCGGCGGACCCGAAACGCATGCCATGGTAAAGGGAGCGACTGGCAGATGAAGCAGGATGGGGAAAACAAGATCGAAGCGTCACGCCGAACCGTTCTCATCGGCGGCATTGCAGCAACGGCGCTCGCCGTGACGCCCGGACTGATCATGGCGCAATCGGCAGTGGCAGCGGATCACTCAGCAAGCAAGGACAGAGAGATGAGCAGCGGATATATCACGACCAAGGACGGCACTGAGATTTTCTACAAGGATTGGGGTGCCAAGACGGCACAGCCGATCGTCTTCCACCACGGATGGCCGTTGAGCGCCGATGACTGGGATGCGCAGATGATGTTCTTCTTCAATAAGGGCTATCGCGTCATCGCCCATGACCGACGTGGCCATGGCCGCTCCAGCCAGACCGATACCGGCAACGAGATGGACACCTATGCCGCCGATGTCATCGAATTAGCGGCGAAACTCGACCTCAAGAACGCCATTCATATCGGCCATTCGACCGGTGGCGGCGAGGTCGCGCATTACGTTGCCCGTGCCGAGAAGGGTCGCGTCGCCAAGGCGGTGCTGATCGGTGCCGTGCCACCGATCATGGTGAAGAGCGACAAGAATCCCACTGGCCTGCCCTTGGAAGTATTCGACAGTTTCCGCACGGCGCTGGCCGCCAACCGCGCACAGTTCTATCGTGACGTGCCGTCCGGCCCGTTCTACGGCTTCAATCGCCCTGGTGCCGTCGTTTCCCAGGGCGTCATCGACAATTGGTGGCGCCAGGGCATGATGGGCGGCGCCAAGGCCCACTACGATTGCATCAAGGCCTTTTCGGAAACCGATTTCACCGAGGACCTGAAGAAAATCGAGGTGCCGGTGCTGATCCTGCACGGCGATGACGATCAGATCGTGCCGATCGCGGATTCCGCCCTGCTCTCGGCGAAGCTCGTCAAGCACGGCACCCTGAAAGTCTATAAGGGTTATCCGCACGGCATGGCGACGACGCATGCCGACGTGATCAACACCGATCTGCTCGACTTCATCAAGGTCTGATCTCGCACAATCATTTCTCTGTCATTGCCGGGCCCCGCGGCATCGTCGGGTCCGGCAATCCATGCGCGCTATCGCGTTATCTTCAGCCATGGATGCCGGGGTCGAGCCCGGGCATGACAGTTTGGTCTGCAGATTAGGCGCGCATGCGTCTAGGCCACCGGCTGGGGCGGCTCGCCGGGTGGCGGAACGATGGGCGGCACGGGTACGGGCGGTTCCGGATCGCCCGGTATCGGCGGACCGGGCGGTGGGCCCGGCGGGACGGGATCGCTCGGCACCGGCGGCAGATTCGCCGGTTTCGGTGAATCCGGCTGTGCCAGATCATGACGGTAATGCAGAAACTCAGTCATTCCTCACCCTCCTGAGAGAAGATGAAGAAATAACAGGGGCCTTTACCAAGGGTTCCCCCTGTTGCGCCCGCAATGGAACCTGCTGTTGACGCGCAGGCCTCAGTCAGCGAGGAGGCTGCGCCGGGTGACGATGAACTCCTCCAGCGCCGCCAGGAAGCCATCGATATGGGCCTCCGTCATGGCGATATTGAGCGAGATATAACCGCGGCGCGCCAGGAACTGGCCGCTGGCGATGAGGTCGAGATGCATCAGTTTATGCAGCATCTTGCGCTTCGCTTCGCTGGCGGGGTCGATATCGGCGATGCTGCGGATCGCATGGTCGCTGAAATGCAGATTGGCGATCGAGCCGCAGCCAGTCGCCATCATCGGCGCATCATGTTTTTCCGCCAGCGCCGCGACACCATTGCGCAGCTTCTCACCCTTCTCATTGAGGGTGGCGATCACTTCCGGTGTGCAAAGATCACGCAGGCCGGTGAGCCCGGCCGCCATCGACAGGACATTGTTGTTGAAGGTGCCGGCATGGGGCCAGGAGGTCGGCTGCTCGGGATCGAAATTCTGCATGATGTCGCCGCGCCCGCCGAAGGCACCGAAGCTCAAGCCACCACCGAGATATTTGCCGAGCGTCGTCATGTCCGGCGTGATGCCGAGTGCTGCCTGCAGCCCGCCGCTGGAGAGGCGCGAGGTCATGACCTCGTCGAAGATCAGGATGATATCGTTCTCGGTGCAGGCTTGGCGTAATGCGAGGAGGAAAGCAGGATCAGCCGGCAGGCAGCCGCCGCTCCCCTGCATCGGCTCGATCAGCACAGCGGCGAGATCGCCGCGATGCTGGCGGATGAGGGCGAGGCTGCCGTCGATATCGTTATAGGGCGCCATCACCCAGTCCAAGGGCAGGTTGAGCGCCATGCCGCCCCTGCGGAAATAGAAGACGCCGCCATGATAGGCGCCGTCGAAGACCATCACCTTGTTGCGTTTGGAAACGGCGCGGGCTGTCTGCAGGGCAAAGAGATTGGCCTCTGTGCCGGAATTGCAGAACCGCACCTTCTGCAGGGAGGGGAAGCGACGCTTCAGCAGCCCGGCCAGCTCAGCCTCGTAGCGGTTGGGACCGCCGAGCACGATGCCGCCATCGAGGGCGCTACGGATCGCCTCGAGGATCTGCGGGTGCGAATGGCCGTAGAAGCCGGCGGAATATTCGCCGAGGAAATCCACATAGCGGTGGCCGTCGAGATCCTCGACCAGGCTGCCCTCGCCCTTTGCCCAGGAGAGCGGGAAGGGGTCGTAATGCAGCACCGTCCGGGTATTGCCGCCGGGCATCGCCGTGCGGGCCGTTGCATGGCGCGCGGCGCTGGCCGGATTGGCGGCGATGAAGCGGGATTCCGCTTCGCCCAGGGCTGCATCGAGGGAAGCGTTCATTCCGTGACTCCCATTCCGTGACTCTCTCCCCGAGCTCGGGCAGAGATGATGAAGCGATGGTCAGTTGCTGGTGGCGGAATGATGCCAGCTTTTCAGTTCTCCGACCACATGCGCAGCAGGTTGACGTGACAGCGGAAGGCGAGATCGGTGATCTGGTCGTTCGGCGCCACCTTGGCCAAGCGCTCGCCGATCATGGCGATATCGGCCAGCACCATGCGCTGGCGCTCGTCGCGGACATGCGATTGTGCCCAGCCGATCACCACCAGGCGTTCGCCCTTGGTGACCGGTCGTACTTCGTGCAGCGTGCTGGAGGGATAGACGATGGCGCTGCCGGCCGGCAGCTTGATGTATTGCGGACCGAACGGACTGTTGATGAAAAGCTCGCCGCCTTCATATTCATCAGGTTCATTGATGAAAATGGTGAAGGAGACGTCGGAGCGACGCAGATCGTCCGGCGGGCCCATCAGCGCATCGTCGACATGCAGGCCATAATGCATGCCGGGCGGTAGCGGCTGATGGTCGGGCC